>Ga0181537_10002118_pt1 | contig 17722 bp, 15 predicted proteins | sample PEATcosm2014_Bin_39_FD_119765 | JGI IMG/M metagenome (GOLD analysis project Ga0181537, IMG submission 119765) | Peatland microbial communities from MTU Mesocosm Facility, Houghton, MI, USA - PEATcosm2014_Bin23_10_metaG | ecosystem: Environmental > Terrestrial > Soil > Wetlands > Peat | place... | reverse complement strand
GCTATTTTCCGATGCAGAACGAGCCAAAGATGCGGCCGAGCAATTCCTCAGTACCCACCTGGCCGGTGATCTCCCCAAGCGCCTGCTGCGCCAGGCGCAGCTCCTCGGCAACCAGTTCCCCGGCGCGCCGGGCGCGCAGCTGCCGCTCGGCCTCATCCAGATGAGCACGGGCCAGTGCCAGCGCCCGCACGTGGCGCGCCCGCGCCGAGAGTGTTCCGCCATCCGTGCCCTGAAATCCGATGCTGCTGGCGAGCAGCTCCCGCAACGGTTCGAGGCCCGCGCCGGTCAGCGCCGACAAGTGCAGGCAAGTCACCCCGATCTGTGGCAACGGAGCGCTCGCCAGATCTGACTTGTTCAGGATGACGGTCACCGGCACCTGCGCCGGTAGCGTCGCGCGCGCAGCCAGAAACGAGTGTGCCGCCGGATCGGTGGCGCCATCGACCATGAACAGGATGTGATCGGCGCGATCCATCTCGGCGTATGCGCGTCGCACCCCCTCGGCCTCGATGACATCGGTGGTCGCCCGCAGTCCAGCGGTGTCGAGCAGGTGCAAGGGCAGGCCGGCGATATGGATGCGCTCGCGCAGCACATCACGTGTCGTGCCCGGCACGTCGGTCACGATCGCCGCCTCGTAACCGGCGAGTGCATTGAGCAAGGTGGACTTGCCCGCATTGGGCGCACCGGCAATGACCACCGTCATGCCCTCGGTCAGCAGCCGGCCCTGCTGCGCCCTCGCCTGCAGATCGGCAAAGCCGCGCTGCGCCTGCGCAAGCCGCGTGGCGAGCGCCGCATCGGCAAGAAAATCAATTTCCTCCTCGGGAAAATCGATCGCCGCCTCGACGTAGGCCCGCAGCTCCGCCAGCTGCTCGGCCAGCTCATGGACGCGCCTGGAAAATTCGCCCTGCAATGAGCGCAGCGCCGCACGTGCTGCCGCCTGCGAGCCGGCATCGATCAGATCGGCGATCGCTTCGGCCTGGGCCAGATCGAGCTTGCCATTGAGGTAGGCACGCTGGGTGAATTCCCCCGGCAGTGCCGCACGCGCCCCGAGCTCCAGCGCGCGTGCCTGCAGTGCCTGCAGCACCAGCGGTCCGCCATGGGCATGCAGCTCGAGCACGCTCTCGCCGGTGAATGAATGGGGCTTCGGAAAATAGAGCGCGAGCCCTTCATCCAGCGCACTGCCATCGGCGGCGCGAAACCGCGCACGCTGCGCGTGGCGTGGCGCCGGCAGTTCACCCAGCAGTCCGAGCGCGATCTCCGGGACCGCGGGGCCCGAGAGTCGCACGATGCCGATGCCACCCCGCCCTGCCGGCGTTGCGGCCGCGACAATCGTGTCAGCGGCCACAGCGCTTAGTTGCGCGCCAGGGCCCGGGCCTGGATGCGGCGGTTGATGTTCCACTGCTGCAGGATCGAGAGCAGCGTGTTGGTCACCCAGTACAGCACCAGGCCCGCCGGGAAGAAGGCAAACATCACCGACATCGCGAGCGGCATGATCATGAACAGCCGTTGCTGCATCGGGTCCGTGCCCATCTGCGGGTTGATCTTGTACTGCACGAACATCGCACCGGCCATCAGCGCGGGCAGGATGTACAGCGGATCGCGCGAGGACAGGTCGGTGATCCAGCCGAAGAAGGGCGCCTGGCGCAACTCGACGCTCTCGAGCAGCGCCCAGTAGAAGGCCAGGAACACCGGCATCTGGATCAGCATCGGCAGGCAGCCAGCGACCGGATTGACCTTCTCGGTCTGATATAGCTTCATCATTGCTGTGCCGAGTTTCTCGCGCTCATCCTTGTAGGTTTCCTGCAGCTGCTTGATGCGCGGCTGCAACGCCTTCATCTTCGCCATCGAGCGGCCACTGGCTTCCGAGAGCGGGTAGAACAGCAGCTTGAGCAGGAAAGTGACGACAATGATCGCGATGCCCCAGTTGCCGGTGAACTGATAGACCGCGTTGAGCAGCTTGAACAGCGGCATGGCCAGGATGTAGAGGTGGTTGTAGTCGACTACGCGAAACAGCTCGGGGCTGGTCGCGGTCAGCTGCGTCTGCAATTTCGGTCCGACAAACATCTGCACCGAACTTGCTGCGCTCGTGCCCGGGGCGACCGTCTGAGTCGGCCCCGTTGCCGAGAGCTGGAAGCGATTGTCCTCGACCTGGAGCTGGTAGCGATAGGCGACACCGATGGGCGGCACGATCGCGGCAACGAAGTGATGCTGAAGCGCGGCGAGCCAGCCATCGCTGACCTGCCGGTCCATGACGCGATCCTCTTTGTTCGTCAGCGTGAGCTTCTGGTACTTCGCGCCGTTCCAGATGGCGGGTCCCTTGAACGAGTAGCTGTCGACGTTGAAATAGCTGCGCTGGACCGGTGGGTTGTTGCGCAGCAGCTGTGCGTACGGTTCGAATGACCACGGCGCGCCCGAAGCGTTGGTGATGTGATAATCGAGGCCGATGGTGTACTTGCCACGGCGGAACGTCAGGGTCTTGGTGACCGTCACGCCATGACCATCGCTCCAGCTCAGCGGCAGCTGGATCTCATCCTCACCTGGCTTGAGATCAAGTTCGCTAACCGCTGAAGTAAAGCGGGCCCTGTGATCAGGTGCCTCCGAGCCGTCGATGCCGAGCAATCCGCTTTGCATCACGAACAAGGATTCGGGGCTGTCGCGGTTGAGCAGCTCCACCTTCTGGTCTGGCTGCTTCTTGTTGATCGGGTACAGCGGCAATACGGCGTGCACGAGCTCGCCACCCGCCAGGCTGACATCCAAATCGAGCACATCGGTGTGGACGTGCACTAGTGGAGCCGCCGCCGCGGCCTGACTGTCTTTACCGGTTGACGGCACCGTGGTCATGGCGGCGGTTGCGGTACCGGCAAGCGCCGCCGGCGCGCTGCTCTGGGCCGTTGGCACCGTCCCCTCAAGCGCGTTGCCCGACGGGCTGCCGCCCGAGCCTGCGGCCACGGCGACCGTGGTGGCCGGCGGATAGTCATGCAGCCACACCTGGTAGCCGATGTAGAGCGTGGCAGCGAGCACCGCCCAGAGCGCGATGCGAAGATTAAAAGTCGTGGGCATGAGGAGCCTTCAGGCAATGGGTAGGGGGCACCGGATCGAATCCGCCCGGATGCCAGGGGTGACAGCGCAGCAGGCGACGTGCGCCCAGATACAGGCCGCGCAGCACGCCATGACTGTGCACCGCCTCGAGCGTGTACTGCGAGCACGAGGGATAGAAGCGGCAACGCGGCCCGAGCAGCGGACTGATCGTCAGCTGGTAGGCGCGTATCAGGTAGCGGATCAGCGTGCGCATTCGGCCAGGATCTTCTTCCAGAGTCGTTCGAGGCCCACCCGAAGTTCCGGCGCGCCCGCAGTGCGCGCTGGTGGGCGCGCGCCGATCAGGATATCGGCATTCGGCAGGCGGTGCTGGCTGAGTCGGAAGCTCTCACGCACGAGGCGCTTGAGCCGGTTGCGCGCGACCGCGTTGCCTATCGTGCGCGCCGCCACCGACAGACCCAGCCGGGGGCTACCGTGTTCGTTCATGCGGATGGTGGCGGCAAACAGTTCGTTGCCGCAGCGGCGTCCCGTGCGATAGGCCTGTTGGAAATCGCCAGGTCGCAGGACCCGTTGCTTGGGACGAAAGCGGCAGCGCGGATCTGCCGGCGGCCGTTGCAGGTCGTCGGCCACGCGGGTTCCCTTACGGAATCAGGCGCTTGCGACCCTTGGCGCGGCGCCGCGCGAGGACCTTACGGCCGTTCTTGGTCGCCATGCGGGCCCGAAACCCGTGCGTGCGTGCGCGCCGCACTTTGCTTGGCTGGTAGGTGCGTTTCATGATTCAAGGCCCTGAAAATGGAACGAAAAATGGGCGGGCAGGGTACGAGGGGGCCGGGTGGGTGTCAATACCGGTCGGCTTTCAGCTGGCGGAGCGTTAGGGTTAGACTCTTTGCCCTTTTTTCCGGGCGCCTCTGGGGCTTGCGGGCAAGGGGCCTCTGTAGGGGAACTGGGCGGTCGGTCTGGCAGGATTTGGGTTGGGGGAGCGCACGTTGGAGGTTTCGCTGTGGTCACGTTGCTTGGGGGCGCTCGAGAGCGAGCTTCCGGAGCAGCAATTTAACACCTGGGTCCGGCCCCTTCAGGCCGTCGACCACCATGGAGGCCTGCGACTGCTGGCACCCAACCGCTTTGTGGTGGACTGGGTGCGCACCAACTTGCTCAGCCGCATCGAGCATCTGGTTCGCTCCGATGGCCAGCTGGGCAACGCCACCGTCACGGTGGAGGTCGGTTCTCGCCCTGCCCCACCGGCGCCTGCCGAGACCCGCAGGCCCGATGCCGCGCCCAAGGGCCCCGGAGCCACGGTCGGTGTGCCGCTGAACCGTGACTTCAGCTTCGGTAGTTTCGTCGAGGGCAAGAGCAACCATTTTGCCAAGGCCGCTGCGGTTCAGGTCGCTGAGAACCCAGGTGCCGCCTACAACCCGCTGTTCATCTACGGCGGTGTGGGGCTGGGCAAGACGCACCTGATGCACGCCGTCGGGCACCTGATCCGTGAGCGAAATCCCGGGGCGCGCATTGGCTACCTGCACTCCGAGCGCTTCGTCAGCGAGATGGTGCGCGCTCTCCAGCACAACACGATCAACGAGTTTAAGAACACCTACCGCTCACTGCATGCGCTGCTGATCGATGACATCCAGTTCTTTGCCGGCAAAGATCGCTCGCAGGAGGAGTTTTTCCACACCTTCAACGCGCTCATCGAGGGTCAGCACCAGGTGGTGCTCACCTGTGATCGCTACCCGAAGGAAGTCGAGGGGCTCGAGGAGCGGCTCAAGTCGCGCTTCGGCTGGGGACTGACGGTGGCGATCGAGCCGCCGGATCTTGAGACCTGCGTGGCGATCCTGATCGGCAAGGCGCAGGCCGCGAATGTGGAATTGCCGGAGGAAGTGGCCTTTTTCATCGCCAAGCTCAACCGCTCCAACGTGCGCGAACTCGAAGGCGCCCTGCACCGCGTGATCGCCAACGCCGGTTTCACCGGTCGGCCGATTTCACTGGAATTTACGCGAGAAACGCTCAAGGACCTGCTGACAATGCAGGCGCGGCTCGTGACCATGGAGAATATCCAGAAGACGGTGGCCGACTACTACAAGCTGCGCATCGCCGATCTGCTCTCCAAGCGCCGCTCGCGTTCGGTGGCGCGGCCACGCCAGGTCGCGATGGCGCTGGCAAAGGAACTCACCACTCACAGCCTGCCGGAAATCGGTGACGGCTTCGGCGGCCGCGATCACACCACGGTCATGCACGCCTGCAAGCGGATCCGGGAACTGCGCGACAGCGAGCAGCGCCTGCAGGAGGATTATTCAAACCTGTTGAGAATACTGGCCGGATGATGTGAGTCCCCTGTAGACAACTTCGGCGCCGAAGTTACTCACATTCCGCCCACAGCTTTGCAGCTTACATGCCCGGAAAAGTGCGCCACGCGGAGAGTGCCTTGGCGTCGCAATAACTACCCTGCTGCGAACGGTTGTCCCCATGACTCACAGGACTAATAATTACATCTGTCTTGTCTAAGCTAAGAAAGAATTAAGATAGAGCTGGCCTGCCCTCCTTTTTCCCGCAAGGATCCAAAGCGTCATGAAAGTCTCGGCGACCCGCGAAAACCTGCTGGCTCCACTGCAAAGCGTTATGGGCGTCGTTGAACGACGCCAGACCATGCCGATCCTGGCCAACGTGCTGCTCAGTGCCCGCAACGAGAAGCTGAGCGTCACCGGCTCGGATCTGGAGGTCGAGCTGGTCGCGGCACACGCGGTCTCGGTCCAGCAGGCCGGCGAGGTCACGGTGCCCGGGCGCAAGCTGCTTGAAATCATGCGCACGCTGCCGGAGAAGGTGAACGTCACGCTGACGCGTGATGGCGAGAAAGTCGTGATCAAGGCCGGCCGCAGCCGCTTCACCCTCTCGAGCCTGCCGGCGACCGAATTTCCGGTGATCGAGGACATCAATGCGCGCCAGGCGCTGCGAATCACGCGTGCCGCGGCCCGGCGCCTGATCGACAAGACGCATTTTGCGATGGCGCAGCAGGACGTGCGCTACTACCTCAACGGCACGCTGTTCGAAACCGACGGCAAGAAGCTGCGCGCCGTGGCCACCGATGGTCATCGGCTCTCGCTGGCGGAAGCCGAATTGCTTGAGCCGGTTAGTGCGTCGCAACAAGTCATCGTGCCCCGCAAAGGCGTACTGGAGCTGCAACGGATCGTGGCCGGGGACGGCGAACTGGAACTGACGATCGGTACGAATCACATTCGTGCCCAGATCGGCGACATTCGCTTCACTTCGAAGCTAATTGACGGCAAATTCCCGGAATATAGCCGCGTCATTCCCGCCAGTCCGCCGCGCATCATGTCCGGCGGCCGCGAGTTGATCCGGCAGGCGCTGCAGCGGACGTCGATCCTCTCGAATGAGAAGTACCGCGGCGTCCGGCTGACGTTCGGCGCCAATCTGCTGACCGTCCAGGCGCACAACCCGGAGCAGGAAGAGGCCGAAGATCAGGTGGAAACCAGTTTCGAGGGTGATGACGTCGAGATCGGTTTCAATGTCACTTATCTGCTCGACGCCCTGGCTGCGGTCGATGCTGACACCGTGGAGATCGGCGTGACTGATGCCAACAGCAGTTGCCTGATCCGCGCTCCTGGAGACGGCACCACAAAGTTTGTGGTCATGCCGATGCGGCTCTGAAGCGGCTCTAGCGATGAGTCTCGTCGAGCTGGAGGTGCAGGATCTACGCTGCCTCCAGACGGCCGGGCTGTCCCTACACCCTGATGTCAATCTGATCCTAGGCCCGAACGGCTCGGGCAAGACTTCGCTGCTGGAGGCCATTTACCTATTGGGTCGCGGACGCTCGTTCCGGACCCGGCACACCGAGCGCCTGATTCGTCACGGGGCCCAGTCAGTTCACGTCGTTGGTCATACCGGCGGTCCGAGCCCAAGAACGTTGGGACTGGGCTTCGATCGACTCACTGGGACGTCCGCAAGGCTCGATCGGCGCCCCGTGCAATCGCTCGCCGATCTGTCGGAGGCATTTCCGGTCCAGGTGATCGATCCGGGCATCCACCGCTTAGTAGAAGAAGGGCCGACCTATCGGCGCCGCTGGCTTGACTGGGGTGTGTTCCACGTGGAACCGGGCTTTGTCGCCCACTGGGTCGCCTTCAACAGGGCGCTCCGCCAGCGCAATGCGGCGCTCAAGCTGGGTCAGGATCCCAGCCCCTGGGACAGCGAGTTCATTCGCCTGGGTGACCTGATTGCCAGCGCGCGCGAGCGAACTTTAGACGCCGCCGAGCCGTACTGGCGCCACAGTATCGAATCGCTGCTCGAGCGACCGGTCACCCTGAGCTTTTTCCGTGGCTGGAGCCAGGAGCACTCGCTAACCGCGGCCTTGGCCGCTGCCGCGAGCCGCGACCGCCTTCGCGAAACGACAACGACGGGCCCACAGCGCTTTGACGTGCATCTGCGCGCCGACGGCGTCGCGGCTCGGGAAGTGCTGTCGCGCGGGCAACAAAAACTGTTGGGAGCGGCGCTCGCGCTCGCCATGGCGCGGCTGGTAGCGGAGGGGGGCCGACAGGCACCGACACTGTTGCTGGATGATCCAGCGGCGGAGCTAGATCAGTCGCACACCGAAGCATTGGTACGTGAACTGCGCTCCGTAAAAGGTCAGATGATTGTGACCGCGCTCAGGGAACAGGACTTTCATTTCGGGGTACCAGACAGGCGGTTTCACGTGGAACAAGGGCAGGTCAAACAGCTATAATGTGTGCATGAAAAATCGAGTCCGCGCATGACGCAGTCAGACGTCTACGATTCCAGCAAAATCAAGGTGTTAAAGGGTCTTGATGCGGTGCGCAAAAGACCCGGCATGTACATTGGTGACACCGATGATGGCACCGGTCTGCACCACATGGTTTTCGAGGTCGTCGACAACGCGATCGACGAGGCTCTGGCGGGTCATTGCGACCGCATCCAGGTCACGATCCACGCCGACGAATCGGTCACGGTCACGGACAACGGCCGCGGCATCCCGGTGGACATCCATCCAGAGGAAGGCCGCTCAGCTGCCGAAGTGATTATGACAGTGCTGCACTCGGGCGGTAAGTTCGATGACAGCTCCTACAAGGTCTCGGGCGGCCTGCATGGCGTGGGCGTCTCGGTCGTCAACGCGCTCTCCGACACGCTGCAGCTGACGGTCAGCCGCGACGGCTTTGTCTATCGCCAGGAATACCATCTGGGTGATCCGGTGGCGCCACTGGCACCGACGGGTCCGACGACCGAGCGCGGCACGACGGTGCGCTTCAAACCCTCGGCGCAGATTTTCTCGAACATCCAGTTTGTGTACGACACGCTCGCGAAGCGTCTGCGCGAACTCTCGTTCCTCAATTCCGGCGTGCGCATCGAACTGGTCGATGAGCGCGAGGATCGGCAGGAAGTATTCCAGCACCAAGGTGGACTCAAGGCCTTCGTGCAGCACCTGAATCGCACCCGCACGCCGATCCATGAATCCGTATTCTGGTTCCGCGCGCAGGAAGGCACGACAAATGTGGAAGTGGCCTTGCAGTGGAATGACTCCTATCAGGAGAGCATGTACTGCTACACCAACAATATTCCGCAGAAGGATGGCGGCACGCACCTGTCCGGATTCCGCGCGGCGCTGACGCGCACGCTCAATGACTACATTGAGAAGGAAGGCGTGGCCAAGAAGGAAAAGATCGGCACAACAGGTGACGATGCGCGCGAGGGACTGACCGCGATCCTCTCGGTTAAGCTCCCGGATCCGAAGTTCTCCTCGCAGACCAAGGACAAGCTGGTGTCCTCCGAGGTCAAGGGCCTGGTCGAGACCGCCGTGACCGCCAAGCTCAGCGAATTCCTGCTCGAGAATCCCTCAGAAGCCCGTGCCATCGTGGCCAAGACGATTGAAGCCGCGCGGGCGCGCGAAGCGGCGCGCAAGGCGCGCGAGATGACGCGGCGCAAGGGCGCGCTCGATATCGCCGGGCTCCCGGGCAAGCTCGCCGATTGCCAGGAAAAAGATCCGGCACTGTCCGAGATCTTCATCGTCGAGGGTGATTCGGCCGGCGGTTCGGCCAAGCAGGGCAGGGATCGGCGCACCCAAGCCATTCTGCCGCTCAAGGGCAAGATCCTGAATGTCGAGAAGGCACGCTTCGACAAGATGCTGTCTTCAGCCGAGGTCGGAACGCTGATCACGGCGCTCGGCTGCGGCATCGGGCGCGATGACTTCGACATCGACAAGTTGAGATATCACCGCATCATCATCATGAGCGTCGACGGCGACGAGCACGTGTTCGTTCGAGATCCGGGCGCGGGCGTCCGCATGGTGCGCATCGGCCAGTTCATCGACGCTGCGCTTGAGTCCCATGCAGAGGCTCGCCAATCTGAAAACGGCGCCGACAAGCTGACCGGTGCTCGGCTGGGCGAGGTGCTTTGCTTCGGGCTGAACGACCGGGAAGTGCGATTCCGGCGGATCAAGAGCGTGATTCGCCACCCGCTGGACGAAAAACTCTTCAACGTGCGCACGGCCTATGGACGTTCAGTACGCGTCACCTCGAGCCACAGTGTGTTCGTCTGTGAGCAGGGGGCATTGAAGCTCAAGCGCGGCGACGAACTGCGCCTGGGCGACCGTGTCGCGGCGCCGCGCCGGATCCGTTTCCCATCGCAAGCGCCAGCACGAATCGATCTGATGCGGGCGTTGCACGCTGTGCCGAGCGCTGCCAGTCAAGTCTGGGTGCGCGGGAGCGGTGTCGAAGCCTGGTTCGAGGAGCGGGTACTCAGAGAGCACCAGGGCAACCCGCAGCTGACGCAGCCTCGCGTGGAAACCCCAGATGTGCTTGGCAGCGCGCTCGCTGAGCGGCGTCGCGCCAGCGGTATCAGCAACGCCGCGCCGTGCGTGCCAGTCGGAATCCTGCAACCGGTGAGCTTCCAGGTTCTGGACCGCGTGCGACTGAGCGATCTCGACGCCGCGGACCTTGAGTGGTTCGCTGCGCGCGAGGATCTGGAGCTGACGCCGGAACACTATCGCCGCAATGGCATTCCGCGCTTCATCGCCGTGGATGCGCCACTGATGAGCCTGCTCGGCTTCTATCTGGCCGAGGGCTCCTGCTCGGATCGCAATGGCATACGGGTCGCGATCGGCGCGGGCAATCAACGCTTCGCTGAGGAGATGGCCGGATATTTCGCCGGCCTCTTCGGTATTCCCGCGCTGGCCTACAGCGATACCAGTCGCAACGGCGGCGATCTGAAACTCGTCAATCGCGTCGCCTCGCTGGCCTGGCAGCAGGTATTCGGTTTCTCCGCTGTCGACTCGACGAGCAAGCGCATTCCGGACCTGGTATTTAACGTCTCTGAGGAGCTGCGCATCGCTTTCCTGCGTGGCTACCTGCTCGGCGACGGCACCGTCAGTGGGCAACGCATCGAGTTTGGCACCTCCTCCTACGATCTCGCGAGCGGCATTCTCTATTGTCTGAGTTCCTTAGGTGTCGTTGCGAGTATTTCACGGATCGAGCCCGACGAGGCCGTGCGTCTGATCCGTGGACAGCCGCGCGAGACTCGGCAGCCGCACTGGAGCGTGTCTGTCACCGCGCGGGAGGACCTGCGCCGCCTGCAACCGCTCTGGAAGGATCACGCCGGAGCCGCGGCAGTGGCGGGGTGGCTCGGCTCCTCCGACCGAGGCGGCGCGCGCGACTTCGAGATCTTCGATGGGGACCTGATGTCGCTCCCGATCGTCGCGATCGAGGAAACGATAGCAAGCAACGGCAACGTCTACGACTTCTCCGTCGAGGCTGATGAGAACTTCATTGCCGGCATGGGCGGTCTTTGCTGCCACAATACCGATGCAGACGTCGACGGCTCGCATATCCGCACGCTGCTCTTGACCTTCTTTTACCGGCAAATCCCGCTACTGATCGAGCGTGGCCACATCTACATCGCGCAGCCGCCGCTCTACAAGGTCAAGCGCGGCAAGCAGGAGGTCTACGTCAAGGACGAGAGTGAGCTCGATGCGCTGCTGCTGAGCAGCGCACTCGATAATTCGGTGCTGCAGGTGGGCGCGGACTCGCCGCCACTGACAGGCTCCTCGCTCGAATTGCTGGCGCGGCGCTACATGGAAGTTCAGGCGATCATTCATCGCTGGGCACGGCGCTACGATGAGCAGCTGCTCGATCAGCTGATCTACCAGCCCGAAGTCACCCTCGAGAACTTCGATAAGCCAGCCTTCATGGCCAGCTGGTGCGCCGGGCTCCAGGCGAGCCTGCGTGCGCTGCGGGACGGGGAGCGGACCTACGCGATCGAGATGCGGCCGGCAACCGACGGGCACTCGGCGCGCGTGCTGGTTCATCGCAGCGAGCACGGCAGCGTGACCGACAAGCAGCTGCCACGGGAATTCTTCGATTCGGCCGAGTACCGGCGCATCGTCGATCTGGGCAAGACGCTCAACGGGCTGATCGGCGCAGGCGCCTGGATCGGACGCGGCGATGAAAAGCAGGAAGTCAGCACCTTCAAGGGTGCGATCCGCTGGCTGTTCGATCAGGCGCGCAAGGGCCAGTCGATCCAGCGCTACAAGGGCCTCGGCGAAATGAACCCGGAGCAGCTCTGGGATACGACGATCAACCCGGCCTCGCGCCGGCTGACACAGGTGCGGATTGATGATGCGGTCACAGCCGATGAGATCTTCACGACGCTGATGGGCGATCAGGTCGAGCCGCGCCGCGAGTTCATCGAGAAGCACGCGCTCGACGTGGCCAATCTCGACATCTGAGTCTGGCTAGCGCCACGCGCGGTTGCGCCGGGACCAGGCTGGACGGAGCATGATCTGCACCGGGCGCCCTCGTACGGGTGAACGCAAATGACGACGTTCGTTGCGCTGCTGCGATCAGTCAACGTCGGTGGCACCGGCAAGCTCCTGATGAGCGATCTGAAGTCCCAGTGCGAAGCCGCCGGTTTCAAGAACGTGCGTACCTTCATCGCGAGCGGCAACGTGCTGTTCGAATCCAAGGCCGCTGAACCAAAGGTGAAGCACGCGCTGGAGCGTCAGCTCAGCGCCTTTGTCGGCAAGCCAGTCATCGTACTCGTGCGCACCGCGGCTGAGATGCAGGCCATAGCCAAAGCCAATCCGTTTCCCAAGTCCAACCTCTCCGGAGCTGTCGCGATCTTCCTCAATGAGCCGCCGCCAAAGGATGAGCTCAAGTCCCTTACCGGACGCACCGTCGAGCAAATCCACTTTGGAAAACGCGAGATTTACGTCGACTACCGCGGCACGCTTGCCCACTCGAAACTCAAGATCCCCTGCGCCCGTGCGGGCACCGCACGCAACCTCAATACCGTAGCCCGACTGGCAGCTCTCGCCGCAGCTGGCGCCGGCGGCTAGCGCCGCAACACGGCCCGGCGGCATCCTCTGCCGGACCCGTCACGATTCGTCGCTTGGAAACTGGATCTTCGACACATTCGCGGGGCGGCCGCCGGCGCAGGCTCTGCAGATGAGTGTTCCCAAGGGCCTGCTGCTGGTATTGCTTCTCGGCGCGCTCTGCCAGGGCTGGCTCCTGTGGCAGCTGCGCGCGGTGCACCCGCCTGATGGCGTGCTGGCTCCCGCTGATCCGGTGCAGACGGATCTTGATGCCCAGCCGCCGGTGGTGCACGGGCGCTGGCTACTCAAGCCACGGGCACGCTATGACATCACTGCACGAATCCTCAGCCGGGAGGACTATCACTTCGATGCCATCGCCGATCTGGTTCCCGAGGATCTGGCGCTCGGCTGGGGGCCGATGTCGGATAACCGGATCCTGCAGGCCTTCGAGATAACGCAAGATTACCGCTTCTACTTCTGGAGGCCGCGCCATGGATTGCCGCTGCCGCGCGAGGTCGTCATCGAGCACAGCGCCAACACACACGTGATCCCGAGTGACGCATTCGTACGCTCGCAGCTGCGCAAACTCCGGGTAGGGCAGGTCGTGCACCTCAGCGGGTGGCTGGTCGATGGCGCACGCAACGACGGCCGGACAACATTCCACACCTCGATGACACGTACTGATACGGGCCCGGGCGCCTGCGAAATCATGTTGGTTCAGGAAGTTGAAATCGAAGAGGCTCTGGGTTCCTGAGATCAAACGCGGACGTGGATCGAAGATTCTGCGCCGCAACAATCCGGCAAGACTCGGATTTTGTCTGAGCCCGGTCATCGGGCGTAGACTCGCGCGTACAGCCAGCCCGAGATTTATAGCTACAGACGGACTGGCCCACCGAAAATATATATTCAGTCAGGAGAAGTCACATGAAGAGGCTACTCGCGCTGGCACTGCTCACTCCGGTGATTGCACTTGCCAGCACGGCGTTCGATGGTAATTGGATGATGAGACTCGACTCGATCAAGGTGTCGGGCAAGCCGGATGTGTACGATCTCAGCAATGGCACCTTCAGCTGCTCAAGTTGCGTGCCCAGCTGGAAAGTTACCGCCGACGGCACCGAGCAACCTATATCGGGTCACGCTTACGCCGATCATGAGGTCGTAAAGGTGATCGATAAATCGACCGTTGAGCTGACCGACAAGTTGGCAGGCAAGACGGTGAACGATGCGGTAATTACCATCTCGGCCGATGGCTCTCGAATGAGCGGGAAATTTACGAACTATTTCGGCTAGAAACCCGCGACCGGCACGTTCACCGAGAAGCGGGTCGCGGCCGGTGCTACCGGCTCGCATGCGATATCGGGCTCCTGGATGCAGGACTCTCTCTCTGATGCGTCCGATGCGATGCGGCTCAGTGTTATCAAAGGCACGGACAACGGCATTCAGATCTCCTGGAATGGCCAGATGGTCGATGCCAAGTTCGACGGCAAGCGTTATGCCTGGTCTAATGATCCAGGCAAGACGATGTCGTCGTTCAAGAAAATCAGTGATACAGAGATCAGAGAAGTCGACCACCGTTTGGGCAAGATTACCGATGTCATGACGTGGACGATATCCGCCGACGGCAAGAGCTTGACCGAGATCGATTCGGACAAAATTCATGGCACGAAGACCAGCATGGTGTTCGACAAGCAACCCTGAGCGCGGATGCTGAACGCGCCGGCAGCTGGCCGCCCAGGCCGGCTGCCGGTGCTGCCTATGCGAAGCCTCGGTGGACCGCGATAACATGAGGGCCTGTAGCAGCGGCGCCAGGCGCCACCCGAGGCCGTCTTGCCCGAGCAGATTTTCAATGCGACCAGTGACGCTGACTATCGGGCCTTTGCCGGCCTGGTCACTGAGTACGTTCAATGGTGTAGGGCGCGCTATGAATCAAACCCCTGGTTTGTCGAGGAGGTCTTTGGCTTCCAATCCCTCGAGGCCGAACTCAAGACACTGCCCAAAGCGTACGGACCACCGAACGGTACAACGCTGCTGGCCACGCGCGACGGTGTGATCAGCGGCGGCGGGGCGTTCCGGCGTTTTTCCGCTGACAGCTGCGAGATGAAACGCCTGTTCGTGCCGCAGCGCTTTGCGGGTCAGGGCACCGGACGGCTTCTGTGTCGCGAACTGATGCGCGTCGCCGCCGGCGAAGGCTACGAGCGCATGCTTCTCGACACCGGCAATCTGCTGAAGGAGGCCATCAGCTTGTATCACTCGATGGGATTTCGCGAATGCGCTCCCTACCGTGAATATCCGGCGGAGCTGATGCCCTTTCTCGTGTTCATGGAAGCCAAGCTTCCCGGCCCATAGCGCCGAAGCACACGCGCGAACCCTAGCTGCCGGTAGCCGTTGGCAGCGCGTGCAGGTAGGTGGCAGCGGCCGCCGCCAGCGCCGCCTTCTCGCTGCGCCGGAACTGAACGGTCTCAAGCGCGCGTGTGACGCTGTCAGCCAGCCCCGCGGGAACATGAGCACTTAGCCAGCTCTGCATTTGCTCGGGTGGGACCGCGTCCCACATCGCCGCCGGAATGTAGCGTGTCAGGAACAGCGGCGCATAGCGGCCCTGTGGGGCCATGATTTCATCCAGATGCGCATCCAGCACCTTCCAGGCCAGCTCCGGATGCTCGCGGGCGAGCCCGAGCAGCAGTTGCAGGCGCACGGCAGCGGCCTGCGGCGGAATCTCGGACGACATGGCAATCATGGCGGCCTGCTCGGCCAGCTCCGGGTCCTTGACCAGCGTCAGGACCAGATAGAGGCGTCGCAACTCGGTTTCGTTCTTCGAAGCCTTCGCCAGTGCATGCAACTGCTCGAAGGTTGCCGCATCGGCGTGCGCGGCAATGATGGTAAGGATCATCAGCTGATCCTCAGGGCGCATCGCGCTGTGATCGAGCAGGTACGCGGCGTAGCGCTGCCGGGCGCCGGCAAGAATTTCCTCGTCCTCGAGATTGCCAAGCGCCGCGATGATCGCGTGTCGCAGCTCCTGCCGGTCGGGAAGTTCCTGCGCGCTGCCCTCCCAGCCCAGCTGATCCGCGATCGGCCGCAGCAACCTGCGACCATAGTCCTCAAAGGCCGCCTCGTCAGTGGTCCCGCGCAGTGAAGTCTCAACCTGGCCCAGTGCCCCGATGATCTGCATCCAGGCCCGCGTATTCAGATCCGAGCCCATGCGCGCCGCCAGCCGCAGGTACCTGCCCAGCTGCTGCTGATCGCCTTCAACCAGCGCCCACTGGTCATCCAGCAGCGCGATCCGATCGGCATCGGCCAGCGCGCCAAAATCACGCACGTTGATCCTGAGCGTCTGCTCATCATAGGCGACGCGAAAGTAGCCGACATTCCCGGCATCGAGCGTCAGCGGCTCATCGCAGTGCCCGGCAGGTACGCTCTGGGCTGCATCGGTCATCAGCAGCGACTGCACCGATTCCAGGACGCCCGAGCGAATCCGCAATGGAACGTTCCAGAGCGCGCCGCTGGAATCGGCGCCCCGGAGCAGGAAGCGCCTCTGCGTCAGGTTCAGGGTCCGATTGCCGTCGGCATCGCAGCTGGCCGCCGCGGTCACGAGCGGGAAACCAGCCTGACCCACCCAGGTACCCGCGATACTGGCCACGTCGCGCCCACTGGCCGCGCTCAGCGCATTCCACATGTCGGTCGTCGTGGCGTTCGAGTAGGCATGGGCTTTCATGAACCGGCGCACCCCGTCGCGGAACACGTCTGGCCCGAGGTACGTCTCGAGCATGCGCAGCAGCGCCTGGCCCTTCTTGTAGACGATCTCCTTGTCAAACCCATTGATCACCTGCAGCTCATCGGCGATATGGGTCGCGACCGCGTGCGAACTGGCACCGGAATCGGCAGTCATCGCGCTTTCCTTATCCGCGTCCTGCTTTTCCCACCAGCGCCAGTCGGGGTGGCGCTCGTCAGTCTCCTTGGCCGAGCGCCAGGAGGCAAAGCTCTCATTGAGCCAGATATCGTCCCACCAGCCCATGGTGACCAGATCACCGTTCCACTGGTGGGCCATCTCGTGTGCCTGAGTGCTGAAGACCTTCTGGTAGTCGGCCATCGTGCTCGAGGCGTCCAGCAGCAGGACCTTGTCGGTGTAGGTGATCGCACCCCAATTCTCCATCGCACCATCAAAGCCCCCGGGTATGGCGATCGAGTCGAGTTTCGGCAGCGGAAAGCCATACCCAAAGTAATTGTCATAGTCGCCCAGGATCTGCTGGGCGTTGGCCAGCGCCGTGGCACCGTCCCGCTCCTGCCCACGCACCGCCCAGACATTGAGTGTCACGCTGTCGCGTTCGGCGCTGATCTTGGCCAGATCCCCGAGCGTGAGCTCCAGCAGATAGGTCGGCATCTTCGGGGTGCGATCAAAGCTCGTGGTCATCAAGTCGCGGCGCGTGGAGTGCGCGGTGACCGGCATGTTCGATACCGCTACCCAGCGCGCTGGCGCGGTCACTGACAGCCGGAAGCAGGCGCGGAACGCCGGCTCGTCCCAGCACGGAAAAACGCGCCGGGCATCGGTGGATTCCAGCTTGGTCGAGAGCAGCATCCCCTTGGCACCGTCGGGCCGGATGTAGGGCTGGGTAAACAGGCCGCGCCCGATGGTCTCGATCTTGCCGGTGTAGCTGAAGCTCAGCGTGTGCTGGCCGCGCAGAGCCGCTTCCTTGAGCACCAGGGTCGTCAGCTGCTGCTCATCGCTCGATGTGACGCTTTCTACTGCCCGGCCGTCAAAGCGCACATCGCTCAAGCGCTCATTCAGGGAATTGAAAATGATGGTGTCGGTGATGGCACGAAAGTGCAGCACGATCGTTTCGTGGCCGCTCAGCGTGCGCGAATCCGCATCAGGAGTCAGCTCGATGTCATAGTCGAGCGGTACGACATTCTTGGGCAGTCGACCTAAAGCCGTATCGAAATTAAACGGTGCGGGCACCAGGCTTGGAGCGGGCTCGCCCGCGTTCACTGACGCGAGTGGCAGGCACAGCATGAGGATAGCCGCCTGGCGGAGCACAGTCAGTCGCATGTCCTGTCCCTCTGAAGGCGCAATACGCTGAGCGCCAGCAGCGATTATTAACCAAATTCACGCTTGGGGCGTGAGCGCCAGCGTCGTAGTGCTTGCCAGAGCACCTGATTACTGAGGATCATCGCGCATGAACAACGCAGCGACCGAGCCGCAACCAGGCGCCGCCGACCGCAGTTTTCTGGGGCATCCGCGCGGCCTCGCGTACCTGGCCTTCACTGAAGGGTGGGAACGCTTCTCGTACTACGGCATGCAGACCTTGCTGGTGCTGTACATGGTCCACCAGCTGCTGCTGCCGGGGCACATCGAGAACATCGCCGGTTTCG
>Ga0181537_10002117_pt1 | contig 17723 bp, 4 predicted proteins | sample PEATcosm2014_Bin_39_FD_119765 | JGI IMG/M metagenome (GOLD analysis project Ga0181537, IMG submission 119765) | Peatland microbial communities from MTU Mesocosm Facility, Houghton, MI, USA - PEATcosm2014_Bin23_10_metaG | ecosystem: Environmental > Terrestrial > Soil > Wetlands > Peat | place... | reverse complement strand
GCCCGCGAACCTCCAGCTCTCGCTGATCAAGGTTGCGGGCGACTCGCAAACCGGACCGGTGGGTACAGCTCTTCCTCAGCCATTGATTGTGCAACTCGTGGCGGCTGATGGCACCCCAGTGCCGGGGCGTCCGATCACATTTACGGTGTCGCGCAGTGACGGACAGGTGGAGATTGCGCCAGCACTTGCTCAAAGCCTGTATGTGAACACAGACGCCAATGGACGAGCATCAGTGCTCTTCCAACTCGGTTCACGCAGCGGCTTGGGGATCAATCAGGTCTCGGCCACGACTCCAGGGGCTGCCGCCCCCGCGCTGTTTACTGAGACGTCTACCTTAGGCGCGCCGGCTCAGATTCATATTGTGCGCGGCCAAAGCCAGCGTGGGCTGCTGGGCGAGCCACTGGCTGAGGGTCTGCAGGTTCTCGTACAAGATGCGACGGGAAATCCGGTCCCAGGCGTCACCGTCAACTACACGTTGACAGGCGCGTCCGACGGTGTACTCGACAACCCCGCGCCGGTGACAGACAGCAACGGCAAAGCCACGGCAAACCTCACGCTCGGCCAGCAAGAGGGCACCTCAAACTACAGCGTCACGGCCGACTTCTCGGGAGATACAGGAACTGATGTCACGTTCAGTGCGTCCGCGTTTGCGCCTGGGCCTGTAACAGCCACAAGCGTAAGCGGTGTGGTGCTCGACAACTCCAATGTACCCGTGCAGGGCGCGACCGTGACGCTTCCCACCGCAGGGCTTTCAACGACTACGGATGCGAATGGGCGATTCCTGATCAGCGGAGCGCCGGTGGGCACAGTTCCAATCACAGTGGATGGTTCAACAGCAATCAGTACTGAGACGCTTCCATTCCTGTCTTTTGTAATTGAAGACTTGCCCGGCCAAAACAACACGGTGGACAAGCCGATCTTTTTGCCCGCGATCGACGTGAATAATTCACAGACAGTCGGCGGCAGCGATCCCGTCACGCTCACAATGGCAGGCGTTCCGGGACTGTCCTTCACGATAGCGCCTAACTCAGTGACGTTCCCCGATGGTACGGCCGTTGGCAAGATGTCGCTTTCGCAGGTAAAAGCGGATATGGTTCCGATGGAGCCAACATCCGGGCAGGCGCCTGGGTTGGTCTGGACGCTGCAACCAGCCGGCACTCGCTTCTCGGTACCTGTTCAGGTGACTCTGCCCAACACCAATCAGTTGCCTCCCGGCTATGTGACCGAAATCTATCAATACGATCACGATCTGGAGCAGTTCGTCTCAGTCGGCACGGCGCATGTCAGCGCAGATGGGTCAGTGATTGTAAGCGACCCTGGCTTTGGAATTACGAAGGCCGGCTGGGGACACCCTGGAGCGCCGCCTCTGCCGGTGGAGTGCGCGGGGAGTTGTCCGCAGAATGTCTGCGTCACGATGGTTCGTCCGAAAGGTACTTGCCAGTGCATCAAGACCTACCACGTCGGCGCGATATGCGGCACCGATCCCGTAATGGATCAATGCAAGCTGCAAGGCGTATGCGGGGTTAACGGACATTGCCTGGCGCAGGAAAAACCAGACGGCACACCCTGCACACCGAGTCTGTTCTGCCAAAGACCTGGCAAGTGCACAAGCGGCGCCTGCATAGGAATGCAGGTTCCAGAAGTGGATGACCCGAGCCAGGCTGCAGCAGTGGCCAACGGGATTGATATTACCCGGACAATCGAGCCGATCAACGACGCGCTCAAGAACTGGGCTCAGAACACGCTAAAAGTAGCTCTCCCCATCCAACTCGTGATCTCAGCGCCCAAGGGCACAAATACGCTGATTTGCTGCGAAGATACGCAGCAACTCAATGTTCCCAAAAGCACAACCACCTGGGGGCCCGTTGGGTTCCAGATCAACTCTCCCTCAATTCCGATTCCCGGGTTGGCTATCGAAATTCCGGGCGCGGGCCCTCAGGGTGCCTATTTGCAGGTTGGTGCCAGTGTGCTCGGCAGCGTGACAAATACTGCGGACGATTGCGCAATGAAGACCTGCTGGTCGGGCGGGCTGACTGCCACAGGAACCATCACGGTGGGACTTGCAGCTGGAGTCGGGACCGGTGGTACAGGAGTGAACACTGGCGGTACACAAGTGAACGTGAATATCAGCGGTGGATTGCAGGGAAGTTATACCGTCAATTGCGCGGCAATCACTGGATCGATGGGCAGCACGGATATTAAAGCGTCAGCGTCGGTTTCTTTTGCCTGGGGCTCGTCGTTTTCCGTCAGCAAGGTGATCTATCCGGCCCAAACATTTGGCGGCTTCACGCAACCGTTCTAAAAGGAGTTTGTAGCATGACCCGATCTCAATGGCCCGTTGTCTCAGGGATATTGTTCTCTGCATTTCTCGCGACATGTGCGAGCGGGCAGACGGTTGAGGTTCCACGCCCTGAGGTGAGCGGCCAGGCTGCGCCGGTGTGGCTTGATTCATCGCACCTCAAGGACCGGCCCTATGGTGGCAGCCTTCCTCGGCCTGCATATCCCAGCACTGAGCGTGTGCAGCGCGAGTTCGTCGTGCAATATGTCTACGACTACGCGTACTCGGCCTATAACCCCGCGGCATCCATTCCCAATCAACCTCGGCAGCAGGCCGACCGCTCTACGCCAGAGGGGGCGCTGACTGCTCTCTTCTCGGCCATGAGAACTGGCGACTATGAGGGCTGGCTGGCGTGCTGGGATGAACAGACTCGAAAACAGTTGGTCGATACAAAACGTCAAGACTACCGCGATCCCGCGGCGTGGCTAAAGGCCTGGAAGAGCTCGATTGCCGGCAAGGAAGTATCGCTCATCGACCGGGTCGAGACGGTCAGCTACATCATCCTCGATATTCGCTTCGCTGGAGCTTCGGTGAATGCGCCCATAGTTTTCAAATCCGTCAAAGGTCAGTGGTACGCGACCAACGAACTTCGCGACGACCAGATGCTGATGAACTTCAGGCCAACGCTCGCCGCAATTCGCAACGGCGTTTCTCCCGAATCTCAGGCCGATCTCATTGACGGATTCAAACAGGAAGGCGACGCACAAAAGGCTTTTCTCGACTCGCACACCTATCGCGAGCAGATCACGCTGCCCGGAAGATAGCAGACCCGATACTCAACGAGTGAATGGTGACAAAGTCATGACGGAACGAAAGAATTCGGCAACACCGGCGGTAAGTACCATGTGTGCGCTCTCGCAGCACATAGCAGCCAGGGGAAAGTCATTCTTCCGTTTGCGCGGCCGGCGTGCCTTCTCGCTGTTCTCGCTCCTGTTCTATGTCATGGCAGGCTCAACTCTGTCGGCACTCCACGCAAATGCGCAGCTTTATCCCGGGCTTGGATGCACGGCTACTCTCGGAAGCCGTTCTGTGCCGCTCGACGAATTTGGCAGCTATGCGATTCCGAATATTCCCGTCAATCCCGCAGAGATACCGCAGATGCGAGTGCGGGTAGTTTGCCCTCAGCCTGACGGCACCCTGATTGGTTCCACTTCTCCGTTTCTGGCTGGCTCTCCCAGCGGAGATGTGGAGTATCCGTATTTACCGCTCGGCCCACTCAGCCCGCAAGCGACGAGCCTGAATCTTCTCAATACAACGCTCACGCCTATTTCTGCGGTCGGATCGACTGTGCAACTTCAGCTTCAGGCGATCTATCCAGACGGGAGTGCCTACGATGTCAGCTCCTCTGACTCTGGCACAACCTACGGAACCAGCAATCCAAACGTAGTAACAATATCCACCGAGGGGCTGGTCACCGCCGTTGGCGCAGGCACGGCTACCCTCTCAGCTAACTACGATGGGCTCACCGCGACAACGACCGTGGCCTCCTTCTCCGCGCTCGACAGCGACGGGGATGGAATGCCCGATGCGTGGGAGATTGCCAACGGCCTGAATCCCTACGATCCGACGGATGCTGGTCTCGATCCCGACGGCGATGGGCTGACCAATCTTCAGGAATACTTGTTGGGTACGAACCCGCACGTCGCAGACACAGACGGCGATGGCGTGCCGGATGGTCAGGAAGTCAAAAATGGAACCAATCCGCTCGTGGCGGATACAGACGGCGATGGCCTGACAGACGGCCAGGAATTGGCACTTGGCACCAATCCCCTGAATCCCGACACAGACGGCGACGGCATTCCCGACGGCATTGAGGTGAAGATCGGCACAAATCCGCTAGTGCCTGATGTTACGACGACGGTTACAGGATATGTGACCAACGCCGATGGCACGCCACATCCGGGGGCCTCGGTTTTGGTGCTTACTTATTTCACTGGGCTCACCGATGGAAGCGGCGCATTCACCCTGCAGCATGTTCCCATCACGCTGGGCAACTTGATCGCAAACGCAGAAGCTACCGTGGGGACAAGCGTCTACAGCGGTTCCTCGCAGTCAACAGTTCCAACTGGAAATGGCACAACCAATGTCGGCACCATCCAGCTTGGTCAAAACTCCGGACAGGTGAGCGGAACCATAACCACGCCCGACAACAAACCTGAGCCCGGCGTCCAAGTGACGGTCACCGGAGGAATGGATACTCGGACCGCAATTACAAACGGCATCGGTGTATATGTCGTCGGAGGACTGAACCCGGGCCCGATCTCGGTGGCGGCGTTCGATCCCGCTACGTCGCTACGTGGCCAGGCCACTGGAACCCTCGGCGGCGGCGCTCCACTTACACTCAACGTCAAGCTGGCCGGCTATGGAACTGTAGGTGGCAATGTTACGAATGCCAGTGGCCAGTCAGTGGGCGCGGGCGTCGTTGTTACGGCTGCGGGCTCGTTTGGCGGAACCGCGACTACCGATGCGCTAGGTCACTACAGCTTTTCATTCGTGCCGCTGGGCAGTATTCGGGTCGACGCGACCGACAGTTCGGGCAACCACGGCACCTCGAGCGGAGTTGTGACTGCGACGGCGCAGACGATCGTTTTGAATGTGCAGTATCTTGGGCGTGGAACCGTCGCCGGTGTGGTGACCGACGCATTGAGCAATCCAGTGGCTGGCGCAAATGTGATGCTCAACAACCAGGGCATCTTCTCCCAGAATCTCACGACTACGACCAACACCATCGGCCAGTACTCGTTCTCCAATGTATTTGTTGGTGCGATGGCTCTTTCTGCTATCTCAACCGCAACAGGCACAGGCGGAAACGCGTCTGCGGCGATCACCAAGGATGGCCAGTCGGTGACCGCCAACATCGTGTTGCAACCGAGCGCCGGTATCTCTGGCATCGTGTACCGGGTGGATGGGACGACGCCGGTTCCCGGCGCGACCGTCTCGCTCTCGAATACGGCGTTCACTGCAACCGCTTCCGCGGGGGGCGCCTACTCATTTGCGAGTATTCCGCTCGGCAACTACAACCTTTTTGCAGTCGATCCCTCGACCGGCGACCATGGCACGGCGACGGCCAGCCTCACGAACAGTGGGCAAACCGTTACCCAGAATATCGACATGGTGGGCCAGGGCACGCTCCAAGTCCTTGTCACCGACGGCGGAGGAAACCCAAATGCGGGCGACACGGTGATCGTTAACACCGGCGCTCCGTTTAATCTGCAATCGACCGGTGTGTCGGCAAGCGATGGAACCGTGACCTTCAACCAGCAACTCGCGGGAAATCTCACCGTCAATGCGAGTAACCCAATCACCAATCTCGGTGGCTCGGCCAGGGTAACTCTTGCCGCTGGGCAGACGGCATCAGTTACGGTCGCGCTTCAGCCGGCGGGCACCATTCAAGGAACGGTTTTCGACCACGATCAAGTGACCCCCCTCGCCGGTTTGACCGTGATTGCAGATACAGGTGAGAGCGTCACGACCGACAACACGGGCGCATATTCGCTCGTTAACATCCCGACTGGCAATCATCTCGTTACTGTGGTGGATTCTGTAGGCAATCGCCTCGCTTACAACTCCAATATTGTGATCTCGTCGCAAAGCCAGGTGGTGACGGCCAACTTTGTCATCGTTGGTCGTGGCACAGTATATGGGCAGGTCACCAATCCAGACGGGTCGCCGGCGCCCGGCCTTCCCGTCATCGTGGTTGGCGCCGCAGGCCAGTTCACCAACCCGATCGGCGGCGCCACGGATGTGAACGGGAATTACTCCATTTCATCGGTTCCCATCGGGGCATTCACTGCCATAGCTCAGCAGCACACAACGACTACCAACTCTTATGGGGCCACAAACGGCACCCTTACTTCCGATGGCTCTAGTGTTGTGGCTAACATTCAGTTATCAACGTCGCTGGTGCCGACCACCCTGCCTCTCACTGACGCGAACGGTCTCAACTATCCAATTCGAGAGAACGGCGGACTCTTCAACGGTTCATTCACGGTGTTTCAAGGCGATGGACAATACAATTCCGGCGGATCTCTGCTCACCATCGTCCAGAATGGAAACATCTACCCTTATGCCGGTGAGCTCTTTGCTCCGGTTACATTAAACGGGCGACAGATCTCTATTACGCAGAATGGCATTGGGGGCCTCAATGTCACTCGCCGTGTTTATGTTCCGGCTGACGGTTATTTCGCGCGCTATCTCGAGTTGATCTCCAATCCCGGCACGCAGGACATCACGGCCGACTTGACCCTGAGCAGCAATTTCCGCCCGATCATCCAAAAATCGATTGTGAACGGAATCGTCTATCAGTCGGATAGCCTGGCGCAGATCGTGCAGACTTCTTCCGGCGACAATGTTCTCAATGTGCTTGATCCGAACACGCCGGATCATTGGGTAACCATCGGCGGACCGACGGATGAGGATCCGTTCGGCCTGGGTGGCTTAGCCGCTACCCCCATCCCAACCGTCGCGGATGTATTTGACGGACCAGGCGGCACGCTGACTCCCACCAGCGCAGTTCTGTCGCTGGATCCGAACTCCGCCTTTGCCACCCTTTCTGAAAACTACGACGCAGTCACCATTCCCGCAGGTGGAACCGTGGGGATCCTGCACTTTATTTCACAGGAGAATCTCAACGAGTCAGGCAATGCTGCCGCGGCGCGGTTGGAGCAGTTGCCTCCGGAAGCACTCGCTGGCTTGACTCCGATCGACCTGTCTTCCATTGAAAACTTTGCCATCCCCCTGGGCGGCGTCTCAACGGTTGCTCCGCTGCCTGCAATCACCAATGAGGTGGCGGGTATGGTGTATGGCTCCGACGACCTCACGACTATTCCATATGCCAGCGTGTTTGTTCAAAGCACCGATCCCATTTATGCGCGGACATACCAAGCGCAGTCTGACACCAACGGCGCATACAGCTTCCAGGGAACGCTTGGCGGACTCGCCATACCGACGGACAATTTCAACGTGTACGCGTTCCACCCCGTCACAACTACTCCGGTCACAGTCAATTGCGCCCAGGCTGGCACGGAAATCAACGGAGGGTGTGCGATCGTTTCGCCGACATTCAATGGGGTATTCAGTGCCGGCGCAACCGTAGCTTCCCAGGATGTGATTTTCAACAATACAGGCATTGTCACGGGGACGGTTTCTCGCGGCCCGTCCGTATTGAACGTAAGCGGAACTGTCACGCTGACTGGTGGCCTAATGAACCCGGTAACGGTTCCAGTCCAGCCAGATGGAACGTATACCATCACCGGCGTTCTGGCCGGAAACTACACTGCTCTCGCGCAGGTAACAAATACGCTACTAACTGGAGTCGCCACTTCCGCGGTGATCGCGGGACAGACGACAACGACCAACATCTCAATCGGTGAAGCGGGCAACATTACTGGCTTGGTTACGCGCGCAGACAACTCGCTCGCCGTTGGCGATACAGTAAACTTGCGCATACCGGGCCAACAACCAGTCACGCTCGCCGTCGACACATCCGGGCATTACGCATTCACAGACATCCCCATTGGCGCATATTCGGTGGATTGCTACGACCCAACCAGCAACTCCGCCGCAAGCGCGCCCGTCGTCGTTGCGTCCGGCGTTACCACCACGCAGAACCTCACATTGCAGAATTCAGGTACCGTGAATGGGCAGGTCTCGGCAAATGACGGCAGCAGTGTCTCCGGGCTCACTGTCACGCTGGCCAGTTCGACGACCTCTGGAACGCAGAACCTGACGACAACCACAAATCCCACCGGAGGATTCAGTTTCACTGGCGTCATCCCTGGATCCCTTGTTCTTCATTGTTCGAATCCCGAAGGTCTGCAAGGTGCGGGCACAGGTTCGCTGCCGATTGCCGGACAGACAATCACCATCAACGTCGCGCTCAATGCCGCCGGCAACCTGCAGGGGACGGTTTTCCAGGGCGACGGCGTTACTCCCGCCGGAGGAGTCCAGGTCAAGATCGTTCCAGCGCCGCTGACGGGAAGCGCCACCACCACTACCAACGCAAGCGGCGGATACAGCTTCCAAAACGTTCCTTTTGGGACCTTCACGGTCTACGCGACAAACCCGGCCAACGGCGACCTTGGCCAAGCTAGTTCAGAGATTCAGACCAATGGGCAACTGCGCACTGTGAATATTGACCTGACAGGGTTTGGCAACGTAACCGTGAAGGTGCTTAACAGCGCTTCCGCGCCGATTGCCGGCGCGGCCGTGACTGTGACCGATTCAACCAATGGGGCGAACTATACGGCAAACACCGATTCAACCGGTACTGCGCAGTTCAACCAGTTGTTCGCTGGCCTAATCTCCGCTTTTGCACGGGATCCTTCGACCGGTCTCAACTCTCAGGCGAGCGGCACACTGACTTACAACGGCAGTCTGACATTAACGGCAACGCTACAGGCGGTGGGCACAATCCAGGGCGTCGTCTACCAACCTGACGGCGAAACTCCGGTTGCAGGGGCCACAGTCAACATCAACTACGGTCATGCCCCAGTCGTGACCGCGGCAAATGGATCATTCCAATTCGCCAACATGTCGCTTGGTCACTACTCCCTCTCCGCAACCGATGCGGCGGGCTATGTGCGAGCTTCCATTTCCGGCGTTTCCCTGCAATCAGCGGGTGCGACGGTGATACAAAATCTGACATTCGCCGGGGTGGGCACAGTGACCGGATTGGTCAGCAACCCCGACAATTCACCCGCTGAGAACACCTCGTTGAGCGTCTTGAGCCAGAACCCGGCCATCGGCGGTACACGCTATGTGAACACCGGTGCCGACGGCACATACACCGTTACTGAGATGCCCGTGGGCAAATTCTCTATTGTGGTTCAGGGATTGTCATCGAATCTCACCGGATACGCACTGGGCACCATGCCATCCAATGGCGCCAGTGTCACGGCCAACATTCAAATCACCACCAACACCGTCACACTGCCGGTATCGTTTACAGACGGCGACAACTTCCCGTGGCTGGTTTCGGCCGCCGGCACCTTCTACTCTTCACCGCCACTCAAACTGAATCCGTTCTATGGAGGCCAGCCGCTGCAGGTCCAGGTGGCCGGCGTGACAGACGACTTTGGCCAGGGTGCGCTCCCGGTGACAGCTATTCAGTCGTTGAATGGTCAGCAGGTGGAGATCAGCCAGGCATCAAGCACAGGCTTGAACGTGACGAGAAAGATTTATGTGCCGAGTAATGGTTACTTTGCGCGTCGTCTTGACGTCCTGCAAAACACCACGTCTTCACCCATTACGGCCAACGTCTTTATTGGATCCGGGTCCTATGAACGCGCGGATTACAATTATGCGCCAGTGGTTGTCGCCACATCGAACGGCAGCACAACAGTGGACAACAGCATCTATTGGGCCGTCGACGATTTATACGACAACATTGACGCATATCCAAAAGACCAGCCGGCGATCGCTACCGTTTTCGCCAATCAGGGTGCGCCAGTCGCCACTTCCGCCGTTTCTGATTCTCAATACTGCACGCAGTCCATTCCGTTCTCCAATCAACCGGTGGATTGTTTCCTGAGCTGGGTGTACTCCTATCAGCCCGTCACGATTCCTGCCAACTCAAGCGTTGCATTCCTAGAATTTGTTGCGCAAGAGGCACTGCCGGCGACAGCGGTAAACGCTGCACAGCGGCTCGTGCAGCTTCCTCCTGAGGCGTTGACCGGCCTTTCTGACACTGACATTGCGAGCATTGTGAACTTCGCTGTCCCAAGCGCGCAAACTTTGCAGCCACCCGTCATTCCTCCTACGGTTGGAATCACGGGGCAGGTCTTTGCGGGCGACGGCTTGACGCCCATACCAAATGCGAATGTGTATTTCCAAAGCACCGATCTGCTCTATGGCGGCGGCGCGGCAGCAACCGCGGATGTCAACGGAAACTATTCGATTTCCACGTTGACAGCGAGCACCTACCAGGCCAGCGCCGTAGATCCTTCCACATCTGCAAATTCGCCGACTGTGACCGGAACGGTTCCGCAAGCCGCAACTTCGCAGAATCAGAACATCATCTTCACCAACACGGGCATTCTGAAAGGCACGGTTCAGTCTACCGGCGCAGGCACGTTCACGGGAGGCCAGTCAATCCTGTATTACCCGTGCTCGAACAACAGCTACTATTGCAATTCGACAAGCACCGCATTCAATTCGAGCGGTGCATTCCAATTCCTCACGGCGTTGGCGGGAAATGACGGTATATCGGCAACAGTAACTACACCCCAAGGCGGGACAATCAATCTTCCGTCCAACGGCATCTTCGGCGTAAATATTCCGGCGCAGCAGACAACCTACTTCGCCTTTACCGTTCCGGCCACCGGCAACATCACCGGCACGCTCCGTAATGCCGATGGCACGGTGGCGACAGGCGTTGCCGTTGTGATCGGCGGCCAAACAACTGGGTTCGGCGAAAGCGTAACTACAGATGTCAACGGCAACTTCACGTTTACATCCATCCCCGTTGACACATATTCCGTGTCTGCAACCGATCCGCTGACCGGCGGTGTCGTGACCGCAAGCGGAATCGTCACGCAGGATACGACCACCACCGTGAACCTCACTTTCCAGGGACACGATAGCCTCGCCGTGACTGTGCATTATTTCAACGGCAACATCGCGCAAAATGTTCAACTTTATATCCAGACCTCAACCAACAACAACCTTGTGGGCGCCGCTCAGCTCACCGACGCGAACGGTCAATATACATTTGCCAACATCCCGACAGGTCCGTTCACGATTCGGGCTTACTATCCAAGTGCCAACTTCTATTCCACAACAACGGGCACCGTGGCCGGCAACGGACTTACGATTCCTGAAGCGGTGACGCTCACGCCTGTGGGCACAATCAGCGGTCAGGTAACCAGCGCCACCGGCGTGCCGGCGGCCAACGTCTACGTGACCCTCAGTGACCAACTCGGCATCTTCGCGGCCAATGCGCAGACAGACTCCGCAGGAAACTACGGATACTTCCCTGTGCCGGCCGACAGGCTCATCAATCTGATAAGCAGCAATCCCAATAACTACAACGCAGCGTTCTCTGCTACCGCGAAGAACCAGCAGATTCCAGGCGATGGACAGACGCTGACCGTGAACCTGCGCTACCCCGGACAGGCCAATGTACAGGTCACAGTACTGCAGGAAAACGGGACGCCTTACACTTCAGGCGTCGTCTATCTCAACAGCACCGATGGACAGCAGCGCTATGCGCTAAACCTGAGTTCTGCCGGCACGGCACTCTTCAGCAATGTGGTCGAGGCCACGTTCGTTGCTTCGGCAAATACCACCGGTTCCATTTGGGCACAGGGATCGACAACTTTTACTGTGACGCCGGCAGAGGATGGCACCACTGTGCAGGTGACCATTCACACATCGCCCACCGGCACCGTAGAGGGCACTCTGTTTGCCTCTGATGGCACAACGCCCATCAACAATGGCTACACCGTGGGGTTGACCGACAACACAGTGGGCATGAGCAACTCCGTCGGGGCCGGCAGCAACAGCCCGGCTCCTGGATACATCTTCAACTCGGTTCAAGTGGGTGCGACCGGATTTACGCTCACGGCAACCCTCAACGGCACTGCGAACGAGGCCGCGCCAGAAACGGCAACCGGCAACATCACCTCAGACGGCCAGGTGGTTACACAAAACTTCACGTTCCCCGTGTCGTCCATTTCAGGAACCGTGTTCCTGAATGACGGCGTCACGCCTGTACCGAATTCGTTCGTCTATGCAACGGTTCCCCTCGCCAACTCCAACGTCTGGAGCTACGGAGTAACCTCGGACGCGAACGGCAACTTCCAGATCGTCGCGGCTCCGGCAGGAACTGTGACCATGACTGCCTCGGACTCCAACGGCGTGGTGGGTACTGCGGCAACGACGCTCACTTCTGCTCAACAGATCGTTACCGGAGCCAATATCAACCTCGGTCCGGCGGGCATCGTCATGGGCGTCGTCTACAACGCGAATAATCAGCCCGCCACAAATATTCAGGTAGAAGTTGATTCCTCCGGCAACAACGGAGGGTTTTCGACTTACACGCAGACCGACGGAAACGGCGCGTACTCGGCCGGCGATGTGCCCGTCGGTAGTATCACGGTGACCGCAACTTACGACGACAACAGCACCATGTCCAATACGGGTGTGCTCAATACAAACGGCTCGGCAATCACCGTCAACGTCGGCACACCAGGATCGGGAACCGTTTTTGGCACGGTCTACGACAGTAATCAGAATCCGGCGCCCAACGCGACCGTCACTGTCACCAACTCTTTGCCTGGTTATCCGAATTTCGTCGCGACCTCGGACCAGAATGGCATCTACACGGCAGTCGGCGTCACCAATGGCGACGTGACAGCTTCTGCTGTTCTCTCCGACGGCGTTACGCAGGTTCCCGCTGTCTCCGGCGTAGTTCCAAATGCATCGATGCCGGTTGAGATCGACCTCGGATTGCAGTATCCGGGCTACGTTTCGGGCAACGTGTTCGACCAGAACGGCAACCCGCTTCAATTTGTGAATGTCTCGCTCGCCAGCACTGGCACGGACGACGTATCATGGGCGACCGGAACAGATTCGAATGGATACTATATATTCGGAGGAATTCCGCCGGGCGTCATCAACATCACCATTCTTGATCCCAATACGAATGCAACGCTTGGCACTGCCACGGGTGTTCTGCCCTTTGGCGGCAACACGATTATCAACGTCTACATCAGCGGCGTATCTGGTCTTGGCTCCGTTTTCGGAACCGTCTATGATTTGAATGGTGTTGTTGCAACTGGCGCAACCGTGACAGTTGAAAGTCTTGGTACCGGATACAATCCGGTCGTTGTCACTACTGCGCAAGATGGAACTTACACTGCTTCTGGAATCGCGATCGGCCAAGTCGCGGCCTCGGCGATACTGGCAAATGGGACGCAAACCAATGGCCCTACATATGGGTGGGTTTTTGCCGCAACACCTCCTGTCGAATTCGACATCGGTCTGAACAACACTGGACTGGTCTCGGGAATCATCACCGACTCCGGCGGCAATCCGCTCGCCAACGTCACTGTGACGGCCGTGGTCACGCAGTCGCCCGGTTCCACCAGTTCCGATACGTCGGTCACGGGTTCTGACGGCTCTTATTTGTTCGGGCCATTCGGCATGGGCGGCCCCGTCACCGTAACCGTAACCGACAGCAACAACAACGTTGTCGGAACGGCTACCGGTGTCCTCCCGAACGGAAACAATGTAACCATCAACGTCCCAACAGCAGTGGCGCGGCTAGCATTGCCATTGGGATTTGGGCAGCAGAAAGAGCTACAACTGGCTGTGCGAGAACGCTCTCACGATCCTTTGCTTGACCGTTCTCGCGATCGAAGAGTGGCAGTTCGATCAGTGAGGTCGGCCGGCATAAGCACCAGCCGGAGTTTCAAACACGCTTCTCTCGCCGCAGCAAGCGCTGCTTCGAATCCGTCTACTCCTCATCAAGACTCGGTACCTGCTCAGGGAGGAAGCCTGTGAAGACACTCTACGCACTCTTCATTGCAGGGTTTCTTGCAATCACACTGCACGCGCAGTCCAGTTCAAACAATGGTAAGAGCAGCAACGGACCAACGAAAAATGTGCAGCAAGCCCCAGTACTTCCAGAGTCCATGCGGCCAAAGAAGCTCTCGCGAATGAACACCGCACAGCGCGGCGCTGCATTCAACTCAAAACCGCTGCTGCAACAACTTCCGGGGCTGAAGTTGAATGACGCCTCCGGCAACGCTTCAGGCGGATCTGCTCTTCCACGCCAGGGACATTGGTTGCTCCTTTTCAGAAAAGACACTTGCCTCTCATGCGACCGCCTAATGAACAATTTGGCTCAAACGAAGCGTCCGGAATTGCAAGGTGGCACGCCTTATGTCATCGTGGTCGAAGGAAGCTCCGCCACTGCCGCCGAAACCGTTAAAGCAAACTTTTCGACGATGGCTGGCGCAACCTGGCTCACCGACCCGACAAGCCAAACGAGAGTCTCCCTTAACATGAAGGGCGCTCCAATGCTATACGCGATGGACGGGGCGAAGATTGTGTGGCGAGTCGCAGGCAATCTCGGAAGTCCCGCGAAGATTGAGCAGTTGGCCGCGGCCTGGGTTGCTAGCGGCCCGCCGGTGCCCGGATCGATCGCGAAAAGCAGTAACTAAGCGCGGCAGCACTAACGAGATGGAGGAATGCTTTAAATTGAAATTACCTCGCTCAGCAACCCTCGGCCTTGGCGCTCTGATTCTGTTCAGTGGTTTCTATTCCCCTGCACTCTCTGCCCAGAGTCCGCAGACTCCCGTGAGCGTGGTGGTATTCTCCGACTTTTCCTGCCCATATTCTTCTGAGCTTTTCTTTGAACTTGAAAAGGTCAAAGATCAATATCGTGACAGGGTAGAAATCGCTTTCAAGCAAAGCCCGTTGCCCAATCATCCCGAGGCTCCGCTCGCCCATCGGGCAGCTTTGGCCGCCGGGATGCAAGGCAGGTTTCTCGATATGGCCGGTCTCATATACAGCAATCAACAGCACCTTGACCGCGATTCGCTCATCGCAGATGCGCATCATCTGCACCTGAATCTCGGCCAATTCGTGCACGACTTCGATTCGCAGGCTGTGACAAGCGAACTCAACCGTGACCTGGTCGAGAGCCGCGCCTTTGGCATCGAGCAGACACCAACACTCTTTCTTGCCGGTCAAAAGCTCGTAGGCGCGCAAACGGTTCAGACCCTTTCTGCAGCGATCAGCAAAGCGCTGTCATTGACTGAAAAGGATTCTCCTGCCGACGACGCGCAGGTAGATGACATTTCGGCTGAGGTGCAGGCAGAGATGCTCAAGAACGTGCTTGGGTCACGCGGCGATCCCACTGCCCCGATCACAATCGTGGAGTTTACTGATTTTCAGTGCCCCTACTGCCGTGCTGCAGTCGCTCCGCTGAAGCAACTCGTCGCAGAGAGTGGACGAAAGGTGCGCTGGGTCGTTCACAATTTCCCGCTTGATATGCACCCCAACGCGCAACTTGCCGCTGAGGCCGCCGCTGCCGCAGGAGATCAGGGAAAGTTCTGGGAGATGCACGATCTGCTCTTCGCTAATCAATCCGCGCTAAAGCCTGAAGACCTTCACGCTTATGCCGAGCAGCTCCATCTCGACTTGAAAGCATTTGACGAATCGCTGCGCTCGCACCGCTTTGCAGGCGATGTTGCAGCCGATCGCATGTTGGGTACTAAAGCAGGGGTCGAGGGCACTCCGACTCTCATCATTGGCGGCGAGATGATGACCGGTGCGCGCTCTCTGCCGGAATTGGAGCAATTTGCGGATCTGCATCTTGCCCGAAACAAAAACGGGCGACAGGATATTGCTGTTGCCGCGGAGACTGGCAAGACGGAGTATCCGGAACAGAATGTGCTCGGTCCGAAGCAGGGTGCGTCGGTCACCCTCACGTGGTTCACCGACGTGCGCAGCCAACTCGCTCAGAGTCAGGCGTCATTGGTCCGCGAACTGGCTGCCAGATATGACGGAAGAGTGGCAGTTCGCTTTCGGGCTTTTCCCATCGACTCTCACCCTGACAGCAAAATCGCGAGCCGAGCTCTGTTGGCGGCATTGAAGCAGGGGAAATTCTGGGAGCTCTATGATGCGTTGGCGGCGCGCCGCGATCTGCTGGATAAGGAAAAGATTCTCACGATTGCGTCCGGCATCGGATTGGACCGCGGTGCACTGTCTATCGAGCTCGACGGAGATTCAAGTGACCTGCTATCCAATGCCAATGAAGCGTCGGCACGCGGAATCCTTGGTGCGCCGGTGATTTTTCTTAACAGCAAGCGCGTGGATGGCCTGCAGCACTTTGAGTTCTACAGCGCAATTCTCGATGAGGAAATGAAAAACGCTGCGGATGAACACGCTTCTCGAGCCGGCCGCTAATTGCTGGGCTCATTTTGACAGCGGCACCGCTGCTCGATCTAAAAGCGCGATGAATTCCGGGTCATTGTGCAGCGGCTGCAGGGCGGGATCAGATTTTGCGAATCGAAGGTCATATTCTCGATCCGCAGCTGTATTGGCCAGCATTTCGAGCGCTTCCTTGCGGTGTCCTTCCGCCGCCAGCGCTTCCGCAAGTGAATAAGAACTGTTCATCGACGCTTTCGGGTCGCGTTTATACTCTTCCACCAGCACTTGAAGCATCGCCTCTTTTCCCTTCGTTTCCAGCGCGATCCTTGCATTCCTGACAGTTTCAGCAACGGGTCGGCTTCCCAAAAGGCTTGCTACTTTGGCTTCTTCGTTGAGAGATGCGTTAAAGCTTCCCTGATCAAAAAAAATACTCGCCAGATAGCGATGCGGCGATAGAAAACCCGGCTCGGTCTGTTCGAGTTGCTGCAGGCTCTGAATCCCCTCCGTCTCGCGTCCTGCCATAAAGAGGATAAGGTCGCGGTCCGCTTCGATTGATGTCGACATCGGTGCCAGTTGGCGGGCTCGATCAATCTGCTCAATCGACTCAGGGTACCGGTGAAGAGTCATAAGCATAGTCGAGTACCAGTGATGAGCCTCCATATCATTCGGGTTGAGTTCGATGGCACGCCTGATTTCCTGTTCCCCTTGTCTTGGATCTTTGTAACCATAAAAAAGTGCGAACGCCAGTGCTCGATGGCCTTCAGAGAGACTGTCATCCAGTTGCACTGCCCGCTGAGCGGCCGCAAGCCCGCGCTGATACGCCTCGTGATCGGGCATCGTCGAGTACTGTCGCATCATGAAATACGTGTCTGCTAATCCCGCATAAGCCGGCGCAAACTGCGGATCCTTGACTACGGATTGTGTGAAGTAGTCCAGTGCCCTTCGCAGGTCTTCCGCGCTTCTCCTGTTCCAGTAGAAGCGGCCTTTCAAATAAAGCTCCATAGCCTGAGGATCGGGCACGTGCTTGCTAACCTGGACACCGGCTTCGCTACTTGCTGAAGGAACGGGTTCCGGCTTGCTGATGTTCGCAGTGCGGCGCGACGCAGTACTAAGCGCGCGATGCAGGGGAAACGCGTATGCGAGTAGAACCGTCAGCGCGATACCGACAAATCCAATCTGCTTGAGCCGCAGGAAAGCGAATGAGGCGCGCTCAGGTTTTATCGGCGCAGCCTCTTGCGGCAGGCTTGTTGCGTTCGACGCCACATTTAGAGGAATTGCGTTATCTTGAACCGTCTGATCAGGCGCCGAGCTCACCGAATCAAATAGATTTCCGGGCTCACCTTCCGATGCTGATTCAGTTGGATTCTCTTCGCCAAGTAGACGCACATCGACGCCCTTGAACCAACGCTCTAGCTCTTCAGTGTGCGCGTAGACGCGCCCCCGTTCGCCGCCAGGATAGCGGTGAACGGGGAGTCCGCGAGCCTTCTCCCAACGCCTGACCGTT
>Ga0181537_10002116_pt1 | contig 17724 bp, 14 predicted proteins | sample PEATcosm2014_Bin_39_FD_119765 | JGI IMG/M metagenome (GOLD analysis project Ga0181537, IMG submission 119765) | Peatland microbial communities from MTU Mesocosm Facility, Houghton, MI, USA - PEATcosm2014_Bin23_10_metaG | ecosystem: Environmental > Terrestrial > Soil > Wetlands > Peat | place... | reverse complement strand
GCATCCTCCTCGGTGAATGGAGCTTGTCGAATCTCCTCGTCCGTGCGATCCGCGAAGCGCGGATGCCATTCACGAATCTGCTCCAACGCTGCCGGGCCGGCGGATTGGCGGGTTTGCATCAAACCATGAACGCGGTCGGCAATCCACGCCACGTCTGCGACGAATAAACGCGTGAGGCGGGAATGCGAAGACGGTTCAGCGTACGCCTTCAACTTGGGCCAACTTGCGAACCCTTGTTCACGAGCCAGGACGAACTGGGCATCATGCAGCGCGACTAGCTGACGGAGCGTTGCTTCGTCCACTGTCGTCCAGCGGCTATGGTGGCGGCGCAAGCGGGAACTGGCGGCTTCGTTCCCAGCCCGAATTGCCCGCAACAGTTCGCGGGCCTGCTTCTTTTGTTGTTCGAGATTCATGATTCCTCCTTCGTGTGCCTGGTCCGCATGACAGGCGAAAGAGGATCAACTTGAGAGGTGATGCCTCAAAGAGGCAGGTGGGCGCAGCCCTTTCCGCGGACAGGACGCTTCCTGCAGGCGTCTAAACAAAATCTACCACAGACAAGAATCCCGTACGAGACCTAGCTCCGGTCTAACAAACTTGTCTCAAGGTCGCCCCCTGCAACTCAGAAACTTAGTGCCGACCGGGATGGATTTATGCATAATCGCCAACCCAGTTACCGAGCCGATCGATCGAGTTTCGGTCGTGTAACCGGCTGTCCGCGAATTACTTCTTGAGCCTTGGCTTGCTGATTAAATTTTCTGGGGTTTGCTTTTGCCAGTTGACTCAAGTTTCTGAGTTTCCATCGGAGACCAGGCAGCTCTTTGAGGTGGGCAAAACCCAACAGATCCCAGTCGGGCGCGTTCTGCACAAGTGAAAGCAAGAATTTGCGCTCGTTCTGATCCAGGCCCTCGTGAAGTGCGCGAATTAGCTGCTCCCGTGTGGCGAGCAGATCAGGCAGGGCAACCAGTTCGGCGGTCATGCCCTTGAATGTGCGCTCGTAGTCCTGGCTTATGTCGCGCAGTACGGGGAATAACACTTCATGAACGGGGCGATTGTGGCTTGCCAGATACACAACGAATGCGCGGCGGATGCCAGGAGTGATGCCTTCGTGAGCGAAAAGCTGCATCACGTCGAACAGATCGCGTGGATGCTGTCTGTCCAGAGCGGCAACGAGCTTGCCACCATAGACATCTTCCAGCGATGCGACCGGTAGTTCCAGATCGGCGAACAGAGCTTCGCGCGCCTTTGCGGTAAGCGATGCGGCACGGACTGGATGCAAGGTGCCGCGCATTACGAAGTTGACTTCGATTTTCACTTCGATATTGCCGCGACGAACCAGGAGCTTAGTTTCGCTCGCGTCGATTGCGGGAACGGTGTGTGTCTGGAAGCCTTGGAATCTCAGGCGTTCTGCCGATTGGCGGAGCGCCGCTGTGATTTGCTCCAGTGCCTGTTCGCGCGGCAGGGTATGGTCGGGGAAGACCAGATCGAGATCGACGGACAAGCGGGGCATGTCGCGTATGAAAAGATTGATGGCCGTGCCGCCCTTGAGGGCAAATATGTAGCTCAACTACGACAAAAACAACTAATTCAAATCAAGGACACCCTTAGTCGGGAGGGACACAATAGAGAATAATCTTAATGAAATCAGTTGGTTGAAGCAATTAATCCACCAGCCAAAGAACCTTCCAAACTGACCCTGCATCCCTAACACAAAGACGAGGGGTGCTACGCGCGCTACCACAAATGTTCCCCCCTGCACTGCAGGTCAAAAATTGGTCAAAGTCATCCTCTCACTCGTGGTAAGTTGTTAAAAACATGGCAGGTTGGCGGGCAGGATCGACGATTTTCAATCTCCAAACGCGGGTCGATTCCCGCCGTTAGCGCTACCCGCTCATCCGCTACCCGCCAAATCGTTTGTTTCTACCCGGTTGTTTTAACCCAGGATTTGTTTTAACCGAGGAGGAGATAGATGCCGCTTACACTGACGTGGCACGACATCGCGCTGAGGTTAGCGCTGTCCTTGGCAGCGGGAGCGCTGATTGGCCTGGACCGCGGTGAGCACGGCCGTCCCGCCGGGCTCCGCACAACGTTATTGGTGTGTTTGGCGGCGGCCGTCGCCATGATTCAAACCAACTTGTTGCTGGCCACGAAGGGAAGATCTCCGGATTCCTTCATCATGCTCGACCTGATGCGTTTGCCGCTCGGCATTTTGACCGGCATGGGATTTATCGGCGGAGGCGCGATTCTCCGGCGCGATGGGTTTGTCCTGGGCGTTACCACAGCCGCGACATTGTGGTTTGTGACCGTGATTGGCCTTTGTTTCGGAGGTGGGCAGATTTCACTCGGGATCGCGGCAACCGCCTTGGGTATGCTGGTGCTCTCAGGTCTCCGTTGGTTCGACTACCACATGAAACAGGAACAGCACGGAATTCTGTATCTCACCACCGGGCGCGACCAGCCCAAACAGGAAGCAATTCGCGCCACCGTGCAGCAGGCCGGATACAAGATTATCGGTCTTTCCTCGATTACCTGCGACAAGCAAACCCAGAAGCGTCAGCTCGAACTCAAAGTGCAGTGGCGTGCGGCGCCTCACGATGTGGATGAGCCGCCATTCCTCAAAGATCTCGAAAGAGATCCCCACGTCGCGACGGCTCTGTGGAAGGTCTCCTAAGAAACCGAAACCTTGAGCTTCATCTAGAAACTACGGCGTAACTGTGAAAGTCGTCGCACTCGATGCTGCACCGCCTGAAGTAGTGACTGCAATTTTTCCTGTCTTAGCCCCGGTCGGAACTGTGGCCGTGATCTCGCTGTCATTGATCACCTTGAACGTAGCAGCTTTTCCGTCGAAGGTCACCTTCGTGGTCTGGGTCAAGCTTATTCCGGTGATCGTGACAACCGTGCCCACGACGCCGCTGATCGGGCTGATCGTCTTAACCGTGGGTAGCACTTTGAAATTGTGACTGCCGACCAGTGTGCCTACGGAGGTGACAATCGTGACTACGCCGGTGAGCGCGCCGGCTGGAACCTTCGCCGTCAGATAGGTATCGGACGTGGCCTTCAATGTGGTCGCATTGGTTCCACCGAACGAGACGCTTTTCACGCCCGTGAAATCCTGGCCGAGGAATCCGACGGTCGCTCCTACCTTGCCTTGCGCGGCAGGCAACCGGGTGAACGGAGGCAGGCCCATATCGAAGCTGTAGAAGACGCCGCAACACAATGAATTCCCGCTCGCGGTTCCGTAGAATTTTCCGTTTGTGTGTTGCACCAGCGGCGTTTCGGGAACAATGCCGTCGACACAACCGGCAACCGAGCAGAAACTGTGCAGGAAAGTCAGGTCGCCGCCGGGAACCATCTGGAAGATCGTTCCGTAGTTATTCGTTCCACCATGCTCAGTGACCCCGTAGAGATTACCGTCGGTGCCGAGCGTCAGCCCCGCCACAGGATAACTTCCAAGCAGAGCCGGCGCTGCGAAGTCGAGACTGAAGAGTAGCGTGTAAGCGCCAGTAGCGGAGATCTTGAAGATAGCTCCCTCGTTGTAGGCGCCGCCCTGGTAAGTTGTTCCGTAGAAATCGCCGTCGTTGGCCTGAACCAGCGCTCCGATCGGCCGGTATCCGTCCGTGGGATAACCTGCGAAAACATGAAGCACGGTGAACTTGCCGGCTGCGGTTACCTTGTACACCACGCCGCATTTGCAGGTCCCACCGCCGCCCTGTGTGGTGCCATAAAAATTGCCGTCGGTGCCTTGCGTCGGGACGTTCGGGTTGGCGCCGTCGGTGTAGTCGAACGGATGCGGCGTCAGTTTTCCTTTGGTCGTGATCTGATAGAAGACGCCGTAGGTACCGCTGTAGACTGCCTGATCGACGCCGTAGAAGTCACCATTCACGGCCTGGAAAGGCGCGTAGTAGGGGGCGCCCTCGTCGAGGAGACCGGTATACCCGTCGCAGGCTGTGCCGGCAGTAAAATCCCACAGTTTTGTCCACGCCCCTGCGGGAGTGACCTTGAAAATGGTTCCCACTCCCTGATCGCAAGCGCCGCCGCTCAGCGTTGTGCCGTAGAGATTCCCATCGGTCCCGAGCGTCACGCCCCCGTAAGGAGTGTCCCCGGTCGTGTTGCAGAAGCCGCCCTCAGCGCAAAAGCTGTATACCGAGGTGTACACCCCGGTGGTCGACATCTTGTAGACGCTGCCGTAATTGTAGGTTCCGTTCGTTTGTATCGTGCTGTAGAGCTCTCCGTCCGGCCCTTGCGAGAACAGGGCAGGCGCGTTGACACCGGTACTGTTATTGCTGGTGTTTGGATAGGTGTAGAGCGGGGTGAACGTTTGAGCCCTTGCGGCTGCGGTAACAAGTAGCGCTACCGTGACGAGCGAGAGTACAAGTGAACGTGCGGTGCGGTGTGATTTCATAGAAGTTCTCCTCACGGTAAAAGTCCAGTGGGCGGTGACACAGATAGCCCAGTCGCTTGGCTGAATCGACCGTCCCATTCAAAATTTTGTGTGCCCGGCGGCATGGGTTCGTGGCACAATGTTTCCGCTCACCTAGTCGCCGTTGGACCAACAGCTTGCACCATCCCCCGCTGCATGTCCTGACGGAGTTCTTAAGAACTCTGAAGCGTGTCTAAGTCCATGAATTACAAGGGAACTGCGCCAGAAACTACAGAGACTTCCGGCCGCCTGTGGCGCTTCGCCGACTACGAGTTTGACGAACTCGCGCGCGAACTGCGGGTGAAGGGCCGGCCGGTCGACCTGGAATCGAAGCCTCTGGAGATCCTGCTGCAGCTTCTTCTCCATGCCGGTGAGGTTGTGACCAAGGAAGAATTGCTGGAAGCGGTGTGGCCGGATGTGATGGTGGTGGACGGTTCGCTGGCGACCGCTGTCTCCAAGCTGCGCAAGGGCATGGGAGACGAAGACCATCCGGCAATTGTTACAGTTCCCCGCGTCGGTTACCGGCTGGCCGTGCCGGTCTATTGCAAAACGGTGGCGGCGCCCGCCGGGCCTGAGCTGGGATTCAAAGCCGGTGACTTGGTTCCGGGACGGGCGCAGTGGCGGCTTACTCGGCCTATGGAAATTTCAGGGTCGAGTGAAGTGTGGCTGGCGGAGAATCCCAAGACCCACGAACAGCGGGTTTTCAAGTTCGCCGGCGATGGCGCGCGCTTGAAAGGTCTGAAGCGCGAGATTACCATTTCACGCTTCTTGCGGGAATCGCTGGGCGACCGGCCGGAATTTGTGCGCATCCTCGAGTGGAACTTTGAGACGCTTCCGTTCTTCCTGGAGAGCGAGTATGCGGGGCAAAGTCTGGCGGAATGGGCCGCGTCGCAGGGAGGTCTCTCGGAGATTCCATATGAGGTCCGCCTGCAATTGCTGGTGGACGTGGCCCGGGCTGTGGCTGCGGCGCACGACATTGGAGTGCTCCACAAAGACCTGAAACCCGCCAACATCCTGATCGTCCCCGCCGGCAAGGGAGGCTGGCAGGTCAAGCTCGCGGACTTCGGCAGCGCCTCGTTGTTCGATCCTTCTCGGCTGCAGTCCTTGGGAATCACGAACCTGGGATTTACCCAGACCACGTCGCTCGAAACCCAGCCGCTGACTGGGACTCTCATGTATATGGCGCCCGAAGTCCTGGCCGGGCAATCTCCCAGCGCTGCTGCGGATGTTTATGCTCTCGGCGTCATGCTTTACCAGTCGACGGTTGGGGATTTCCGCAGGCCGCTGGCGCCGGGCTGGGAGGCCGAGATTAAAGATCCGCTGCTGCGCGAAGATATTGCGGATGCGGCCTGCGGCGATGCCACCAAGCGTCTGAACAGCGCCGCCGATCTGGTCGAACGGTTGCTCACGCTGGACGAGCGCCGCATCAAGCGCGACGAACTGGACGCCGCAAAACTTCGCGCCCAAACCGCCGAGCGCAAGCTGGCCGAATCTCGGGCCAGGCGTCCGTGGGTGGTGCTGGCGGTGATCGCCCTGGCAGCTGGACTTGTCGTGAGCGGTTTACTTTACCGGCGCGCGAGCCGCGAACGCGACAACGCCAACCGCCAGACCGCCATCGCAAGCGCTGTCAACCGGTTTCTCGCCGACGATCTGCTGGGCAGGAGCAATCCGTTTGTGAGCGGCAAGTCCAGCGAGTCGCTGATGGAGGCGATCCAGCAAGCCTCGCCCGACATTGACCGCAAGTTTAAAGGTGAGCCATTGGTAGCTGCGCGACTTCATCAGACCATTGCCCGGGCGCTCGATAACCGCACAGACTATCCCGATGCGCGGCTGGAGTATGAACGCGCCGCCGCGCTTTTCAGGCAGGTGGATGGCGAGTTATCGCAAGATGCCATCATTACTCAACTGCAACGCACCACTCTCGAGGCGCGCAGCTATGAGAGCGGCTCGCTCCCGTTAGCCGAGTCGATTCTCGAACAACAGAAGGCTTTGATCGCAAGACTGAAGCATCCGCGACCGGACCTGCCGGTGTGGCTGGGTTCCGCGCAGGGAATGGTCGCGCTCATCGAGAACAACGCGAAGTCCGCCGCCGAAAATTTCGAGGCGGCCGTGCAAGGGGCGGAAAGTCTCCCGGAATTTGACGAGAGCGCACGCCTCACCTTCCAGCAGCGGCTGGGCTTTTCCTATATCCGTCTGGGCGAGGGAGCCAAGGCCGAGCAGACATTTCGCGAACTCATTGCCGCATTCACGCGTGTCGCCGGGCCGGATAGTCCCAACGTGCTGCGGGTTCGCCTGAATCTGGCGCAGGCCTTCATGATTCAGAACAAACACGCGGAAGCGATTCGAGAGGCCAACGCCATCTATCCTGAGTTTGTGTCTCGCTTAGGTCCGGACCACGAACTCTCCATGCAGTTGCTCGCGACGCGGGCGCAGTCGGAAGGCAGCCTGGAGTTGCGGGACGACGCTATCCGCGACGATTTTGCCATCTACGAACTTGCTGTCCGCAAGCAGGGTCCACTTTCTTTTTTTGCAGTGGCCACTCTTACCGATGGTTCGCTGGCCCAGTGCCGGGCGGGGCGCTATCGCGAGGGGGAAGCGAATGCGCGCAAAGCCTATGAATCATCGGTGAAGGCCTTTGGGGCGCGCGCCGGACTGAGCGGAGCGACCGCCTACACTTTGGCGAGTTGCCTGATCGGCTTAAATAAATTGGACGAGGCAGCCACGCTCTTGCAGCAAGTCGACGCCCCCACCGTGGCGCAACTCACTGGCGATCCTAATTGGGGCGCGGACGTGACCCTGGCCCAGGCTGAAGTCGCATATCGTCGTGGCAACTACGACGCCGCGCGCGGTTACATTCAGACTGTGACTCCGGTATTCACGCGCAAAGATGCCGAAGCTTACCAGAAGCGCCAATTCGGATCGCTGAAAGCCGCGCTGGACAAGCCTTCCCCGCACAGGTGAAATTGGCTACCCCAGACTGAAATCGGGTGCCCCAGTTCTCGCTGGTGTTGCGAGACCGGGGAGCCGGGAGCGAGGAACTGGTGTGCCCGTTCGATCCGCGGGCCTTTAGCCGATCCTTATTGTGGTTGTTTGCCGCCTAGGTGATCATCAAAACGAGCGTGCGGCTGTTTCCGCCACTCTTGCAGCCAAAATCCCCCGAGTTCCCACTCGGAGTCCTGACCAGTATGTTTGCAATTCCAGTACTGGGGATTTCAGCGGTCGTGATTGTGACCTGCAACAGCGTGCTGCTCGTGACTTCAGTGCTTACTTCGATCCCGTTGACGACCACGACCGAAGAAGAAACAAACGCACTGCCATTCACGCTGAGAGGATAGCCGTGCTGCACTTCAACGAACGCAATGGAGCTGACCGAAAGCGACGCGATGTTCGGAGCTGGCCGAGAGCTCCCGCAGAACGGATTGATTGCATTGCAGCCTTGAAGGATTAGCGAGGCAAGCAGAACAGCGCTGAGAGGGCCCAATAAAGCAGTGACGCTTCTTTTCGTGGTTCTGTACATATGCCGCTCCTACTCTTGTTGCCCGTGATCATCTTGATGGTCTGATGTCTCACAGCTTCAATTGTAGTCGCATAATGGCTCACTCAACGGATGACCCGGCAACAAAGTCATCCCCCCACTGGAAACCGGAAATTGTCGATCTCAAAATTGTCACGCCGTTAAACATTCGCCCGCATGTCGCTGGAGGTCCCGCCCGCCGCAGGCACGTAACATTTCGTGGTGTAATCCATCACCATGCGGTCTGCGTTGAAACGCCAGCCGAGAGTTCGAATCGTGCGCTTCATACGCTTGATCCAGCCGCGGGGCAGGCCGTCATGGTCGCGCTGGTAATAGAGCGGAATCACTTCTTCGCGCAGCGTGCGCATCAGGTCTTCGCCGTCGCGGGCGTCATGAACGTTCATGTTGGAATGCGTCCGGCCGGATCCAATGGCGAAACCGTTTCTGCCGTCGTAAGCCTCCGCCCACCACCCGTCGAGCACGGAAAGATTCAGCCCACCGTTGAGAACAACTTTCTGGCCGCTGGTGCCGGAGGCTTCGAGTGGCCGGCGGGGATTATTCAGCCAGACGTCGACGCCCTGTACAAAGTGCCGTCCCACGTTGATGTCGTAGTCTTCGATGAACACGAACTTGTCGCCGAACTTGGGATCGCGCATCAACTCCGCGATCTTCTGCAGCATGCGTTTTCCCGGCTCATCGTTGGGATGGGCTTTGCCGGCGAAAACAAATTGCACCGGACGTTTCGGGTCGTTCACCATCAAGGTCAGTTTTTCGATGTCCGTCAGAATCAAGTCGGCGCGCTTGTAAGTAGCGAAACGGCGGGCAAAGCCGATGGTGAGCGCATCCGGGCTGAGCACCCGCACCAGCCGCCGTAGAACTTCTTTGGATTCGCTGCGGCGCTCCGCTTGCTCCACGGCGCGGTCCCGCACAAACTCCAGAAGACTCGATTTCAGGCTGAGATGCGTTTCCCACAGTTCGCCGTCATCCACATTCGCGATCCCTTCCCAGATGCGGGCCTCGCTGCTGCGCTCGTTCCAGCCCGTTCCCAGATGCCGGTCGTAAAGGCGAAACATCTGCGGCGCCAACCACGAGGGAACATGCACGCCGTTGGTGATGTGTCCGATGGGAACGGAGTCTTCGTGCTTTTCCGGAGACAGGCCGGTCCACATGGCGCGGGAAACTTCTCCGTGCAGCGCGGACACAGCGTTGGCGCGCCGCGACAATCGCAGGCCCAGCACCGTCATACAGAAACTCTCGTCGAGCGTGGTGGGCTTTTCGCGACCCAGCCCCATCAGGCTTTCGTGGGAGAGGCCCAGCACGTCGCGAAGCGGGCCCAGATGCTCCTCCACGAGATCGGCGTCGAAGCGATCATGACCGGCCGGCACGGGCGTGTGCGTGGTGAAGACCACCTCGCGCGACACGCGCGGCACAGCGGCGTCAAACGAGATGCCTTCGTCTTCCATCCGCATGCGGATCGCTTCCAGCACTGCGAACCCGCTGTGTCCTTCATTCAGGTGAAGAACTCCAGGCGTGATGCCAAGAGCGCGCAGCGCGCGCAAGCCTCCCACCCCAAGCAGCAATTCCTGACGAATGCGGATGCGCTTGTCCCCGCCATACAACCGCGAAGTCAACTCGCGGTCTTCCGGAGCGTTGCCCTCCACATCCGAATCGAGCAGCAGCAAATCGCAACGTCCCACCGCGACCCGCCAGACTTTTGCGCTGATCGCGCCGTGGCGGGTGTCGATCTGCACCACAATCGGCCGTCCGTTTTTCCCGATCGCCGCTTGCATCGGCAAGTGATTCACATCCGTCTTGAGATACTCTTCGTGCTGCCACCCGGTGCGGTCGAGCCACTGCCGGAAATATCCCTGACCGTAAAATAAGCCGACGCCCACCAACGGAATATCAAGATCAGACGCGCTCTTGATGTGATCGCCCGCGAGCACGCCAAGTCCTCCGGAATAAACCGGAAGCGATTCATGCACACCAAACTCCGCGGAGAAATACGCGACTGGCCGTGGCCGCAGGACGCCCGCATGCCGTGTGCCCCAGGTTCTGTCAGACTCCAGATACTCGCGCAAGCGCCGGTACGCGTAGTTGATGCGGCTATGCAGCACCAGTTCGGCGGCGCGTGCTTCCAGTTTCGCGAGCGGAAATTCCGCCAGCAGCGCCACTGGATTGTGATTGAGCTGGTTCCAGCGCACCGGATCGAGATCGAGAAATAAACTGCCCGAATCGTGATCCCAGCTCCACCAGAGATTTCGCGCCAGCGCCCAAAGCCGTTCCTGCACGGGCGCGATGAAGCGGTCGAGCGTGCGCGCCTCGCTCACCACGGAAGCCACCTGAGTCGCAGCTTCGGTCAGCATTCGAATCTCATCCTCGCGGAAGACGCGGGCTTCCACCGTCTGCACCACCAGCACTCCCTGCAGCACGCCGCGATCGATCAGCGGAACGCCGAGAAAAGATTGGTACGCTTCCTCTCCGGCCTCGATGAAATATTTGAAGCGTGGATGAGTGTTCACCTGGTCTACCGACACCGGCCGAACCTGCTCCGCGACCAGCCCGGCGAGGCCTTCATGCACACCCATGCGCAGGATGCCGATCGCCTGGCTGCGAAGGCCGAGAGTGGCCGCCAGCACCAGGTGGGCGCGATCCGGTTCCAGTAAATAGGCCGAGCACACATCCGTCCCAAATCGCTTGGCGATCAAGGCGACCACGTTCATCAGAGTCTCGGCCGGCTTGCCGCCCTCGCGCGCAAGATTGGCAATCTCATCGAGAGTCAGAACGCTGGCCCCGTCGGGCGAAGCGATCACGCCGCCAGACTCTCCAATCACTTCATTCGGTCGATCCAAACTCGTAAAGCCTCCATCGGCACACGCACCTTCGCCGGAGCGCATGAGCTATTGTAGCGTCCCTGTCACACGCCCCGTCCAATCGATATTGCTTATGCGCGAGATAAGAGAATTCAAACCTGCAGTTTGACCAGCCAGTTCGGCGGTTCCGGAAGAATTGCAAACTTGGGTAGCTCCCCACGTACCACCCCGACTTCATCGCAGGAATGGAATCGTGGGCAAACATGGCAGTCTATGTAAATCTTGTCTGGCAAATGCTCGCGTCGCGCAACCGCGAAACCCTGCCGCGCAAAAAACTGCGGACTGCGCGTGAACAGGCAAATGCAGCCGACCCGGTGTTTCTTCGCTTCGGCCATCAACGCTTTCATCAAAAGTCCGCCGCCCCCCCTGCCCTGCGCCCACGGAGCCACGGTGATGGAGCGAACTTCTGCCAAATGCGTGCCATACAAATGCAGCGCGCCGCAGCCGAGAATGCGGCCATCCTCTTCGAGCACCACGAAGTCTCTGACATTCTCGCAGATCTCCGCCAGCGTGCGCGGCAGCAGCGTGCCGTCGCCGGAATATCCCGATATCAAGTCGTGAATGTGCGTGGCGTCAGGCAAGATCGCTTTGCGCGTGCGCATGAATTTCCTCCCGTAGCGATTCGATTTTTGTCTTCGCGCTCTTGATCGCCTGCTGCACCCGGGCCGGCGCCGTGCCTCCTGCAACATCGTGCACAGCCAGCACCGAAGCCAGACTCAGGCACGCGTAGAAATCGGATTCAAACGTGGGGTCAACCGCCCGCAACTCGTCGAGCGCCAAATCCTGCAGCTCACAATTTTTCTCCAGACAAAGTCGCACGGCTCTGCCGATTCGCTCGTGCGCCAGCCGCGACGGAACGCCGCGCTTCACCAGATACGTGGCAGCGGCCCAGGCATTGGTGAATCCCGATTGCGCCGCTTGCTCCATCCGCGGATGACTGAATTCAACAGCCTTCATAAATCCAGTCACCAGCGGTAGCATCGAGAGCATTGTGTCCGCGGAATCGAAAAGAGCTTCCTGCGTTTCCTGCAGGTCCTTGTTGTAAGCCAGCGGCAAGCCTTTCAGCGTCATCGTGAGCGCCGTTGCGTGCGCAACTACCCGTCCAGCTTTGCCACGCACCAGTTCGAGCAAATCTGGATTCTTCTTCTGTGGCATCGCGCTGCTGCCCGTGGAATAAGCTTCCGGCAAAACGAGGAAGCCATATTCCTGCGAAGAAAACAGAATCATTTCCTCCGCCCATCGGCTCAGATGCAGCGCGAGCAACGAAAGCGCATTTACAAACTCCAGCGCGAAATCGCGGTCGCTGGTCGCGTCGATGCTGTTGGAAGTAGGATCGTCAAACCCAAGAGTCTGAGCCATGAACTTGCGATCGAGCGGCAAAGTCGCTCCCGCCACCGCGCCCGATCCCAGCGGACAAACATTCAGCCGCTTGCGGCAATCCGCGAGGCGGCCCGCATCCCGCAGAAACATCGCAACATAAGCCATCAACCAATGCCCCACCAGAACCGGCTCAGCACGCTGCAAATGCGTGTACGCAGGCATGGCAAAATCGCCGGCCTGTTCGGCGCGCTCAGCCGCCGCTCCGCACCACTCGGCGATTTCAAGCCGCAGCTGATCAATTGCAGCCCGCACGTAAAGGCGCAGATCAGTCGCGATCTGCTCATTGCGGCTGCGGCCGCTGTGCAGCTTGTATCCGGTTTCTCCGATCAGCGCGGCGAGTTGTTTTTCCACAAAGTGATGAACGTCCTCAGCTTCGTCGTCGTCAAGAAAGGCCGGAGACGTCGCAGCCTGCGTCCCGATCTGCTGCAGTCCCTGCAGAATGCTGATCAGCTCGCTCGCGGAAACTATGCCGGCATCTTTCAAGGCGCGCGCGTGCGCGCTGCTGGCCGCGAGCTCGTATTGCAGCAGCCGACGGTCAAAGCCGAACGACCGCTGCCAGCGCTCGAAGTCAGGGTCGAGCGGCTGCCGGAACCGGCCCGACCACATCTTCATCAACCCACCTCCACACGCGAACGCGCGCGCGAACGGGAGGGAAGTCCCAGAATACGGATGAATCCCGCCGCATCTTTCTGGTCGTACTCCGCGCCCATGGTGAATGACGAAAGATCAGTGCGGTAAAGCGAATGCTCCGACTCGCGGCTCACGATGGAGACATTTCCCTTATACAAAGAAAGTGAAACATTGCCGGTCATGAGCTGCTGCGTGTTCTCTACAAATGCATCCAGCGCCTCGCGCAAGGGCGTGAACCACAAACCGAAATAAACCAGCTCCGCATATTTCAGGCCGATGTGCTGCTTGTAGTGAGCCACCTCGCGTTCCAGGCAGAGCGCTTCCAGTTCGCGATGCGCAGCGATCAGCAGCGTTCCCCCAGGAGTTTCATAGCATCCCCGCGACTTGATTCCGACAAACCGGTTCTCCACCAGGTCGATGCGGCCAATCGCATTGCGCGCGCCAATCTCGTTCAGCAATTCCACCAGCGCCACGGGATCGAGCTTCATCCCGTTCACCGCTACAGGAATCCCGCGCTCAAAACCGATGGATACTTTTTCTTCTTTGTCCGGGGCTTCCTGTGGCGAGCGCGTGATCTGCCAGGTCGTGGGCAAAGGAGCGTTCCCCGCGTCTTCCAGTTCTCCACCTTCGTGGCTGATGTGCCAGAGATTGCGATCGCGGCTGTGAATCTTCTCGCGGCTCGCCGCCACCGGAATGCCGTGCTGCTCGGCGTAATCGATGCAATCCTCGCGCGACTTCAGCGACCATTCCCGCCACGGCGCGATGATCTTCAGTTCCGGCCCCAGCGCTTGATACGTCAATTCAAACCGCACCTGGTCGTTGCCTTTGCCCGTGCAACCGTGGGCCACCGCGGTTGCGCCCTCGCGCAGCGCGACTTCTACCTGATGCTTCGCAATCACAGGCCGCGCCAGCGAAGTCCCCAGCAGATACTTATGCTCGTAGACCGCGCCCGCTTTCAGCGCGGGAAAAACGTAGCCCGTCAAAAACTCTTCGCGCAAATCTTCGACGACCACCTTGCTAGCACCGGTGGCGTAAGCTTTCTCGACCACCGCCTGCAAGTCTTCTCCCTGGCCGACGTCGGCGACCATCGCAATCACGTCGTAGGAGTAATTCTCTTTCAGCCACGGAATAATGATCGAGGTATCGAGTCCGCCGGAATAGGCAAGCACAATCTTGTCAGGCATGAGCGCTCCTCACGGGCAGCCGCACCGCGCCGCCCAGCAATAAATAGAGGATAGCCTTTTGCACGTGCAGGCGATTCTCGGCTTGCTCAAAAATAATCGAGCACTCCGAATCCATCACCTCGTCGGTAACTTCCTCGCCGCGATGGGCCGGCAAACAGTGCATGAACGCCGCATCCGGACGAGCGGCCTCCATCAACTCGCGATTCACCTGGTAAGGCGCAAAAATCTTAGCCCGCTGGTCGGCCTCGTGCTCCTGCCCCATGCTCGCCCACGCGTCGGTGTAAACCGCGTCAGCCCCGGCGACCGCCGCGTAGGGATCGCTGACCAGTTCAATTTTCGCCCCAGTCTGCCGCGCAACTTTCCGCGCGTCCGCGACAATCTGCGCGTTCGGTTCGTAGCCCTGCGGCGTTGCAACTTTGATCGACGATCCCAGGCAGGCGCAGGTCAGCAGCAAAGAATGCGCCACATTGTTGCCATCACCCACGTATGCCAGGCAAACCTTCGTGAGATCGCCGTGACGCTCCTGCAACGTGAAATAGTCGGCCAGAGCCTGGCAGGGATGTTCGAGATCGCTGAGCGCGTTGATCACCGGAATCGAAGCGTGTTCCGCCATGCCCGTGATCGTTTCCTGCGCGAAGGTCCGCAGCACAATCACATCCACCCAGCGCTCCAGGTTGTGCGCAACATCACTCAACTTTTCTCGCGCATCGATGCGGCCGCTAGTCTGGTCCACAAAGTGTGCCGCGCCGCCGAGGCTCGCCATTCCCACCTCAAACGTCAGTCGTGTGCGCAGCGATGACTTCTCGAAAAACATCACCATCTGTTTTCCCGCTAGCGCTCGTTGAAAAACTGAAGGCCGTGTCTTCATAAGTTCCGCCAGATGCAGCACGGCCTCCACGCCTTGCGGGCCCAGATCGCGCGTCGAAATCAAATCCGGACACCAGAAGATGCCCGGAAAAACTTCCGGCACCGCCGGCGAATGTTTCGTTAAAGGACTGTTCAACTTTGACTCCTTATTTTCAATTCGTAAATTCGTTGTCCGAGATTTTGCCGACGCCGCGTCACTCATGCGCAAGTCACCTCGGTGCCGCACGACAGCTTGGTGAGATAAAACTGCGGCAGCAGATCCGCTTCCGCGGCAGGCAGAATTCGCACGCGTCCCACGCCTTGTTTCAACGCTTGCCGGCACGCTTGCAACTTGGGCAGCATTCCGCCGCTCACAATCGAACCAGCCGCCATCTCGTCGGCCTGCTTGGTATTCAGCCACGGAATCACCAACCCCTGCGCGTCTTTCACTCCCGCCACGTCGGTCAAAAAAATAAGCGCGTTGGCATGGGTTGCCGCGGCGCACGAAGCCGCCATCTCGTCTGCATTGACGTTGTAATATTCGCCATCGGCTCCGAGCGCCAGTGACGCCACTACCGGAACGCCGCCCTGCTGCCACAGCGCCTCAATCCAGCACGGCTCCGCGAAACAAATTTCGCCGACAAATCCCAGATCGTGGCCGTCGACATATTTCTTGCGCGCCCGGAACGTCATGCCATCGCCGCCGCAGAATCCGACCGCAGGCATGCCCGTGGACTGGATCGCCGCCACTACCTTCTTATTCACCATCCCGGCCAGCACCATCAGCGCCACGTCGCGCGTCTCCGCGTCGGTCACGCGCAGCCCGTTCACGAATTCGCTTTTCTTGCCGAGTCGCAGCAGTGTCCGCGTCAGCGTGCTGCCGCCGCCATGAACCACGGCCACGCGATGCCCGTCCTGTGCCAGTTCCGCCACGGCCCGCGCGCACTTCCGCAGCGTGGCCGCGTCTTCGAGCGCCACTCCCCCGATTTTGACGACGATGATCACAGCAAACCTTCTTCCTCGGTCCATCCATACATCAGGTTCATGTTTTGCACGGCCTGTCCCGCCGCGCCCTTGAGCAGGTTGTCAATGCAGGAGACCAGCACCAGACGTCGACCGTCCTCCGCCAGACAAAAACCAAGATCGCAATAATTCGTGTGCAGCGAAAACTGCACTTGCGGAAGCTTCGGCGTGGCAAAAATCCGCACCCAGCGTTTCTGCGCGTAAAACTCGCGCAAGCACGCTTCCACTTCCGCGGATTGCATCGTCCGGTTCAGACGCACATAAATCGTCGAAAGAATCCCGCGGGGAATCGGAAGCAGGTGCGGCGTGAAGATCAGTTCCTGCGCTGTCAGCTGCAATTGCTCCACGATCTCGCCTACGTGCCGGTGCCCAAAAACCGAATACGCGGAAAGATTGTCGGCCACTGAAACAAAGTGCGTCCGCGCGGTGGGTTCTTTCCCCGCGCCCGAAACTCCCGACTTCGAATCGGAAATAATTCCGTGTTCCCGATCTACCACGTCGGCCTGCAAAAGCGGCGCCAGAGCTAGAATCACCGAGGTCGCATAGCAACCCGGATTGGCAACCAGCTCCGCGCCCGCGACCTGATCCCCGTGCAACTCGGGCAATCCGTAGACGGCCTTGTCCGTGAGTTCAGCCGCCGTAGCCGGATCCGAATCCTGAAAGTTATAAACCGCACGATGCTGCGCCTCTTTCAGCCGCCACGCCCCGCTCAGGTCGATTACCCGCAGTCCGTGCGCCATCGCCTCCGGCACCAGCGAGCGCGACGCTTCATGCGGAGTCGCCAAAAAAAGCAACCGCACGCCCTGCCGCTGTAACTCCGGCCACGAAAGCGCCTGCAGAGGATAACCTCCGTTTCCGGATAGCACCGGAAATACGTCAGCCAGATTCATGTCAGGAAGATTCACGTCGGCCTGGCTCCCATCGGAGACGCCCGCTGCGCCGTTACTTCCGTTGCGCCGCAGCAGCACCGGCTTTTCCAGCTTCGGATGACGATAGAGAATGCGCGCCAGCTCGAGCCCAGAATAGCCAGTCGCACCCAGCACTGCGGTTTTGAGTCTCGCGGACATTACGTCAGCATGCCCTCAAGCCGGCTGGAAAGTTTTCTCGCATCGTCTTTGTCCGGGCACACAATCAAAATCGTGTCGTCACCGGCGATGGTCCCCACCAGTTCACTCCAGTCCGTTTCGTCCATCGCAGCGGCGACCGGCTGAGCGCTGCCCACAATCGTTTTCACCACCAGCAGGTTCTGTGCCGAGCGAATGCCTAGCACGAACTCCCGCACCAGCCGCGAAACCGGAGGCAGCGCCAGTGCGGCAGAACTCTCCGGCAGAGTATAGCCGTGGGCGGTTTTGCTCAGGTTCAAATCGCGGATGTCGCGCGAGAGCGTCGCCTGCCCCACCTTGAATCCCTGCTTCCGTAAAACGCGTTGCAGATCTTCCTGGTTGGCGACCGGACCATGCCTTAGCGTCGCCAGAACCGCCCGTTGTCTCAAGGTTTTATTCATGATGAATAAAAATGCATTCAGGTGAATAAATATGTCCTTATCTTAAAGGCTCTGGCCCAAATGTCAAATGAAAACATGTGGCCAATCAGGGACGAAGCAGGTTGCGAATGTTTGGTTTCGAGGAACGCGGCTACGAGTCTAAGCCGCGAAGCGGCGCAAGAATGCAGCCCACGGCGCACGCCATGGGCCACGGCGGGCAAACGGCAAGCCCGAACGGGGCGGAGAAATGTCTCCTCGCTCAGACGGACGGGCCTGCGCAAGCCCGGCTGACCAGATGAACGGAAAGACCACTCCAGAAATTACGCCGCAGACGCGCTAGCCTTGTTAGACTACTGCGCGGTTCGAGCAGGGAG
>Ga0181537_10002115_pt1 | contig 17726 bp, 14 predicted proteins | sample PEATcosm2014_Bin_39_FD_119765 | JGI IMG/M metagenome (GOLD analysis project Ga0181537, IMG submission 119765) | Peatland microbial communities from MTU Mesocosm Facility, Houghton, MI, USA - PEATcosm2014_Bin23_10_metaG | ecosystem: Environmental > Terrestrial > Soil > Wetlands > Peat | place... | reverse complement strand
GATCTCATCTTGCCCCCGGTTGCGCCGCCCAAAATATGCCCATTTGGCGAATGGTGAGCAGAATTATAGCAGTAGAAGTTTTCCAGCAGTTGGGTGCCGGAACTCGAGAGCGGTCCGACCCTGGTTACCATCGAACCCATTCTGGTTACGGTCGAATCCGTGGTGCTTCGTGACCAACGCAAAGAACGAGTCACATTACCTCCCGTGCCGGACGTTAGCAGGATGCGTGCCTGGATCGATCTGTTTGTTCGACATGGCGGCGGTACCGCGCTTCACAATCGATGATCTTTGCTCGAGATTTGCAATGAACTGACGCTCACTTCCGAAGCAAAAAACTCTGACGTGATGCCTGTAGATCGGCGTCAAAATTACTGCTTGAATCGCCGTTATTTAGCCATCACTAGCCCCTAAGCTTCAGAGCCAAATTTTCCGTACAGCGCCTGCAAAAACATTGGTAACCTGTGATATCTGTTTCTCAATTCAGAAATGCGCCCCGATTCGGACGATTTAACAAGAACGTCGAAACCTCAGCATCAAGATGCTGGCCTCTCCCGTCCTCCATCTGGTAAGTGGGCCACCACTTTAGCGTCAGGTGCGGACGTGCGCGATTCGAGCACCAATCTGGCGCCGGATCTCGCCCCGTTGTTGACATTGGACGGATAGATCACTGCCTCGACAATTCCCCATTTGCCGCGCAAATCAAGCGCCACTCCGCTTTGTCGAGATCGATGTCCTCCATAGGGCTTTGCGTAATTCGCCAGGACGCTCAAATAACAATGGGCCAGGCGCAGTGGGCACCGCACCGGGAACGTTCCCTTATAGCCATCCATTACGCACGGGATTTCCACGAATTGATCCGGGATTGTAGTTGTAGCAAAGTGTTCGCCCTTGAAGGGAGGCAGAGCTCCGCGAATGTCGCTTGACGGATCACGCTCAGCACGTCCGGTTGCAACGCCTTATCGGAATTCCTGACCGCAGTTGCTCAATGCGCGAGGCGCAGTCCCCAGCGCGCCGCGGCTTTCGATGCGGCGCATGAAGGTTAACACCTCGGGCGTGTTTATTTCGGCGATCCGTCGCCCTCCAATCCACGGAAAGACGTCGCGATCAAAGAGCCTAGTAATGAGATCACTGTGTTTCGGAACCGAATTCGCGGAGTATTTAGCAAACCACTCCCGGGCTGCCACCTCAAAGCTATTTACTGATCGGTCAGTCGAGGCTGATTTTTGCGCTTTCCGGTTTTCGCCTGGGTCGATCCCATTGGCGAATAGCATCCGTGCTGCATCCCGGCGCTCGCACACATCCTTGAGACTCGAGCTGGGATAGATACCCAGGGAAAGTTGCCTTTCCTTGCCGTTAAACCATATTTGACGCTCAACCAATTCCCCTAAGCCGGTGAAGTCTCAACGTACAATCCTCGCTGATCGAATAGTTGGACGGTTTTCTAGCGCGGTTTGGCTTTACCAATAGTTGCGACAGTCGGTGGCATTGGGACAACTCCCTTGCAGTGAATGTTGCCCCCAATCAATCTCTGATGTCGATGGGATCTGTTACCGCTCCCAAACGGTCAGAGCATTTAACTCTAATATTTATAAAGCTTTGCGAGCGACACTGAACTTATTACACTAACATATGGTAGGCGAGGCGGGAATCGAACCCACAACCCCCGGCTTAGAAGGCCGGTGCTCTATCCAGTTGAGCTACTCGCCCGCGCTCTCTCATTGTAACTAGGAATTGGTTGCGGCGGGATAGATGGCCAGGCAAACGGAATCCGCAAAGGCAGCGAGGGCGAATGCGAGTTGCGCGGCAGCGGAATGCTGGCTGGGTCCGCAGGCAGTGAGGTAGGCGGTGATGCCGAGGTCCCGCCAATCGGGAGCGAGGAAGGCGTGACGGATGACGAGGTCAACACGGCAGGAGCGGATCGGACAATCGCGCAGACGGATGCAAAGAGTTTCGCAGTCGGCGATGGCGGCCTCGGGGTTGGGCCATTGCCGGTCGCAGCCCGGCAGCATGTCAATGTAGCACGCCAGCGCGTAGCGAGCGTCGTCGGGCGGTGCGGCAAGTTCGTCAGGATCGAATTCGGCGGGCATCCAGACATCGCATTTCGACGTCCAGACAGGCGAGGCATGCAGGTTGAGCCGGACGAGCACTTCAGAGAGCGTGGGCAGTTGGCGGGTTTCGGACAATTCAGCAGCGCGTTCTGGCTCGAGATGCAAGTCGACAAATCCGGCCCAGCTCGCGTCGATGACTGGAGCGTCGTTGGCGAGTTCGATCTCCCAGTCAGCTTCCATTGATTTGAGCAGTGACGTGGAGCAGGTAGCGCATGACGGTGGCCTCGGCCCAGTGAATGTCGTTGCCGGTGTCGGTGGAGAGATAGGCACAGTGGCCACCGTGCCGGGTCTCGATGAGCTTGACGTGAGAGTTGGCGAGGAGCTTGGCGCGCGACTCAGGGATCAGGCGAATGAAGGGATCGTCGAGGGCGCGTAGAACCAGCGTAGGCACGGCGATGCGGTCGATGACGCGGGCGCTGGCAGCGCGGTAGTAGTAGTCGTCTGCGTCGCGAAAGCCGCAGTAGCGCGCGACAATTTTGTCATCGAACTGCCGCACGGAACGGATGGGGCCAATGCCGCGCTTGGCAAAGATATGAGGATAGATGGCGGCCTTGCGACGATAGCGAGCCATCAACCGGCGCAGGAAGTGCCACTCGTAACCGCGATTGGCAGGCTGATGGAGCGCATCGGAACCGGCTGCGAGATCAATGGCCGGACAGACGGCAGCGACGGCACAGAGAGGTGATTTGTTTGCCCATTCACCGGCCAGCTTGAGCACGAGGTTGCCACCCATGGAATAGCCGACGAGCGCCACGCGCTCAAGGCCTTGCGCCTGCGTGAAGTGACTGATCACGGCACCCACATCGCCGGAGAGACCGGAATGGTAAAGCGTGGGTGTAAGGTCGTCGGTATCGCCGCAGTTGCGCATGTTCATGCGAATGACGTTGCAGCAAGCGGACCAGGCGCGGTCGGCGAGACCCTGGATATATTGAGAGTCGGATGAGCCTTCCAGACCGTGCACGAGCACAACCGTGAGGCTGGTGGCGCGCTCGGGCAGCGGCTGCCAGTTGCAATAGCAGACGACGCGGCTGTTATCGGCGGGGTCGACCAGGACCTCTTCAGGAGTGGAGACCAGGCGGAATGGAGGCCGCCGGAGGTAATTGCCGACGATGGTCTGCACGTGGCCATTTGACAGCCCACGGCGAGGCACGAAATCAATATGCCAGTCGGGCAGCGCGGAGGCCGCCTCATCAATTATCTGTGCTTCTTCGGACTCTGAAATCACGGAAGGATTATCGCCTGGGAAGTAAGCTCTGGAGGCCCCGAAAGGGCCCTTGTCGGTGGACAATTGGGGCGGCTAGTGGGGATCGAACCCACGACATCCTGAGCCACAGTCAGGCGTTCTGCCGCTGAACTATAGCCGCCATATACCCTATCGATTGTAGCATCGAATGATATGCGAAAAGCCGATGAAGACCCTGCGCCCATGTCCCGCATAAGCAACAATTCGCCGCATAATTCGGGCGCTCCGCTGAGCCCGGATGGCTTGGTGCTGACACCGTCAGGCCGCTGGTCACGAGGCGCATGGCTGTTTCGCGACGAGACGCTGCACAAACTCGAGATTCTGCTCGATGAGGCGTTCAGAGTACCGGGCACGAATATGCGCTTTGGAATCGACGGAATTATCGGGCTGGTGCCCGGGTTGGGTGACGCATTGGCAGGATTGCTGTCGCTGATTATTCCGCTGGCAGCGTGGATTCGCGGAGTGCCGTATGTGACGCTGATGAGGATGGCAGCGAATATTGGCATTGGCGTTTTGGTGGGGACGATTCCCCTCTTCGGCGACGTCTTTGACATTGCCTGGAAAGCGAACCGGAGGAACTATCTGTTGTTGCAGCGGCACCTTGGCGAACCGCAAAAGCACACGTGGCGCGACTGGGCATTTCTGGGCCTGCTGGCAGCGGCGCTGGGTTTGGTGTTCGCGATCCCAGTGTTGCTCGCAGCATGGCTGCTGGTATGGGTGATTCGTCAATGACGCAAGGGACTCGAGGAGCCGGGTGACGGGGCAGATTTCAGATGATTCGAGATACAATCGAGGGAGTCGTCGGGGCGTAGCGCAGTCTGGTAGCGCATCTGCTTTGGGAGCAGAGGGTCGGGGGTTCGAATCCCTCCGCCCCGACCATTTTCGGCCATAGAGTTTACAAGCCCGGCCGATCTATTCTCCGCTCCATCCTGCAGTGCAAGCCAGACAAAACAGCATTCAGCTGATTCGGAATCCCCGTTCAGGGCGCGAGGGATGGAGCCGGTGTTTTCTCGGCGGGCAGGTGATCATCGGCTGCATCGGAACCGAAGACGCGGCGCAGATATACACAAAGATAAAAGACTGCAAGCACCAGCAGGATGACCGAAGCAGGCCGGGTGAGGGCGACAGTGAGGAGTTTGCCGGAGAACGTGTCTGGGTTGGCGTCCAGGGTTTTTGCGATCTCCAAGAGAATGGCTAGAGGAATGTCTCCCGTGAGGAGGATGCCGGCCGAGGTCAAAAAAACGGCGAGCCAACCCGTCAGTCCGCCTTCGGCCCAAAGAACAGCGCACGCAGGAATCGAGAGGAGCAGGAGCTTGGCGTCATAGGGGCGATGGTACGTGACAAGCATGGAGAGCGCGGAGATGGCAGCAAGCGCGAACCATTCATTCCTAGCGGGATCGGGCGACCTGAGAATCGCGCCGCACAAAATGACAAGCAGCGCTCCACTAGCGGCGTAGCTGACCGGATTGTAGACTCGGGGATCGTCTTCAAAGACACTCACGGCGGCTTGGAGATCGATGACCATGGAAGCGGTGCGACCTGTTTTGGAGGAGGGTCCGGGCTCGTTGAGGCCGCCCTGGGCTGTGATTTCGGCAAGATTGGAGCGCATCTCGGGAAGCCAATGAGGCGCGACGTGAGAGAGCCAAAGAAGAGCTATGACCGCGGTGACGGCGGTGACGGCCAGCGCTTGCAGTGCCCGCTTGCGTTGAACGCCGCCGGCAAGAAGGAGGTAGAGCCAGACGAATCCAACATCGTGAGGTTTTATCGCGAGGCTGACGGCAAGGCAGAGGATACCGAGCACGACATAACGGTTATTGATAAAGCACCAGACCGCGAAAACACAAAGGCCAATGACAACGCCGGCAGTGTTGGCAGTGCCGAAGAGCACTTCACAATTGACGAGAAGAATGCAACAAAGAAGGACGGCGGTTCCCGGTGCATGGCGAGTTGAGAGGTCGCACATACATAATGCGGCGATAAAGATGAGGGCGATGATGAGCGCCGCCCATAGGAGGTGCGCCGGACTCCATGGCAGCAAGGCGAAGGGGGCGATAAAAAGGAATGTGGTCGGCAGGTTCACATAAAGGGTAACCGTGCGGCGGTGCTGCAATGTCTCAGACGGACTCTCGCCGCCGTCGGCGCGGTAGACCTGCTCGAGCGCGGCTTCGTTGTAAGGATCGCAGTGTTCCAGCAGGCAACGAGTGCCGTAATACACGCCCTGGAAGTCCAGTGTGCCGCCGTGGACGCTGTTTCCTGCGGCAAAACCCCATAGGACCGAGATGCCGGTGCAAACCAGCAACCAGAACAGGCTTGAACGGCGCAAGTTTTTCATATTCGGCACCATGGCAAGTATCTCAACAACGAGCCGGTGCGAGACCAAGAGTATCTGTTAATGCACGGGGTAGCGCATGTAGAAGCTGCGGGCAGGTTAGACGAAGCGGCGGTTAGATTATGAGTACTTCCGCGTGAACCTTTCGGGTTCGATAACTCACCAAAATGTTCTAATGAGATGCCTAGCAATTTCACTGTTGAATGCCGGATTGGCCGTCCGATATTGGATTCTCTCGCATATCGATGTGGCACGAGAGCGATGTTTGCGCCGATCGAATACAGAGTGAATCGCATGTCGCTCATTCAAAGGAGGGCCAGATTCTCAATATCACAACAAAACAGATCGTCGAAAGCCTTGTGGCGATTGCGGCCTTCGTTCCTGCGACGGTGTGCACCGGTTATCTGGCTGCCTGGTCCCTTGATCTCTACGGTTTCAGGCGACGCTCGCTCGTAGGACGATTCTTCTGGAGCTTACCACTTTCGTTGGCCATCACGACGATTCTGTCGACTCTCGTGGGTCGGTTCCTATCGCTGAACGCAGTGGCAGTCCTGTTGGCTGCATGCGCGATGGTCTGCGTCTTCCTTATGGTCCGCGAATCGCTGCATCTGCGGCGCGCGAAACAGAAGTGGCACATTGGATGGCAGCCTCTCGGTGGAACCGGGCTGACGTTGGCATCTCTGTGGACCGTGCTTGTGGTGGTCATGCTCGTTGATTTCCAAAGCGGGCAGAAGCTCTATTCAAGCCTCACGATTTTCGATCACAGCACGCGAGTGAGCTGGATCGAAGGGATCATTCGCACAGGTGTTCCGCCGGCGAATCCGCTGTACATGTATGAGCATCCTGCTCCCCTGCGCTATCACTATTTCTGGTATGTGGTGTGTGCCGCCGTCGTGAAGATGAGCCGCTTGCCCGCTCGGGCCGTATTGATTGGGGGATGTGTGTGGGCCGGATTTGAGATTGGGGCGCTGGCCGGGCTCTACATCCAGTCGTTCCTGTGCGCCGGAGAGAGAGCCCGCAAACAGTTTTTGCGCGCGGCCGGTTTGCTGATGGTGACGGGGCTGGGAGTGTGCGTGAATCTGTGGAACGTATTGCACAACCACCCTTTCCCGGGTGACCTGGAGGTTTGGCGGCGGGGCCAGATCACGAGCTGGTTCAATTCCCTGCTCTGGGCTCCCCATCATGTGGCGAGCATGGTCTGCTGCATGTTGGGGTTTCTGCTGGCGTGGATGCCAGAGAGAGAGGATGCGCCCCGGACCTACGTAAGCATTTTGTTGATCGCCACGGCGTTTGCGAGCGCCTTTGGGCTGTCAATCTATGTTGCCTTTGCGTTCTTCCTGGTAATGCTCACTTGGATCCTCTGGCGGGCCCTCAGCGAGCGCTCATTTCGGGCCTCGCTGGCGCTGGCTGGCGGCGGAGCGGCAGCTATTGTGCTGCTTGCTCCCTTTTTGTTCGAGTTGTTGCACACGCCGTCAGGCATGAGCGGTGGTTCGGCGTTTTCGATTGCGATTCGAGAAACGATTCCTCCGGAAGGCTTGCTGGCCGAGCCTCTTTTCCTGCTCATTTCAAATGCGCATCCGGTTGTGGCGCGGAATCTTGCCAATCTGCTCTTGCTTGTACCCGGGTATTCGGTTGAATTGGGATTCTTCCTTCCAGCCTTCCTCATTTACGTCATTCCCGCTTGGCGTGGCGGGACTCGTTTGACTGCACCGCAGCGGTCGCTTGTATTCATTTCAATCGCCGCTGTCCTACTGATGTCGGTATTGCAGTCGAACGTAATCGATGTGAACGATTTCGGGTGGAGAGCCGCACTTCTGCTTCAGTTTCCTCTATTGCTCATGGGATCAGAGTTGCTCACCCAATGGAGTTTCGCACACGGAAAGCGTGGCGAGAGGGCGGAAGGCCATTTGAAGGGAAATACGACTCCAAAACTGGTGCAGGTCATCGCGTCGTATGCTCTGATCTTCGGCGCAACTACCACTATCTACCAGGCGCTGATGCTGCGGTTTACTCTTCCGCTTCATGAAATGCAATTGGCGGCGGCACGCGATCCGAGGGCGGGCGCTCTCGCGCACAAGACCTATATCGCTGAGATCGGCTATGGGGAACTCTACGCTGTGATTCCCCAAGATGCCGTGGTCCAATACAACCCATGGAGCCCCGATCCTTTCTGGGTAAACCCGGATTGGCTGGGAGTCGCGCACCAATCTGTAATCGACAGCGACCAAGGGTCGTGCGGCAGCGAGTTTGGCGGGGATCCTAGCGGTTGTCATGCCTTGGCTACCACAGTTGACGCGCTCTACAAGGATGGAACCGCGGAAGAGGCACGCGCGGCCTGCCGAAGGTTTGGCATTCAGTTCCTGGTTGCCGATACATATGATCAGGCTTGGATGCAGAGGCAGGATTGGGTGTGGACGCTAAAACCTGTGGTAACTGACAGTGATTTCCGAGTAGTCGATTGCCGCGAGTAAGGGATGGCCGTGGCAGCGCGAAAGCAGTGAGGAAGCAAAGTGAGCATGACGACGAGCGGACCAAGAAAACAAAGCACGGATGACCTTAACGGCGGACTCCCCTTCTGGGATCCGCGCAAGGTACTGGAGTATCCGCCGATCTACAACTTCTTTCAAAATGCGGTGGGCGCGGACAAACCTCGCCGCAGGTTCATCGAGGAGCACATTACACCGCTCGGAAGGGCGCGCGTTCTGGAAGTGGGCTGCGGCCCAGGCACTAATTGCGCGTGGATGCCGGAAGGAGTTGAATATGTCGGCTGTGATCTGAATGCAGCTTATATTGAATATGCGCGGGAACGGTATACGGGCCGGGGGGAGTTCTATGTGGCGGGAGTGGGCGAGTTGGCTGCGCTCGAACTGAGGCCATTTAAGGCAATCTATGCCTTGGCCGTTCTCCATCACCTGAGCGACGCGGAAGTTCTGACCTTGTGCGATGAAGTTCTAGCTCTGCTTGAGCCGAGAGGCATGCTCATCACCGGAGACCCATGTTTTTTTGACGGACAGGGCCGCATTGAGCATTTTATAACCTCGTGCGATCGGGGTCACTTTGTTCGACATCCCGAACAGTATCGCGATCTGCTTGCGCAGAGGTTTCCGCGAGTTGAATTGCAAGTGAATCACATCAAGGGCATGCTTATTCCGAATACTGGGGTCTTATTGAAGGCTCATGCGAGCTGAAAAGGAACCCCGGCAGAGGCTTCTCAGGCAGGATCGCGCTGTTAGCGTCCGAGACCTTCGAAGTCAGCAATCTGTGACAGGGTGAAGGCGCGCATATCTTCCCTTGCCTGCCATGCCTTGTACCAGCGGAGCGACCACTCGAGCGCAGTCTCGATATGAAGGCGCGGCTGCCAGCCCAACTCCTGGTGAGCGCGACTGGAGTCGAGCCGGAGCGCGTTGTCTTCGCGGGGATGCTGAGACTGATCGCTGACCCATGAAGCACCCTCTCCCCACATGCCGGCGAGCTTGGTTGCAATCTGGCCGACGGTCCATGCATCTTCTTCGCGCGGGCCGAAGTTGAATGCGGGCGAGAGCGTTTCTGGACTTCGGACCAGACGCTCGGCAATCAGCAAGTAGCCGTTCAATGGCTCGAGCACGTGCTGCCATGGACGTGTGGAATGTGGCCTGCGGATCTGGATCGGCTGACCCGCCTGAAAGCCGCGAATCAAGTCGGGAATGAGCCGGTCTTTTGACCAATCGCCGCCACCGATTGTGTTACCTGCGCGCACAGAGGCAATGCCGACGCCATGTTCCTTATAACGGCTCAAGGGGAAAAAGGAATTGCGGTAGGCCGCGACAACAATCTCGGCGCAGGCCTTGCTTGATGAATATGGGTCGAACCCGCCGAGCGGATCGCTCTCGCGATAAGGCCACTCCCACTCCTGCTTTTGATACACCTTGTCGGTAGTCACGCATACGACCGAGCGCACGGAAGGTGTCTTGCGCACGGCCTCGAGAAGATGCGCTGTGCCCATCACATTGGCCGCGAACGTGCCGACTGGATCGTCGTAGGAACTGCGGAGAATCGCCATCGCGGCCAGATGAAAAACTACCTCGGGCTTGAACTCCTGCATCGCGGCCTCGAGGCGTGGGCGGTTGAGGGTGTCGCCCGATACGTCTTCGATGACGCTGCCAGCTAACCCGAACCTGTTGTCTTGGGCGATGGAAGTGCGCGCGTAGCCTCGAACTATGGCTCCGCGGCTGGCCAGCCAGAGCGCGAGCCATCTCCCCTTGAATCCAGTGTGTCCGGTAAGAAAGACTCTGCGTCCGTTCCAGCCGTTCACCAGGTCTTCCAAGGAGCCCTCCCGCCTGCCCATAGCTCTTCGAGCTTCTGCTTTTCGCGCAGAGTGTCCATGGCCTGCCAAAATCCGCGGTGGAAGAATGCCTGGACCTGATCTTGGGCAGTCAGACTCTGCATCGGCGAACCCTCGAACATCGACTTGTCATCGGGTATCTCGCCGAAGACCTGCGGTGAAAGGACAAAAAAGCCTCCGTTGATCCAGCCGCCCGCGCCTTCGGGCTTTTCCTGAAACGCGCTGATCCTGGTGTCTTCGATGCTAAGGCCGCCGAAACGCGCAGCAGGCTTGACGGCAGTTACAGTGACGAACTTGCCATGGCTCCGATGAAATGCGATGGATGCGGCAATGTCGACGTCGCTCACGCCATCTCCGTAGGTCATGCAGAATGCGTCTTCACCCTCGAGGTATTTGGCGATTTTCAATAGACGGCCGCCGGTGCCGGCCTCGTCGCCGGTATCGACCAGAGTTACGCGCCAGGGCTCGGCCACGCTTTGATGCACTTGCACCTGGTTATCGCGCAGATCAAATGTCACGTCAGACATGTGAAGGAAGTAGTTGGCGAAGTACTCCTTGATCAAATAGCCCTTGTATCCGCAGCAGATGACGAAGTCGTTGATGCCGTGGTGAGAATAGATCTTGAGGATGTGCCAGAGCAAAGGACGCCCCCCGATCTCAACCATAGGCTTGGGGCGAACCACGGTTTCCTCGCTAAGCCGGGTTCCGAGTCCACCCGCTAGAATAATGGCTTTCATCACAAATCCTTAGTTCCATCTTGCACGGCCAATTGCGGTGTTTGGCTCCCGAAGAGGTCGAGACAAAACTCGCGTAACATCTGGAGGTGCATTTGCTGACTAATACAGTACACCGGCCATATGCCGTTCGGTATGCTTAAGCAGTGACCTCTGATGACTGACATAACATCACGGCTTCGCAAACAGATTCACGATCTGACCGCCGAGTACGTTGAACAGGCTTTTCCGGCCAGGGAGTTCAGGCCGGGCGAGACACCCGTACCGGTTTCGGGGAAAGTGATCGACGCCAACGACGTAGGCTCGGTGATTGATTCCGTGCTCGATGGCTGGTTCACCACCGGCCGATTTGCAGAGGATTTTGAACGAAAGCTGTCGCGATATGTGGGCACGCGCTTCGCGTTGCTGACCAATTCAGGATCGTCGGCAAACCTGCTCGCAGTGAGCGCGCTTACCTCGCCGAAACTAGGCGATAAGCGGCTGAAGCCGGGCGATGAAGTCATCACCGTTGCTGCCGGATTTCCGACCACGGTCAACCCGATTTTTCAGAACCATCTGGTTCCAGTATTTGTCGATGTCACTCTGCCAGAATATGAGATCGATGTGAGCCAGCTAGAAGGGGCCCGGAGCAAGAAAACCAGAGCTGTAATGGTGGCGCACACGCTTGGCAACGTATTCGACCTTGATGCAGTACGCGCCTTCGTCGACAAATATGGCCTGTGGCTCATCGAGGATTGCTGCGACGCACTGGGCTCCACTTGGAAGGGCCGCCGCGTTGGAGCCTTTGGCGACATTGCGACGTTAAGCTTCTATCCAGCACACCACATTACGATGGGCGAGGGTGGCGCCGTGCTCACCAGCAACGCCAATCTGAAAGTGCTGATTGAGTCGTTTCGCGACTGGGGAAGGGACTGCTGGTGCGATCCCGGCAAAGAAAATACTTGTGGTAAGCGATTTGACTGGCAACTCGGCAAGCTGCCATGCGGATACGACCATAAGTACACGTATTCGCACATCGGCTATAACCTCAAGGCAACTGACATGCAGGCTGCGCTTGGATGTTCTCAAATTGAAAAGCTACCCTCGTTTGTTGAGAGGCGGAAAGAGAATTTTAGATACCTGGCCAGCGAGCTCAAACCGCTTGAGAAGTTCTTTCTCCTTCCGGAAGCGACGCCCGGCTCCGATCCATCGTGGTTTGGATTCCCAATTGCCGTGCGAGAGGACGCCCCGTTCAGCCGAGAAGAATTGATCAGGGAGCTTGATGCCAAGAAGATCGGAACGCGGCTTCTGTTTGGTGGAAATCTACTGCGCCAACCAGCGTATGAGGGGCACACCTTCCGCTCAATTGGCGAGTTGCCCAATTCAGACTATGTGATGAATAACGTGTTCTGGATCGGAGTCTATCCGGGCCTGACCACGCAGATGCTCAACTATGTGGTGCAGACATTGCGGGAGTTTGCAACGAACGGGAAACGCGGGCGGGACCGATTGGTAGATATTGCGGCTGAAGGGGACCAAGGCGAAAATTGAGATGCGGGAGCTGCGCTAGTCGATGACGGCTCTGAGACGGTCCTCAGCGATACCAATCTGCAGTGCGGCGAATCGCCTCGCGCAATCCAATCATCGGATGCAGGCCTAAACGGGCTTCTGCCCTGCTCACGTCGGGAACATATCGATGCTGCCGCGCGCCAAGCGTTGAGTCACCAGCAATCTCGACTCGCACAGCAGGGTTGATAGTCTCGGTGACAATAGAAGCGAGGTCACGAATGCTAATTGACTCGGCTGAGCCGACGTTGAAGATCACCGGGGTCTGGCCAAATTTGGCACCGCGAAAGAGCATCGTCCAAAGCCAGACGGCGAGGTCGGCGGCATAGAGATAGGACCGCGTGGGTGAACCGTCTCCGCGAACTCTGATCGGTTGGCCAGCGAGGGCATTGGCGATGAAATTGCCAATTGCGAAGTGTTGGTCCAATGGCAAGTGGGGACCCACGAACGTGAAGCATCGGGCAACGGTGCATGGAATGCCGGATTCAAGAGCCATCGTTGCGCACATCTGTTCGCCCGCAAGTTTTCCTTTGCCGTAAGGCGAGTCGGGGGCCAGGCTTTCGAGGCCGCCCAGATCGTCTTCCGCTATGTGGGCCAGGTTTGGGGGCAGAGGCCCATAGACTGCGCCCGAACTGAGATAGAGGAATCCCTTTGCGCCTGCAGCAACAGCAAAGTCCAACACGCGTCGCGTGCCGGTGTGTAACACGTTCATCAACACGGAGTCGGGACGATTGGCATTGCCAACGGTAGGTGCGGCTCCATGAATTACAAAGTCGAATGGTTCATGAGGGAACGAGAAATCGCAGACGTCACCCTGAATGAAACGGAGTGATGGCTCATTCGTCAGATGCGGCATTCTGATGAGAAAGCCCGAGGGATCGCGTGTCAATACGACCGCTTCGACTTCGAGGCCCAGTTCGCGATTGCAATGAGCGAGGCTCTCAAGGAGCCACGCTCCGAAGAAGCCGGTACCACCGGAGATGAAGATGCGGCGTCCGCGCGCCTGCCCCCACAGCGGCTCGGTTTGCCGGAGGACGTGATCCAAATCTTCAAGAGGCAGAGGCTTCACTCACCAAGCATAAATGCTGGACCAGCTTAGCTATTGGCTTGATTCGGACCCGAGTCGCCAGTAAATAGGACAAGCGGGAGTTATACCTTCAGTAACCGTGCTTCGCTTTATCTCCCTATAGGCCGTTTTATGAAACTGCTATGATGACCGCGGTAGGCGCGCATGGCACTCCCTGGCAAGTATTAGCCCCGGGATGCGGTTCACCTAGCCTGCATGGCCGTAGATCGTTAGCTTATGAAATTGTCGGATTATATTTTGGGCAGGCTGCAGGCTTGGGGCGCAGGCCACGTTTTTCTTGTCACAGGCGGCGGCGCGATGCATCTGAATGACTCCATCGCAACCAGCGGCCTACCTTTCACCTGCACGCATCATGAGCAGGCCGCGGCCATGGCTGCCGAGGGATACGCGCGCATCACGCGAACGCCGGCCGTCGTCAACGTCACGACAGGGCCAGGCGCAATCAACTCATTGAACGGCGTTTTCGGCGCTTGGACGGATTCGATCCCGATGCTGGTTCTTTCGGGCCAGGTGAAACGAGAGATGTGCATGGCCACCTATGGCCTTACCGACCTCCGCCAACTCGGCGACCAAGAGGTCGACATCCTGCGCATGGTGCGCGGCATTACGAAGTATTCGGCACTGATCGCGGAGCCTGAATCGATCGCATATCACCTAGAGCGAGCGTGGTATCTCGCGCAGAGCGGGCGCCCGGGGCCGTGCTGGTTGGATATCCCGGTTGATGTGCAGTCGGTACAGATCGAGCCTGAGTCGCTTCGACACTACGATCCATCTGAAGACGAGTTGCGCTTTGACGTGAAGAGAATTGAGCAACAAGTGGCGGACGCGCTCGAGCAAATACGCAAGTCGGAACGCCCCGTCCTGCTTGCCGGCAGCGGCATCCGGCACGGAGATGCGCTTGCTGAATTTCAACGCGTAATCCGTCGTTTGAATATTCCCGTGGTGACGGCCTGGACGCACGATCTGATTGCCACCGACGACGCGCTCTTTTGCGGGCGCCCCGGAACTATTGGCGAGCGCGCGGGCAACTTTACCGTGCAGAACGCGGACGTTTTGCTCGTCTTGGGTTCACGCCTGAATATTCGCCAGACGAGCTACAACTGGAAGTCTTTCGCGCGATTTGCGAGCGTGATTCAGGTTGACGTCGATCAAGCAGAGTTACGCAAACCTCTTTGGCGGCCGGATGTCTCAGTGCATTGCGATGTAAGGCTCTTCCTTGCGGAAATGGCGAGGCAGCTAGAAAGCAATTGGATGCTAAATCCACGGCATGAAGCATGGCTTGCGAAAGCGATTCAATGGAAAAGAGCCTATCCTGTCGTGCAGGAGCGCCAGCGCGTCCCGGGCCCTCCCTTAAATCCCTACGATTTTATAGACAGACTGTTCAAGCTACTCGGCCCAGACGACGCGGTGGTTTGCGGGAATGCCACGGCGTGCATCGTTCCTTTTCAGGCAGCGAATCTCAAGAAGGGCCAGAGGCTCATTTCCAACTCTGGCGCGGCCTCAATGGGGCACGATCTTCCAGCCGCTATCGGCGTGGCAACTGCGCGAAATGCGCGTACTATCTGCATCGCCGGTGACGGCTCACTACAAATGAACGTGCAAGAACTTCAAACGGTGGTTGGTTATAAGCTTCCGATCAAGATCTTTGTTTTAAACAACGGCGGATATCGCTCGATTCGTCAAACGCAGACTGGATTCTTCAGCCATAAAATCGGCGAAAGCCCTGAGAGCGGCGTTAGCTTTCCGAACATGGCGAAGATCGCAGCTGCTTATGGCATCCCGTCGTTCTCCATTGAAAAGGTTGCTGACCTCGGAATCGTTGAACGGGAGTTGGAGACCGCCGGACCTGCACTTTTCGACGTACATCTCGATCCGGAGCAGGAGTTCGAGCCCCGCCTGCGATCGCGCGCTCTTCCCGACGGCACAATCGTCACTCCGGAGCTAGAGGACATGTATCCCTTCCTCTCTCGCGAGGATCTGACCGCGAACATGATTGCAGAGGGCTCTAATGAGCGAGTGCTTCACGAGATTCCCGTCTCTGGTCGCAAAGGAGCGCAACCGTGATCGACAAAGATATTTTCGAAGATCTGTTTGTACTGGAGATGGCAAACAACCATCTTGGAAATGTCGAACGCGGCCTTAAGATTATCGGCGAATTTGCGCAGGTCGTGAGATTTAACAATATTCGCGCCACCATCAAATTGCAGTTCCGCGACGTGGAGCGATTCATTCACCGGGACTTTCTAGATTCAGACGAACGCTACATTAAGAAGACGCTTGCCACCCGCCTGGCCGACGAAGAGTTTGCCACTCTTGTGAAGGCGATCAGAAAAGCCGGATGCATGCCGACGGCCACACCATTTGACGAGCGTTCGGTAGATCAATGTGTAGAACTCGGCATTCAGATCATAAAAATTGCCAGCTCCGACCTGAACGACTGGATCCTGATCGAAAAGATCGCCAAGACGAAAAAGCCTGTCGTGATCTCAACCGGTGGATCCTCGCTCAAGGATCTGGATGATGTGGTCACGTTCTTCGCCAACAGAAACATCCCACTGGCCATTAACCACTGCGTGTCGCTTTACCCGACAGAGGACTCGAAGCTCGAGCTCAATCAGATTGACTTTCTGCGGGACCGCTACCCTCACAATACGATCGGGCTCTCGACGCACGAATGCTCAGACTGGACAAACTCGCTTCTGATCGCTTACGCCAAGGGCGCGAGAACTTTTGAACGGCATATCGACATCAATTCTGATGGTGCCACGCCATCGCCCTATTGCAGCCTGCCCCACCAGATCGACCAATGGTTCAAGACGTTCCACAAGGCGCGCGAAATGTGCGGTGCGCCCGGCACGCAAAAGCGCATTCCGACCAAAGAGGAGATCGACTACCTCGACGGCCTAGTACGTGGAGTCTATGCTAAAGAGGACCTTCCGGAAGGACACTCGTTGACGGACGAAGATGTGTATCTCGCGATCCCTTTGCAGAAGGGACAGCTTTCGTGCCGGGAACTGATGCGCGGCGAAGTGTTATTGAGCGCGGTCAGCAAAGATGCACCGATTCGCATCGACGATATCGAGAGCCCCTATTCGCAGATTCCGTCGCTGCGCCAGAATATATATAAGCGAGGGATTGACCCCAAAGAGCCGCGCTGAACAACGGATACTGTTTAGAAGTTGATGCGCTCTTTTTCTGTAACGAGGGGACGCCGCATCACCAGGGTATGAATTGAGCCGACGTATTCGCCGATGATGCCGAGTGCGATGAGCTGCACCGATCCGAGGAAGAACAATCCCAATACCACAGGCGCGATTCCAAGTGTGAAGCTGGACCAGAAGAACAACTTGTATGCGAGATAAAACACGCCGAGGAGAAAACTGAAGAACGCCGAAACGAATCCGCAAAAGATGACGAGCCGCAGCGGCACCTTTGAGAGATTCGTAATGCCCAACATGGCGAAGTCATAAAGAGAATAGAAATTGTTTTTTGTGATGCCGCGCTCGCGGCGACTCTGGTTGTAGTACACCTTTGAAATCGGAAGACCGAGTTCGGCAATCATGCCGCGGAAGAATGGATAAGGATCGGGAAATCCGGCACGAATCTTCTCGATGACCGAACGGTCGTAGAGGCCGAATCCAGTGAAATGTTCCAATACCCGAACATTCGTCAGACGAGCAATGACCCGATAGTAGAAGGAACGAATGCGATACATAAGGCTGCTCTCATCGCTCGTGGATTTGATGGCAGCGACGATGGGGAAGCCCTTTTCCCATTCGCGGATCATTTCAATAAATAACTCCGGTGGATCCTGCAAATCGGCCACCAGATTTCCAACAGCATCGCCGTTGGCCTGCAGAAAGGCGTGCATGCCCGAGCGGTCGGGCCCCACATTGCGCGCATTGACGATGATCCTTACGCTGGGGTCCTCGACTGCTATAGCACGCAGCACCTCAAGTGTACTGTCGGTCGACGCATTGTCGATGAAGAGATGTTCGAAGCGGTATTGAGGCAACTGCGCGGCCATCGCGCTCACCCTGCGATGCAACTCGCGTACATTCCCCTCTTCGTTGTAGCAGGGGGTCATCAGCGTAATCAGCTTCGCGCTCATGTTGCTGCTCTCTCAAGCGCGTAGATGCCGCGCCTGGTGCGGTCTGCTGGGATGAGGTTCATTTCGACCAAGAGTGTAGCATAGCGATGACAGCGTCACGACATGACACTCGTAACACGTATCTAATTGATCTCGGCTCGCGCAGCCTCGCACAAGGTAGGATTGGAATTGCCTCAAGCAAATCGCAGCGAATCAAAGCCGGTGACATAGCGCATGGCCTCCGCCGAGAGCGACACGAATCCGCAGGT
>Ga0181537_10002113_pt1 | contig 17729 bp, 11 predicted proteins | sample PEATcosm2014_Bin_39_FD_119765 | JGI IMG/M metagenome (GOLD analysis project Ga0181537, IMG submission 119765) | Peatland microbial communities from MTU Mesocosm Facility, Houghton, MI, USA - PEATcosm2014_Bin23_10_metaG | ecosystem: Environmental > Terrestrial > Soil > Wetlands > Peat | place... | reverse complement strand
CTTGTAGTCGATGGGACCCGTCCCATCCACCCCGACCTGCAGCGTCAGTGATGTTCCGGGCTGCACGATCCCGGGCTGCGGCTGCGCGGTGATCGTGGGCGCCGAACCCGTCCCAATCGTCTGGATGAAGACGTACGCCGAGGAGGCATCGGAGGCCTCGTCGGCGTAAACGACGCCGTTGGCAATGTCCACGACGGGGCCGAGCGGCGACTGGATGCCGCTTCGTTGCCGCAGGATGCCGTCGTTCTTCAGGTACAGGGTCTCGCTGCCGTTGCCGGTGGCCAGCGTGGTGCCGCTGTCGACTGCAACAGGAGGTGCCCCATTGGGCCCGAAGCCGTCGCCCATGGTCCAAAGCGTGCCATCGGGCGTCGTGAACAGGATCTGGTTTATGTTGGTGTTTACCGAGCTGATGCCCGTGTCCAGGAGCACGGTCGAGGATATGGGGTTGGTGTACAAGGCGCCTGGCGCAAGGCCGTCGTTCCATGCGTCGCCCTGGCCCCAGAGCGTGCCGTCGCTCTTCACGTAGAGAAGGACCCATCCGGGAGCGGAGAACGACACCACGTGATCATCGACCAGGACCGGGTCGATCCCGTCGCCGAATTGAATGGCCCAGCCGTCGCCGCCCTGGGCCCAGAGGGTGCCATCCGTCTTGAGGTAGACAATATAGTCCAGGCCCGCCCCGGCGGACACGACCCCGCTTGCGACCTGGACGGGCGTGCTGAAGACGTCCGCAACATTGAACTGCCAGAGCGTGCCGTCGCCCTTGAGAAAGAGCTGCCGGTAGTTGTAGCAGCTCGAGACCAGCTGCACGACACCGTTCGCCCCTGGAAGCTGCACGAGGGGAGCGACAAAGTCCTCGGCGGCCTGCTCCCAAACGGTTCCGTCGGCCCCCAGGTACAGGCTCTTCCCCTGCGAGCCGAGTTGGGCCGCCACGAAACCGTCGGGGGAGATCTCAATGGACTCTACCGGCACCTGATTGTCGCCGAGCTCGCCATAGGTGTCGTCGCCGCATGCCCATAGCGTCCCATCCGTCGTGATGAAGAGCGTCGAATACATCGCCGCCACTTTCGATACGCCGCTGGCCACCTGCACGGGGGTGGTCTGTGTCCCGACGATGGACGAATCGCCCAGCGCACCCTCGCCGTTGCTGCCGAGGGCCCACATCGTGCCGTCGTTCTTCACGAACATCGTGTGGTCCCTTCCTATGCTGTAATTCGCAACATCCGCGGCGACCTCCACGGGTGTCGCCTGCGACACCTGCTCCCCGTTGCCGAACTCGCTGTCGCTGTCGAAGCCCATGCCCCAGAGCGTCCCGTCGGTCTTAAGGAACAAAGTGTCGTACCCGTTGCTCCCGACCGTCGCCACGCCGGTCGCGACCTGTTCGGGTGCGCCCACGTTGTTCGTTGTCCCATCACCCAGAACGCCGTCGGTGCCATTTCCCACGGACCACAGGGTGCCGTCTGTCCTTACGAAATAGCTCACCTGATTGTTGTTCCCGGTGGCGATTGAGATCACGCCACCCGTCACTTGGATCGGGCTTGTTTGGCCCACCGTGCCCCCGTCGCACAATTGTCCAACAGAGTCGTCACCCATGGCCCAAAGCGAGCCGTCCGAGGTGGTGAACAGTGTTGACCAGATCCCGGCCGACACGGCGGTCACCCCCGTCGCCCCGGGCACCTGAACCGGCACCCAGCTGTCCGTGGTGGTTCCATTGCCGAGCTGGCCATAATGGTTGTAGCCCATGCCCCAGAGCGTTCCGTCCGTCTTTACGAACATCGTGAAGTAGTCGCCCGCCGACACCGCCGCGACGTCGCTGGCCACCTGCTCCGGCATGTCGCGGCTAACGGTCGTCCCGTCGCCCAACTGGCCATAGGTGTTGTCACCGGTCGCCCAAAGGGATCCGTCCGCCTTGAGGAACACCGTGTGGGTGTCACCCATCTCGACGTCCGTCACGCCGCCGGCTATGGCCCTCGGGTCGGAGACAGCCAGATAGTAGGGAATGTCGCTCTGGCCCCAGGTTACCCCCGTCGCCGCAGGGGGTATGACAAGGTTGAGCGGCGCCCCGGGGGACAGGGTTGAACCGTAGGCGTCCGTGGCCACGACGCGGAAAAGGTAGCCGTTCATGCCGGACGTGACGCTTCCCACCGTGAGGGACTCCGTCGCGGAGCCAGAGAACGAGCCCCCGTCGGACAGGTTGCCCCAAGTGGCCCCGCCGTCCGTAGAGTCCTGCCATTGATAGCTGGTCGCGCCGAATGCGGTCACCGAGAAGCTCGCGTTGTTCCCTGCGAAGACATTCTGCCAGGGCGTGAACGCCGCGATGGCAGGTGGCAGATCGTCCGTCACGCTCAAGACCGCCGCACCACTCACTGCGCTGCCCAGGGGATTGAAGACCGAGACGGCCACGCTCGCGTTGTCTTCGTCCTCCTGGAGGTTTGTGACAGTAAGGCTGGATGTGTTCGACCCCGAAACCACGCTTCCGTCAGACTGAGTCCCGTCCATGACCGCCACGCCGTTCAAATACCACTGGTAGGACAGGGATGCGCCTGATCCGCCAACGGAGAACGTGGCGGAGAACCCGGGAAATGAGATCTGCGAGACCGGTTGCGCGGAAATTCCCGGTGCCGCCCCGGGTATCGGCGTCAGCAGGAAGGTGCGCCCGTTTTCGTTGTTCGCGACGATCTGCCCAAGGTCGTTGATCCCCATCGCCTCCGCCAATCCAATGCCAGGCAGGTTTACCAGGGTGTTGAGATCGGTCACCTGTCCGTTGCTGTAAATCACGGCGAGCTCGCCGGGACCGCCGACAGGATAACCGCTCCCGGTCTCGCCGCCCTCGCTGGACGACCCCACCGAGACGCCGGCACTGTTGATGGCGTTTGCGATGCTGTAGGGATACTGGCCCCGGATCGTTCCCAGGTCCGCGACCCCGCCGTTCTCGAAGGTCACTGCGTTGTTGAAGCCGCCGGGACCGTTGATCGCGAAGCCCGCAACAACCCCCGCCGGGTTGACGGCGTCGGCGGTGCTGAAGGTGCTGCCGTTCAGCGTCCCGAGGTCGGTCATGACGCCCGTGCTTGTGTCGTAGGAGAACGCGTGCGATTGGGCGGGATTGCTGTCGTTCGCGTCGGACCAGCCGACCACGATTCCAGAGTCGTTGATGCCGGTGGCATAGCTTCTCGGGCCGCCCAGGGTTCCCAGGCTTGTTCCCGTCCCATTGGAGTAGACGAAGGCGTGAAAGTTCTGGTCGCTGCCCGCTGCGCCGCCGGTGTTGTTGATGGCCTCGAACTGGGTCATCAAATTGTTGATGAGGCCCAGGTCCGTCATCGCACCATTGCTGAAGGTGAAGGGATGGTACGAGCCTGTCGCCGTAATCAACCATCCTGTTATTGTGCCGGCGTTGTTGATCGCCTGGGCCGAACTCGCCAGCCCACCGGCGGCGCCCAGATCGCTCATGACTCCGTTGCTGTAGCTGAAGGCGTGGATCGGGGCCGTGAATCCCTGGGGGACGTTTGAGCCAGGAAAGGAATAGTACTGCGAGTTCAGCGCCGCGCCGCCGACCAAGGAATATCCCACGACTGTACCCGCATTGTTGATGCCGGTGCCGTAGCTGCTTCCGCCGCCGAGGTCGCCGAGGTCGACCGCGGAATAGATCGGGGCACCGGCGGCGGGAACGACGGTCAGCGTAGCGCCGCTGCTGGCCACTGAGTTCAAACTGTTCGAGACGTTTACTGTCAAAATCGCCTGGTTTTCACCGGGCTGAACATTGCTGAGGACAAGGGCGGCCGTCGACGTGCCGGTCGCCACGCTTCCGTCCGGCTGGGTGCCCTCGCTAAGCGCCCTACCATTCATGGACCATGCGTACGACGGAGCGGGAGAGCCGGTCGCGACCACTGAGAAGGACGCCGACTCCCCCGGCCCCACGGTTGTGGAAAACGGCTGTGTCAGGATCGCCGGGGCCGAGGGTCCCGAGGTGTAATGCGGCCACACCGCGGGAAACAGACCCGTGTAGCCATAGTTGGAGAAATAGACGCTGTCGGCGCTGGTCACGCTGTTGGCGTCGGAAACGCCCTCGAGCAGGAAGCCAAATGACGCAGCGTTCGACGCCGTCATACCCCATCCGCCGCCTGTGGTCGGCTGCGTGACATCGAATGACATCAGGGAGAGCCAATTGACGCCGCCGTCCACCGAATAGAGGGTACTAAGCTGATGCGTCGCGGCGGCGTAGGAGGCGCGCACCAGGACGTCCGAACCGGTGATCTGCACGCCGGCATAGGACCCGGTGGCGGGAATATAGGCATTAAGATACGTGCCCAGGTTTCCAGCGTCCGCGCCAAACGAAATGAAGAGCTCGTTGTCATACTGCGCGTCCTGCAGATCGTAGACATCCAGGGAAGCATAATTAGCCAGGTTGGGATTTTCCGGCGAAATGTTGTCCGCGTGGAGCGCGACTTGGGTTGTCCAGTCTGCCGCGGTGCTGCCTACCTCCTTCGTGACGGACGGGCTGTCGATGAAGCTGGAGGTCCCGGCGGCGCCCGGCGAATACCCCGCCCGGAACTTGCCGGGAACCGTGAGCACCTTTGAGAGATGGCCGTTTTGAAAGGCATAGCTTCCCGGTGTTGGCGATGCGTCGAAGTACCAGTTGGCGTCCGACGAGAGAGGGTCGATGATCGGAATCTGCGCCGGCGCGGCGAGCTGCGTGACGGTATAATTGTCGAATACCATCGTGTCGCCAAAGTGAAAATTCGTCGCGGAAACGGCGCCCGCATCCATGTCCACGTTGGCCCAGCCGTCATAGACGGTCGTGTAGCCGCTGAGTACGTAGCCGTTGGTGCTGACCGGTCGGTTTAGCGCCAGAAGACTGACAATCTTCCTCTGGGTGTCCCTGAGCACGGCGGTCCAGGCCTGGGTGCCGTAATCAACCGTGATATAAAGGTGGTACGGGTCGCCTGAAAACAGTGACACCCCGGTGTCCACGAGAGGAGCATTCGGATTGTCCTGGATGTAGACCTCGTCACCGGGCGAGACCGAGACGATGGAGTGATAGGCGTAGGTGTCGCTCGCCTGCGGGCCCTCAGCGTCATAGACCATGAAGTTGAAGGTCTCGTTGTTGGTGCCTCCCGCACGCCCGATGGCAAGATCAAGGTCGAACTGCACGATGGGGTTCGGCGATGCCAGGAGGTTCACGATCGCATCGGGGCCTCCCGGGAAAAGGTTGATGTCCAGGCTCCCGGAGGTCGCCGTCAGCGTGGAATTTGTCCATTCCCCCCCGATGTAGCCGCTTTGCCCCATATGTATCCACGGGTCTTCCCAGGCGACCCCGGTGAGCGCGTCGTTGGGATTTGCGGCTATCAGGGCAGAGCCGCTGTAGAGGACCGTGAATTCCGGAGCGAGCGTGTCCGCGCCCAGCGTGAAATTCTCAAAATTAATCGCAGTCGCGACATTTCCGAATCCCGTCGTGACTCCGATGTCCGCCTCGCTGCTCTGGACGGATCCCGTGGGGTCCGTGACCACAACGCTATAGGCACCCGCGTCCGTTGCCGCGGTGCTCGTTATCTGCAATGCGGCGCTTGTGGCTCCGGGAATTGCAGCCCCAAATTGAAACCATTGGTAGGTGACGGGCGCGGTTCCGAGCGCGGACACCGTGACTGTCACGGGGCTGCCCAGATTGACAACGGTGGACGTTGGCTGGGAGATGATGGTCGGAGCCGCTTCCGCCCTCGGAGGATAAAAACCAAAGAGAGCAATACCCAGGACAAGTACGGGGAATCGACGAATAGTCATGTTGAAGCCTCCGGAATGTGACGTAACAATTGCCTCGCTGGACGTGGCTCACATCATACAGCCGACCAGCTCGCCCTTATACAAGTTAGATTACGTGATTTTAGGCGCCACCAGCGAATTAACCTCGATTCAAAGACGTCGTCGACACCCCTGACGCGACCGCGTCTTTCGCCGCAGAGGGCGACGTATATAGGCAAAAAATACATGGGTGTTGCACCTTGGGGTGAGGGGTGCGGCCAAGAAAGAAAGCTGCACCTCGACACCCTCCAAGAGGCCGTCTGCGACAGCATGTACCCTTCCAACTCCTGTCACTGTCGGGACCGCCCCTCGAAATACCAAAACGGACAAATTGAGGCGGAAATGCCCTAGGACCTCGCCGACAACCTGATCGGATTGTCCGAATCTATCGGGCCGCGCCCTATGTCGACGGTCAGATGGAACGACGGCGTGCGCGCGAGGCTCCAGTCATAGCGGCGCAGGAGCTCCGCCAGCACGATCGGCGCCTGGATCCTCGAAAGGTTCATCCCGATGCAGATGTGCGAGCCTCCCCCGAAGTCCGCCAGCGCCTTGCGCGGCGGCGGCGTGCCCTGGAGCCACCTTACCGGGTTGAAGCGCAGGGGGTCCGGGTAGTATTCCGGCAGGAAATGCGCCAGCGTGTGCGCCTGCAGGACGCGCGATCGCGCCGGCAGCGTGTGGCCCGAGAACTGCAGGTCCCTTATCGGCCGGCGCCTGAGGAAGGTGCCCCCCGGGTGCAGCCTCTCGCCCTCGAGGATCGTGGAGCGCAGCTTGGGGAACGCGCCCATGCCGCGCGAGAGCGAGTCCGGCCCGTATTCCCCGAGCTCCGCCCGAAGCTGGTCCACCCATGTGGGATCGAGGCTCAGGCGCTCGAGGATCCGCTCGATCAGGCGCGCCGTGTTGTGGATGCCGGCCACGAGGAGCATGTACGCGTCGTTGCGCAGCTCCTCCGCGGTGAGCGGGCCTAGATCACCGGGGTCCTGGTCCAGGAGGGCCTGCAGGTTGTCGGCCTCGCGCCGCCCCGCGAGGCGCTCCTCCAGGATGCCTCCGACCCACCCGAACACCCGGTCCTTCAGCGCAAGGTAGTCGGGCCTCGCAAAATACTCCGCCTGCTTCGCGCTCACCCCGACGCCGTAGATCAGCTCGCCCTCGAGCCGGATCGCGTCCAGGGCCCGCTGCTTATCAACGCTCGTCCTGAGGAGGGTCGCCGCGTTGAGCGCGAGGAGGAGCGCCGGGATCCACTCGCCCGCGTCGTCGGACCATTCGGAACGGCGCAGAAGGAAGTCATGTGCGACCCGGGCCATCTGCGGCACCCACCGGCCCACGGCCTCGGCCGAGAAGGCGGGCTTGAGGAGCCGCCTCTTGCGCAGGTGCGGCGCCCCGTCGAGCTGGGTCACGTAGGTGGGGCCGAACTGGTCCCGGAATCCCGGGCCGGCCTCGCCGTAGCTCCAGTCCGCGGGGCTCTGCCAGAAGAAGTCATTCGCCTCGATCCCGGCGATCGTGATGCAGTCCGCGCCGCGGTACCGGGTCCGGAACACGGCGCCGTGGGCGCGGTAGCCGGAGGTGAAATATTTCACCGGGTCCGCGAGGAGGAGCGGGCTGTCGGCCTCCGCGCCGGTCTCGCCAGGGCCCAAATGGAAGGGAATCACCGGGGATGCGGGTCCGTTCTCGTTCATGCCCGTGGGAATAAGGGAATCCGGTTCATCTGGAAAGCGCCGCCAGCTCCGGCGGAAGGAAGTCAAAGGTCACGAATTCCTTCAGCGGAAGCGGCTTGGCCAGGACCTTGAGCCCCACGAAGAGGTCCACCTGCTCCTGCATCCGGCGCCGCGTGATGAGCCCGAGGGCCTCCCCCTTCGCGGCGTCGCCGAAGACGAGATGGTGGTCGCGCATGGCCTGCGTGCTGAAGTCCATGAAATCCCCCGTCATCGCGGTGTTCACCGAGGCGATGAGCCTGCGGGCGGGCGCCGGGTCCCCCTCCATGAAGTCCCTCCAGCCGCGGATCGTCGCCGCGACGAAGGCGCGCACCGCCCCGGGGTGCGCGCGGATGAAGCCGGCGTTCCCGATGACCACCCGGTAGGGCCTGTAGCCGGAATTCGCGATCAGGAGCGTGCGCGCGGCGACGCCCTTCCTGCGCACGAAGTAGGGCTCGTTCGTCACGAACCCCTGCACGATGAAATTCCTGTCGGCCATGAATTCCGCCAGCCCGTAGTTGAGCGGGATGATCCCGAACTCGATCCGGTACTTCGCCTTCAGGTAGCTGAGCCACGCGGAGGCCGGGTCGGCCATCACCACCCTGCCCGCCAGGTCCGGGAAGTCCCTCACCGGGCTCTCGTCGTGGACGAGGACCGACATGGGGTCGCTCTCCATGTAGGCGCAGACGATCATGAGGGGCACGTGGCTGCGGTCGACCGCGAGGATCACGTCGTCGCTGCGGCCCAGGGCGAAGGCCGCATGGCCCGAGGCCACCTCCTGCAGGGGATAGGCCCCCGGGCCCCCGTTCAAGAGCGTCACGTCCAGCCCCGCCTCACGGTAAAAACCCCGGGCCTGCGCCTGGTAGAAGCCGCCCTGCTCCGCCTCGGCGTACCAGTCAGCCTGGACCGAGAGGGGCGTCCGCGCGGGCGTGGCGTCGGCCGGGGCCTGGGGCCTCGAGCACGCGGCAAGGGCCAGCGCGGCGCACGCGGAGGCGGCGATGGGGAACGCGGGGTGCCATGGAGGTCTCCGGTGAATGCCCTCCTGCACGAAAGAACCGTGCCAAATCAGGCGGGTCCCCCGGAATGATCCTGAGGGAACCGACGCGGCCTCATGGCTCGCCCGGGGCCCTTGCGCGGCGGGCCTGGAGGTTGTCGTAGAGCTCCTGCGTCGCCTTGGGATCGGACCCGAGGTCGCCCCCGTTCATGAGCTCGAAGGAGTCATAGGCCATGTTGCCGGATTGGATCACCAGCATGCTGGCGGTCCCGAAGCGGTCGATCCGGAGCGTGGCCGGCGGCATGAAGGAGACCGAGTGGGTCATGTCGTAGTGGTGCTCGGTCTCGTTCCAATTCATGAACCAAAGCATGTCGCCGGCGAGGGCGAGCACGCCCGATACCCTGCCGAAGGGGGCGGCGTCGGGCGACCTGAAGCCGTTCGTGCTGGGGAACCAGATCGCCCTCAGCACGAGCGAGGGGGCCTGGGTTCCCTCGGGCAGGCACTCGGCGACCTCCCGACGCACGTCGGCGCCCTTCGTCAGGTCGGCGGACACGCATCCGGAGCCGGCCAGGGCTCCGGCGAGGGTTAGTGCAGAGAAGATGCGGGCGGGCGTCCCCAAGCGGTGCGGGACTTTTACGACGCCCAGAGCTAAATTGCTGTCAGGCCGGATCTCGTTCACGTCCGAAGGGTTTGAGCTTCGCCGATGCCTTCATCTCCTCTGCCACGAACTTTGCGAAATCGCCGATCTCGCCCTGAACAGAGGCCTTCTCCAGGGCCGCCATGTATTCTTTCCGTCGTTCCACCCGGATGACCGCCCAATTGTAGCCCCCTGACGCGAGCATGAGATTCATGAGGAAGCGCCCGATGCGGCCGTTGCCATCGGAATACGGATGGATGAACACGAACACAAAATGACCTAGCACCGCCCGCACCGCGGCGGAAGGCTCCCTGGTGAGTGCGCCGAACAGCGCCTCCATGAGCGCCGGGACCGCCTCAACCGCCGGAGGGACATGCTCGGAGCCCCGGATGAAAACACGCCGCTCGCGGTATCCGGCGAGCGCGGCAGCGGGAAGGATGTTGGCTTGCACCGAGGGGCTGAAAAGCGCGCGATACCAGTCCTGCAGGTCGCGGTCCACGACCCCGCCGGGCGACCGTCCGCGCAGCACGTCGCCAAGACTGGACACCACTTGGCTGAACGCCGCGCGATACCCTTTGGCCGCCATCGCATTGACCTGTCCCTGGTCCCCGGGGTTCTCGGCCGGATTCCACGCGCCGTCGGCGATGCGCTGGATCAATTCCGGAGTGACCTGGTAGCCTTCGATCGAGAGCGAATGATAGGCGTCATGGGTGTAGATTTCATTGACGCGCCGCAGGTAGCGCGACTTGTCAGGCATCGAGCGTGGCGGAGCGGGAAAATGCGCCAGGACGGCGGGCCGCATCCGCGACCACATCGCCTCGATCCGGCCCCCGTAGGGCGACTGCAAGACCGCCCCGAACGCCAAGCGGGCCGGCTCTACAAAGGGGTCTTGCGGCTTAAAGGTGATCCCCGCAGCGAGCAGATCCGCCTCCAAACGGGCGGCGGATTCATCCAAGCCAAGATGCCGCAAGCCGCCGACGATCCGGCCCGCAGCGGAGACATTGACCTCTGCGGCCAGCAGGGCACGGGACAGCTCCTCGACCCGCGCCATGCGCAGCGCGAGCTCGGCGCTGGTGCCTGACCGGGTGAAATAGCTCGGGGTCGTGCGAATCAGGGCGAGCGCCAGCGGCATGACCTGCACACCTTGCCTGATCTCCGTCGTGGCCGGCAGATTCCTCCGGTTGGGATAAAGCAGGATGGAACTGCCGTTGGGCAAATTGAGCGTGAAGACACCGCCCCTGGAGGTGAGCACGATCAGCTGCTTCGGGGTCTGGGTGTGTGCCGTCCATAGATCCAGGGAATGCTCAGGTGAAAGACAGTACCCCTGGCCGTAACGCCTCTGGAGATAGGCCGAAACAAAGGCCCAAAAATGGAGATGCCAGAACGTGCTGTCTCCTGGCTGGGCCTGCGGGGTCGCCAGGGCATACCAGCCCTTGATGATTTCCACGAGAAACCCCCGCTTTTGCAGCAAGGTGCGGTCCCGCCTGGGCAATTGCACCGTGCGGAGGATGTGGGACGGGGCCGCGGCTTGCACGCGCCGCAGGGCTTCCGCAAGGTCGCGCTGGGGGTTGACCGGCATAGCCGCACCGTATTTTACTTTGGTTTCGTGTCAAAACTTACTTTGGTATTCTGCTAATCTTTACTTTGGTATCCGTATCACGACCGACCCAAAGGGTGGCACGAAACGCTGGATGCCCCCAGTGGGAATGTCCTGCCCAATGCGGGCCCGGGCCGGTCCTTCTGCCCGGGCGTCGCAAGGATCAGGGCTTGCGCTCCAGGGCCTCGATCCGGGCCTTGAGCGCCGCGATCTCCGCCTTCTTGCCGCCGCCGGACTTGTTTTTTCCGGAATTACATACGGCGACCGTGGCCGCGCCGGCACCGGCGCCGACAATCAGGGGAACCAGGGGGAAGAGCACGGGGATGAATGCGAGCATGGGAGTTATCCTTTGGTTATGAGTTATGCTGAATCTGGGTTCAGGAGCCTGAGACGTTCCCCGCCGGGTGCGGTTACAGCCCGGAAGGCCGGATCCACGGGGGGTGGCGGGCTCCGGAAACCCTGCAAAAACTGGTCCCCGGGGTGGAAGACCCGGGGATTTGCGGCTAGCTTCGCGCCATCGCCCCCACGCGTCTCCGAACCCAGCGAATCCCATGAAACTCTCCGGCAACACCATCTTCATCACCGGCGGCGGCTCCGGCATCGGCCGCGGCCTCGCGGAGGCGCTCCACAAGCTCGGCAACCAGGTCATCATCTCCGGCCGGCGCAAGGGCCACCTCGACGAGGTGACGAAGGCCAACCCCGGGATGAGGTCCGTCGAGCTCGACGTCGCGGACCCCGCGAGCATCGCCTCGGTGGCAGGTCACCTTATCGTCCACTACCCCACGCTCAACGTCCTCATCAACAACGCCGGCATCATGCAGCTGGACGATGTCTCCGGGACCGTCGACGACGCCCTCCTCGTGTCGACCCTGGCCACGAACCTGATGGGGCCCATCCGGATGACCTCGGCATTGATCCACCACCTGAAGGCCCAGCCCTCGGCGACCGTGGCCAATGTCTCCTCGGGACTCGCCTTCGTCCCCCTGTCGATGACCGCGGTCTACTCCGCGACCAAGGCCGCGATCCACTCCTACACGCTTTCGCTCCGGCACCGGCTGAAGGGCACCTCCGTCAAGGTCCTGGAAATCGCCCCACCCTGGGTCCAGACGGACCTCCTGAACAGCAAGGACGAGCCCCGGGCGATGCCGCTGGCCGACTTTATCAAGGAGACGATCACGGTGCTCGGCACCGATGCGGACGAGGTGCTGGTCGAGCGCGTCAAGATGCTCCGCAACAACCCGGGTCCCGGCGAGGGCGCCTTCGTGACGAGGTTCAACGACCAGATGGTCCCGCACTGACGGGAACCAGACCGAAGGTTAGGGAAGCCCGTAGCCGAACTGGGCAAAGACGGCGCGGGCCTCGGGGCTCGCCAGGAACTGCAGGTACCGGCGCGCCGCCGGGTTGGAGGCGCCCTTCCTCGTCAGGACCGCGCCCTGCGCGATCGGCTTGTAGAGGGATGCGGGGACCTCGATCCAGAGGCCCTTCTCCTTCAGGTTCGGCGCGACCACCAGCGAATACGCCACGAACCCGGCGTCCGCGTTCCCGCTCGAGACAAACTGCGCCGTCTGGGTGATGTTCTCGCCGAAGACGGTCTTGGGGGTGGCCTCCGCGGCAAGCCCGAGGGCGGCCAGGACCTCCTCGGCGGCGCGGCCATAGGGAGCCGACTTGGGGTTCGCGATCGCGATCTTCCGGACCGAGGGGTCGCGCACGACCGCCTCCACCGAGGCGAGGGCGACGTCCTTGCGCGTCGTCCAGAGGACCAGCCGCCCGAATGCAAAGGTGACGAGGCTCGCACCGTCGGCCCCGCCGGCTGCGATCAGCTTCTTCGGGAAGTCCATGTCGGCCGACAGGAACACGTCATAGGGCGCGCCGTTGCTGATCTGGGCGACGAGGCTTCCCGAGGCCCCGATCTCGCTCGTCACCGTGATGGTCGGGTCGGCCTTCGCATAGGCTGCGTTCAGCGGCGCGAGGACGTAGGTCAGGTTGGCGGCCGCGGCCACCGACACCTGGGTGGCCGTCTCGGCTCGGGCGGCGGCGGAGAGGAGGATTCCGAGGAGGACGATCGTTCGCAGGAGCGCCTTGGTATTCATGTTTTGATGGGCCGCCCGCACCGTTCTGGAGCTATCGGCTTCAGCCCGCGATCCGAATCACGGCATACATGGCCGCCGAGCCGAGGATCGTCGAAGCCGTGGTCCAGACCCGGGGATGGCGGTGGTAGCTCTCCGGGCTCAGCTCGCTCCAGCCGATGTAGAGGAAGAAGCCCGCGAAAAGCGCGAGGACGAGCGAAAGGCGGTTCCCGGGGACCACGATCAGGCAGGCCGCCGCGACCCCGAGGAGCGGTGCCGCCGCGTCCGCAAGGAGCCACCGCTTCGCCCCGCCCTGGAGGATCCCCCCGGCGAGGCTGATGTTGACGGTGTTGATCCCGTCCGAGAAATCATGCGCCAGCACCGCGACCGCGACCGGGATGCCGACCTTGCTCGAAACCTTGAAGGCGAGCCCGATCGCCAGGCCGTCCAGGAAGCTGTGGAGCGTCAGGCTCGCGGCCCCGAGGTGCCCCCGCCTGCCCTCGGACGGCCCCGCGCTCCGGGGCATCGCCCGGTCCAGGCACATGTAGGCGACCGAGCCCAGGACCGCCACCGCCATGACCGTCAGGACGTCGTGGGAGCCCGCCGCGAGCTCCACCGCCTCGCGCAGCAGGTCGAGGAGGGCCACCGACATCACCGCGCCCGCGGTGAGCCCGAGGACCAGGTGCAGGCGGTCCCGGTGTCGCAGGGCGAAGAAGCCGCCCGCGAGCGTCGAGGCCGAGGCGGCAAGGCCTATCAGGAAGAGGGTCATGGCCCTGCCCCCCGCCGCCTGGCGTCGCACACCTCCCGGGCGGTCGCCCGCAAATAATTGGCTGTCATAGGCATCCCCTCGGCCGCGACCCTAGGATGCGCCCCCACCCGGGTCCATTCAGATTTGCTCGCCTCGCGCGCCCGCGGGGCCGAGTTTTCCCCCCGCATGCTAGAGGCCCTCCGCCGGATCCTCCCAGGGTTGGGAAAGCCGTCCCGAAGGGACGAGGGGTTCGGCGCGCAGCTGATGGGCCAGCAGCCGGCGTCGGTCTGGTGCCTCGACAACCTGAGGACAGCGGGCGGCCGCCTGGAGCTGGACGGCTGGGGACTCGCCCCCGTGGACAAGAAACCCGCCGTCGTCGTGAACGGCGTGCGCCTTGAGGCGAACTTCGGGAGCCCGCGCCCGGACCTCGCGAAACTGATGTCGTTCGACCCCCGCGCGCCGACCGCCGGATTCCAGGCGAGGCATGCCGACCTGGCCGGCCTCAGCGCCGGCCGCAAAAACCTCGAGATCCAGTTCTGCGACGAGGCCACGCTGCGCCCCTTCGACGAGGGCCATTCCTTCTTCTGGCCCCTCAATCCCCTCCTCCACCCCTTTCCCGACCCCGAGCGGCGCCGGCGCGTGCACGGCGACGCCAACGAGGACGGGTTCATCATCAACGGGTACTCGACGTTCATGAAGCTTTCCAGGGCGCTCGAGAAGCTCTCCCTCGGCTGGAAGGGCTTCGGGAACATCCTCGACTGGGGGTGCGGCTGCGGCCGGGTGTTCCGCTACCTGCCCCCGGAGGCCCTCTCCCGCCTGACGGGCGTCGACATCGACGCCGACAACGTCGCCTGGTGCGCGCGCAGCTTCCCCACCTGCCGATTCCAAGCGGTGCCGCTGCTGCCGCCGACCTCGCTGCCGGACGGCCACTTCGACCTGGTCCTCGGGATCTCGGTCTTCACCCACCTGAACGAGCAGCCGCAGAAGGCCTGGCTCGCGGAGCTTGCGCGGATCACCCGCAAGGGCGCCCTTCTCCTCATGACGATCCACGGCCCGGCGGCCGGCGGCCGCGCCAACATCAGCGAGGAGCAGTTCCGCGGCTGGATGGAGACGGGCTTCGTGTCGACGGGCCAGAGCGTCGACCTGAGGGGCCAGATCGCGGACGACTCCTACTACGTGAACGCGATGCACACCCACGACTATGTCCGCCGGGAATGGGGACGGCATTTCAAGATCGTGGAGATCGTCGACAGCACGATCGCCAACCACCAGGACCTGGTGGTCATGAGGCGCCGCTAGGGCTCCACCGGCTCCCCGGCCTCGATCCCGAGGCGGGCGCGCAGTTGCCGCCGCCCGAGTTCGGTCACCGAGAGCGCCCTGCCGTCCAGGTCCTGAACGACCCATTTCCTGCGGAGCATGTGGCCCAGGACGGCGGCCCCCAGCGCCCCCCCGAGGTGGGCGCGCCGCTCGCTCCAGTCGAGGCAGCCGAAGGCGAACCTGCGGCGCAGCCGCCGGGCCGCGGCAAGGTCGATCCCCAGCTCCCCGAGGGCGCGGGCGCCCTCCGGCGAGAGGGCATAGGCGCCGTCGGCGCCCCACGACAGCCACCCCAGCTCCCGGAACCGGTCGTTCAGCTGCACGCCGAGCGAGCCCGCGATGTGATCGTAGCAGGTCCTCGCCCCGCGCAGCCGAGGGGGGGTGCGCGGCACGAACCTCGGGATTGTCGCCCCCGCCAGCACGCAGAGGCCCTCGAGCACCCCGGCGACGCCGGGGCCTGCCAGGCTGTAGTAGCGGTGCTTCCCCTGGGCCTGGACCCTGACCAGGCCCTCGTCCCTCAGGCGGTTCAGGTGCGCGCTCGCCGTCGGGGCCCCCACCCCGGCGACCGCCGCGAGCTCGGTGCTCGTGCGCGCACGGTGGTCCATAAGGCAGTAGAGCATGCGCGAGCGCGCCGGCTCGCCGATGGCGGCCGCAATCCGCGCCGCCGCGTCGTCCGTCGCATGTTCCGCATCCATACTTCGATTTCCAACGAATCATCCCCGCACTGCAAATGCTATGTTCGGGGATGGGCGCTAACGCAGACCCTGACGGCCTGATGGGCCGCCGCACCGCCCTCACGGCCGGCGCGGCGTTCCTCACCCTGTGGGCCCTCCGCAGCCGCGCCTCAACCGCATCCCCGGACCCGACCGCCACCATGAAGATCGCCTGCATCATCCGCTACCAGATCGACCCCTTCCAGCGGGAGGAATTCAAGAGCTATGCCGAGAGCCTCGGCCGCATCATCCCCCGGTGCGGCGGCAGTCTCGTCGGGTATTTCCTGCCTCATGAGGGCACGAACGACATCGCCTGGGGCATCATCGCCTTCGACAGCCTGGCCGCCTACGAGGCCTACCGGGGCCGCCTCCGGGCGGACCCGGAGATGCGCCAGAACTACGCCATGCTTCAGGCCAGGCGCCTCGTCCTTCGCGAGGAGCGCAACTTCGTCGAGGTGACCGACGGGACGCTGGGAATTCCTGCAGGCCTCCCGTAGTCCGTTCCGCGAAACACCGGAAGAGCGGGCGCCCCAGGCCCGGGGACGCGATTCAGACACCCAGAAAGAAGAACCCCCTGGGCGGCGGAGCCGACCCAGGGGGTTCGTAATGCCTTGAGGAAGGCCCGAGCTTACGGGACCTCGTAGACCTCGATCAGGCCGATTCCGGACGAGCCGGACGTGCCGCTCAGTTCCACCGTGTACGCGCCGGGGGGCAGCGTCTCAAGGAGGACCGAGTCAGCCGAGGAGGCCGACAGTGAGAACGCGCCGACCTGGGTGAACGCATCCGACAGCGTCGTGCTTCCGCCCCAGACCGTGTTGCTCGCGACCCAGTTGCCGCCGCTGTCGTAGAGCGTGATCTGCGGCGTCGCCAGGACACCCGTCAGCCCGAACTGGGCGAGCGAGGGCCCGATGCCGCGCAGGAGCACCGTTTCGTTCGTGTTGCCCGCGATGACGAAGCCCGCGATGAGGACATCAGCGCCCGTGCCGACGTTGGCGCGGCCGGACACGTTCACGAGCCTTGCGGTCGGGACGCCAAGGTCGGCGTCGTAGAGTTCGGCCAGGGCCACACCGCTCGTTCCGCCCACACCTGTGAGCAGCGCGGTGTAGGAGCCGATCCCGATGCTGGCCTGGAGGGCCGAGTCCGCAGAAGCCGCCGGGAGGGCGAAGGCGCCCACCTGGCTGAACAGCTGGGTCAGCGCCGCGCCACCGCCCCATGTGGTGTCGCTGGCGATCGAGGTGCCGGTCGAGTCGAACAGGCTCAGCTGCGGGGCGGCCAGGACGCCGGTGACCCCGAAGGATCCCAGGGTCGGGCCAACGCCGCGGACCACGACGGTCTTGGAGCCGGTCCCGCTGGTCACGAAGCCAGCGATGATGGCGTTCGCCCCCGTGCCCACGTTGCCGCGGATCGAGAGGTTGATGAGCCTCGAGGTGGCCGCGACCACGTTGGCCTGGGAGCCCGTGAAGGTCACGGGAGTGGTGCTGCCGGACGGGGTGACCGTGGCGGTCAGGGACGAGCCGCTGAGCGACACGGAGAGGGCCGCGTTGTTAGCAGTGGTCGCCGTCAGGTTGCCCGAGGTGTCGACCGTGCCCGTGGCGGCGTCAGCCGTGCCATTGGACTCGATCGCCACGAAGGCCTTGCCGTCAGGTCCGACAACCGCGTACGTGCTGCCACCCCCACCCGTGCTCGAGGTCGAGGACGCCTGGTAGTAGCCAGGGGCGTACGTGCCGCCCGCGCTTGCGCCGCTGTCGACGTTGCCCGCGAGGGTCGAGCCGTTGACCGAGCCGTTGAGGCTGCCATCGGTTCCGATCGTGCCGGTGAGCGTATAGCCAACCCTCGGGCTGACACCCGTGTGACCATCGGACGCCACCGCGGCGCCGGTGACGGAGAAGGTCCCGTCAGCGTTCACCTGGATGTCGAATATGATGATGACCGGCACAGGCTGCGTGAAGTACACGATGAATATGCCTGAGCCGTCCGCATTGAGGTCGAGGGCCCATGAGCCCGCTCCGGCCGGGAACGTGCCGAAGTACACTCCCGCGTAGGCGGCAACACCTACGGGTGTCGGCGTCGGCGACGGCGTGGGTGACGGCGTCGGGGTCGGGGAAGGCGTCGGCGTGGGCGACGGCGTCGGGGTCGGCGACGGGGTGGGCGTCGGAGACGGTGTCGGCGTCGGAGACGG
>Ga0181537_10002112_pt1 | contig 17732 bp, 10 predicted proteins | sample PEATcosm2014_Bin_39_FD_119765 | JGI IMG/M metagenome (GOLD analysis project Ga0181537, IMG submission 119765) | Peatland microbial communities from MTU Mesocosm Facility, Houghton, MI, USA - PEATcosm2014_Bin23_10_metaG | ecosystem: Environmental > Terrestrial > Soil > Wetlands > Peat | place... | reverse complement strand
GATCGCGATCATCGGTGAAGTCGTGAGGGGGATTTATCTTTTGTGAATAGTGTGGTGGGCATCGCGGATTTTATCTGACCGATTTCATCTGGGGGAGAATATCAGGAACTTCAGCCCGCCACCGCGGCGCCTCTCAAATTTACAACCGCTGACACGGTCGCAGATACTGCAATCTGCGCATGTAGGATGCAACGGCACGCCGCCGAAGGGCAATGCCCACCTACGATCTCAATCGTGGAGACCTACATGCCCAATCTGAAAAATCTCAAGAAGCAAGCCAAGCAAATATTGCGGTGGCATCGCGAACGCCACTATCCCGTCGCCGCACAAGTCCGCGAGCCCTTGCCTCAATTCCTGAATATGCCCGACTCCGCGATCCTTGCCGCGAGCTTAAGCTCAGCGATGCGCAAGAAATCGTCGCCAGACAGCAAGGCTTCGATAGTTGGCAGGCCCTGAAAAACTGAACTGTCGACCACGTCGCCCAAGGTGAAGTCATCGTCATCCAAATCAGCGCCATCGAAAGCAACGATTGTCGGCGCAGAACCGCAACTGTTCGTCACCGATATCAAGAGATCATGGGAATTTTTCCTTGAGAAGCTAGGCTTTCGGCAGGTGATCTATTCGACGAAAGGCGAAGCCACCATCTACGGAGTTGGCTTTTACCGCTCGGAACGGCGCGCGCTGTTTATCTGGCGCTTCCGCTGAGGGCTGTGACCCGGTTAAATCTGCTGTTAAGTCTGCTTTCTGCTTGATCTTAAGTCTGCCTGTTACGCCTGCCTGTTATGTCCGTTCGGGGGCGCGCGTTCTGATTCTTCACCCCCGGTGGGTGGCCGCGTATCTGGGGACTGACCTTCTTTCCCGTTCTGCGTCCAATCGGAGGTACGGTCTCAGTCGCGTCGCCAGGCCCGGACTGAAACTTCGCGCCAGGGGGCCCACAACTTGCTAAAATCTTGGGTTTGTCCGGCGCCCGAATTCTCGCTGCCGGTCTGTTTCAAGGAGGACGCTGGAATGTCGCTCGTTCGCCGCTGGACTGCCACTGCCATCTTTTCTATTTTCGCCGGCACTTTTTTATTTTCCCAACAGCCGGAAGGGCGCTTGATGCGCTTCCCCGATATTCATGGAGACAAAATCGCCTTTGTCTATGGAGGCGATATATGGCTGGATACGGCCAGCGGTGGCCCTGCTCACCGCGTGACGACTCATCCGGGGCGCGAACTGTTTCCGAAGTTTTCGCCGGACGGGAAATGGATCGCATTCACGGGGCAGTACGACGGCAATTTCAACGTCTACGTGATGAGCTCCGAGGGCGACCAGCCACGCCAACTCACTTTCTACCAGGGTGGCGCTCAACCGCTCAACGACCGCATGGGCATTCACAACGAGGTAGTCACGTGGACCCCCGACAGCAAGCGCATCGTTTTTCTCTCGCGGCTCGATGCCTCCAATGGCTGGACCAAGCGGCCGTTTTCGGTCTCGATTGATGGTGGTTTACCCGAGCCTCTGCCTATGGATCAGGGCGGGCTGACTTCGTTTAATGCGGATGGCACGAAGATCGCTTACAACCGCATCTTCCGAAATTTTCGTACCTGGAAGCGCTACACAGGCGGCCTCGCGCAGGACATCTATATTTACGACATCAAAAACAATGTCCTCGAGCAGCAGATCCCGCACACCGATTACACCGATACATTTCCCATGTGGCACGGCAACACGGTGTACTTCACTTCCGACCGCGGAGCCGACCACCGGTTTAACATCTACGCCTATGACCTGGGCACAAAACAGGTCGAGCAGGTTACGCACTTCGCCGACTTTGACGTGATGTGGCCGAGCCTCGGCGATGCCTCCATCATCTTCGAAAACGGCGGCTATCTTTATGTGCTGGACCTGGGCACGCGGCAGGCGACCAAGCTCACGATCACTCTTCCCGGCGAACGTGATCTGACCATGAAGCACTGGGCCAGCGTGAGCAAGAGCGTCAGCGACATGGATCTCGCTCCGGACGGAAAACGCGCAGTCTTTGTGGCGCGCGGCGACGTCTTCACCGTGCCCGCTAAAGAAGGCGCAACTCGCAACCTGACTCGCACACCCGGCATCCGCGAGAGAGAAGTGGCGTGGTCTCCGGATGGACGCTGGATCGCTTTCGTTTCCGACCGCACGGGCGAGGACGAAATATACATCACTCCCCAGGACGGCATGGGCAATATCGACCTGGGCAGGGACGCGACCAAGGAAACAGAAAAAGACCGAGAAAAGGACAAGGAAGTCGCCGCCAAGGAAGCGGCCCGAGCGAAACAGCGCGGCAAGGATAAAGAGCAACAAATCACCAGCGGCTACAAGGGTTTCAAGTTCGCGCCGGCCTGGTCGCCGGACAGCAAGAAAATAGCCTGGGGCGACAAGGATCTCCGTCTCTGGTATGTGGATATAAGCGACAAGAAGCCGGTCGAAGTGGATCGCGGCAAATACAACGAGATCACCAACTACTCCTGGTCGCCCGACAGCAAGTGGCTGGCTTATGACAAGGGACAGCAAAGCGGATTCAGCATTGTGTATCTCTACTCGACGGCCGACAAGAAAATCACCGCGGTCACTAACGATCTGGTCAACAGCCTTGGGCCTGTCTTCGATCCCGACGGAAACTATTTGTATTTCCTTTCGGACCGCGATTACAACGAGGTGCTGGGCAATTACGATTTTGAGTTTGCCAATCCCAAAACTACGCGGCCTTACCTGATCACTCTGCACGCGGATGCGCCTTCGCCGTTCCCGGCGCTGAGTGATGAAACCGCGATTAAAGGCGAGGAACCCGCGGCTGAATCCCCCGAATCCGAAAAGGAAAAAGACAAAGACAAGAGAGCATCGGACAAAAACAAGTCTGAACTTCAGAAAAAAGAAGAAGCGAAGAAAGAAGCAGCCGAGCGCGAAAAAGAATCCCAGGAAGTCGCCAAGGACTTCCATATTGATCTCGAGGGCATCCAGAATCGTGTCGTCGCCCTGCCAGTCGCTCCCGCCAGCGTGACTGGATTGGGAGCGGCGAAGGGTTTTCTCTATTATTCGAGCCAGCCAATACAGGGCCTCTCGGGACCGCTTCCCGGCGAAGAATCCGCGGTGCACGCCTACGACTTTAAAGAGCGGAAAGAGAAGACGCTGATCGAAGGCATCGACCGCTGGGCGATGTCTTTTGATGGCACGAAGATTCTGTACGAGGCGAACGGCGGCTACGGCATCATCGACGCCAAGCCCGACGCTCCCAAGAAACCTGGCGAGGGCGCGCTGAACCTCGGAGGGCTGCGCGCGGAGATCGATCCTCCCGCCGAATGGAAAGAGATGTTCAACGAAGTGTGGCGCCAGGAGCGAGACTTCTTCTTCGAACCCAGCATGAACGGTGTGAACTGGGAGGCGATACGCGACAAGTACGCGCCGCTGGTTCCTTACGCTGCCAATCGTTACGACCTTACTTACATTCTGGGAGAAGTAGTCGGCGAACTGTCTAACTCCCACACTTATGTAGGCGGCGGTGACCAACCCGATCTGCATCCCGTGAATGTGGGCCTGTTGGGCGTTGATTTTGAACTCGACTCGGCCAGCGCTCTCTACCGTTTCAAGAAGATTTATCCAGGAGAGAACTGGAATCCGCAAACTCGCTCTCCGCTTACCGAACCGGGCATCGCCGTGCGGGAAGGCGACTATCTGCTAGCAGTCAACGGGCGGCCGTTGCACGCGCCGCAGAATCCTTACGAATTGTTCGTCAACACCGCCAATGAGACCACAGCCATCACGGTGAATTCCAGACCGGATGCGGAAGGTGCCCGCACACTTCCGGTCAAGCCGATCGCGGACGAATCCCAGCTCCGCGAAAACTACATGATCGAAAGCAATCGCAAGAAGGTGGACGCGGCGACTCACGGCCGTGTCGGTTACATCTACATTCCTGACATGGGCGGCCCCGGCCTCAACGCGTTCGTCAAACAGTTCTTCCCGCAGATTCGCAAGGAGGGTCTGATCATTGACGTGCGCTATAACGGCGGAGGGTTCGTCGATCAACTCATTTTCGAGCGCCTGCGCCGTGTGCTGGTCGGCATGGACGCGGCCCGCAACTTTGACAACACAACGCTACCGCCTGTGGTTTTCCACGGCTACATGGCCGCCATTACCAACCAATACGCAGCATCGGATGGCGACATTTTCAGCGAGTTCTTCAAGGTCTACAAACTTGGCCCGCTCATCGGCGAACGAACGTGGGGTGGAGTCCGCGGCATCCGCGGCGAGTTCCCGCTCATCGACGGCGGCTACATCACTCGTCCGGAGTTCGCCCACTACGACCTGAACAGCAAGTGGGTGGTGGAAAACCGTGGCGTAGCTCCGGATATCGAAGTCGACGATCGCCCTGACGATGTGGTCCGCGGCAAAGATGCGCAGCTTGATCGTGCGATCCAGGAAGTGATGAAGCAGATCGAGGCCAATCCCAAGAAACTGCCGCCACGCCCGCCCGATCTTCCGGCGTATCCGGAAGGGCCGGCGATGTAATAAACCGCTTCAGGAAAAGACCAGGGGCGGGAACACGAACCCGCCCTCGCGACGGCGAGGATTTCAACTCGCGCGGCGCCGCTCAGTCAGGACTTCTACGAGCAGGCCCCCAAATGCCCGACTTCCGTGCCATTCCAATGGCACGTTCGGGCTTTGACCCGGGTGGTTACGCTTGGTTACTGTAGACACGATGATTCCCCCCAATCGTAACCTTGATGGACATTCTCGAAAAACTTCCGACATTTTTGACCGTGGGCGCGCTGGTGATTATTTTTGCGTGCCTCAAGCGTCATTCCCGCTGCGCCCGCCTCACCACCTGGGTTGCGGCATGGGCGTTGGTCTTCACCCACTTCCTGGCACAACTGCTCGAGCCTGATCGCGGACACGTCAGTTCCATTCTGCTGGCAATCGATTCCGTCACCCTACAAGCCGCCGCGGTGGCGTTTCTGGTTTCCGTTTCCTCGGTAGTTGAAGATTCCGCGAAGCGCACTACCCTGCTCGTGGTGCTCGGTGTGCCCTCTCTGTTTTATTCGGCGCTGGCTGCCACTGGTTCACAGGCGCGCTGGCTCTATGTCGTGAGCCTGATTGCGTGCTTCGGTGGCGCAATGGTATTTTTCTCCGGCGTGCATCGCAGGTTTTCGTGGTTCATGGGCGCGCTCGCGTTCATTTGTTCGTTAGTGGGAGCCTGGGCGATTCGCGCTGCGCTCCACGGCTCGTTTGTGGAAGGTACAACTGCGCTACTCGGCGTGGGATTTGGTTTGCCGGGCGTATTCATCTGCCGCAACTACTGGCGCCGATCGTTTGGCATCCTGACCATTTCCTGTGGGTTTCTTGGTTGGGGCGCGCTGTTTTCCGTTCGTCTATGGGTCGAACGATGCGCGCCGAACCTGATTGTCCCCGGGGCGCTCTGGGATGTTCCCAAACTCTTCGTCGCCTTCGGCATGATTCTCGCTGTTGTCGAAGATAAATCGCTCTCCATCACCGGGATGCAGCGCAAGGCGGAATCGCTCAATCATCAACTGAATCGGTTCGCGTCTATCACCTCGCGGCTGTTGAACGGTGCGATGCCGGAGACGGTGTGCCCGGAGATCGCGACCGCCATCACGGAACTCAGCAGCTTTGGTGCAGCCGTGGTTCAACTCGAAGACGCCGACGGGCAGCTAGGCTTGGTTGGATCGAGTGGATCGCAATTCGCTTTGCACAAACTTCAGGCGGGGGAATGGAAGCTGGATCGCATTCCGAGCGCAGGCTCCGGCGCCCTGCGTCTTGGCCGCAACTCTTTCCTGCTGCCGCGTGAAACAACTGAACGGATTCCTGATCCCGCGGAGTCGGAATCCGACACGGTGTTTAGAAACAGTGCTGCGATCCTGATACCGCTCTGTTCGGGTCTTGGCACGTATCTAGGGTGTATTCGAGTGCTAACGCGGGGACCTGTCCTCGGGTTGGATGCGCTTGAGTTGGCGCGCATCGAGATGGTCGCAGCAGATCTCGCCGTGGCAGTGCAATTGAAAACGCTGCACCGGCAGCTGGTGTGGTCGGAGAAGCTGGCGGCGCTCGGTCAATTGCTCGCGGGCGTGGCGCACGAGCTTAATAATCCTCTGACCGTAATCATGGGATATGGCGAACTGATCGGTGACAAAGTCGCCTCGCCGCAGGCACGCGAGCAACTGACGCGATTGGTGAGCGAGGCCCATCGCATGAAGCGGATCATCGATAATCTGCTGCGCTTCGCGAGGCAAGGGGCGCGGGACACGCACATTGTGCAGCTTTCTCCGCTCGTGCACGAAGTGCTGGCGCTTTGCGAGTACTACACGCGCAAGCGCAAAGTGCGAGTGGATCTCGATATCGCACCCGGACTTCCGTCGCTCGCCGTCCATGAGGACGAGATCAAACAAATTCTGCTGAACCTGTTCAAGAATTCCAGCGACGCGCTTGACGGGTTTGCCGGCAACAAACGCATCAGCATTCGCGCGTATCAGTCCGGGGCGCGGGCGGTGATCGAAGTCGAAGACAGCGGACCCGGTTTTTCAAATCTGAATCGCGCGCTGGAACCCTTCTTCACCACCAAGCCGGCGGGAGAAGGCACGGGGCTTGGCCTGAGTGTGTGCTACGGGATCGTGAAACAACGCGGCGGGGCTCTGCGAATCGAAAACATGAGTCCCTTGGGCGCACGCGTCACCGTCGAACTTCCGATCGCGGTGCCGTCACAGCTTCTGGCCGCGGTGGCAAATGCATAGTCTGCATCGATAGATTTCAAACGGCGAGCCGGTATGCCACAGGGCCCATCCCAAGGGTCAGCTCTTAGCTAAAAGCTAAGAGCTGCCTCACTCCCACTCTATCGTGCCCGGCGGCTTTGACGTAATGTCATACACGACGCGGTTCACGCCCTTCACTTCGTTCACAATCCGCGTGGAAATCTTCTTCAGCACTTCGTTCGACAGCGGGACCCAGTCGGCGGTCATTCCATCTTCGGAGCTGACGGCGCGAACCGCGCAGGTATAAGCATAGGTCCGCATGTCGCCCATCACGCCCACGGACATCACCGGCAGCAGCACCGCAAACGACTGCCAGATTTTTGTGTAGAGCCCCGCGTTCTTGATTTCGCTGACTACAATGTCGTCGCACTCCCGCAACAGCGCGAGTCGCTCGGGCGTGACTTCGCCCAGCACGCGCACCGCGAGTCCGGGCCCGGGAAACGGCTGCCGCTGCAGGATTTCGTCGGGCATGCCGAGGTCGCGGCCGATCTTGCGCACTTCGTCCTTGAACAGATCTTTCAGTGGCTCGATCAGCTTGAGCTTCATTTTTTTGGGAAGGCCGCCCACGTTGTGATGCGATTTGATCACCTGCGACGGGCCGCGCACGGAGCGCGATTCGATCACGTCAGGATAAAGCGTCCCCTGCACCAGCCACTTTACGTTGCCTTCGTGTTTCTCGATGCGGCGGGCTTCTTTTTCGAATACCTTGATGAATTCATTGCCGATGATCTTGCGCTTTTTCTCAGGATCGCTCACACCTTTGAGCTTGCGGAGAAAACGATCCGTGGCGTCGACGGCATCGAGTCGCAGGCCCAGCTTGTCGCGCAGGGTCTTCTGCACTTTTTCAAATTCATTCTTGCGCAACACGCCGTTGTTCACGAAAACGCACGTCAGACGCGACTTGCCATTCTTGTCTCGCAAAGCACGATCCACCAGAACCGCGGCCACCGAAGAATCCACGCCGCCCGAAAGCGCGCAGATGGCACGCCCCGTGCCCACCTGCCGCTTCACTTGTTCGACGGTTGAATCGATGAAGTGCTGCGGCGTCCATGTTGGTTTCGCGCCGCATATCTGAAAGATGAAGTTGCGCAGAATCTCCGTGCCCTGGCGCGTATGATGCACCTCGGGATGAAACTGCACCGCGAACCATCTCTTCTCAACATTCTGAATGCCGGCCACGGCGTGAGCCGTTTTCGCCGTCAGCTCAAACCCAGGGGGCAGTTCCAACGCCTCATCCCCGTGGGACATCCACACGGGAAGTTTTCTCGACAACCCCTGAAATAAGACTGACTCGGCAACCACTTCGACTTCCGCGTGACCGTACTCGCGCTTGTCCGCCGGGCGCACCTTCCCGCCGAGCGTGTGCACCATGAACTGCAATCCGTAGCAGATGCCAAGCACGGGCAGGCCCAGCTCGAACAAACGCGCGTCGGCAGGCGGCGCGTCCCTGTCGTAGACCGACCAGGGCGCGCCCGAGAGTACGATCCCGGCCGGCGCGTAGCTTTTCACCTCATCGAGCTTGGCGGTGCAAGGCAGCACGACGGAAAAAACATTCTGCTCGCGGATGCGGCGTGCAATGAGCTGCGTATACTGCGCGCCAAAATCGAGGATGACGATGGACTGAGTGAGGGAAGGTTGGCTCAGCGACGATTGGCCACGCTTGGACTTGGTTTCCACGGATGAGTATTTCAGATTCGGCGCAATCGTGTAAATGCCCCCGTAGAGAGGTTGCTTGCAACGTATCTCTGCCGGCGGCATTGCGAACGATGGCTTCTGTGGTGACGCCTGAGACGTAGCAAGCTACGTCTCGACCGCGAGATTTGGCAGATCACTCAGAATCGGCTCGTCGCGGTCAATGGTTGTGCGTGGCGGAGGCAGCGCGGGCAAGCGTGCGGGCGCTATTGGAGCGAGCAGCGCCTCGGGCAGCTCTGCGATGCAAACATATCCCGCCAGCCGCGCGATGTAGAGCCAGTCGGCGACCGCGAAATAAGCTGCGGCAAGCACAACGACGGAGACCAGCACAACCCGCGCAGGCACGATCCGGGCAAAACCGAGCGGCATGGAGACCACGGTCGTCGCCACGACGAAGATCGTCAGGTGCACCAGTCCTGTCCAGATGGTGACTGCTGATACTGCACCGCTGCGTGCGCGGCAGAAGCCAACTGCTGCAGAAACCGCGCCCAAAGCATCTTTGCGGGCATCGCCGCCGCGCACGGCAAACACTCCCGCCAGCGACAGAACCCAGTTCAGAGTGGACCACGCGAGGAAAATGAGTCCGGCCAGCGGAAAGAACAGCAAGAAAGCGATCCCTGCGCCGGCGTTGGCAGGCGCTGCAGAATTAGTCGAGGCGACTCCTGCCGAGGCTGCACTGCTCGAGAAGCCAGCTGAAACCATATGCACCAGAATCAACGCGCCCACCAGGCCAAGGATTGCAGCCAGGGTCACGGACGCGCGCAGGAAATTCAACCGCAGCAGCGATCCGAGTTGTGAACCTTTCTGCGGCGCAACCGCTGGATCCGTGATTGGAACAAACTCCTCGCCGCCATTCGTCGACTTCCGTCTTTCCGAGAAATAATCGATCAGGCTGCGAACCGTTGTGGCTCGCCCCATGGAAGCGGCAAAAATCCATAAACAGGTCAGCGCGATGGCGGCAAGCAGTTCGGCCATGACGATGCGAGGAGCGCTGCCGCGAAAAATGTGCCCGAGCGCCTGACCAATCAGGATGGGCTGCCGCGTGCGCAACAGCAGAATATCGCTACCGGTGACGGGCAGCGTATCGAGATATTCCAGAAGCGAAAACGCGGCCAGCGCGGTCGCGGTCGCTCCCACCGCCCAGCGCCACGAAATTTCAGCAAGCGTGAGCGAAGGACGGCGAAATGCGGCACGAAAGCCTTCGAGCGTGGGCGAGATGCGGGGCATGCGTTTTCAGGATAACTCATTCCCGCGGAAGGATAGGTTCGCTGCACCAGGCTCACCGCACCGGCTCATCGCACCGGGTTACCGCACTACGAAGTTCAGCAACTTCCCCGGCACAAAGATCGTCTTGACGATCTGCTTGCCCGCGATCGCAGACTTCACCTTTTCGTCGGCCAGCGCACGCTCCACGACCACTTCCTCTGCAGCGTCCGCCTGCACAACGACGCGGCCCCGCAGTTTGCCATTGACCTGCACCGGAATTTCGACTTCTTGTTCCTGCGCTAACACCGCGTCATATTTCGGCCACGGCGCCTTGAGCAGACTTCCCTTTTCGCCCAGCATCTCCCAGAGTTCGTGCGCGAGATAAGGCGCGAAGGGAGCGAGCAAAAGCACGAGACTGCGCTGCGCATCGGCGAGAAGCGGGATTGGAATCGCTTGTTTCCCGATCGCATCCTCCGCACTTTGGAGAGTGTTTGTCAGCTCCATGATGGCGGAGATGCAAGTATTGAAGTGCCAGCGTCCCTGGAAGTCATCCGTGACGCGCTTGATGGTCTGGTGGAGTTTGCGCTGGATCGCGCGCGCCTCCGGCGGCAAATCCGTGGGAACAGGCTTGTCCCAGTCGGGATGCTTCGGCTGCGCATTGTGCAGTACAAACCGGTACATGCGTCCCAGAAACTTTCGGATGCCTTCAATGCCAGAATCCTGCCAGTCCAGATCCCGATCCGGCGGGCCGGCAAACAAGCTGTAGAGACGCGCCGCATCGGCCCCATAGCGCTCCACCGTTTCATCGGCCGTGACCACGTTGCCCCGGTTCTTCGACATTTTCGCGCCATCCTTGATCACCATACCCTGCGTGAACAGGCGCGCGATCGGCTCGTCGTTCGTGATCATGCCCAGGTCACGCATGAATTTGGTCCAGAACCGCGAGTAGATCAAGTGCAGGATGGCATGCTCCACCCCGCCGATGTATTGATCAATCGGGAACCAGTATTGCGCGGCCTTCCCGTCAAACGGTGCGTGGTCGTTGTGCGCGTCCGTGTAGCGGTAGAAATACCATGACGAATCCACGAACGTATCCATGGTGTCGCTCTCGCGGCGCGCCGGTCCGCCACACTTCGGGCAAGTCGTATTCACGAATTCGGGCACGCGCGTGAGCGGCGACGCCCCGGTGAGCGTGATATCCACGTTGTCCGGCAGCAGCACCGGCAAATCTTTTTCCGGCACCGGGACAATGCCATCTCTCTCGCAATACACCATCGGGATCGGCGTTCCCCAGTAACGCTGGCGCGAAATCCCCCAATCCTTCAGGCGATAAGTAACAGCGGCTTTGCCGAAGCCGTTCTGCTCCGCCTCGGCCGCCATTTTTCGGATTGCCTCTTCGCAGCTCAGGTTGCTGAACCGGCCGGAGTTGATCAGCATTCCTTCATCCGTGGTGAACGGCAGCCGCGGCTCGGCCACGGTCTCTTCGGGATCGTTCGAGATCGGCAGAATCACCAGCCGAATTTCTAGTTTGTATTTCTTAGCAAAATCGTAGTCGCGCTCATCGTGCGCCGGAACGCTCATGATCGCGCCCGTGCCGTAATCCATCAGCACATAATTCGCCACCCAGATGGGTACACGTTCGCCGTTGTAAGGATTTACCGCATAATGGCCGGTGTTGACGCCGCGTTTCTCGATGGCTCCAATGTCGCCAGCTTCTTTGGCCTTACGCTGCTCGGCAATCAATTGCTCCACCGCCGCGCCCAGCACCTGGTTGTAACGCGTGAAGCCGACGACCAGTGGATGTTGTGGCGCGAGTTGCACCGAAGTCGCGCCGAAAATGGTGTCGATGCGCGTGGTAAATACACGGATCGTCGCGCCGGTGGTGTCGTCCGCAACTTTGAAATCGATGAGCGTGCCTTCACTGCGTCCGATCCAGTTGCGCTGCATGGTGCGCACTTTTTCCGGCCAGCCGTCGAGCTTATCCAGATCGCGCAGCAATTCTTCCGCGTAATCGGTGATGCGCAGAAACCACTGCTCCTGATCGCGCTGCTCCACCGGCGTATCTTCATGACGCCAGCAATTTCCGTTCACCACCTGCTCGTTCGCCAGCACGGTGCAGCACTGCGGACACCAGTTCACCTTGCTCTTCTTGCGATAGGCCAGCCCCTTTTCGTAAAACTTCAAAAAGAACCACTGATTCCAGCGGTAATACTCAGGCAGGCAAGTGGTGACCTCGCGCGACCAGTCGTAGGCAAAACCCAGGCGCTTCATCTGCGCCTTCATGTTTGCGATGTTGGCTTGCGTCCACTCGCGTGGCGGAGTGTTATTCTTGATGGCTGCGTTTTCCGCGGGCAGTCCAAAAGAGTCCCAGCCCATGGGATGAAGCACGTTATACCCGTTCATCCACATGTAGCGGGTCAGCACATCGCCGATCGCGTAGTTGCGCACGTGCCCCACGTGCAGCGCGCCCGAAGGATAGGGCAGCATCTCAAGCACGTAATATTTTTTCTTCGCGGGCTTGGTCGGATCCGACTCGGGTTCGGCGGCGTAGAGGGCAGCATCCTGCTGCCAGCGTTTGAACCACTTCATCTCGACGCGCTGAGCATCATAGCGGACGTCCGGTTGATCAGGGCGCCCTTCGTCGCGGCCGTCGGTAGTCACAGTTGCGGCTTCCGGTTTCTCTTGCGATGACATAGAAGAATAAAGACAAAATGTTAAGCCCTAAGATTCTACAACGGAAGCAGTCGTATGGACGTTGCTTCCATGTCGGCCTTGTCGGCCTCGCTGTCGTCAAGCAGGCCACCGTGGATGTATCGCAAACGGCGCCGTCACGGTATCTCGGCCCCGAGAAGATACATCAGAACCGATAAGGAGCAAAGGTTCCGGGCAGGCGACTAATCCTTTCGCCTGGTATCGAAGGCTGGCAAAGGAAACTTTCCGCTGCCCACGCGGTTGTTCTAGACTTGCGGTTATTTCTCGGCAGGAGGCTCCTTGTCACCCAACAAACCGGAGGAGCACGCCGACTACCCGGCGCCAGACAACGAGCCGTCAACACAACCTCTGCCCCGCCGCCTCGATCCCCGGTTTTACTACGCCGCACTCCTGTTGGTGATCCTGCTCGTCGCCGGAATCCGCTTTCACCTGCGAACCATGCCTCTGGAACGCGATGAGGGCGAGTACGCTTACGCCGGGCAACTCATCCTGCAAGGCATTCCTCCGTACACACTCGCCTACAACATGAAGCTGCCCGGCACTTACGCGGCCTACGCTGCGATCATGGCCGTCTTTGGACAGTCGTCGACCGGAATCCGGCTCGGTCTCATTCTGGTTAACGCGGCAGCGATCATTCTGGTTTTTCTGCTGGCGCAAAAGCTGGCCGGGCCGGTCAACGGATCTCTAACCGGATTTGCAGCCGGAACCACTTATGCCCTGCTCTCGAATCTGCCTTCGCTTCTGGGATTTGCCGGCCACGCCACGCATTTTGTGGTTCTGTTCGCGGTGGCAGGAATTCTCGTCATGCTGCGCGCCCTCAACGCCCGTGGCGGCCCACTTCTTTTTTTCTGCAGCGGTTTTTTATTGGGCATCGCATTTCTGACGAAGCAACCAGGAATCGCCTTCGCAGCTTTCGGCGCGCTCTATATCGCTCGCTGCAGCTGGAAGCAACCATGGCTCATGGCCTCACGCGAAGCTGCATATTTCGTAGGAGTAGGCTTGCCTTTCGCTGTCACCTGCCTCAGCCTGGCGCACGCGGACGTATTCCAGAATTTCTGGTTCTGGACCTTCACCTACGCTCGCGAATACTCTTCCGAGACCAGCCTCAAAGTGGCCGGACAGGCGTTGCGGCAATCGCTGCAGTGGACGATGCATCCCTTCCCCCTGTGGGCCATCGCCGAGATTGGCCTGGTAGCGCTCGTCTGGGACCGCCGCTGGCGCCCGCAACTTTTCTTCCTGGCGACATTTACCGCTTTTTCGCTGCTCGCAGTCTGCTCCGGATTTTATTTCCGGCCTCACTACTTCATCCTTTTTCTTCCGGCAGCTTCGATCCTGGCAGCATTGGCCGTAAGTTCCGCGTACCGATTTCTGGCGCAGCGCCGGTTTCGAGCAAACGCGCGGCTCGTTCCTGTTGTGATTTTCATTGTCGCGTGCGCCTTTTCTCTCTGGGACCAGCGAGCCTTTCTCTTCGAGCTCGATCCCGCAGCCGCGGCCCAGAAAATTTACGCCGCCAATCCCTTCGCCGAAGCCGTCGCAGCGGCCAGAACCGTGCGCGCATCGACGACGGAAACAGATACGATTGCCGTTTTCGGCTCCGAGCCGGAAATTTATTTCCTTTCCGCCCGCCACTCCGCCACCAGTTATGTCTACATGTACGACTTGATCAAGACGCAGCCCTATCAATTGCAAATGCGCAATGAGATGATCCGTCAGATCGAGTCCGCCCGCCCTCGCATCGTCATCTACGTCGACGACTGGGCGTCCTGGGGATGGCGCCGCGGTCAGGAGCACGATGAGTTCTTCACGTGGATGGAAAACTACATCCACCGGAACTACGAGCCCGTCGAACAAATGCAGATCAATGCCCAGCCGGCCCACCGCTGGGGCGAAGCAGCAAACCTATACATCTTCCGCAGAACCGCACCCTGAGTCATACGGCAGCAGCTTTTCCTCTGTGATCCCCTGTGTTTGAGATTTTGGGTTGGAAACCAAAACCGGCAGTTCGCATCGAGACGCGCTTTGCCAATCCTTCATTCAACGGTAGACTTAACGTTCTGAGGAGTATCCATGTTAGTCGTCATGCAGGCGCAAGCTTCCGAAGAGCAGATACGCGCCGTCTGCCAGAAAATCGAAAAACTAGGCTACCGCTCGCACTCCATGCCCGGAGCGCAGCGCACCGCCATCGGCATCACCGGCAACAAGGGAGAAGTGGAGCAGGGCACCTTCGAAGAAATGCCCGGCGTGCAGGAAGTCATCAAGGTTTCCAAGCCCTACAAGCTGGTCAGCCGCGAGGTGAAGCAGGAGAACACGATCATTCGTTTTCCCGGCACCGCTGCCACGATCGGCGGCCCGGGGCTCGCCATCGTCGCCGGCCCCTGCGGCATTGAGACCCGTGACCAAGCCTTCGCAGTGGCCGAGCGGGTGCACCGTGCCGGCGCACAATTTTTTCGCGGCGGCGCCTACAAGCCGCGGACCTCTCCTTACTCCTTCCAGGGATTAGGCGAAGAAGGCCTGCGCATCATGGCGGAAATTCGCCAGCAATTCGGCCTGAAGATTATTACCGAAGCCATCGACAACGAATCGCTCGACCTGGTCGACGAATACGCCGACGTCATCCAGATAGGCGCCCGCAACATGCAGAATTTTTCTCTTCTCAAGCGTGCCGGACGCGCCAAGAAGCCCGTCCTGCTCAAGCGCGGGATGTCGGCCACCCTCGAAGAATTCCTCATGGCAGCGGAATATATTCTGAGCGAAGGCAACTACAACGTCGCTCTTTGCGAACGCGGCGTCCGCACTTTCGCCGACCACACCCGCAACACGCTCGACCTGAGCCTGGTCCCCGCGGTGCAGCGCCTCAGCCATCTCCCGATTCTCGTCGACCCCAGCCACGGCACCGGCAAGCGCAACAAAGTCACTCCGCTCTCGCGCGCCGCCGTAGCCGTGGGCGCCGACGGCCTCATGGTAGAAGTCCACCACAAGCCCGACGAAGCTCTGTCCGACGGCCCGCAATCCCTCTACCCCGACCAGTTCGACGAGTTAATGACGCAAATCCGCCAGATCGCCGCGGTGGTGGGCAGAACCGTGCCGGGAATAGAAATAACGGAGCCGGTGGCAGTTAGCAGGTAAATTTACCGGATCGAAAGCTCTTTCAAGATTCGTGGATGCGTCCACTTCCGGGCCGGGGTGCCCCATATCTCGCGTCTTTTGCGAGATGTGGGGATTTTATAGACAGCCCCAAGTCCCCACTTTCTAGCAAAGAACGCAAGAAAAGGCACCCGGTAAGCAACTCCTCGCCCTTAACTCGCGCCTTCATACTGGGGCGGCTTGTGAACAAACATCCGAGGAATACACGCAGGAAGCCTTTTGCTGGTGGCTCTGATCGCTCTGAATAGTTCGATTGCTCAGGAAGCGCCGTCTGCACCAGCGCCTCTGTGGTGCTAATCTTACGACCCTGCCATCGTTTTCCTCCGGCTGCAAAACAGCAGCGATTGTGTATAATCAGATAATCTGATTATGAAAACCACCACGATTTCCGTTACCGAGGCCGCCCGCAATTTCGCCGACTGCGTGAATCGCGTCTATTATCAGAATGTGAGCTATGTCCTCCTCAAGAACGGCATACCGGTCGCCCGCCTTGTTCCAGAGAAAGAGAAGATTTGCTTGGGACGCGATCTGGCAAAAGTCTTGCGTAAAGTCGACTTGCCAACGGATGAGGCCGTCTCCTGGAACCGCGACCTCAAGAAAGCTCGCAAGAATCTGAAGCCTCAACCCGACAAAGGGCGATAATGCTCGATGCGGACGTCATTATCCGCGGCGAAAGAGGAACCTTCGACCTCTCGGCATGGATGACGCAACACGAAAACGAGGGGTTCGAAGTTGCAGCTATTACAGTCGCGGAATTGTGGCATGGCATAGAACGGGCCAGTGGCGGGCACCGCGCCAGACGTGAGCGGTACATTCGATCGATTCTGGAACAGTTGTTCATGATTCCATATACCGAGACAACCGCACTGCAACGCGCGCGAATATGGGCATTATTGGACAAGCGCCACTTTGAAAGAGTCGAAGGACTGAAGGTAGTCGAGCTCAAATAGCATACCGGGAAGAGCGGAGCGTCACCTCGGCTAATCTTTGCCTCTCCTTCGAGACTCGTCTACCATGCAGACGCTACCTTGAAAAAACTTCTCTTCATCGTCGTCCTGCTCCCCATCCTCGGCGGGCTCGCCTGGTGGTACTTCCGCGAGGAGCCTCTGCCGGATTACGGCCCCGCCTATCGCGAATACGCCTACGTCACAAACGGCAAAAGCAACACAGTCAGCGTCATTGACATCCGCAAATTCGCCCTCGCGAAGACCATCCCCGTCGGCCTCGAGCCGACCGGCATCGCCGCCAACAGCAAGAAGAACGAAGTCTACGTGGTCAACACAGTTTCAAGTAATGTCAGCGTGATTAATGCCGAGACCAACGTCGTCGTGGCCGTGATTGGCGTTCACGGCAAACCGTATTTCATCGATGTTTCCGAAGACGGCAAACGCGCCTACGTAGCCAACTCGGGCTCCGCCAACGTCAGCATCATCGATCTTGAAAAGCGAGTGGTGGTGGCCACGTTGCATGTCGGCGCATCTCCAGGACTGGCACGGGTTTCGCCCGATGGCGCGACCGTCGTGGTCAGCAATCGCGGCGACAACAGCGTCTCTTTGATCGATGCCAAACAGCTCCGCCTGCGCGCCACTCTGCCCATCTGCCAGCAGCCGGAGTCAATAGCCATCCTGCCCGATTCGAGCAAGGCCTTCGTCGCGTGTACCGGATCGTCACAGGTCGCGTCCATCGACCTGAAGCACGATCACGTGCTCGCTCTGCTGGATGTCGGGCGCACTCCGGTAGACCTGGCGCTCAAGCCGGACGGCGGCGAGTTGATCGTATGTGATTTCGATTCCAACGGCATCTCGATCATTGAGACCGGCAATGACGAAGTTGGCAGCAGCCCCATGATCGGGCAGCATCCGTCGCACGCCGTGGTTACGCTCGACAACTCGCGGCTCTACGTGAGCAACTTCGGCTCCGACAGCGTCGCAATTTATGACATCGATATCGGCAAGCTGCTCTGGACCATGCCCGTCGGCAGCCGTCCCGACGCACTGGCGCTATCGCAAGCCCAGAATTATCTGCTTGTGCTCGACACCCAGGCTGGAGACGTAACCGTGATCCAGAAACGCCGTGCGCGCAAGTTAGAGCCGACCGAGTATTCTCTTCTCACCATGATTCCAGTAGGCGTCCAGCCGAACGCGATCGTGGTGAAGTCATTCATGATGAGTAAGCCAGGAAAGAAGTAAGCAGAAG
>Ga0181537_10002111_pt1 | contig 17732 bp, 16 predicted proteins | sample PEATcosm2014_Bin_39_FD_119765 | JGI IMG/M metagenome (GOLD analysis project Ga0181537, IMG submission 119765) | Peatland microbial communities from MTU Mesocosm Facility, Houghton, MI, USA - PEATcosm2014_Bin23_10_metaG | ecosystem: Environmental > Terrestrial > Soil > Wetlands > Peat | place... | reverse complement strand
GGTGGCGAAACCTCCGCCGAAATCGGGCCGAGGCCGGAGGGCCAGCGGCGCTTTTTGCGCCTTGTCCGCGTCCGCCTGGGTGATGTAACCGGCCTTGACCATCCGCGCCAGCGCGCGATCGCGGGCCGCCTTGGCCATGCTGATGTCTTTCCAGGGAGAGGAGGCGTTGGGACTTGAAATCATGCCCGCCAACAAGGCGCACTGGGCGATATTGAGCTTGGCGGCCGGAAGGCCGAAGAAGGCGTAAGCCGTCGTCTCCGCGCCATAGAGGCCCTGGCCAAAATAGATGCGGTCGAGGTAATAGCGGAGAATTTGCTGCTTCGTGTAGGCCAGCTCGATGCGATGCGCGAGGAAGATTTCGAGGAATTTGCGGTCGTAGGTCCGCTGCATCTGTCCGATGCTGTTGCGCGCCAGTTGCTGGGTGATGGTGCTGCCGCCCTGCCGCCCGCCGCGATGGATTAAATTGGAGACGGCCGCACGCACGATGCCGAAGACGTCGATGCCGCCGTGCTCATAAAACCGGCGATCCTCCGTCGCCACCACCGCTTCGCCGAGAAGTTTCGGCACCGGTTGATCGGTCGGCAGCGCGATGCGGTTTTCATCAAAGAACCGGCTGAAGGCGTGGCCCTGGTAATCGTAGAGGATGGAGGCTTGCGGCATCTTCCTGACCACGTTGATATTGATGAGACCGGCGCGCGTGCTGTAGTAGGTATAGACAAGAGATACCAGCGTGATGACGGCGATGAGTGTGCCCGCCAGGAGCCAGGCCAGGAAATTCGCTTTGGCTCTCTTGCGGCGGGAGCGCCGGGGATGGGTCAGAAGCTCCGGTTTATAGTCGCTCATAGAATAACTTACCTGGCCGAAAGGGGCCGCGGCTCGTTGTCAGGATACTTCGTTGACCACCGGCTTGGAACGGGCGGCGGCTGGCTGCGGAGGCTTCTCCTGGTTTTCCCGGCATTGTTGAGCCTTGAATCGGGCATCCAAAAGCAAGCGGTGAATGAGATAGGTAAGGATGAGCAGGTTGCCGACGACAGCCGCAAATTTCCACCAGGCGAGCTTGTGAAAAAGCTCCCAGACTTCAAGCGGCAGAAGAGAAGCCGTCACGAAGACGACGAGATATTCCGCCCAATGTTTGCGCAGGAGTAGTCCGATGCCTTCCGCAGCAAACAAGGCGGCGTAAAAGAAGGCGGCGTAACCCAGCAAGAGAAGCTTGTGCGAGGTGAGAGCATCCGCCTTGTCGAGCAACCAGTAGATCGCCCGGTTTTCCGGGTTGAGATGATACGGAATGATGATGTGCGCGTTCAGGAAGTCGACGACGTTATGACCGCGAAGCCGCAGGAGCCCTAATCCGACCGCGGTGAAAAAGGCGGCGTGAAGGAGCTTCCAGCACGCGATCAGCCGTAGAACAAAATCCTCCCAGGGAGCGATTCGGGGTTGGGGTGCAGACATGGCTAACTCTTGGACGCAGGTAGGGGTTACGGAGTTCGATCAAAAATTACAACAGTCTTAACTGATTCACAAATGCATCTCACAACAGATGGCCCATTATGCCCCTCATCGTTGGAAAAACTCGATAACTCTTTGCAAAAATTAAACAGACGCGGACTTGACCTATTTTGAAAACACGTCCTAGTTGGAAGGATGGGATTCCCCGTCAGCCCGGAAAGGGAAAAGTCCGAATGGCTCGAAGCGGACGGCCTCGGCGGTTTTGCCAGCGGAACGGTTTCCGGCATTCGCACACGGCGCTATCACGCGCTGCTGCTCGCAGCCACGACGCCTCCCGCCGGCCGCATGGCGTTGGTCAATGGCTTCGATGCGGAGATTGAAACCGCGGAGGGCCGCTTCGCGCTGACGACGCAACGCTATGCGCCGGGAGTTGATGTTCCCGATGGCGTCACCCGTCTCGAAAGCTTTGACCTGGAGCCGTGGCCGCAATGGACCTACGCCGTTCCCGGAGGAAAAATCGTTCACGAACTTTTTGTTCCGCGCGAAAGAGCCGCCGTTGTCCTGCGCTGGCGTTGGGAGGGCGAAGCCGAACCGACGTTGCGTCTCCATGTGCGGCCCTTTTTCTCGGGCCGTGATTTTCACGCCACGCATCACGAGAACGGGACTTTTCGATTCAGACCGGCAAGCGTGCCCGAAGGCGAGCGCTGGCATTTTTACAACGACGTGCCCGAGGTCACCGCCCGCGGCAACGGCGCGTATCATCACGAACCGTGCTGGTACCAGAATTTTCTCTACGACGAGGAACTGGCTCGGGGACTCGATGCCCTGGAAGACTTGGCCGCGCCGGGCCGTTACGAATTCGACCTGGCCGCCGGACCCGCCGTCCTGATTTTTTCCGCCGAAGGTTTGGGACGTCCGCTGCCGGCATCATCCTCTCCGGTTGAGCTGGCCGAAGAGCTGGCCCGGGACGAGCGCGCGCGGCGTAGGGCCTTCGCCACCCCGCAACTGTGCGCGGCGGACGCTTATTTAGTCGGACGCGGCTCCGGCAAAACAATCATCGCGGGTTATCCGTGGTTCGGCGATTGGGGCCGCGACACGTTCATCGCCATGCGCGGCTTGTGCCTGGCCACGGGCCGGTTGGCGGAGGCGCGGGACATTCTCACCGCGTGGGCCGGGACTGTTTCGCAGGGAATGTTGCCGAATCGCTTTCCCGACCAGGGCGACGAACCCGAATACAATTCGGTCGATGCCTCGCTTTGGTACGTCATCGTCGTCCACGAATTTCTCGAAGCTGCGGGCGACAATTCGGCGCTCATCGCGGAAAAAGAAATGCTCCTCGCGACGGTCGAGGCGATTCTCTCCGGCTATCTCCAGGGAACACGCTACGGCATTCAGGCCGATACGGATGGGCTCCTGGCCTGTGGCGTTCCGGGAATGCAACTGACCTGGATGGACGCCGTGGTGGACGGCCAGCCGGTGACGCCGCGCATCGGCAAGCCGGTCGAGGTGCAGGCCCTGTGGCTGAACGCGCTTGGCTTGACCCGTCGGCGCAATCCCCAATGGCACGAGCTTTTCGAGCGGGGAAGCGCGTCTTTTCAGCAGCGTTTCTGGAACGAGGCGCGCGGCTGTCTTTACGACGTCGTCGATGTCGATCATCAACCGGGCCAGGTCGATGACCGGGTGCGACCGAACCAGCTCTTTGCCGTGGGTGGTCTGCCGCTGACCTTGATCGAGGGCGCGCGGGCTGTGCGTGTGATGCAGGTGATGGTGGATCAGCTCTGGACCCCGATGGGGCCGCGCTCATTGGCTCCGGGTGAAAAGGATTATGCTCCTCATTATAGCGGCACGCCGTCGGAGCGGGATGGCGCCTATCATCAGGGCACCGTCTGGCCCTGGCTGGCGGGTCCGTTCGTCGAAGCCTTGGTGCGCGTGCACGGCGGCACAGCGGAAATCAAGGCGAAAGCCCGCGAATTATTTCTTGCGCCACAACTCGCCCGTCTTGACCTGCCCGGCTTGAATCATGTCCCGGAGATCGCCGATGCCGAGCAGCCCCACACTGCGCGGGGCTGCCCTTTTCAGGCCTGGTCGTTGGGCGAGGTTTTGCGGCTGGAGCGGACCATCCTTTAGCAGCAGCGACTTGACCTCGTAACAATTTCCTTCTACAAAAGTTTACAATCTCTTGCGTCCCCCCAATTGAAAATGAGCAATTGGGGGGACGCAATGGGCCGCGGATTTGCGGCAGCTTTAATTTGAGCGGAGGAATTTACTCTTTCGTAACCGCGAGGCTTCCCGAAACGTCAAGGATGCGTACAGTAAAGGTAAGCCTATGCGAATCGTCATCACATCAGGTCCCAGTTACGAGCCGCTCGATGAAGTGCGGCGCCTGAGCAATTTTTCCACCGGCGAACTCGGCACGCTCCTGGCGGAAGGCTTTGCGGAGGCGGGCCACACCGTGGTTTGTTTTCGCGGGGTCGCCTCCACCTTTCCCTCGCCCCTCTGGCCCGTGGAGGTCATTCCGTTTACGACCAACGACGATCTTGCCGCAGGCTTGCAAAATCTCCCCGCGCGCGAAGAAGTAACCATCGTCTGTCACGCGGCCGCGCTGTGCGATTTCCGGATCAAGGAAATCACCGATGAAAACGGCGAACCGGTCCACGGCAACAAAGTATCGAGCCGCGAAGGCGCCCTGAAATTAACGCTGGAACCGGCGCCCAAACTGATTGCTTCGTTGCGCCGCATGTTCCCCTCCTCGATTCTCATCGGATGGAAATATGAACTGGACGGCACGACGGATGATGTCATGGCCAAGGGACGCAAACAGATGGATGATTGCCTGACCGATGCGTGCGTGCTGAACGGCCTTGCCTACGGCTCCGGTTTTGGCGTTATTTCCCGATCGGATGAACAGGCCCACCTGCCCGATAAGGCCGCGCTTTGCCGCTTCCTCATCGATTGGTCGGAACGCACCCCGACGGCCCTGGCCGCGCCCGGCCAGCAAAGCTTTCACGCGCTCTCGAGCTTCACATCCCTTTCGCCGTTTATTTAGGCTGCCGTTGCGGGCCGCGCAACGGACCGGCGCAGGGCCTGCGCCGGCTACCTTAAAAGCGGGGAATAAACCAGCCCGCTCCAACGTCTCACCGCCAGAGAGATCGAGAGAGTGTCCCGACGCGCTGGATAAAAAGGGTGACGAAAAGCCGAAAGTTCCGGATTATCCGGCCTGTGATTTACCCCGCAGCGGAATGTCGATGCCGGTAACAGCCTGATGCCATGCACTCTTTGGATTTCGAAGAAATTGTCGACCGCTTTTATCCGATGCTCTACCGCTTTGCCTTAAGCCTGGCCCGCAATGAAGCGGACGCCTGCGACCTGACCCAGCAGACCTTTTCGATTTGGGCCACCAAGGGGCATTTTTTACGCGACGGCTCCAAAGCAAAATCGTGGCTGTTCACCACGCTTTATCGCGAATTCATCTCCAGCCGCCGCCGCGAGATGCGCTGGCCGAAAGAGGAACTTTCCGAAGTCGAGCACGAGTTGCCTGCCGCCATGCCGGAAACAGTCGACTGCCTCGAATCGGTCCAGGTCATGGAGGCGCTTCAATCCATCGACGAGACCTTCCGCGCGCCGCTGGTCCTCTTCTACCTCCAGGAACATTCCTATGAGGAAATCGCGCAGATACTTGAAATTCCCATCGGCACCGTGATGTCGCGCCTTTCCCGTGGAAAACTAAAATTGCAGCAAGCCTTTCTGAATCGTCAGGCACAGGCGGACGCCAATATCATCCGCATGCCCATGCGCCGTGCTGCAAAGGAAGGAGAACCCTCTCATGGATAAACAGGAAGCCAAAGTGGTGCTTCAGGCGCTCCGTCCGAACGATCTCAACACGCATCAGCCTGCCGTGATTGAAGCCCTGGTTTTTGTCGAGAACGATCCCGAATTGAAGGCGTGGTGGGAGGCCCAACAATCCTTCGATCGCAAGGTCGCGGAGAAACTGGAGAAAGTCCCGCTCCCGGCCGATCTGCGCACCACCATCCTGGCCAGTCGCAAGATCAGTCAAATCACGCCGCAACCCCATCTTGCCCTTTGGGTCGCGGCCGCCGCCATGCTGGCATTCCTTTGTGTCGCTGGAACTTTCATGCAGATTTCCGCCACCGGCCCTCTCGCCCAGACCGATTACAACGCCACTGTTCTCCCTCTGCTCAATCACGATGCGCCCGCATTGGCCATGACCTCGCCCGACCACGACAAAATCGCGGCCTGGCTGAAAGAACAGAACGCTCCGATGGGGACACTGCCCGCCGGGATGACCGCTCTGCCGACGGTCGGCTGCCAGAAATTTGCCGTGCACGGTCACACCGTCTCGTTGATCTGCTTTGTCATGGCGGGCGGAGGCCTCGCCCATCTTTTCATCGTCGATCAGGAGGCGCTATCCGATCCGCCGGGCAACAACGCGCCGGAATTCAATCAGGTTCAGGGCTGGTCCACCGCTGCGTGGTCCGATGGCCATATGAGTTATCTGCTGGCGACCCAGGCCGGCTCCGACGCGCTTAGAGGGTGTCTGTAAAGTAGGCGCAGGTCACGCCGAAAGGATTTTTTTCCTGGGGCAAGGAGCCGAGCGAGGAGCATAGCGGCGGCTACGTAACGAGCGAGTGACACCGCCCCAGGGAAAAAGGACTTCGGCCCGCAGGGTGACGGCGAATTTGGGCCGACTCTTCGTTGCTCACTCCTCACGTAGCGCTGCGGCTATGCTCGTCGCTCGCGCCTCGATTCGGCCCAAATTCGACTCGTCACGTGACCTACGCCTACTTTACAAACACCCTCTTAAGCAACTGCTCTGATTTCGCGTATCGGGTCTGCGGTAACGTTTCTTTGCCTCATCGTCTCCGCGATGCTGACTGTGCTGATCGCGCAGCCCGCCCGTTCGATCGCATCCTTCACCCGTTGCTCGTGCATGATGAAGCGGTCGCGCTTATAGAGAAGGTAATCATTGCGATTGGTCGACGGCGTCAGGTTGATCGTGGCGAGGTTGGCCCCCGCACGCAGCGCCCGCACATAACCATCCTCGTTCACCAGGTTCAGCGCGCTGATCGCGGGAATAATATAGGAGGGATTGCGCAGCCGCAGCCGTGCGATGCAACGGATCGTCGATTCAAAATCACCTATTGGATGATTGGCGAAAGGCGTTTGCTCGCCCGCGATAAACGGGCTGACGCTCGCGCCCGCCAGCGGCAATTCGCCCAGCAAGTCGAGCGTTTCCTCGATATGCGCCGGGGTCTGGCCCGGCAGGCCCAGGATGAACCCGGAGGAAACCGACCAGCCGCTCGCGGCCAGATAGCGAATCGCCGCGAGACGCTGATCGAAAGTGCCCGGCGCGCGGACCTCCCGGTAATGGTCGCGATTACCCGTTTCCAGCTTGATGATGTAATAGGAAGCCCCGGCCTGCTTCAATTCATCGTAAAGTTTGTGATCGAGCGTCCCCAGGCAAACGCTGATGCCAAGATGCGGCTTCTCTTTTCGAATCGTCTCGATCAAGGGCAGCACGATTTCCCGGTCGCCCACGGTGTCTTCCCCGGTCTGAAGATTGAGATCAGTGATGACCTCGGGCAATCCGTGCCGGACAAGCTCACGCAATGATTCCAATTCAACCCGGAACCGTTTCAGATCGCGGTTGTCCCGGCGCATTCCGCAATAATTGCAGTTTTGCCGGCAAAAATTGGAAACCTCGATGACGCCCCGGACGAAAACCTCGCGGCCAAAAATCTCGTCTCGCAACGCACCGGCCCTTTGTTCGAGAGTACTTTTATCGTCCTCGATGGAAGAAAAGGAATGGCCGGAAGGCGGCAACGAAGTCATGCCCCCTCCTTCCCATGCCACGATACAAAATAATGCAATATCACCCTAGTCCCCTTTATTTTTAAAAGATCGGTTTTCCGTCCATTCTTGTCAACGGCTTCCGTCATTTCTTGTTAGGTTGATTTCACGGTTAAATTCGACCTCGGTCCCCTCCACATTTTTCCACTCCATGGAATCGGCCAGGGCAGCCAGCAGAGAAACCATAGGAGGATTCGCCAGAGACTCCAGACTTCCATGCTCAGCATATTGCCTAATTTCAGACGGCAACCCGCCCTACGACAAATCGCCGCCGCGAAAAGAACCTCAGCTTGAATCATGCCCAGAAGACCGATCCAGGCGAAAAAATGGGAAGGATGAAGCGCAACCGCGCCCAGCCAACCCAGCACCGGCATAACCAGAATCCGCGCGAAAGAACCCAGCGGACGATTCCACCGTATCGTCTTTGTCCACCGCAGGTCATGCAACACGGCATCCTTCCACGTGGAGGCCCCGGCGACGGTCGCCAGCGTGGTCGTTCCAATGCGGACGGGATGCAGCTTTTGCCCGAGAAAAAAATCGTCGGCCAGCCAGGATCCGATTTCATTCCAATCGACCCGTCGCAAAAAATCGTCCCGTTGAAAAAGCATCGCCGCACCCAGCCCGAAATCGACCGGCCCAAGCTTGCGCAGCAGGAGCACGCCGGGATAAAACTCCACATTCACGAAAAGCGCTTCGAGCAACGCAGGCGGCGACGGAATTTCGTGGATCACATAGGGGAAGGTCATCATCGCCGCGCCACTCCGTGCAAATTCGAGCCGCGCGGATTGCAAAAAGCCCGGCGGCGCGACGATATCGGCGTCGCTCCAGAGCCATAGTTCGCCCCCGGCCTGGCGGGCGAGAATTTTTTGCCACGCGATTTTGGGATTGGCGGCGTCATCCGGTTCGGAGCGGAAGACGACTTTTATTCGCGCTTCGGGATAGTCCTCCCGCAGCCGAGTCAGAAATGGCGCGGTGAAATCCCGGTCGGCTTCGTGAATGCCCAGGAGCAATTCGCTCTCGGGATCGAGTTGGGCCACAAATGATTCGATCCCGGCGGACACCGTCTTAAGCCCGGTTGCGCCGAGAGGCGGAAGCGGTTTGAATACGGAGAGCGTGCGCCGCGCCGTCGAGTCGGAAATCAGGCCGCTTTTCCTCTGATCCGCCGCGACAAGCCGCCAGACGAGCATCCACCAGACCAGTCCCGCGCCAGTCCAAAGAGCCAGAATAATCTTACTGAACATGCGATTCCACCGACGACGGAGCAACCGGAGCCAACTCGACTTCCGCCTCGTGGCGAAACCAGGCCACGGCTTCGCCAATATTTTCCCGGATCGAAGCGGCCGGCTTCCAGCCCAGCTCATTCCGCGCCCTGGCATTATTGAAGAATTGCACATGCTTCGACTGCAGGGCTGTCTCCAGGCAGACACGCGCGCTCGTGCTGCGGGGATTGAGAAAATCGAGCGCCTCGCCTCCGCAGCCGATCAGGCGAATCAGCGCGTTGGGCAGGCACGTCCGCGGCGCGGGCAATCCCGTCTCGATTGCGATGAGATCGAGGAATTCCTTGAGCCAGAGATTTTCGCCGCTTAAAAGATACCGCTCGCCGTCCCCTCCCGCTTCGGCCACGAGTTGCAGACCCCGGCTCAGATCGCCTATACCGATAAAATTGAGTCCGGTCCGGCAATAAAAGGGAAAACGCCGCTGGAGAAAATCCCGGATGATCTGGCCCGTGGGCGTGGGCGTCTCGTCTCCCCGGCCAATCGGACAGGTCGTGCCGGCGATGACGACCGGCAATCCCCGCCGCGCCCAGGCCAGGACCCGCTGCTCGGCGTGCCACTTCGAGGATTTATAGGAGCAAAAACGGGGCGCTTGCGCGGGAAAATCATTTTCATCGAGAAGAGGCGAGGCCGGACCGACCGGATCAGCGACGCCGCTCTTTTTAAGCACGCCACCCGAGCTGAGATGGACCACTTTGCCCACGCCCGCCGTTGCCGCGCTGCGCATGAGATTTTCCGTGCCTTCCACATTGGTCTGCCAAAGTTCGCGGCGATGACGCAGGCCGAACCGGTAGATTCCGGCGATGTGGTAGATGGTCCCGACGCCCTGGCAGGCTTTCTCCAGCGAAGCCGGATCGCTCACGTCGCCAACGATGGTTTCCACGTGATCGCCGAAAAGATCCCAGGCTTTGCGCCGGCTGCGCGCCAGGACTCGCACGCGATGTCCGCACGCCACGAGGTCGCGGGTCAAGCGCCGGCCGATAAATCCCGTCGCGCCGGTAATGAGGATTTGCGAGGACATGGAAAAGCGCACATTATAGGACTTCAGCATCATGGCCAAGGAGCTTATTTTTGTCGCCGATGACTTCGGCATGAGTGAGGAAATCAACGACGCTATTCTTCACACTCATCTTTCAGGCCATTTAACCGGCACAGCCCTGATGATGGCCCAACCCGGCACCGACGACGCCGTGGCGAAGGCACGCGCTCATCCCTCCCTGCAAATCGGCTGGCATCTCCATCTCAACGATTCCATTCCCGCCACCACCGACCACTGGCCGTGGGGCTCGTCCCCGGCGCAAGCGGGGTTCAGCATCGGCTTTTCATCCAAGGCCCGTGAGCTGATGCGCCGCGAAGTCGCGCGGCAATGGGAGCTTTTTCAGGCCACCGGCCTCGAATGCCGTTTCATCAATTCCCATCATCATTTGCACGCACATCCGTTCGTCTATCGCGCGGTGCTCGATACCGTCGGACCGCAGTTCCAGGGTTGGATTCGCCTGGGCAAGCCGCACGCGTTTCGGTCCAGGGCGCTGTCTCTTCTCTGGTCCGCGCTGGGCTGGACCTACCTGGAACGACGACGGAGATTGTCAGCCTGGCGCTCGACCGATACCCTCTGGGGCCTCGACCGGATTTTCCACATGAACGCCGGCGAGGTCGAAGCCGCTCTCGCCACGCTGCCCGACGGTTTTCACGAATTTCTTTTTCATCCCCGCACCCGTTCCTGTCCCGACACGCTATGCCTCATCCAATTAAAATCGTCGCTGGCGCGCTCCTGATTTCGCTGCTCGGCTTCACCGCGCTTTGGGCCTATGAACCGCCCGCCGCGCCCGCGCCGCGCCCGTTCCAGTACGATACGGACACGTTTTCCTTCGCCAACGAAACGGTCTGGAATTACGTCAACGGCTCGGTCCAATCCGAATCGTCTCACCCGCAAACCCAAAAGCGCGACTACACGCGCCGCTGCTTTGTCGTGACCCGCGCCGCCGTTCAGTTCTGGAAATTCGCCCGCTTCGATCCCAGGGCCGCTCCGCTTTCGCACGATGACTTAGCCAAGCGCATTCGCGAAGTGACGGGGCGCTCCGTCTGGCTTCCGGCGCTTTCGCGCGATCAGCGGATCGTTTTTCCGGGTTATGCCAATCTCCGTGAAATCAGCGCCGCCGATCCGGGCATTTTCCAGGCCAACATCGGGCTCGGCTGGCCGGTCTATTTTCGCGCGGGCAATATGCCGATTGTCGCGCCCGTTTATCGCGAAACCGAAGCGCGACTCAACGACGAAATTTTCCACGATCTCCAACTAAACTGGCCCACCCTGGTCTGGCTCTACAATTTTCCGAGCCTCAGCATCAACCACGTCGTTGTCGTTATCGCCGGGGAGCATGAAAACGGAAAGTTTCATTACCAAGTCTACGATCCCAATTACACCAGCGGGCCGAAGAGGCTCGAGTACGATGCGGCAACACGAACCTTCTCTTATCAACCCACCTTTTATTTCAAGGGCGGTACGATCGATGCCCGCGCGATTTATCGCGGAGTTTTTCAATAAGCCTATGTTTCCTATTGTCCCATGAGTCGCAGCATTGTCGTCACAGGAATAGGCGCGGTCACGCCGCTGGGGGAAAATTTTTCCATCTCGTGGAACACGCTCCTCGCGGGGCGCGACGCCGCGACGCCGCTCGACCTGTTCGACACGACGGGTTGCCGCTGCCATCACGCCGCCAGCGCGACGCTGCCTCCGGTGCCCGGCGTTTCCGCCAAAACGATTCGCCGTCTGGCGCGCGCCTCGCATCTGGCGATTCCCGCAGCCCGCGAAGCTCTTGCCTCAGCGGGACTACTCGATGCGGAGGGGCGAAGCACACTCCGCGAATTGCCTTTCTCCGTCGCAACCACGGCGGGTGGCATGGCCTTCGGCGAAGATTTTCTCCGGCGCGTGCTGACCCATGATCGTTCGAAAAGTGGCTCCCATCGTTTCAGCCGAGTCTCCCGCTATTTGCCGCAACAGCAAGTCCTCGACGTGCAACAGGCTCTCGGTTTTGCGGGACACTCGGCCATTATCGCCAATGCCTGCGCCAGCGGCGCCAACGCCATCGGTCACGCCGCCGACCTGATTACCGTTGGCGCGGCCGACTGCGTGCTCACGGGCGGCTTCGAAGCGCTGACCGAGCTGGTCTTTGTCGGTTTCGATTGCCTTCAGGCCACGAGCACCGACCGCTGCCGTCCCTTCGATCTCAATCGCTCCGGCCTGCTTCTCGGCGAGGCCGCCGCGTTTCTCGTTCTCGAATCGGCTGAGCACGCGCAACAGCGGGGCGCAACTCCCCTTTGCGAATTGACCGGCTATGGCCACACAACCGATTTCTTTCATCTCACGCAACCCCAGCCGGACGGCGCGGCGCTGGTCGAGGTGATGCGCGCCGCCACGAGCCAGGCCCGGATCGCTCCCGCGCAAATCGGTTACATCAACGCACACGGAACCGCGACCGCGGTCAACGACGGCACCGAAGCCAAGGCCTACGGCGCGTTTCTCGGCGACGCCCTCGGCTCGACCCGCATCAGCTCGACCAAGGCTGCGATCGGCCACACGCTCGGGGCCGCCGGAGCAGTCGAGGCGCTTTTCGCCATCGCAGCGTTGCGGACGGGGCATCTCCCGCCACAGCTTAATCTGCAAACGCCGATCCCGGAAATGGCTCAAGCCCTGGTTGGCGCAAAGGAATCGTCGAGTGAGATGGAGCACGTCATGAGCGTTAACCTCGGCTTCGGCGGCTCGAATGCGGCGCTGGTTTTTTCCAGGAGCGAATCGTCATGAAAATCGATCTGGCGGTCATCGGTCAAGGCGCGGTGAGTCCGGCGGGCGTGGGCCTCGATGCGCTGCTTCATCGCGAGCCGGTTCCCCTTCCCGTTGCTGCACTTGGCGAACCAAACCAGCCGTGGCCGGTCCTGCGCGTCGACCTGAAAGATCCGGCTTTCGCCCGCTGGCAACGCGAGGCTCGCTTGCGCCGTGCCAGTTCCATGACGTTCTTTCTCATCGAAGCAGCGGAGCAGGCTCTGGCCGGGATCAGTCCCGCCGACCGCGCGGAGACCGGACTCATCGTCGCTTTTTCCGCCGGCTGCCTCTCCTACAGCCGACGCTTTTTCGAGAGCATCGTGATGCAGGGCCAAAAGACGGCGAGTCCCGCGCTCTTTCCTGAAACGGTTTTCAATTCTCCGGTGAGCCACGTCGCGTCCGTGCTCGGGCTCAACGGCGCGGCCTACGCCCTCTGTGGCGATGAAACCGCCTGGATCGCCGCGCTTCAGACGGCCTCGATTTGGATGCAACGGGAGCGCGTCCGGCAGGTGCTCGTCATGGGCGCGGAAGAGTTCGACCCCATTGTGCTCGACGCCTATCGCAGCGCGCGCTGGCTTCGCCGCGAAAACACCGACAATGGCTTTCTCACCTCCGAAGGCGCGGCCGGAATTCTGGTGCGCCGCGCCGGGCCGGAAGATACGCGAGTGATCGCGACCGCGCGCAACGGATTCATTTATCGCACGAAAAAAGAAGCCGCCGCCGCCGCAAAACGTCTTCTGAGCGAAAGCGATCCCGCATTGCCCTGCTATCCAAGCGCGCAACACAATTGGCTCGGCTCGCTGGAAAAAAAGGCGACGGAAAACTGGACGGTTGTTCCCCTGGGGAACCAGCCCTATCTCGGCGAAGCCTTCACCGCCAGCGCCGCATGGCACACGTTGCGCGCGCTGACTTGTCTCAATTCTGACCTTCCCCGCCTACTGCTCCCGGTGTGGGGACTGAATCATCAATTGGGTTTATTGGAATTAGAGGCGCAAAAATAATAAGAACTTCCCTCGACAAGAGCGTGACTACAGGCTTTTTTAAATTGATGACTGAGATCACCCTCGACGATGTCCGAAAACTTCTGGTCGATAATTGCATGCTCCGGGTCCGGCCCGAGGAAATCCAATCCGAAACGCTGCTCTTCGGACCCGGCAGCCTTGGGCTCGACTCGATCGATGCGCTGCAACTCACCGTGGGCATCGAGAAATCGTACGGCATCGCGATCAAGGAGCCTGCCATCGCCCGCGAAGCTTTTTACAGCGTGAAAACCTTGCAGGAGTGGCTCAGCCGCCAGCCGAAGCAAAATCTTCCCTCCGCGTAAGCCGCGGTTTTGCCGTGGCCTCTTCCCCTCCCACCGCGCCGCATTCGGCGGGACTTTATCGCGCGGCGATGTTTGACGCCGGCGCGTGGCTGGCCCGATGCTTTCCGCTCGGCGTCATCCGCGCTTTAGCGGGATGGGCCGGATGGCTTTACGCGATGACACATCCGAAGCGCGTCGCGGTCGTGCAGCGCAATCTCGAGTTGCTCGATGCGTCGTTGACCGGAAAATCGGCTCAGCGGGTCTATCGCGAATTCGGAAAAACTCTCGCCGATTATTTTTACATCGGCACGCGACCATCGGAACAGGCGGTGCGGATCATCACGAAAAACGATGGTCTCGACTATTTTCAGACGGCCCACGAACGGGGCAAAGGCGCGCTGGTGGTGACGGCCCATTTCGGCCTGTTCGAACTGGGCGGGCTGATGCTGGCGCAAATGGGAATTCCGTCCACCGTCCTGACTTACCCCGAACCGAGCCGGGCCCTGACCGAATGGCGCTCCGCGTTCCGCCGCCGTTGGAACGTCGAGACGCTTGAGATCGGGACGGACAGCTTTGCGTTTCTGGAAATCGCCGAGCATCTGCGCAGGGGCAAATTCGTCGCTACACTGATCGACCGGCCTCATCCCACGGACAGCACGCCGGTTTCGTTGCCGAACGGGACGGCCCATTTTTCCGCGGGTATTCTTTTACTCGCCGCACACGGTGGCGTGCCGGTTATTCCCGCAACGATGTCCCGCCAGGCCGACGGCACGTATCACTCGCGGATTTTTCCGCCCCTTTTTATCGAGGAACGGGATTCGCGCGCGGAAACTCTCCGGTTTTACAGCCAGCAGATTGCGGATACGTTTCTTCCCGTCCTATGCGCCCAACCTGAGCAATGGTATCAGTTCGTGCCGCTCACGCCCGCTTCGTAATATGAGTCTTACTCCGCACGGCCCCGGTTTTTCGTTTCTCGACGCGTTTGCAGTCACCGTTGCGGGTCGCGAAGGGCGCGGGCGCAAATGGCTCGACCCAAAGCTACCGTTTTTCGCCGACCACTTTCCGGGCCAGCCGCTGATGCCGGGCGTGCTTCTGATCGAATGCGCGGCGCAGGCGGCGGGAGCTTTGTGGGCATCGACGCCGGTCGCAAACGCCCCGGCCCATTTTATTTTAGCGCAGGTGATGCAATTCAAAATCCAGCAACCGGTGCTGCCCGGCGAAACGGTCGAGACCGAGGTGACACTCGAAAATTCGCTCGGCGCGCTCGCGCAATTCGGCGTGACCCTGCGTGTGAATGAGATTGAGGTTGCGCGCGGACGGCTGGTGCTGAGCTGTAGCGGCGGTCTATGACCGCCGCTACAGCCGCTACATCCGCTTCAACGCCGCGAGGTCGAGCTTTCCCCGCGCGGTGCGGGGAAGTTCGCGGGTGATGAAATAAGTCTTCGGCAATTTCCACGCAGGCAGACGCGCCGCGAGCGCCCGTTCGATCTCAGCACGCGAATGCGTCGTTTCGACTCCGGCGGCGAGAAGATCGCGGCCCTCGCTTTGCCCCAACCAGACGGCGGCATCGGTGACTCCAGGCAGCGCGCGCAGCACGCGCTCCACTTCAAGCGGATGGACTTTTTTACCGCCGATATTGGCCCCCTGCCCGGCGCGGCCCAGCAGCACCAATTCTCCGCGCCCGTTCCACTCGCCGAGGTCAGACAGCCGCCATTGTCCCCCGCGCGTCGCCACCGCCGGGCTCGTGACCGTGACGCGTCCCGCCTTTACCGTGACGGCAACGCCCGCGAACGGTTTGCCCACGGAACGTCCCGTGAGCGACGCGCTGCCGGTCCGGTCATAGCAGATGCCGCCCGTTTCGGATGAGCCGTAAAAGTTGTGAATCTTGAGGCCGTACCGCGCGAAAAAGGCCTGCGCGACAGCGGGAGTCAGCACCGCCCCGGCGGAGATCACAGTGCGCAACGAATCGATGGTTTCGCGTCCGGGTGGAAGCGCAGCCAGGACGCGAAGCAGTGCAGGCACGGCGGGAAAAACCGTGACGCGGTAACGCTCGATCCATTCGACCAACTGGCGCGGCACGTAATCTCTTGCGCAGACCATCGCCGTGCCCTGCAATATCAGCGGCAGGACCAGGTTGCCGAGGCCGTAGGAGTGACCCAACGGAATCACGGCGAGATTGAGGTCGTTCGCCCGGATGCCCATGGTCCGGATGACCTGCCGTCCGTCCGCCAACAAATGCTCCGCGCGGCATTCAACAGCTTTCGGCAGCGCGCCGCTGCCCGAGGTGATCTTGATGCAGCAGCATTTTTTATTTTGCGCCGGAGCCGCCGACACTTTCCCCAACGACTGGAATTTGCCGTCGAGATAAAGCGCGCGCGCGCCGAGGCGGCGAGCAGTTTCCAGGCAACCCTCCACCGGCATCCCGCCATCCAGCGGAACCGCCGCAAGACCGGCCCGCTGCAGAGCGAGAAAAAGGGAAAACCATTCCGGGCCGTTGGGGAGGCGAAAGGCAATTCGTTCTCCGGCTTGATAACGAAGCAGATGATCCGAAAAAGGGAGGATGGCTTCGGTGAGCGCCTGCGCCGTCCATGACGCATCCTTCGCGGCATCGATCAGGACGATCTTGTTCCGATGCAATTCTCGTTGGCTCAGCCAACGAGTCCAGAGCAATCCTTCCGGTCGGCCATGCTTTCTCATGCGATTTACAAACCACTGAACTGATCCTGCCACACGTGTGTGCGACAAGCTCGGGATGACAGAAGGGGAAGAATCCAGCGACCTACTGCCCCTGGCTGGCGACAAGCTTTTCGGCGAGGTAGTTGACGATGCGCCGGAGCTTCTCGTCGGCCTTCATCTTTTCCTCGATGGTGCGGTTGGCGTGGAGAACGGTGCCATGGTCGCGGCCACCGAAGGCGTCACCGATTTCGTTGAGCGAGGAGGTCGTGAGGCGGCGGCTGAGATACATCGCGACCATGCGCGGCAAAGCGATATTGGCGGGACGGCGCTTGCTGGTCATGTCGGCCAATCGCAAATCGTAGGTCTCGGCCACGCGGCGCTGGATGAGGTCGATGCTGACCGACTGCTGGCCCTCCTGCTGGAGCAGGTCGCGCAGGAGCACTTCGGTTTGCGGCACGGTGATGGCCTTGCCGTGGAGCGAGGCAAACGCGGCGACCCGGTTGAGAGCGCCCTCAAGCCGGCGGATATTGGTCTTGACCCGCTCAGCGATAAAGCCAAGCACAGCATCGCTGAGCTTCTCCGGCATGGCCGTCATCTTGTGCCTCAGAATGGCGAGGCGCGTTTCGGCGTCTGGCAACTGGAGTTCAGCGGTCAGGCCCATCTCGAAGCGCGAGGTGAGCCGCTTTTCGAGATTGGCGATTTCCGTCGGCGGCGAATCGCTGGTGAGGACGATCTGCTTGCTGCCATCGCAAAGCGTGTTGAAGGTGTGGAAGAATTCCTCCTGCGACCGGTCCTTGCCGGCGAGGAACTGGATATCATCGATCAAAAGCACATCGACCTGGCGGTAGCTCTTGCGGAACTTGGCTAGCTCGGCGTGCTGGATCGCGCTGATGTAATCGTTGGTGAATTGCTCCGAGGTGACGTAGAAAACTTTCAGGTGCTTTTTGTTGGCCTGGATGAGATGGCCGATGGCCTGCATCAGATGGGTCTTGCCCAGACCGACGCTGCCGTGCAGGAAAAGCGGGTTGTAGGTGCGGGCCGGAGCCTGGGCCACCGCCATCGCCGCCGCATGGGCAAACTGGTTGTTCATCCCGACGACAAAAGACTCGAACGTGCTGCGCGGATTCAGGCAACCGCGGGAGTCGACAGAAGCTTGGGAGGACATCCGGACCACCTCTTTCCTGACCCGAACCGGCTCGGCTTTCGGCGGAGCATCGGGCGTGATCGCCGGGGCGGCGCTGTCCTCGCAGTGGAAAAGGATGGAGACGCTTTCCCCGAGTACGCGCGACGCGGTGGCCTTCAACTGCGAGAAGTAATTTTCCTCAATCCAATACTGATAAATGCTGTT
>Ga0181537_10002109_pt1 | contig 17759 bp, 19 predicted proteins | sample PEATcosm2014_Bin_39_FD_119765 | JGI IMG/M metagenome (GOLD analysis project Ga0181537, IMG submission 119765) | Peatland microbial communities from MTU Mesocosm Facility, Houghton, MI, USA - PEATcosm2014_Bin23_10_metaG | ecosystem: Environmental > Terrestrial > Soil > Wetlands > Peat | place... | reverse complement strand
GGTCATGGTGCCCAGGGGCGGAATTGAACCACCGACACCTGCATTTTCAGTGCAGTGCTCTACCAACTGAGCTACCTGGGCACGCTTATGCGGAACCCGTGCACGAGTCCGCGCAAGCGCGCGGTTATAAAGGCTCGGTTTCCGGCTGTCCAGAAAGACGGCCGTATCAGTTACGGGCTAGCCACCATCGTCCCGGCGCTCGTCCTCTTCCTCATCTTCGGTGACCGGCACCGCATAGATGCCGGAAAGCCAGCGGTGGAGGTCGATGTCGGCGCAGCGTTTTGAACAAAACGGTGTGCGCAATTCGTCGGTGGGCTTACCGCAGATCGGGCATTTGTCGCGTTGAGCGTCGGGCATGCATGAAATATGGGACGCGCCAGCAACGGTGCCAGCCGGGCGGAAGTTACAACGCGTTGAGCCAGCCGAAATGGATCGGATAGCCTTCGCCGCCGAGCATCGCCATCGTCTCGTAGAGCGGCAGGCCGACGACGTTGGAGAACGAGCCGACGATTTTGACGATGAAACTTCCGGCGATGCCCTGCGCCGCGTAGCCGCCGGCCTTGCCGCGCCATTCGCCGGAGGCAAGATAAGCCTCGATGTCCTGCTCCGACAGCCGCTTGAAGCGTACGCGCGTTTCCACGTGGCGCTGGCGGAAGGCTTCCTTCGGCGTCACCAGGCATACGGCGGTGTGGACGCGATGGTTGCGTCCGGAAAGAAGCCGTAGGCACTGCGCCGCCTCGTCGAGCATTTCCGCCTTGGGCAAGATGCGTCGGCCGACGGCAACGACGGTGTCGGCGGCGAGGATGAAGGCGCCCTTGAGCTCTTCGTCGAGCCGCACCATGGCGAGCGCCGTCTCAGCCTTGCTGCGCGCGAGCCGCGTGGCGCAGGCGCGCGGCAGTTCGCCCCTTTTCGGTGTCTCGTCAATGTCGGCGGGGCGCAGCGCGTCGGGCTCGACGCCCGCCTGGTTGACCAGAGCCAGCCGTCGCGGCGAGCCGGAGGCGAGGACAAATTTCGGGCGGCCGATCATTTGAACCGGTAGGTGATGCGGCCCTTGGTCAGATCGTAAGGCGTCATTTCCACCAATACCTTATCGCCGGCGAGGACGCGGATGCGGTTCTTGCGCATGCGGCCGGCAGTATGCGCGATGATCTCATGGTCGTTTTCGAGCTTGACGCGGAACATGGCGTTCGGAAGCAATTCCGAGACGACGCCGGGAAATTCCAGAAGCTCTTCCTTCGTCATTCGCTACCCGGACCCAAGGGGCATGCCGCGATGCGCCCGAGACCGCGGCCGAAATCGGCGCGGAACCTAGCGGATGACAGGTTGATTCACAACTAGCGGGCAACGATCCGCTCACTCATTACCCCGGCGCGGCCCGGCGAAACGATCGCGCAGCCGCGCCAAGAGCTGATCGCGCACCGCGCGGTAGGCGTCGAGCCGCTGCTCGCGGCTGCCTTCACTGTCGGTCGGGTCCGCCGTCGGCCAATATTCGATGTCCACGGCGCTGGTGCGGGTGATCTCCAGCGCCCGATGATGGGCTTCCGGCGACAGCGTGATGATGAGGTCGACATTGAGCCCTTCCAGATCGTCGAGCTCTTCGAAAGTGATCGGCTTGTGGCGCGAGATATCGATGCCAATCTCGGCCATCACGGCGACCGCGAACGGGTCGAGCTCGGCTTTGCGCACGCCCGCCGAGCCGACATAGATGGCGCGGCCGAACAGCTGCGCAAACAGCCCGGCGGCGATCGGCGAGCGCACCGAATTGAGCCCGCATGCAAACAGCACCGCCAATGGCTGGGTCGCGGCTCGCGTCGGGGGCGCCGGCATCGCGGCCTCAGCCCTTCCAATGCAGCACGGTCACCAGCGTGAACAACCGCCGCGCGGTATCGAAATCGAGGTCCACCTTGCGCTTGAGCCGCTCCATCAGGATGCGCGAGCCCTCGTCGTGCAACGAGCGGCGCGCCATGTCGAGCGCTTCGATGCGATCCGGCGTCGCGCCGCGGATCGCCGCGTAATAGCTGTCGCATACCGTGAAATAGTCCTTCACGATACGGCGGAACGGCGCCAGCGAAAGAAGGTGAGCGATCACCGGCTTGCCGTCAGCAAGGCGGATATCGAAAACCAGCCGGCTGCCGTCGATGGCGAGGATGAGTTCGTAAGGCCCGCCGTCATGTCCGCTCGGCCGGAACGAATTGTCCTCGATGAGATCGTAGATCGCGACCGCGCGTTCATGCTCGATGTCGGGGTTCGCCCGGCCGATCGAGGACTCGTCGAGCGTTACCGCCGCGAGACGGCCGGGTTTGCTTGTTTCGCCGTCGTCGCGCGCCATTGCGTGCCGTCAGCGATTGAGCCGAATGGCGATCGAGCGGGCATGCGCCTGCAACCCCTCCGCCTCGCCGAGCACGATCGCGGCATCGGCCAGCGCGCGCAGCTGTTCCGGGCCGCATTTGAGGATCGAGGTGCGCTTGACGAAATCGAGCACGCCGAGCCCCGAGGAGAAACGCGCCGAGCGCGCCGTCGGCAACACGTGGTTCGTTCCGGCGACATAATCGCCGATCGCTTCGGGCGTGTGCGGCCCGAGAAAAATCGCGCCTGCATTGCGGATGCCGCGAGCGAGAGCTTCGGCGTCGTCGGCGACGATTTCCAGATGCTCGGGTGCCAACGCGTCGACCAGCGGTAACGCCTGGCCAAGGCTTTCCACGACGATGACGGCGCCGAAATCGCGCCAGGAGGCGCCGGCGATCTTGCCGCGCGCAAGCGTCGGCAGCGCGCTTTCGACCGCGCGCTCGACCGCGCCGGCAAGTTCGCCGTCGTCGGTGATGAGGATCGCCTGCGCGTTTTCGTCGTGCTCGGCTTGCGCCAACAGATCGGCGGCGATCCAGTCGGCATTGCCGGTGGCGTCGGCGAGGATCAACACTTCCGAAGGACCGGCGATCATGTCGATACCGACTTTGCCGAACACGATGCGTTTGGCGGCGGCAACGTAAGCGTTGCCGGGCCCGACGATCTTAGCGACCGGAGCGATAGTAGCAGTGCCATACGCGAGCGCCGCGATCGCCTGCGCTCCGCCGACACGATAGATCTCGTCTACGCCGGCGATCTTTGCCGCCGCCAGCACCAGCGGCGCGATGATGCCGTCGGGTGCCGGCACCGTCATGACCAGACGCGGGACGCGCGCGACTCCGGCCGGCACCGCATTCATCAGTACCGAGGATGGATAAGCCGCGGTGCCGCCCGGCACGTATAGTCCGACCGCCTCGATCGCGTTCCAGCACGAACCGAGTTCGACACCCAGCGCATCGGTGAAGCGATCGTTCTGCGGCATTTGCCGGCGGTGAAACGCCTCGATGCGGTCGCGAGCAAAGGCGAGTGCGTCGAGCGTGCCGCGTGCGCAGGCCGCGGTCGCAGCTTCGATCTCGACTTGCGTCACTTTGAGCCCGACCGCGACGAGATCGAAGCCGTCGAATTTTTTCGCATAATCAGCGAGCGCGTGGTCACCGCGGGCGGCGACATCGGCGATGATGGCGCGCACCGCAGCCTCGACGTCGGCCGAAACTTCGCGCTTGGTATCCAGAAAGGCGCGAAAGCTGTCCGCAAAATCGTTGGCGCGTGTATCGAGGCGGATGGCCATTAATTGATGCCTTTTGCGCGGTGCGGCGACGCGTATCAGGTCTCTTTTATTATAACAATTCTAATCTTATCAGTCCGCGGCCTTTCTGATTGACAAACGATCCGCCGTTCACCAATTCCTCGTATATTCCACGTTAGTTAAGGACGGCGAAAAGCCAAAGCGACACGCGGCTGCCGGTAAAAATGACAACAAACGCGCCTGCAAAGCTAAGCTCGGTCGTGCTCGTATCCATCTTTATTCTCGGCGCCGGTGTCGCGCGCGCGGACGACCCGGTGATTATCTCGCTCACCATCAAGGATCATCAGTTCGAGCCCGCTGAAGTGCACGCGCCGGCGGGAAAGCCAATCGCGTTCAGCGTGAAGAATCTCGGCGCCATCGCGTCCGAATTCGAGAGCGATACGCTGCATATCGAGAAGGTGATCGCTCCGGGCGGCGAGGCGGTCGTGCATGTGCGGCCGCTGCTGCCGGGGCGCTACACATTCTTCGACGACTTCCACCGTGCGACCGAAGGCTTTCTGGTCGTGCCATGATCTGATCGCTCTGTGAGGTATCCGTGCTGCCGTCTTTAGTGATCGTTTTTCGCGAAGTGTTCGAGGCCGGCCTGATCATCGGCATCGTCATGGCAGTGACGTCCGGCGTCGCCGGGCGCGGACGCTGGGTGGCGGGCGGCGTAGCGGCCGGCGTCTTCGGCGCCTGTGTTGTGGCGCTGTTCACGCGCGGATTATCGCAATTGTTCGGCGGCAGCGGCCAGGAGCTGTTCAACGCCTGCATCCTTGGCTTCGCCGTGCTGATGCTGGGCTGGCATAATGTCTGGATGGCGCGCCACGGCCGCGAACTCGCTGCCGAAATGCGCGCCGCCGGCGAAGCAGTCGCAGCCGGCTCTAAGTCGCTCGCGGCGCTGGCCGCGGTGGTGACGATCGCGGTGCTGCGCGAGGGCTCGGAGGTTGTATTGTTCCTCTACGGCGTCGCCGCCGCGGAAGGCGGCGCCAGCATCGGCATGCTGATCGGCGGCGCGATCGGACTCATCCTCGGCTCGCTGGTTTGTCTGTTGACCTATATGGGTCTCGTAACCATTCCCACGCGGTATCTGTTCGGCGTCACCTCGACGCTCATCGCACTATTGGCCGCGGGCATGGCGGCGCAAGCGATCGCTTTCCTGCAGCAGGCAGACATCCTCACCGCCTTCGACCAGACGGTGTGGGATACGTCGTGGATCCTGAGCGATGAAAGCTGGCTGGGGCGTGCGCTGCACACGTTGATCGGCTATGTCGATCAGCCGACCGCCATGCAGCTCATCGTCTATGCGGCGACGCTCGCCGCCATCATGTCGCTGATGAAGCTGTTTGCCGGACCGCCCGCGCAGCGGCCGCACGCGGCCTAGCGAATGGTCGTTAATCAGGCGATCTTGCTATCGGCGGTGAAGTGATCGGGGCAGGCGGCGGCGGCGTAGACCTCGCCCAGATCGGCAAGCTCCGCCTCCAAACACTCGACCTCCAGACGAATGGCGGCGCCGCCGGAGAAAGTCAGCGTCACGATGCCCGCCGGCGCGTCGCGTGCGGCGAATTCGACCGCCAACAGATTGAGCGTCGCATCTTTGGCGGTCTGATCGAAACCGCGGCACTTGCAGCCAATAACGCGCTCGAACCGCAACGCCGTGCGGCAGCGCCGATAATCCGGCGAATTGTCGTTATTGCCGACGATTTTCGCACCACCCGCATCGACCGCATTCATCCAGTCAAAGCGATTGAGCGCCACCACGAAGCGCCGCTCCCGCGGCCGCCAAAAAACGTCGGAGATCTTGACGAGGGCGTCCTGCACATGGGCGGAAACGACCTCGATGTCGTCCTTGTCAAGCGCGACGAGCTTGAGTTCCTCCATAGCCGCGTCCCGTTCCCGGAGTGTTTCTGTCTGATCCGAAAGTAGGAAAGGCGCGACGCCCCTGCAAGGCCCCGCGCCCCTCGCCGACGCGGATGGCGCTACCGTTCCTGGTGCACCGCACGCTGGCCACGTGACGCATCTCTCAGATGCGCGAGCAAGGATCGTCCTTACAATTGGACAAAGTTCGATTGCGTCCGGCCCGATAGGTTGCTAAAGAACCCATCCAACAATACTGTTTGTTAACTCGCCTTGCCGTAAGTGCAGGCGCGTCCGCGGACACTCGCTACGATCTTCATCATTTCAACCCCATTGATGAGTTTCTTCCACCCCCGCTAAGGGATATAGATTGCCTTTCTTGAAAGGGAGGATTTATGGCTAAGAAGTCAAAGAAACGGCGCGCTTGGACGGCGACCGAAGTTCGTGAACTGAAGACGCTGGCAAAAAAGAAAACCACCGCGGGCAAAATCGCCAAGCGGTTGCGCAGGACCGAGGGCGCCACGCGGCAAAAGGCGTTCAGTATTGGCCTGTCGCTCGACTCCCGTTCCTGATTTTCAGCAACAAAGTTTTTGATTTTGATCGCGCCGGGCTGCCGACAGCTCCGGCGCGATGATGTGTCGCTTAGTCTGTTGACGCAGCAAGGCCGCTTGCCGGCATGGTGGCGACGGCTTTCGCCATGCCGATTAGGAAAAATATCCGGCCCACCGCGCGCGCTACCGTGGTGCCGACAGATCCAAAACAGCCCTTTAAATCATATATTTACCAGGGTCGTCCGGTTGATCACGGCGCACGTGCCGCCGTAATCACGTTGCGGATTTCGCGGTCTGACAGCGGCCGAAAAGCCCGCTTGTTCGTGATATGACATCCCGGACACTGGATACGGCTTCTTTGATGACCCAGCCTCCACGCTCACCGCGGCTACAGCCAGCGAGTTCCGAACTCGCCGCTGCGTTGCACTCCTGCCGCCGCGCTTTCCTTGCCGTCGCGTTGTTCAGCGGCATGAGCAACATTTTGATGCTCACCGGCGCGCTGTTTATGCTCGAAGTCTATGACCGGGTACTGCCAAGCCGTAGCGTGCCGACGCTCGTCGCGTTGTTGATTTTGGCCGCCGGCCTTTACGCCGCGCAGGGCCTAATCGACGCGATCCGCGGCCGCATTCTGCTCCGCGTCGGCACCAGTCTCGATGAGTCGCTGAGCCTGCGGGTCTACGACGCCATCGTACGACTGCCGCTCAAGATCGGCGGCAAGGGCGAAGGCGCGCAGCCGATTCGCGACCTCGACACCGTGCGCGGATTTCTTTCCGGCGCCGGTCCTTCCGCTTTGTTCGACTTGCCGTGGATGCCGATCTATCTCGCCATCTGCTTTTTGTTTCACCCCTATATCGGACTCACCGCGCTTGCCGGCGCGATCGTCCTGGTCACGCTGACCGTCGTGACGGAATTGCGGACAAGGGGACCGACCCGCAGCGCCACGCAATTCGCCATGGCGCGCAATGCGCTACTGGATTCGAGCCGCCGCAATGCCGAAGCGATCACCGCCATGGGCATGACCGGGCGCATCGCTCAGCGCTGGAACGATCTCAACCGCAGTTACGTGGCCGAAAGTGGTCGCGCCGGCGACGTTGCCGGGGGGCTCGGCGCTGCGTCAAAAATTTTGCGGCTGTTGTTACAATCATCGATCCTTGCGGTCGGGGCCTGGCTGGTGATCCATCAGGAATCGACGCCCGGCATCATCATTGCCGGCTCGATCCTTGGCGGCCGGGCACTGGCGCCGGTTGATCTTGCCATTGCCAATTGGCGCGGTTTCGTCGCTGCGCGGCAGAGCTGGAAGCGGCTGGCGCAGTTGCTCGGATATCTGCCGGCGCGTGGCGAGCCGATGCCGCTGCAGCCACCGGCGAAGACGCTCGTCGTGCACAACGCTGCGGTCAGTCCGCCCGGCGAGCACAAGATCGTCTGCCAGGACATCAACTTCTCGCTTGCGGGCGGCAAGGCGCTCGGCGTCATCGGTCCGACCGCTTCGGGCAAGTCGTCGCTGGCGCGCATGCTGGTAGGCGTGTGGACGCCGGCGCGCGGCAGCGTCCGCCTCGACGCCGCCACTCTCGATCAGTGGTCACCCGAGGCGCTCGGCCGCCACATCGGCTATTTACCGCAGGATGTCGAATTATCCCCCGGAACCGTCGCGCAGAACATCGCCCGTTTCGAGCATCCGCCGCAATCCGAGGCGGTGATTGCCGCCGCCCAAGCCGCCGGCGTCCACGAGCTTATCGTCAATCTGCCCGACGGTTATGAAACCGCTGTCGGCGACAACGGTCGGGGGCTCTCCGCCGGCCAAGCGCAACGCATCGCGCTCGCCCGCGCGCTTTACCGCGATCCCTTCCTGGTCGTGCTCGACGAGCCCAATTCCAACCTCGACGCCGAAGGCGACGAGGCGCTGACGCGGGCTATCCTCGGCGTACGGGCCCGCGGCGCTATCGTCGTCGTGGTCGCCCATCGCCCGAGCGCCATAGCCGGAGTGGACTATATTCTGGTCATGGCCAAGGGTCGCCAGCAGCAATTCGGCCCAAAAGAGGAAATCCTCAACCGCGTGATTGCACCGTCAACGCCGCCGCGTGCCCTCAAAGTGGTTCCGGGTGAAGGAGCGGGCGGATGACCGACAAGGCGCCACGTTCGGATTCTCACGCATCGATCCGCCGGCACATCATTGTCGGCTGCGCGGTGGTGGCGTTCCTCGCCATAGGCCTCGGCGGTTGGGCCTCCACCGCCGAAATCTCCGGCGCGCTGATTGCGCAGGGATCCCTAGTCGTCGATTCCAACGTCAAGAAGGTACAGCACCCGACCGGAGGCGTGGTCGGGGAGCTGCGCGTACGAGACGGCGATCGGGTCAGGGCTGGCGACATTCTTATTCGCCTGGACGAGACCGTGATGCGGGCCAATCTGGCGATCGTTACCAAGGGGCTGACCGAGCTTTATGCCCGCAAGGCGCGGCTGTCCGCGGAGCGCGACGGCGCCGAAACGGTTGTGGTGCCGAAGGAACTGACCGACAGGGCAGGCGACGACGATGTGCAAGAGGCGATGGCGAGCGAGCGGCGGCTATTCGAGCTGCGCCGCAGCGCACGCCTCGGCCAGAAGAATCAACTCCAGGAGCGCGTCAAGCAATTACGTGAGCAGATTACCGGGCTCGTCGCCCAGCAGGATGCCAAGTCCCAGGAAATGTCGTTCATCGCCAAGGAACTCGAAGGGGTGCGCGATCTGTGGTCAAAGAACCTAGTCCAACTTAATCGCCTGACCTCGCTCGAGCGCGAAGAGGCGCGGCTGCAGGGCGAGCGCGGCCAGCTCATCGCCGCCGCTGCCGAGGCTAAGGGGAAGATCGCCGAAACCGAGCTCCAAATCCTCCAGGTCGATCAGCAAGCCACCAGCGACGTCGCCAAGGAGCTCCGCGAGACCGACAGCAAGATCGGCGAATATGTCGAGCGCAAAGTCACGGCGGAGGATCAGCTCAAGCGTACCGATATCCGCGCGCCGCAGGACGGCGTGGTCTTCCAGTCAACGGCGAATACGGTCGGCGGCGTTGTCACCGCGGGCGACCCGATCATGCTCATCGTACCCGAAGCCGACAACCTCCTGGTCGAGGCCAGGGTCGAGCCGCGGGATATCGATCAGGTGCAAACCGGCCAGCCAGTGGTGCTGCGTTTCTCAGCTTTCAATATGCGCACGACGCCCGAGATCAATGCCACCGTTGTGCGCGTCGCCGCCGATACCACGACCGACCAGCGCACGGGGCAAAGTTATTATCTGGTCCGCATCGCCATGACCGCCGACGAGATCAAGCGACTGGGCGATGTGCGGCTGACGCCCGGCATGCCCGTCGAAGCCTTCATTCAGACCGGCGAGCGCACCATGATCGCTTACTTAGTCAAGCCGCTGCAGGATCAGCTCATGCGCGCCTTCCGGGAAAAGTAGGCTCGTCGGCGCCGACCGCTAGCTATAATGGCATTTTGCAGTGCAGGGGATCGGCAGACATGAAGCGCATCGTCCGCTGGGCGCGGCAGGTCGGTCTGGCGCGAGCGGTGTGCGTGCTGCTCCTGTTCGCGCTGGTGCCGCTGCGCATCGCCGATCCGCAGCCGCTGGAAGAAGTGCATCTGCGCACTTTCGATCTGTTCCAGCTGTTGCGCCCGCGCGTACAGACGGCACGGCCGGTCCTTATCGCTGATATCGACGAAGCAAGCCTCAAGGCCATCGGGCAATGGCCTTGGCCGCGCACCGTCGTCGCCGACCTCGTCACCCGGTTGCGCGCGCTTGGCGCCGTGGCAATCGGCTTCGATATCGTGTTCGCCGAGCCTGACCGCCTGTCGCCGGCCGTGGCCGTTTCGAGCTTTCGCGGCCTCGACGACGCCACCCGCGGCAAGCTCGCCGCGCTTCCTAGCAACGACGCGGTGTTGGCGGAAGCGATCAAAGCTGCCGGGGCGGTCGTTGTGGGTCAGGCCGGCGCCGCCATCGCCCAGCCGCGCACCGATACCGAGGCGCCGCTGCAGACCGGCTTTGCGATCCGCGGCCCAGATCCACGGCCGTTCCTGCTGACCTTCCCCGGTTTGCTGCGCAACGTGCTGCCCATTGAGCAGGCCGCCGCCGGCCGCGGCCTGTTCTCCATCAATCCCGAACGCGACGGCATCGTCCGCCGCGTGCCCGTGATCATGGAGGCGCAGGACACGCTCGTGCCGTCGCTGACAATGGACATGCTGCGCGTCGTCACTCGCGCCGGCGCCATCCTCATCCGTACCGACCAAGCTGGCGTGCGCGCGGTGGCGGTGCCCGGCCTCGAACTGCCGACCGACAGCCATGGCCAGTTCTGGGTGTATTTCAACAAACACGATCCGGCGCGCTACGTTTCGGCGGCCGACGTGCTCAATGGCAGTGTTCCCGATGACCGCGTGCGCGGGCGGCTGGTGTTGATCGGGACGTCGGCGACGGGGCTCCTTGACGTCAAGACGACGCCGGTCGATCCGGCGATGCCGGGTGTTGAGGTGCATGCGCAAATCCTCGAAAACGTGCTGACCAAGTCCTTCCTGAGCAATCCGAATTACGCCATCGGCGCCGAGCTGATCCTGGCCATTGTGCTGGGTCTAGCGGTCATCGTCGCCGCGCCGATCCTGCCGGCCGCGATCGTGCTTTCGCTCGGAGCGCTGCTGATCGTCGGGCTCGCCGGCATGTCGTGGTATTTCTTCGCCGAGCATAATCTTCTGATCGACTTCACCTATCCGCTGATTTCGAGCTGGCTGCTCTTTCTGGTTCTCACCTTCGTCAATTATTTCCGCGAGCAGCGGCAGCGCCAGCAAATCCGTTCCGCCTTCGGCTATTACCTGTCGCCGGCGCTGGTCGAGCAACTCGCCAAGTCTCCGGAGAAGCTGGTGCTCGGCGGCGAAGAGCGGCGCATGACCATCCTGTTTAGCGACGTGCGCGGCTTCACCTCTATCTCCGAGCATTACAAGGACGATCCGGCCGGCCTCACCCACTTGATGAACCGATTCCTCACGCCGATGACCAACGCCATCATCGAGCGTAACGGCACCATCGACAAATATATCGGCGACGCCATCATGGCGTTCTGGAACGCTCCGCTCGACGACGAGGATCATGAGGCCAACGCCTGCGACGCGGCGCTGGAAATGCTGGCGCGGGCCGAGGAGCTCAACAGCGAATTCAAGCGCGAGGCCGACGCCAGTGGCGGCGTCTACCTGCCGCTGCGCATCGGCATTGGGCTCAACACCGGCCCTTGCGTGGTCGGCAATATGGGCTCCGACTTCCGCTTCAACTATTCGGTGCTTGGCGACACCGTCAATGTCGCCTCGCGGCTGGAATCGCGCACCAAGGACTATCGTCTCTCCTTGGTCATCGGCTCGCGCACCGCCGAAAAGGCGAAGGCGAAATTCGCCACGATGGAGATCGACCTCATCCAGGTGAAGGGCAAGAAGCAGCCGGAGGCGGTGTTCACCGTGCTCGGCCGCGCGGAAGTCGACGACGATCCGCGCTGCCAGGAGCTGCGCGAACTCAATGCGCGCATGCTAGCCGCATACCGCAGTCAGCATTGGGACGAAGCAGAGAGCCTGATCGATCGGTGCCGCAAGCTCGCCAACGGCTTTGGCGTCAGCGGGCTCTACGACATGTATGTCGAGCGCATTGCGGCGTACCGCGCGGCGCCCCCTGCGGCCGACTGGACCGGCGTCTACGAAGCGGAGTCGAAGTGACGGCGTTCAGCGTTCAAGCCACCGGCCGCGACGCCGCGTTATTTCGGCGCGCGCTTGGCGAGGATGCGCTGCAAGGTGCGACGGTGCATGTTGAGGCGGCGCGCGGTTTCCGAGACGTTGCGGCCGCACAATTCGTAGATGCGCTGGATGTGCTCCCAGCGCACGCGGTCTGCCGACATCGGATTTTCCGGCGGCTCGATCTTTTTATTGTCGAGCGCGAGTAATGCCGCGACCACATCATCGGCATCGACCGGCTTGGCGAGATAATCGACGGCGCCGAGTTTGACCGCATTAACCGCCGTGGCGATGTTGCCGTAGCCGGTGAGGATGATGGCGCGTGCTCCCGGCCGGCGCTTGTTCATCGCCGAAATCACATCGAGCCCATTGCCATCGCCGAGCCGCATATCGACCACGGCAAAGGCGGGCGCCGCCTTCTCGACTTGCAACAGGCCGTCGGCGACCGATTCGGCGGTGGTTACGACAAAGCCGCGGCCTTCCATTGCCCGCGCGAGCCGCTGCAGAAACGATTTGTCGTCCTCGACAATCAGGAGCGAGCGTTCGCCCGGAATCGCTGGTGCTTTGGTTGTTTGCATGGCCATGGTGGCATTTGCGACGCCGGGCCCAGTCGGGGCGTTAATCATGACAATGTACTCCACCGCAGTAAAAGCCGCGCCCCGCAATGACTGATAGTTAGGAGACGGCGGCGGTGTGCTCAAGAGGGGGCGCAACCGGCGGCTGCTCGAAATCCGAGCGGCTCCAGACCACCGTGACTGTAGCGCCATGCTGCGGGGGCGGCTGGTTTTTCAGCGAAAGCTTGGCGCCGGAGCGTTCCAGCAGCGTCTTGGCGATGAAAATTCCCAACCCCAGGCCGAACGCCTCGTCAGTGTCGCCCTCATTGCCCGGCTCATGAGGTCCGGGCCGGCCATGCGTGACATAGGGCGCGCCGATGCGATCGAGCACTTCGGGGGCAAAGCCCGGCCCGTCGTCGCTGATGGTGAGGCTCAAATCCGCCGCCGTCCACTGGGCGGAAATTTCGACCCGCGTGTTGGCGAAGTCGACCGCGTTCTCGATCAGATTGCCAAGGCCGTAACGGATCGCCGGGTTGTGCGCGCCGACCGGCTCGGCTGCGCGGTCGGGCGGCAGCGTCACCCCGATCGAAACGCCGAAATGACGGTGCGGCGCCGCCGCTTCTTCGATCAACGCCGAGAGCGGCACGCGATCGAATGGCTCGGCCGTCGGCAGCTCGGTGATCTTGGAGAGTATTTCGCGGCAGCGTTGCGCCTGCTCGCGCAGTAACTTCACGTCTTCCGCGTAGGGCGAACCCGCCTCAAGCGCGCGTTCGATTTCGCGCACAACCACGGTGATCGTTGAAAGCGGCGTTGCGAGCTCATGCGCGGCGGCGGCCGCCAGGCCGTCGAGCTGCGATAGATGCTGCTCGCGCGCCAGCACCAGCTCGGTCGCCGCCAGGGCATCCGACAATTGCCGGGCCTCCTCGGCGACCTGCCACGTGTAAACGCCGATATAACCAATCGCCAGCAGGATCGAGAGCCAGACCGCGAAGACGTATTTTTCCGGAAGCTCCAGTGTCTCCTCACTGTCCCAGGGAAGCGGATGGTGAACAAAGATGAGCAATGTCGCGCAAAGCACCGCGAAAACGCCAATCAGCAGGGTCATGCGAGGCGGCAGCGCCGTCGCCGAAATCAGCACCGGGCCGAGGAGCAGAAAGGAGAACGGATTCTCCATGCCGCCGGTGAGATAAAGCAGTGCTGCGAGCTCGGCGACGTCGAAGGCGAGGAGATAAGCGGCGCGGTCCGGTTCGAGCCATTGCGTCTGCGGAAAGCCTAACCGCAATGCCACATTCAACAGCGCCGCCAGCGCGATCACGGCGAGACACGGCCAGATCTGCACGTCGAATTCGAGCCCGAAATGCACCACCAGGATCGCGGCAAGCTGACCCAACACGGCGAGCCAGCGCAGCTGCACCAGCGTGTCGAGCCGCACGTTTCGCGACCGATGATGAATCCGCGGCAGACCGAACATGCCGCTAATGTAGCGCGTGGCGGCCGCTAATCCAGACGCGAGGCCTCAAGGCTGCCACGCTGCGGCCGTGGTGCGCTTGTCGACTGCGGCTTCGCGGGCTTGTTCGATCACCGCGATGAGCGCGCGCAGCACCTGCGGTACGCCTTCGCCGCTGACCGCGGAGATAACGAGCGGGGGCTTTTTCGCGGCGCGTTTGATGCGCGCCACCTGTTCCTTGATCGCGGCGGGATCGAGCGCGTCGGCCTTGTTCAGCGCGACGATCTCCGGCTTGGCCGCGAGGCCCGCGCCGTAAGCGGCAAGCTCGGCGCGCACGGTCTTGTAGGCCGCGCCGGCATCGTCGCCGGTCCCGTCGACCAGATGCAGCAAGACCCTGCATCGCTCCACATGACCGAGGAAGCGATCGCCGAGGCCGACACCTTCATGGGCGCCCTCGATCAAGCCCGGGATATCGGCGAGCACGAACTCGCGCCCGTCGATCTCGACGACGCCGAGCTGCGGCTGCAATGTGGTAAAGGGATAATCGGCGATCTTCGGCCGCGCCGCGCTGACTGCGGCGAGAAACGTCGACTTGCCGGCATTGGGCAGACCGATAATACCGGCGTCGGCGATCAGCTTGAGCCGCAAGCGGATAGTATGTTCTTGGCCCGGCTGGCCGGGATTGGCGCGGCGCGGGGCACGATTGGTGGATGACTTGAAGTGAGCGTTGCCGAATCCGCCGTTGCCGCCGGAGGCTAGCACCGCGCGCTGGCCGCGCTCGGTGAGGTCGGCGAGCAACGTCGAGCCGTCTTCCTCGTAGATTTGCGTGCCTGCCGGCACCTTGAGCACGATATCGGCGCCGTTGGCGCCGTGCCGATCCTTGCCCATGCCGGCATGGCCGTTCTTGGCGAAGAAGTGCTGCTGGTAGCGATAATCGATCAGCGTATTGAGCCCGTCGACCGCTTCCACGATCACATCGCCGCCCTTGCCGCCGTCGCCGCCATTCGGCCCGCCATACTCGATAAATTTCTCGCGCCGGAACGACACGCAGCCGTTGCCGCCGTCGCCGGAACGGATATAGACCTTGGCTTCGTCGAGGAATTTCATCGGTTGCCCGTAACAATGTCGAGGCGTCAAATCCAGGGCCGGCGAGTGCAATTGGTGCGGTGCCCGGCGCACCTGATATAATGCGTCGATCGGGGTCTGGCAGTGTGACCTTACGGCGGGTTTGAGTAGCGAATGAGAAGTCTGTGGTCGGTTCTCAAGCTTACGGCGCGCGCCGCGATTTGGCGACCGACGCCCGCGCTGCAATTCGTCGGCCTGCCGAGCCTACTGGCCTGGATCGTCGCGCTGGCCATCATCCGCGTCGGCTTCCAGTTCCTCGCCGCCGGGCCGGGCGGCGGATTTAATCCTTACGGGCTCAACGCCATCGTCGCCTGGCTGGCGCTCGATGTCGCCGTCGCAGCTTTGTTCGTGCAGCCTGCCGCCCGCGTCACGGCGCTGTCGGCGATGCTCGCGCTCTCGATCGTCGCCGAACTCGCGATCGATGCCATCAACATCGCCATCCCGTTAATCCCGGCGCTCGCCGCCGTCTGGACCAGTCGGGTCGCGCCGATCGCGGTTTTCGCCGTGGTGTCGCTGTGGTGGATCGGCGCCATGACGGCGGTCCTCCGTACATTCACGCCGCGGTCGGGCCTCCCCGTGCTGGGCCGTGCCGCCGGATTGTGGCTGGCGTTGCTCGCGGTCAGCGCCATCGTGCCGCATGCGCCGGTCTTCGTGCCCCGCGACTTCAATATCGACACCGCCAATTGGTGGGAGATCCTGCATGTGCAAAAGTTGGCGCGGGAGCAAAAAGGAAGCAGCGGCGAGGCCGAGACGGCGCCTCTCGAACAGACGCAGCGCGCGCTCTTAGAGGCCCAAGTCGGGAACCTTTCACCGTCGGCTAAGGGTGCCACCGCTGTCTACGCGATCGGCATTGCCGGTTGGTCGGACGATGTCTTTCTCAAGGAGCTGGATGGCGGCCTCGCAGCGATGAGCAACGTCCTTCCGATCCGCGGCCGGGCGCTGCGCCTCGCCAACAATCCAGGGACATCGCAAAACTTGCCGCTCGTGAGCGGCCGCAATTTCTCCGCCGCGGTGCGTGCCGTCGGCAAGCTGATGAACAAGGACGACGACATTCTTCTACTGTTGATGACGTCGCACGGTGAGCCGACCGGCTTTGGGCTGCGCCTGCCCAACGGCGCGATCAGCGAACTGACGCCGCAGGACGTTGCGGCAACGCTGAATAACGAGGGCATCAAGAACCGCATCGTCATCGTCTCGGCGTGCTATGCCGGCACTTTCGTGCCGCCGCTGGCTAACGACGACACCATCGTGCTCACGGCGGCGGACGCCAAAAGCACCTCCTTCGGCTGCGCGCCGGAGCGTGACTGGACTTATTTCGGCGATGCGTTCTTCCGTCAGAGCGTTCGCCCGGGCCGCGACTTCCAGCACACCTTCGACACCGCCCGCGTGCTGATTCAGGGTTGGGAAATGATGGACCGGGCGCCGCCGTCAAATCCGCAGGCGCATTTCGGAACAGCCCTCGTTACCAAGCTCGAGCCGTTCTTTGCCTCGCCGCCGAGCGCCGGACAGTAACGGCTCCGCTCCCTCACGCCACGCGGCGCACGCGGCCCCAGGCCTCGAGCGACAGCCACAATCCACGATCGAGATGAAAGCGGTCGATCGGTGCCGCCGAATTGATAGCGCGGATGCGCGTCAATCGCACGCCGGTCCATTGGAACGCGCATTTCTCCAGCACCCGGCGCGACGCCGGGTTGGTCACACGGGCGCTTGCTTCCAGCGTGTTGTGGCGGAGATCGCCGAAAGCGTGATCGATCAGCGCCCGCACCGCTTCAGTGGCGAAACCGCGGCCCCAATAAGACACGCCGAGCCAGTAACCGAGCTCCACGTCGCTGGAGCGCGCTTCGACGCCGCAGGCGCCGATCAGCGTGCCGTCGCAGAGGATGACAAAACAAGCCTCGCCTTCGCGCGTGTTGACCGTCGCGACGAATTCCTCGGCATCGCCGGCGCTATACGGATGCGGGATGCGTGACGTGTTTTCGGCAACGCGGCGATCGTTGGCCAAGGCCGCAATCGCTTTTAGGTCCCCGTGACGCGGGGCGCGCAGCATGAGCCGCCCGGTCTCGAGGACGGGACTACTGCGCTCTCGGCGCCGCGGCTGGATCTCTTCCGACAGTGTCATCGCACGGGCTCCTGCAAGAAAACGAAAGGGGGAGCCGGCAATCCGGTCTCCCCCTTTTCGAAGCCCATGAGGGCCCGCCGGTTCGACTGGATGCCGGCGGACTCATATCTTCCACCGTATTACTGGGCCGCAGCCTCCGTCATCGGAAGTACCGATACGAAGACGCGGCCTTTGGCTTTGGCACGGAACTCGACGCGACCATCGATCAGCGCGAACAGGGTGTGGTCGCGGCCGACGCCCACATTGCGGCCGGGATGCCATTTGGTGCCGCGCTGGCGCGCGATGATGTTTCCGGCAACCACTTCTTCGCCGCCGAAAATCTTGATTCCCAAGCGCTGACCGCCGGAATCACGGCCGTTCCGCGAGGAACCGCCTGCTTTCTTGTGAGCCATCGCTCAAATCCTTCTCGTCTCTTACCTATACCGGATTCGTGACGAAAACATCACCGCTTTCGATCACTTCTTTTTCTTGCCCTTCGCCGGCGGACTCTTGGCTTTGGCCGCCGGCTTCTTGGTTTTGCCCGTGGCAGCCTTCGCTTTCGGCTTTTCCGCCTTCTTGGCTTGAGCCTTGCGCGGCGCGGCGGTGCCTTCGCCGGCGGGCGTCGTGGCCTCCGCATCGCTATCGGCAGGAGCCGCCGGCGCCGGCGCCCGCTTTGGTCGCGGCGTCGCCGTCTTGCTCGGCTTCTTGCCGTCGGTGAGAATCTCGGTGATCCGCAGCAGGGTGAAATCCTGACGGTGACCGCGCTTGCGGCG
>Ga0181537_10002108_pt1 | contig 17760 bp, 19 predicted proteins | sample PEATcosm2014_Bin_39_FD_119765 | JGI IMG/M metagenome (GOLD analysis project Ga0181537, IMG submission 119765) | Peatland microbial communities from MTU Mesocosm Facility, Houghton, MI, USA - PEATcosm2014_Bin23_10_metaG | ecosystem: Environmental > Terrestrial > Soil > Wetlands > Peat | place... | reverse complement strand
TCGACCTTGACGCCCTGCATGGCAAATCCCTGGTGAAATCGATGCTCGAATGGTGCCTGCCGCCGTTGCGTTTCGAAGACGTCGGATCGCCCGGCTTCTACGCCAGCTGGGCGCGCCCGGAAGTGTTCGTCAGCGGCCTTGCGACCAATCCGGACAGCCGCGCGTACCGCGGCAACGCCGAGGATGTCGGCGCGCAGCTGGACTTTCAGCTGCAGGTGATGCACCGGATGCCGATGATGCTATCGATCGGGGTGGCCCGCGGTTTCGCCGGCGGGGGACTGGGCCGGACCGAGTTCATGGCCTCGTTCCAGGTGCTGTGATGGCGCTGCGCGCCGCGCGGCGGCCGCCGTGAATCCGGCGACCCTGCTGCACGCCTCGATCGCGCTGCTGCCGGTGCTGCTGTTCCTGGCAGCGCTGCTGTATTTCGACAGCTTCAGGCTGCTGCAGCCGCGGACGGTGCTGGCCATGGTGGGCATCGGCGCTGTGGCCGCCGCCGCGAGCTACCCGATCAACACCTTCGCCTACGGCCACTTTGCCGGAGAGTTCCAGTCGTATTCGCGCTACGTGTCGCCGTGGATCGAGGAGTTCCTGAAGGCCGTGCCGCTGCTGTTCCTGATCCGCACGCGCCGCGTCGGGATGCAGGTGGACGCGGCCATCGTCGGATTCGCGATCGGCACCGGGTTCGCGCTGGTCGAAAACCTGTATTACCTTGCTTCGCGGCCGCAGGCAACGCTGCTGGTGCAGGTGATCCGCGGCTTCGGCACCGCGATCATGCACGGCGGTACCACCACGATCCTGGCGATGATCTCGGTCACGCTGTATGAAAAGCGGCCTGGCAGCGGGCTGTACATCTGGCTGCCGGGCTACCTCGCGGCAGTAGTGCTGCATTCCGGTTTCAACCACCTGCTGGTGCGGCCGGCGCTCGCAACACTGGTTGTCCTGCTGGTGCTGCCATTCGCAATCTACAGTGTGTTTCAATACAGCGAGCGCGTGCTGCGCGCCTGGCTCGACTCGGATCTCGACTCCAAGGTGGCGCTGCTGGAGTCGATCCAGAGCGGCACATTTCTCGACAGCAGCTCCGGCCGCTACCTGCGCTCGCTGCGCGAGCGCTTCCGTGGTGAGGATCTCGCCGACATGCTGTGCTACGTGCGGCTGCATGGCGAGCTGGCGGTGCGTGCCAAGGGCGTGCTGCTGCTGCGCGAGAGCGGCATGGAGCAGCTGCCGATCGACGCCGCGACGCGCGCTAGTCTGGCCGAGCTGGCACAGCTCGAACGCGCCATCGGCGCCACCGGCATGCTGGCACTGCGCCCGCTGATCATGGCGAGCGGCAAGGACGTCTGGCAGCTCAGGCTGCTGGGCCGGTAGCGACTGCATTGACGACGTCCTTGCAGTCGGAAAACTCGCCGTTCATCATCGGGCTCACGGGTCACCCGGATGCGGAGCCGGCGCAACTGCCGCAGCTGGCCGCGGCCGTCGTCAGCTTCCTGGGGGAGATCAGCCGCTACCTGCCCGATACCCAGGTCCGGGTGGCGCTTGACGCCGACGGCGATGTGAACGGCGCGATCGCACGCGCCATGTTGCCGCTGGATCTACCGGTGGACGCGTTGATCAGCGCCCGCGACTCGCCGCGCAGCGACATCCTGATACGGCGCAGCAGCCTGCTGCTGGTGCTATGGGATGGAAGGCCTTCCAGTGCACACGGCGACACTGCTGACCATGTGTTTCGCTTCCTGGGGTTTGGCGGCGAAGCGGGCGACAAGCCCCACCGGATCGAAGTCAGCAGCGCGGTACACGACCTGGATGTCACGGCGCGCCTGGTCTACTGGGTGCCCGTGTTGCGCGTGAACGATGCTGTGCCCGGCGGCGCTGACGAGGTGCCAGCGCTCGCTCGCCAGCCCTGTTACCTGCTGTCCGTCGGCGACGGCGTGCTGGAGGTACAACAGTCGATGCCGTCGTCGCTGAAGCGGCGGCTGGCAGACCTGAACGAGTATAACGTCGACTTCGAACGCTTCACTGCCGACGCGCGTCTGGTGCGCAGCGCCTCCCTGATGCAAGGCGCGTCCACGACCATGGCGATGAGCGATGCGCCGACGCTGCAGGCCATCGACCGGCAGTTCATCAAGGCCGATTCGCTGGCGGGGTACATGCAGCGCCGCTCCGAGCGTCTGTTCAATACCTTCGGCATCGCGGCCTTCACCATGGGGATCGCCTATCTGATCTACGATAACATCACCGAAAGCAGGATCCTGCTGCTGTTCTACACCCTCATCCTGTTGATGAGCCTGCTGGTTTATTACTTCTTCCAGACCAAGCGCTGGTTCAGCAAATACCTGTCGTATCGCTCGCTGGCGGAAACGTTGCGGGTGCGATTCTATCTGACGCTGGCGGGCCTTGAGCGTCGCATGCAAACCACGGAGCTGATCGCGCTCACCGGAATCCACCGCTTCCCGGGCTTCGGCTGGATCAGTTTCGCGCTCGACCCGATCGAACCGACCACGCTGGAACCAACGGCCAGCGAGGCGGCCCTGTCGGACGACGATTATGCGCTGCGCGCACGCATCGTCGATCAGGCCTGGATCGACGATCAGTATCGCTACTTTGTGCGCAAGGTCGCGATCATGCAGCGCCACCGCTCCTGGATCGGGCGCTTGAAGAACGGCGTTTTCGTCGCCGGTCTGATCGTGCTGTCGGTGATGTTCATGTTCAGTGGGGCGCTGCATCACGTCGACGTGCGTACCGGTTTGCCGCTCAAGAACGTGCTGACGTTCTTCAGCGGCTCGCTGGCGGTGGTACTCGGAGTGTGGGAACTGCGGCAGAACAAGATGGCCGTGCAGGAACTGCTCTGGCAGTATCGCAACCAGCTGAGCCAGTTCCAGCGGGCGCGACAGCAGCTGCAGCGTACCAGCAGCCGAGCCAGGCGCGACGATATTCTCGAGCAGCTGGGCGAGAACTCGCTCATGGAAATCTACCTGTGGGCCATACACCGGTACCATCGCGAGCACGCGCCCCCGGGCGCGGGCTGAAGTTTCGCGGGCCCGAGCGCTTTGTCGGCGCTGGCACAATTTGCTATGCTCGGCGCGTAATTTCCCACTATCGACAGGCGCCTGAATCGCTGTCGGGAGCCGAAGCGATGGAGATGGCGGTGCATGATCTCGACTCCGGAATCCTGGGGATCAATCTCTCGGGCCGGATGGATATCATCGGCACGCAGCAGATCGACCTGAAATTCACCGCACTCACCGCGACGCGCAGGGCGCATGTGCTGGTCGACCTGTCCGATGTCACGTTCATTGCCTCCATCGGCATCCGCACGCTCATCAACAGTGCCAAGGCGCAGAAGCTTCGCGGCGGCTCCGTGGTGCTGTACAAACCGAACCAGCAGGTGGAGGAGGTGCTCCTCTCCACCGGCATTCAGGCCATCATTCCGATCGCGCACGATATCGAGGCGGCGCGCGGGGCGTTCGGCTCCGGCTGATTCGCACTTAGCCGATCCAGTGTCGCAGCCGTTGTTGCCTACGCGCGGGATGGCAACAGAACCGCCCTCGCAGATCGTGCTGCAGACCCGCCTCACCCAGCTGCCGCAGCTGGAACACTGGGTCCACAGTCTGGCAGGGCAGTTCGCGTGGCCGCCGCCCCTGGTTCACCGCATTGACCTGTGCCTGACTGAGCTGGTCACCAACATCATCAGCTATGGCTATCCGGCCGGCGGCGGTGGAGCGATCAGCGTCCGCTGCTGGGCGCAAGCCGAACAGGTCGTGCTTCGCATCGACGATGACGGCAGCGCGTTTGACCCGACATCCTACGCGCTGCCCGGCCTGCCGACGTTGCTGGCCGACGCGAGCAGCGCCGGCCGGGGAATTCGCCTGGTGCGGCATTTCAGCGACGAATGGCACTATCGCCGTAGCGCCGTGGGAAACGAGCTGACGCTGAAATTCCGCAGCCACAGGACGGCGACTGGGTAGCGACCAGTGTCCGAATCTCTGAGCAACTGGAAACCACGCCCAAGGCCGGAACGCCGGGTGATGGAGGGGCGTTACGTGCGGCTGGAGCCGCTCGAGGCGCAGCGCCACGGTGACGGATTGTATGCAGCCTCGACCATGGTCGATGCCGACAGCCGCTTCCGCTGGCTGTTTGAGCATCCACCCACAAGTCGGGCCGAATTCCAGCCCTGGCTCGAGCAGTCGCAGGCGAGCGAGGACCCGATGTTCTTTGCCGTGATCGCGAAGGCCAACGACAGGATCGTCGGACGCCAGTCGCTGATGCGCATCGATGCGCGCTTCGGAGTCATCGAAATCGGCCATATCTACTGGAGCGCGCTTATGGCCCGCAGGCCCGAGGCGACCGAAGCCCAGTACCTGTTCCAGAAGTACGCGCTGCAGGAGCTTGGATATCGCCGCTACGAGTGGAAATGCCACGATTCGAATGAGCCGTCCAAGCGCGCCGCGCTGCGGTTTGGCTTCGTATTCGAAGGCGTGTTCCGCCAGCACATGGTGTTCAAGGGCGGCAATCGCGACACCGCATGGTTTTCCATCATCGACAAGCAATCCCCGGCCCTGGCCAAAGCCTACGAGGCGTGGCTGGATCCATCGAATTTCGACGCAGCCGGGCAACAGAGGCGGCGGCTGGAGGACTACCGCAAGGACTTCGGCGCCGACTGAAGCGGGTTCGGCGCCGTCGTCTCATGCAGTCAAGTTCGATCAATGCGGCCGGAGTAGCAACCCCACCTGGCATTGTGAGCGTGGATACAATCGACCTGGGCGTTCGCGAACAGGCGCGCGATCAGTGCTTCAACCTCCCGGCCATCGACCACATCGGCATCCAGCATCATGCCGCAGGCATCATAGGCGCGCAGCGACAGCAGCCGGCTGCGCATCACCTCCGGGACTTCACCGACGCGATTGAAAGTGTGTTCGGCACCTTCCCTGATGAAAATGGCGTGTGTCGCGCGATACGGCGTCGCGGCCGGCTGGCAGACGTGATTGATCAGCAGCAGCCGTTCCCCGATCTCGGCATCGCGCATCTCGATACGATCCGGGAACCCTGGCTTGCTGTCCGCGACATAGCGCAGCGCGCCGTGGCGGCGCAGCTCCTCGTCGCCCAGTCCGTACAAATGCCGGAAGGGATCTGCCGACAGCCCGGAAATTCGAAAGCCCATGACCATCTCCATCAATTACTGGGCCTCAAGCGTATCCGGTGGTCGCCGCAGATCCTCTCCGGTTGTTGCGGTCGAATCCGCGCCGTTCAGGCCGCGGCGCGTCGTGCCGCCAGATAGCGCGGCGCCGGCGTCTTCAGCGACAGGTTCGGCCGCAACGCGACACGGGCCGCGTCGAAGTCGGTCCATTGCTGCGCGTCCGGCAACGACGGCAGCGTGACCAATTCGCCCAGGTCGAATCCCACCAGTGCCGCATCCACCAGGTCCTCAGCGGACATCACCATCTGCTCGGGCAGGTTTTCATACGGCAGGCCGGCAAGGCCCCAGAACGGCGTCGCGATGGCGCCCGGCAGCACCACTTGTACGCGCACATGCTTGTCGGCCAACTCGTGCTGCAGCGACTGGCTGAAGGCCAGGACAAATGCCTTGGTGGCGCCGTAGACGCCATTCAGCAGATCGGGAGCGAGGGCGACTACCGAGGCGATATTGATGATGGCGCCATTTGCGCGCGCCACGAAGCCCGGTACCGCCGCGTACGCCAGGCGTGTCAGCGCGATGATATTCAGGCGAATCATCGCGTCCATCTTGTCGACGTCTGAGCCCAGCAGCGGTGTGGTCGCGCCGACGCCTGCGTTGTTGACCAGCAGCGTTACGCTGGCATCGGCCTTAAGCCTGGACTCGATCCGTGCAAGGTCGGCGACATCGTTCAGATCGGCCGGGATCACCTCCACTAACCGATGGGTTTCATCGCTGATCCTGCGTGCCAGCTGGTCCAGCCGCTCCCGGTTTCGCGCCACCAGGATCAGGTCAAAGCCGCGCCGCGCGAGCCGGTCGGCATACAGGGCGCCGATGCCGGTGGAAGCCCCGGTGATCAGTGCCGTGCCAGGGATGCTGTGTTTGCTCATGGGTCGGTTCCTTCTTTTGGCGGCCGGCGTGTGCCGGCGTGGGAGTGAAGATAGACTGGTGGACAATGGCGTGAATGTCATATATACCTCTTTTTAAGACATCACGGAGTCTCCCATGCACCGCATCGGTCTGGTCATTTTTCCCGGCGTCCAGGTCCACAGCCTGGCGCCTATGTCAGTGTTTGAAATGGCTAATCTGGCCGTAGGCAAGCCGTTCTATGAGCTGCGCGTGCTGTCGGAAACCGGTGGACCGGTCCGTAGCTCGGTCGGCGTCACGATCGGCACGGATGCTTTCGACACCGCCCGCGACCCGGCCGCCACCTTCGACACCGTCATCGTTGGCGCCGCGACGCAGATCCAGGCCACAAGCCCCGCGCTGCTCGCCTTCGTGCGCCAGGCGCTGGTCGGCGCCCGGCGGCTCGCGGCGCCGTGTACCGGTGCGTTTACGCTGGCGGAAGCGGGTGTCCTGGATGGCCGGCGTGCGACCACGCATTGGCACTATGCGCGCGCGTTGCGGGCGCGCTTCCCGCGCATCAAGGTCGAAGAGGATCGCATCTTTATCGTCGACGGACCGGTGTGGACGTCGGCCGGCATGTCGGCGGGGTTGGATCTGGCGCTGGCGATGGTCGAGCAGGACCTGGGCGCCGAGATTGCCCGATCCGTCGCCAAGACCATGGTGATCTATCATCGACGCGCCGGCGGGCAGTCGCAGTTCTCCGCGCTGCTGGAGCTGGCGCCGAAATCCGACCGGGTTCAAAGCGCGCTCAGCTTTGCGCGGCGTAACCTGCAGGCGCCGCTGTCGGTGGAGCAACTGGCCGAGGCCGCGCACCTGAGCCCGCGGCAGTTCAGCCGCGCGTTTCGCGCTGAAACCGGACAATCGCCGGCCAAGGCGGTGGAGAATCTGCGGGTCGAGGCGGCACGGCTGCTGATGGAGCAGGGCGGCCTGTCGATTGATATCGTCGCCCGGGAGACCGGGTTTGCCGGACGTGAACGCATGCGCCGGGCGTTCCTGCGTGCCTTTGGCCAGCCGCCGCAGGTCATCCGCCGGAATGCACGTGCGGCGGCGTAGACCGACCTGCCAGGACCCAGCCGCATGCAAGTGGCGCCACCGGAGGAAACACAGTGATGAGCACATTCATTCGCAGGAACCTGGTCTACACCTGGCTGGCGGCGATCAGCCTGGTGCTCGGCATCATCGGTTGGGGGCAGGCCGCTGAGCGCAGCGTGCCCAGCTTTGACGAGATCGACGTGCAGCGCATCAACGTTCGCGAGCCGGATGGAACCCTGCGCATGACGATCTCGAGCGCGGCCAAGGCGCCGGGCCTGATCTTCAGAGGCACCGAGCACGCATTCCCTAACCGGCAGGCCGCCGGGATCCTGTTCTTCAACGACGAGGGTACGGAGAACGGCGGTCTGCTGTTTGGCGGCTCGAAGAGGGGGCAGAATGTCGGCGGCGGCGGGCACCTGAGCTTCGACCAGTATGAGCAGGACCAGGTGATCTCCCTCGACCAGACCGAGGAACACGGCCGACGCCGGGCGGGGCTGACATTCTTCGATCGACCCTCGACATCGATCCCGCTGGAGCTGATCGACAGGCTGAACACACCCGAGGGCAGCGACGAGTTCGAGCGGCTGGCAAAGACCGGCGGCTTCGGCTATCCGCGGCTGTTCATTGGCAAGACCGAGGATCGGGATTCGACCGTGATGCTGCGCGATGCAAAGGGCCTGCCGCGGCTGAAGCTGACGGTCACGCCCGCGGGTGTCGCGTCGATCGAATTCATCGATGAGGCCGGCAGGACGGTCAGGCGCATCGCGGAGCATGGATAGATGACACCAGTGTCCAGCGGCGCCGTGCCGGTGGCGATCGCCATGATCGCTGCCACTTCCGCGTGCGTGACGATGAGCGCTGGTACCGCGCCCCATGACGCTGACTCAACCCCGCGGTCGTCCGCCGCTCTGCCCGATATTGGCACCCGGATGCCGGACGGTACGGTCTATGCCGGCCTGTCGATGACAACCGGCAAGCCCTCGTACGTCGCCGCCGCGGGCGGCAGGATGCCGGATGGGTCGGTGTACGCCGGCATTTCTCCTGATACCGACAAGCCGCTGTACACCACTGCGGCGGATGCGCCAGGCGCTTATATGTGGAACGACGCCCTGGCGTATTGCAGGACGCTGGCGACCGGTGGTCACAACGACTGGCGAGTGCCGACGTTGGGCGAGTTGGCGCTGCAGTTCAACAATCGCGCCGATATCGGCGGCTTCAATGAAACCGGAAGGATGGAAAAGGCCACCGGCTATTACTGGTCATCGCTTGAGGCCAGCGACAGCGAGGCGTGGGCGCAGCGCTTCAACGACGGATTCCATGAGCACCCGGGAAAGGACATCGATTCATCGCTGCGCTGTGTGCGCTGAAGCCCCGGGGTGCGCTGAACCCCCGGGCGCCAGCAGCGGCACCTCGAGATAGCAGCCAAATTCGCTGACAAAATCAATCGCGACACAGGCATGTACGCGGCCTTGTTTGTCGTCGAAGATCGCCGTGGGCGCCAGCGGGAACAGCGGCTGGTGCCAGACCCCAGGATCGATATGGATGCCGAACGAGCCATCGAAGTAGAAGGCGACGAAGTCCTCGGGTCGTACGTCATCGCCCGGTTTCGCCAGCAGCGCCACGAATGCCGACGCGTGGCGCGGGCAGAAGATCTGCCCCCCATCCGGATGATAGTTCGCCTCGTGCGTGTACAGGCGGGACGTGTCGGCGGGCTCGCGGCTACTCGAGGCGCCGGCCGGATCGGTGAACCATCCGGTGATGTAACTGCGCCCGACAGCCCGATTGAGCGCATGCTGCACCTCGCCGTGCCGCGTCATCTCGAAGCTGTCCTCGACGATGCCGCCCTCGTTGCCGGTGCCCGGCACGATCGGCCGCCAGCCAGGCTGCGGCCAGGTCACAATCGTGACTCGGCCGCTGTCAAATTCCGGGACGATGTGGCCGTAACCGCGCAGGCTCTCGTCACTGGCCACGACCTGCGGTGCGCGATGCGCCCGTACCTCGCCCCGCGCCAGCGAAGGCATCGCATCCAGGTCGACGGCGGCAAAATTCGATAGCACCAAGCACCCTATGGCCGATCGGCCACCCTAGGATCCATCACTAAGCTGTGCCCGCAGCCACTGATGCAGGCGCAGCACGTCGTATTCTTCAGGCATCAGCACACCGTGCGTGTGCGGCGCGGAGTGCAGGCCGCGCTGGTTGGTCGCGCACGCGGCCGCGTCCTCGGCCATCACCTGCGCCGAGAAGTCGCAGACTTTTCTGATATCAACGCCCGGATCCTCAAGCGTTGCGCGCGGGAACAGCCACTCGATCTCCAGCTCCGTCTGCTCTGGTCCCAACGGCAGCAGCCGCGAGGAGCGCACGTGATCGACGTGGGCCACCAGGTAGTGCGATGGCAGGTTGGTCACGTAGTGGTAGCCGATGCGACGCTCCTCATCGGTCAGCTGCGGGAACTCGTTCCCAAGCGAGCGCCCATCCATCGACCAGGTCGCCGCACCGGCCCTCAGTCCCCCCTGATAGGCCGGATCCTCAGTATGCAGCTGCGCCTGCCAGTCGGGGTCATCGCGCGGTTCCATGATGCCGCGCCGGTAGATGGGTACCAGGCTGCTGAGTGCGGGGTGTACCGTCGGGCAGTGCAGGCACTCGTTATAGTTCTCCCAGAATACCTTCCAGTTGCAGGACAAGCGCTTCGTCAGCCGCTGGCCGACCGCGAGCTCCGCCAGCGGCCAGTGCGCCACGGCATCGATGTTGGCATTGAAGTTCGTGCCGAACCGCTGGCTCTCGCCGCGCCCGTGGCTCGATTCGCCGAGATTGACGTAGACGAAACCCTGCCACTCCCTGACGGCAATCGGGTACAGCGCGGTCTCGTGCATCGGCACGTGGTGCGGGCGGCCAGCCGACGGGATGCGCGCCAGCTCACCGCTCAGCCGGTAGCTCCAGGCGTGGTACGGGCAGGTGATGACCCTCGCCGCCAGCCGGCCGGCAGCCTCGGTGCACAGCATTGAGCCCCGGTGCCGACAGGTGTTGTAGAACGCCCGAAGTACCCTGTCGTCATCACGCACGATCAGCACCGGCTGGCTGCCGATGGTGAAGCTGCGAAAGCAGCCGGGTGCCGCGACGCTGTCGGCGCGGCACAGGTAGATCCAGTGGCGATACCAGATGCGTTCGAGCTCCATCGCATACTGTGCCGGATCGAAGTACCAGCTGCTCGGCAGCGACTGCTCGAGTTGACTGAGGCCGGAATAGCCCGGCGCGTCCGCATTGGATTTGAGTTCAGTAGCCAAGTCAGTTTCGGAGCGGATGTCCGTCAGGCAATTGATGCGCGTACCAGGTCGCGAGCCGGTGCCGGATGGTCTTCTCGCCCACCTGGTCTTCCGGCATCGGCGCAATCAGCTTGTCGTGCACCAGCAGGCGATACACGTACAGCGCCTTGTCGCTGGCCGAGTCAGTTTGTTCGAACTCGACCGCCTTGCGGCCCTGCGCATATTGGACGCCGGCGAGCAGCGCCGCCTTGAATAATTCTGCCTCGTGCTTGAGCTTTTTCATCGCTGCTGCTCCAATGATCACGGTCGCTGCGTAAAGCCCCGACACACCGCAGCCAGCTTGTTGCCATCCGGGTCGCGCACGTAGGCCGCATAGAAGTCCGGGCTGTAGTGCGGTCGCAGGCCGGGGGCGCCTTCTGATCTGCCGCCATGCGCCAGCGCGGTGTCATGGAACGTATCGACTTCGTTCCAGCTGCGCGCACGGAAGGCTACCATGGTGCCGTTACCTGCGGTTGCCGGTTGTTGATCCAGCGGTTTGCCTATCCAGAGCGCGAGCTCGCGCACGCCGCCGTCCTCATAGATTCCCCATCCGGCTGCGATGCGATCCCAATCCGCATCTCCGGTGACGCAGCGCGCCAGTCCGAGCGAGCCGAGCGTTGCATCGTAGAATCGGGTGGCCCGGTCGAGGTCGTTGCTACCCAGGTAGACGTAACTCAGCATGGCTGTCCGCCGGCTACGGATTATGTCAACGACGTTATCCATGGATCCGGCTTGGCAGTCAAGTGCGCGTGCCGTGGTTTAGAGATAATTCCGCGGTAGCGGCAATCCTGTAAAAACGAGGCGCTGCATGCGTGGCGACTCCGCTAGGCTGATCCCAGTGCTCAAGTTGATCGTTCGATTGGCACGGCGTTATGGAGAGAGATATGAAGGACTTTCGGGCGATATCGATTATCTCTCGTGCCCCTAGCTGCGAGGCGGCACGTTCCCCGGCTGGTCAGCGCAGATTGCTGACGCAGGGTGTGTCTCTACCACTTTCGGATTGCTCGATGCCCGAGCTTTGCAAGTGCCGCTATCAGAAGCACGAAGATCGACGCACCGAGGAGAATCGGCGAATGCTCGGCTCGACCATGCGTGGCGCGATGTTCGGTATCAAGGAGCGTCGCAACGCACGTACGGAAGGCCGGCGCCACGGCGATCGATGAGCGGACGCCAGCGATGAACTTACGCGGGCACTGAACCGGTGCTACGCGTCAACTGACGATACGCGTCCTTCGGACGCACAAAAAAAGCAGCCCAACAGCTGCCGCACAGCGCCATGGCCCGTTGTCGGCAGGTAATATGCGGGCGGCCTGCAGCCACATCGCCCGGTCGCCGTCACGTATCTGTCACATGGACTCGCTCCGATCACGCCAGCTGTTGACCATTGCGCTGCTGTTCTGCGGTTACGCAGCCTGCTATTTCTGCCGCGCCGACCTGTCGGTGGCGGCGCCGCTGCTGATCGATGAGCTGGGCAGTCACGGCGTCAGCCATGCCGATGCGCTGGTGCATATCGGACAGATCGCATCCCTCGGCGTGTTCGCCTATGCCATGGGCAAGCTGTTCCTCACCGGGCTTGGCGATTTCTGGGGTGGCCGGCCGAATTTCCTGATCTGCATCGGCGGCGCGACGGCGTTCACCGTGATGTTCGCGCTCGCCGGCACGCTGCCGGTATTCACGATGGCGTGGCTGGGCAACCGCCTGACGCAATCGATCGGCTGGGCCGGGCTCATCAAGGTGTCCTCGAGGTGGTTCGACTTTACCTCGCACGGGACCGTCCTCGGGATACTGAGCATCAGCTACCTGGTCGGTGACGCGGCGGCGCGCCAGTGGATGGCGCTGCTGCTGCACCAGGGATATGGTTGGCGTGCGCTGTTCTACCTGGCGGCCGCAGTGGCCGGATTTTTCCTGATCGCCAATGCGCTGCTGCTGCGCGAGTCGCGCACCGACGCGGGCTACGCCGAGGCCACGCCGAACCCACAAAATGTGTACCGCGATGCGAGCACGCAGGCGGCAGGCGTTGCCGCGCTGGTGCTGCCGCTGCTCAGGAGCCGCGCGTTCCTGCTGGTGTGCCTGCTGTCGCTTGGCTGTACCATCGTGCGTGAGACCTTCAATGACTGGACGCCGGTGTATCTGCGGGATTTCTTCGGTTACAGCAACAGCGGCGCAGCCAGTGCCAGTGCGGTGTTTCCCGCGGTCGGCGCCGTGTCGGTGATCGCCGCCGGCTGGCTGAGCGATCGCCTCGGCGCCAACAGCCGACCCGCGGTCATGGGCGTTGGCCTTGCGGCGAGCGCTATCGCGCTGCTGTTGCTGGCGTTGCTGCGCCCGAGCACCGTGGGCCCGATGCTGCCGCTGTTCGCGATCGGTGCCACGGCGCTAGGTGTGATCGGGCCCTACTCGTACCTGGGCGGCGCGCTGGCGATGGACTTCGGCGGCAAGCAGGGCGCCGCGCTGTCGTCCGGACTGATCGATGGCGTCGGTTATCTGGGTGGGGTGCTCGGGGGCGTGACGGTGGCACGCGTCTCGATCGCGTTCGGCTGGCAGGGTGTGTTTGTGTCGCTGGCCGTGATCAGCCTGGTGGCGGCCATCGGGTCCGCCTACCTGTACCGCCTGGAAAGGAGCGCTGGCGCGCACCACACCAGGATGCCATGACCACCGGGGAAGAGCTGCTGTCGATCTACACCCGATGCGGTACGGCGCTGTACTTGGGCGAGGCGGTTACCGTGACCGAGCACTGCCTGCAGGCCGCGCATTTCGCGCAGGCCGCGAACGCCCCGGAGAGCCTGGTGATCGCCGCGCTGTTGCACGACGTCGGCCACCTGATCGAGCCGGTACCCGAGGATATCGCGGACTGGACCAGCGACGCGCACCACGAGCTGAGCGGCAGCCGCTGGCTGGCGGCGCGGTTCGCACCGGAGGTTTGGCAACCGGTGCGGCTGCACGTGTCGGCAAAGCGCTATCTGTGTGCCACCGATCCGTCGTACTTCGGCAAGCTCAGTGCCGCGTCGGTCGTGACGCTGGGACTGCAGGGCGGTCCGATGTCCGGTATCGAGGTGGCCGAGTTCGAGGCCGAAGTGTATGGTCGCGATGCGGTGCTGGTCCGGCTATGGGACGACCAGGGCAAGATTGCGGGCCTGCCGACGGCCGACTTCGGGCACTACCGCGAGCTGATCGATCGGCTGTCCGCCAACCGGCGGCCATGAAGATTCAGCGGCTCGAGACTTTTGCCAACACGACCGTCTGCTTCGTCCGGCTGACGACGGACAGCGGCGAGGTGGGTTGGGGACAGACCTCGACCTACAATGCTGACATCACGGCGACGATCTTCCATCGGCAAGTGGCGCCCTGGGCGCTGGGCGCGGACGCCACCGAGATCGACGCGCTGGTGCGCCTGGTGGAGGAGCGTGAACACAAATTTCCGGGCAGCTATCGCTGCCGCGCGCTCGCCGGCCTCGACACCGCGCTGTGGGACCTGCGCGGTAAAGTGGAGGGCAAGCCGGTGGTGGAACTGCTGGGCGGCCAGCCGCGCTCGCTGCGAGCCTACGCCTCGTCGATGAAGCGCGACATCACGCCGGCGGAAGAGGCGCAGCGCCTGCTGCGACTGCGCGACACGCAGGGCTTTGACGCGTTCAAGTGGCGCGTCGGGGCCGAGTGCGGCCGCGACGTTGACGAGTGGCCCGGGCGCACCGAGGCGATCGTGCCGACGGTGGCGCGGGCACTGGGCGACGGTGTCGCCAAGCTGGTCGACGCCAACAGCGGATTTTCCCCGGCGCGGGCGATCGAGGTCGGCCGCTTGCTCGAATCGGAAGGGGTAGGCCATTTCGAGGAACCGTGTCCCTACTGGGAGCTCGAGCAAACCAGGCAGGTGGCGGATGCACTCGACATCGATGTGACCGGCGGCGAACAGGACTGGGACCTGGCGACGTGGCGCCGCATGATCGACACACGCACGGTCGACATCGTCCAGCCGGATGTCATGTACATGGGAGGTCTGAGCCGCACGCTGCGCGTGGCGACGATGGCGGCGGACGCGGGGCTGCCGTGTACGCCGCACAGTGCCAACCTGTCGCTGGTGACGATCTGCACGATGCACCTGCTGGGCGCGATACCGAACGCCGGAAAGTATCTCGAGTTCTCGATCGAGGGAGACGATTATTATCCGTGGCAGCAGGGCCTGTTCGTGGGCAATCCGTTTGCGATTCGCGACGGTCATGTCAGCATTCCAAGCGCACCAGGCTGGGGTGTAGAGATCAATCCTGCCTGGCTGGCGCGCGCGAACCATCAGCTGAGCGCCTGGGGCGGGGGATAACCGCGTGCCGGCGAACCCATGCAGCGGCAGGTTTGACCTGGCGGTGGTCGGCGCCGGAATCATCGGACTCGCCACGGCGCTGGCCGCGGTGCAGCGCCGTCTGAGGGTGATCGTCATCGACCGCGATGCCCAGGCGAATGGCGCCTCGGTGCGCAACTTCGGCTTCGTGACCATCTCCGGACAGCAACGCGGGTCGATGTGGGCGCGCGCACGCCGCAGCCGCGACGTGTGGCGCGAGATCGCCGATGCCGCCGGCATTGCGATCGTGCACACCGGCTTGTGGATGACCGCGCGGCGGCCGGAGGCCGTGGGCGTGCTCGAGGCATTCATGACGACCGAGATGGCCGACGGCTGCCGCTTGTTGACGCCTGCCGAAGCGCGACGCCGCTGTCCGCAGCTGCTTGCGCCGCAGCTCGCCGCGGTGCTCGAGAGCAGCGGCGAGCTGCGGGTCGAGTCGCGGCAGGCGATTCCACGGCTGGCGGCATGGTTGGCCGGCACGCACGGCGTCAGCTTCCTGCGCGACACGGCGGTGCTTGCCATCGATACGCCCGACCTGCAGACCTCCAGCGGCAGCGTGCACGCCGATCGGGTCGTGGTATGCCCCGGCGATGACTTCAATGGCCTGTATGCGCAGCGGCTGCGGGCCTATGCACTGACGCGCTGCAAGCTGCAGATGCTGCGACTGTCCGATCCCGGCTTCCGGTTGCCGGCTGCGCTGATGTCGGACCTGGGAATCGGGCGCTACCCCGGCTATGCGGAACTTCCGGCCGCCGCACCGCTCAAGGAGCGACTGGCGCTCGAGCAACCGCAGCAGCTTGCCCACGGGGTACACCTGATCGTGGTGCAATCGGCCGACGGCAGCCTGGTCGTCGGCGACAGCCACCATTACGCCGACACCCCCGATCCATTCTCGCAGCAGGCGGTCGATGATCTTATTCTTGACGAGTTTCGCCTGGCGCTTGGAATCGAACCGCCGCCAGTCGTCGAGCGCTGGATCGGCACCTACGCCTCGGCCTCCGATCGCCCGGTGCTCATCGACGCGCCGGCGCCGTCAGTCCGCATTGTCATCGTCACCTGCGGCGCCGGCGCATCCACCGGTTTTGCCATCGGGGAGGAAGTGATGAACAGCCTGCTGGATACCGGAGTACATGCATGAGCCACCCGTCCAATAGCCACCCGCGCAACAGCCTGAAGAGCCGCTTCGACCTGGTGATCTTCGACTGGGCGGGCACGATGGTCGATTTCGGCTGCGCGGCGCCGGTCCAGGCGCTGATCGAAGGCTTTGGCGCCGAGGGCGTGGTCATCAATGCGGCGACCGCGCGGCGTGACATGGGGAAAGCGAAGATTGATCACGTCCGCAGTCTGCTGGCGGAGCCCGCGGTAGCGGCCGCCTGGCGTGCCCATCACGACCGGGCGTCGGATGAGGCGGATGTCGATAAGCTGATCACGCGGCTCGGACCGCTGATGCGCGAGCATGCAGTGCGCTCCGCGACCCTGATCGCCGGGGCACGCGAGGCCTTCGAGGGCCTGCGGGCGGCGGGGCTGCGTGTGGCTTCCTCGACCGGCTATACGCGCGAGATGATGCAACCGCTGCTGGCACGGGCCGCCGAACAGGGCTACATCCCTGAGCATCTGGTGTGCTCGGGTGAAACGCCGGCGGGCCGACCGACGCCGCTGATGATCTACAAGGCCTGTGCGGAACTGGGCGTCTGGCCGCTGTCGCGGGTCGTCAAGGTCGACGACGCCGTGGTGGGAATAGCAGAGGGCAGGGCGGCAGGCGCTTACACGGTTGGGGTCGCCTCGGGCAATGAGCTTGGGCTGTCTCTCGAGGCGCTGCAGGCGCTGCCGGTGCCCGAACGCAAGCAGCGCATCGACGCCGCACGCCAGGCGCTACTGGCTGCCGGCGCCGACGTGGCGATCGAGTCGGTCGCCGATCTTTTGCCGGCGCTGCAGCGCGCCGCCGGCACGCCTGCCTGATGCAGCCGCGTAGTCGCTAGCGCCGGTAGCGCTCGAGCGCATCCCCGAGTGCGTCGCGCAGCGGCCCGAGCCAGGGCTCGTAGTGACGCCACTGGTCCAGGCCCTCGCGGAAGATCGGCTGGCGCACCTGCTCGGAGCTGGCGGTGCGGATGCTGCGCTCGGTGCGGTGGAACTCGACGCAGGCCGGCTCGAATTCCAGGCCGCAGAAATCGAGCAGTCGCCGCACATTGCCTTCCAGGTCCTCGACCACGTCCTCGTGCCACACGCGCAGCACCTTCTCCGGCAGCACCTGGTCCCAGTGCTGCATCAGCTCGAGGTAGGTGCGGTAATAGCGCGCGATGTCTCCGATGCTGTAGCTGAATTCCTGGCCGTTGGCGAACAGCTGCTTCAGGTTGCTGAAGCAGCAGGCCATCGGCTCGCGCCGGGCATCGATGATGCGCGCGTTGGGCAATATCAGGTGAATCAGGCCGATGTGTCGGAAGTTGTTCGGCATCTTGTCGATGAAGTACGGCCGGTTGCTGCGATAGACGCGGGTATCGCGCAGGTATTTCTCGCCCAGCCGCAGGAAATCTCCCGGCGCAAGGCTTGCGAGCACGCCGGGATAGCGCGGGTTGTCGAGGTCCGGGACCCGTCCCTGCAGCTCGATCACCATGCGTTGAACATCGGACAGCTCCTGCGTGCCCTCGATCTGCGAATGCGAGGCCAGAATCTGCTCGAGCAGCGTCGAACCCGAGCGCGGCAGCCCGACGATAAGGATCGGATCGCGCTGCGGCGCGCCGCAGCCGGCTCGCGCCTGGAAGAACTCGCGCGTGCAGGTGGCGATCTGCATCCGGGTGTTGTTCTCAAGGATTTCCGGGCGGTAGCGGCTCTCGGCGCGCTTCAGTGCATTGCCGCGCCGGTAGTACTCCCACGACAGTGCGTACTCGCCCCGATCCTCGTACGCCTTGCCCAGCGCAAAGCTCAGGTGATAGCGGTCCACCAGCGATGTCGCAGCCGCCTGCTCCGCGGCGCGCATGCGCTCGATCTCATCATCGAGGAAGCGGTAGGTCTTGAGGTTCGCAAGGCTCCAGTAG
>Ga0181537_10002107_pt1 | contig 17762 bp, 17 predicted proteins | sample PEATcosm2014_Bin_39_FD_119765 | JGI IMG/M metagenome (GOLD analysis project Ga0181537, IMG submission 119765) | Peatland microbial communities from MTU Mesocosm Facility, Houghton, MI, USA - PEATcosm2014_Bin23_10_metaG | ecosystem: Environmental > Terrestrial > Soil > Wetlands > Peat | place... | reverse complement strand
TTGCTGGGGACTAACCAGCACCTCCGCCGTCATCCCCGGCACGTACGCACCCTTCGGATTGTCAAGCCGCACCTTCAAAGCGATCGTTCGTATATCCCTTTTGCGACGCCCGACATCCCGCTGCGTAGCAAAGTCTGCCTCTGCCGCCTTGTAAAAAACCTTGCCCGGAACCATGGTTCCTCCCGGGAGCCGCACGCGCAACGTGTCTCCAATTCCAATATGATCGGCATCGGTCTCGGGAATCGCAGCAAACGCCCAGGTGTCGCTGAAATCAACCACGGTAACGATCGCCTGCCCCGCATTCACCACTTCGCCCTCCCGCGCTGCCCGCACCAGGACGGTCCCCGTAACCGGCGAGTAGATCTTCGTGTATCCGAGGCGCACCTCGGCTTCCTTGAGCTCGGCGACCGCGTTTTCCAGCTGCGCACGCGTCGACGCCACCGTACTCTGCGCCGCCGTTGCCTGATTCGTGCGCGCCACGGCAGAATTCAAATCGGCTTGCGATGCCTCCACTTGCTTTTTCAGCGCCAGAACGCTCGCCTCTTGTGCCTTCAGGTTCATCTCGGCCTGCACCCGATCCTGATCGGACGAAACGCCCGCTCGGGCCAACCCGATCGTTCGCCGGCTATCGCTCTCCACGCGCGTCAAAGTGGCCTCCGCCTGCGCGAGCGATGCCCGCGCCGCTTCCAGGCGCGCCTGGGAATTGGCCACATCTCCTGTAGTCGACCCCTGCGTCGATTGCCGGGTGTATTCGCTCTCGCTGACTTTGGACCGCAAACTGGAGATGGTGGCCGCCGCTGCCCGTTCCTCCGCCTCCAGTTCCGAAGGGTCGAGCAGAGCGATCAAATCCCCCTGTTTAAGCTGCGTTCCTTCCTCCACCAGCAGCTTCGAAATCCGTCCCTGAATCTGCGGACTTACCACAATCTGATTCGCGTCCACTGTCCCCACCAAAACCAGGTCTTTCCGGCTCGGGGTAGAAAAAAAGTAATAGGCCGAAGCAATAAGCAGAATCACTCCGAGCACGATAAAGAATTTGTTTCGAACACTCATAACAAATCTCCAGACATCGGTCGCTCCCTTCACGCCTTAAGCGTGCCTCGCGATCACCTGACAAACAGCGCCGCCGAAATAAAATCCAAGACAAACGCCCGCCGCTCCCGAATCCGCTTCACCGACAGAGGGTCAACCTTAAGCAAGGTCTTCATCAGCGGAGCCGAAGTGAAATAAAACACAATCACCGCCGCCATCGAAGGCAGAAAATCCATCGGATTCACCACTCTGAATTCTCCGATCGCAATCCCCTCCCGCAGCACCCCGCCCAGCTTTTCAAATACTGGACGAAAATATTCTTTGGCAACCCGCTCCATCCTTACGGCCCCGGCGCCCGACCGCATCCACTCCGCCTGCACCACCCGGGGAAACCGCGGATTGGCCGCGATGTAGTCGAAATAAGCGCCCAGGTAGTCGAGGATCTTTTGCCGCGGAGGCACCTTCGACTCGAATACCGGCATCACCCGCGCCAGCATTCCGCTGAATACATGATCGAGCACGGCTTCATACAAAGCATCCTTGTCCTTGAAGTAGTAATAAAGCAGCGCCTTGTTAACCCGCGCGGCGCGGGCGATGGCATCGGTTCGGGCGCCCGCAATCCCATGCTCAGCAAATTCCGCGACTGCCGCTCGCAAAATCGCAGCCCGGCTCTCCTCCGGTTGCCCTCGAGTGCCAAGCCTCGGAATCCGGGCATGGGGCCGGGCGGTATGGCGCCGGGCGATTCGCCCGCCGGGTGCAACCAGCGCTTCTTCCATATAATTAACCAGTTAGTTAGATTGTAGCACGAAGCCAGCCCAGGGGGGCAGTGCTTAAAGCTCCGCGGCGCACTTACTTGCTCCTCTCGGGAGCGAGCTTTTGGCAAAATCCAGCCTTCTGAGGAAAAGACAGGAAACCGCCGACCATACTTTACCCTTCCATTCCTGCGTCATGGTTCGGTCGCTCCGGCCTCTGGCCCGGGAGAACCGCAGCGGCCGCGCACCGTCTGCCGCAACTTCTCGCGTTCCTCCGGAGTCATGCGCTCCCACCGTTCCTTCATGCGGTGCCGCCAGTGCATGCGGCCGCCGGACCGGCCATGGAACCCGCCGAAGAGAATCCTGCTAAGAATCAGCACGCCCATCGCCTGCCAGAAACTGATCACACGCCAGCCGAAAAGAGCCGGCATCAGCCAATTCCAGAGGTGCATGACCACAAGGCCAAACACAAAGACAAACAGTGGCGCAAACACCAGGAACATTAATACTTTCGCAAAATTTCTTCTCATGTTCTTCCCCTCACGCTTTCATGAATTCGTCGTGGATGGCCTGGAGTCGCTGACGCAAGAAAAGAACCGCGTAGTGTTTGCGAGAGAGCAGCGTGTTGACACTCACCCCAGTCTGCGCTGCCAGCTCCTTGAAGCTGGAGCCCAGCAACTCATGAGCGACAAACACCTCGCGCTGCTCGTCCGGCAGTTCGTCCAGTGCGGCATCCATTTCCTCGAGCAACACGCTTCGTGCATACGCCGCATCCGGCCCGGCGTCGGGCGAGGGAAGCAGATCTTCCAATTGCAGCATCTCGCCATCGTCCGTGACCGGCGGCGCGGCATTTCTCAGTGCCTCGCGCCGCCTTCTGCGGAACAGGTCGGTGATCCGATTGCGCGCCACCCGGAACATCCACGCGGTCAACTGCTCTACCGGCTTCATCAGGCGGTAGGCTTCAATGAGTTCGTAGAAAACGTCTTGCAAAATGTCTTCCGCGTCCTCACGATCGGCGACCCGTCTTCGTATGAAATTGCGAAGCCGGGACCGCTCACGGTCGATTGCTTCCGAGATCCGCTCGTCCTGGTTCGCCATCACCCACTGTTTTCTCAGCGCCGCGTCCATCTACTTGTGCAGACGAATGAGGGCGAAAAATATTGTATCGATCTATTGATCCAGGCAATTGTATTGATCCAAGCAGAAGATGCAGCGGAGTGTTTTTAGCGCACACCTGGCCCCTAAGTTCCCGGATTCATTGTGTAAACCGCGTAAACGGTGAGGAAAAGAACGGGCCGAGGACGACGAATAACCAGAAAGAAGCGCACCGACACACGATGACCAGCACGAGGAAGGCCGCCGTCGAATGCCCTTCCCTTATTGCGATCCCCCCGCAATGGAAGGCACGAGCAGCACCTCGTCGCCATCCTGGAAGGAATACGAAGCGCCACCGAGGAAGCGAATGTCTTCCTCATTTACATAAATATTCAGGAAGCGCCGCGTCTCACCCGCTTCGTCTCGCAAATGCGGCTTCAGGTCGGGGAACTGCGAGTCGAGCTCCGCGAAAAGTTCACCGAGATTCGCAGCCGAGCACTCGACGCGCGAAGTCCCGGCCGTAAGCCGCCGCAAAGCGGTTGGAATTTGAATCGTGATACTCATAAAAACCTCCTGGTCAGCCAACCGCTATCGCCCAACAACCGCTGCCGCCGTCTCCCCGGCCGCCGCCGGGAGCGCGGCAGCTTTTGAAGCCAGATAGAGCTCGAACTCGGCAAGCTTCGGAGCGATGGGCACTTCGGCTTGATACTTGTCCGCCAGCACGTCGGTGGTTTTGAGCCCGTTACCGGTGATGCAGAGCACGGTGGTTTCGTCGGGCAGAATGCGATCTTGCTGAATCAGCTTGAGCGCCGTGCCAACCGTTACGCCGCCCGCGGTCTCGGTGAAAATGCCCTCGGTCTCGGCCAGCAACTGGATGCCGCTGACAACTTCCGGATCGGAAACGTCTTCCGACCATCCGCCGCTCTTTGTGATGGCCTGCAACGCGTAATGTCCATCCGCCGGATTGCCGATCGCGAGCGAGCGGGCAATCGTCTTCGGACGTTGCGGCTCGATCTCCGAACTGTACTGCTTGATCGCCGTCGAAATCGGCGAGCAGCCCGAAGCTTGCGCACCAAAAAGCTTGACCGGCTTCGGATCGACGAGTCCGAGGAGAATCAGCTCATCAAACGCCTTTTTGATCTTGGTGATCAAAGACCCGCCCGCCATAGGCACCACGACGTTGTCGGGCAGGCGCCAGCCGAGTTGCTCGGCGATTTCGTAACCCACCGTCTTCGAGCCTTCGGCGTAATAGGGACGAAGATTGACGTTCACGAATCCCCATCGATGCTCGTCGGCGATCTGCGAGCACAGACGATTGACATGATCGTAGCTGCCGTTGATGCGCACCAGCTCCGCGCCAAAAACCTGTGTGCCCAGAATCTTGGCGGGCTCAAGATCTGATGGAATAAAAATCCAGGCCTTCAATCCTTCACGCGCCGCTTGCGCCGCGACCGAATTCGCGAGATTGCCCGTCGAGGAGCAGGCGACGGTGTCGAATCCGAAGCTGCGGGCGTTCGCCAAAGCCACGGCAACCACGCGATCTTTGAAGCTCAAGGTGGGCAGGCAAACGGCGTCATTTTTGACCAGGAGCCGCCGCGAGCCGATGCGCTCGCCCAAGCGCGGGGCGCTCACGAGCGGCGTGAACCCCACCGGCAGCGATGGCCGATATCCCTCCGGCAGAGGCAGCAACTCGCGATAACGCCAGATGTTTGGCGCGCGCGAGGCGAACAGTTCGTGCGAAAGGCTCGGCCGAAGCGAATCGTAATCGTAGGTAATTTCGAGCGGCGAGAAGCAGTCTTCGCAAATGCTGCGCGGCTGGTTGCCGAAGGTCTTGCCGCATTCGCGGCAGCGGAGGTGGTAGGTGCTCGTCGTCATTCACCAACTTCTTTCTGTGACTGCGGGACGAGCCGGGAAAAAATACCCAGTAAATGCAAAACCCCTTTTCCGAATGGGAAAAGAGGTCCGGGAAACGCGAATCAAATTTCGCTACCCCGAATCTCATGGTCCCCGTTACCGGGCGAGAGTTGGCACCTGCAATTGAGATATATGATCTCGATCCGGTTGCCGTGGCGTCCCAGGGCTCGTCCCTCAGCCACTCTGCATGAAATTCCAGCCCACTCAATAAAGAGCGAACTTGTTGTCAATCGTACAAGCGGCCAATTTGTCTGTCAAGTGGGATCGTAGTTTGCGGTAGTTTGCGGGATCGGCAGTGGAGATATTTGCAATTGCCGCCGATGCCTTCTTTGGTACGATGGCCCGGTGGCTGAGGACCCAAAACGTTCGCGTCGCTTGAAGCCGATCTGGCGCGCTGTAATAGAAATGGCATTTATCATCTTCCTCTTTTATTCCAATCTCTTGATGGGAGAATTTGAATCCGGCAGCAGAAAAGGAAAGAGTTTGATGTTTGCCCTGACTGATATTTTTACTGAAACAAATTTTGCGATCGCTGTTGTTTCTGCGCTGGTTGGCTACATCGTGTTTGAACAGCTGCGAAAGAACTGCTAGGGTCCCTCCGCTTTTTTCCCGAAAGACCGTCTCTTCTACCCAGACTTCGGCGCCTTCATCCCCAGCTCCTTCATCACCATCTGCAAATCCTTCCACGCTTCCCCCTTCTGCCGCGGATCGCGCAGCAGAAACGCCGGATGATAGGTGACGGCCAGCTTGCATCCATCCCAGTCGCGATCGTTGCTGCGAATTCCTGCCGGCCTGAAATCATAAAACCGCCCGCGGAGCTGCATCATGGAGGCATTCACCGCCAGGAGCGTTTTCGCCGCGATCGCTCCGAGCGCGACGATCACCTTGGGCCTGACCACTGCGATCTGCCGCATCAGAAACGGCGAGCAGGTCGCGCACTCCTCGCGCTCGGGCGTGCGATTGCCGGGCGGGCGGCACTTCACGATGTTCGCGATGTAAACCTGCTCGCGCCCGATCCCCATCGCTTTGATCATGTTGTTGAGCAGTTGTCCGGCGCGTCCGACGAAGGGCTCACCCTGCGCGTCTTCATCTGCGCCTGGTCCTTCGCCCACGAACATCAACTCCGCCTTCGGGTTGCCAACCCCGAACACAATCTGCTTTCGTCCCTGCTTGTGAAGCACGCAACGCGTGCAATCGCCCAGGTCTTCACGGATGATCTTCAGCGCCTGCACTGGATCATTTACACTCTGTTCCGGCTTCAGCAGGACCCCATTGAAAATATTCTCTTCATCTTCGATTGCAACGGGCGTTGCGGCTGCCGACTTCCGTGGACTCATTTTTTCTCCCGAGGCTGGCTGACTGGTAGAAACGGCGCTTGCCGGTTGAAGGCCTTCTTCTTCGCCCCCCGTAATCGGCGCTTCCCCGTTGCGCTCCGACGGAGGTCGCCGATAGAAGTCGTAGATCCCCATTTCGTTGTAGAAGCGAATTCGCGCCGCGAGCGCGCGGCGTAGTTCAGAATCAAGTGTCGGGAACATCGCGGATAAGAATAACAAAGGTGAGCCGCGATCGCCCCCCCTCGGGTGAGCTCAGAGCGGCCTCTCGCTCGAGCGACGAAAGCAAGGGAGCTTCAACCGGGACAGTGGCAGTCAGGACACTCGAGTACCGCTGTTTTTCCGCAGCTTCACCACCTGATCGAGCACACGGTGCGCAACTTCCCACTTTGAGCTTTCGGGAACCTCAATCACTTCGCTCCGGGAGATGATCGTCACTGCGTTGCGGTCGGAATCAAAGCCGACGCCCTCACGCGAAACGTCATTCACTACGATTGCATCAAGCGACTTCGACGCCAGTTTCTTGCGCGCATTTTCCAGCACGTTCTCCGTCTCAGCGGCAAATCCCACGACAGTCTGCGAGGTCTTCCGCCGCGCTACCTCCGCCAGAATATCCGCCGTCGGTTCCAGTTCGAGCGTCATCTCGCCCTTGCGCTTGATCTTTTGTTCCGACGCGGCTTTCGGCCGGAAGTCCGCCACCGCCGCCGTCTTGATTACCACCGTACTCCCGGGCAACAATCTCGCCACTGCCTGCATCATCTGTTCGGCTGTTTCCACGAGCGTCAGTTCGGCTGCGTCCGGAGCCGCCAGCGCCGTAGGTCCGCTGACGAGCAGCACCCGAGCTCCGCGACGGAGCGCGGCTTCCGCAATCGCATAGCCCATTCGCCCGCTCGACCGGTTCGTCAAATAACGGACCGGATCGATCTTCTCCCGCGTCGGCCCCGCCGTCACCAGCACAGTTTCGCCCGCCAGATCCTGCGAGGCGCCAAGCGCTTCCATCACCGCCGCCACAATCGTCTCGTTCTCCGCCAGTCGACCGGCGCCAGTCATCCCGCAAGCCAGATAACCCTCTCCAGGCTCCACGATGCGAACCCCACGTTGGCGCAGAACCGCGACATTCGCCCGCGTGGCTGCATGATTCCACATGTTGACGTTCATCGCAGGAGCGACCACCACCGGAGCGGTCGTGGCAAGATAAAGAGCGCCCAGAAAGTCACTTGCTATTCCTTGCGCGAAGCGTGCCAGAAGATCGGCAGTCGCCGGCGCCACGAGCAGTGCGTCAATGGCTTGCGCAATCGCAATGTGTTCAATTGCCGACTCGACGTTCGCCGGCTCCGTTCCCGACTCCGAGCCGAACATGTCGGTAATCACTTTTTCACCGGAAAGCGCAGCGAAGGTAAGAGGACGAACAAACTCCCGGGCGGCGCGCGTCATCACGACCTGCACGCGAATGCCGCGCTCCGCGAAAAGGCGAACAATTTCTGCCGCCTTGTAAGCCGCAATCCCGCCGGACACGCCAAGTGCAATTTTCATAGGAATGAAGACGCCGCCACGGCCTCAAAATGATCGAGCCCGGTGCAGCGCGCGCACCTGATTAGATGACCTCAGGCGTGTTTACGCGTCTTCCGGAAACACCTTGCTCAGTGTGTCACTCGCGGCCACCACCGGCAGTTTAGGAATCTCCGGAATCAGCCATTTCACCTTGCCGGCCTTGATTTCGTCCTGAGCGATGCGGCAGGGTTTGCGTGAGCCGGTGTCGATCACCGGCGGCGCGCCACCTTGCAGTTGCCGTGCCCGCCGCGCTGCCACCAGAATGTAACGATAGTTGCTGTCGAACCCTTCAATCAACTTCATACTCTCTCCCCCAAAAATTCAACTGACCTTTAAACGTGCGGTTGAAACGAAGCCAGGATTGGCTGCACTCGCTCGCGCGTACGTTCCAGACGGAAAGCTTGTGCGGCTTCCACCAGTTGCCTGTCTTCCTCCGAAGGCTCCGTCCCGCTTTGCTGCAACCGTTCCGCCAAAACTATCTTCTGAAGTTGGTCCACCGATTGCTCAAGCTGGTCGTTTATTAATATATAGTCGTATTTCGAGTAATTCTCAATCTCTCGCCGGGCCGTGTCCAACCGACGACGGATGACCGCCTCCGCATCCTGCCCCCGGCTCCGCAAACGTCGCTCCAGACTCTCCCAGTCCGGCGGAAGAATGAAGATGCCTACGGCATTGGGAATTTTCCGCATGATCTGGCTTGCGCCCTGGACATCGATGTCGAGCAACAGGTCATGGCCACACTCTTCCGCCTCGCGCAGAAAACGCCGAGCCGTGCCGTAATAATTTCCGTAGACATCCGCGTACTCCAGAAACTCATCCTTGTCGATCATCGCCGTGAATTCTTCCTTGGAGACGAAAAAATATTCCTTGCGGTTCTGTTCCGGTCCGCGCGGCGGGCGTGTGGTGTAAGAGATCGAAAAATCCAGATTGCGAACCATCTTGAGTAATCTGGCGACCAGCGTAGACTTACCAGAGCCCGACGGCGCCGAAACGATATATACGAGACTCATTAAGCGTAGCTCATTCCAGATTCTGTACCTGCTCCCGCGATTTTTCGATCTCCGACTTCATCAACAGCCCCATCTCCGTAACCTTCAACGCCTCGCCCGCCAGGCCCGACGTCTTCGAAAGCAGGGTATTCGCCTCCCGGTTCATCTCCTGCAGCAGAAAGTCCATCTTCTTGCCCACTTCGCCGCCCTCGTCGAGCAGTCCGAGAAAATGCTTTACGTGCGCATTCAGCCGAACCAGTTCCTCCTGAATATCGCTGCGATCGACGAGCACCGCCACTTCCTGCAGAATTCTTTCCTTGTCTACCTGCGCGCCCAACGCCTCCTGCATGCGGGATTGCAGTCGTTCCGAATGACTGCGCAGGATGGAGCTGCGATGATCCTGCACTCCCGCCGCCGCTTTGTCCAGGCTCGCCATGCGCGCGCGAAGCTCGGTGCTGATGCTGCGGCCTTCTTCTTCCCGCATCCGATTCAACCTCGAAAGTGCTTCTTCGACGCACGCCATTACCGCGGTCTCCAGCTCGTCCCCGGACTTCTCCGCCCCCGACTCCATCGCTCCCGGCATCCGAAAAACCACGTTGAGATCAGGTTCACCGTCAACCTCGAACTCGTCCGCCGCCGCACGGAATGCCGCCACATAGCCCGCGATCAACTGCCGATTTAGCGCGACATCGTTCGTCCCCGAGCGATCCAGGCTCAGGGTCACCTCCACGTGGCCGCGCGCCAGTTTCTCTTTCAAGAGTCGGCGCAACTTCATCTCCAGCGAGTCGGTATCAGAGGGCAGCCGAAAATGAAGATCAAGAAAACGATGATTGACCGACTTCAACGACAGCGAAAACGCCAGCTGAGGAGTGACCTGCCCTCTGACCTGCGCGAATCCCGTCATGGAGCGAAGGGCCATAAGTTTGAGTTTCAGGGCGGCAGAGTCTCCAGGTTTCAAACGGAAGAACTGCGCCGTCGAAAGAACGGCTGCAATCTCGAACGCTTGTGCTGAAACCTTGAAACTTCGAAATCTTCTTTTACGCCTCCGCAAACTGCAACTCGTAGAGCCGCCGGTACGTGCCCAACTTTCGCATCAGCTCTTCGTGGGCGCCAATGTCACTGATGGTCCCGTTTTCGAGCACGACAATACGATCCGCCCGCCGCACGGTCGACAGGCGATGGGCAATCACAAACACCGTACGCCCGCTCATCAGATTTTGAAGGGCCGATTGCACCAGCGATTCGGATTCGCTGTCAAGCGCCGACGTGGCTTCATCCAGAATCAGGATCGGCGCATTTTTCAAAATTGCTCGCGCAATGGCGATCCGCTGTCGCTCTCCGCCCGACAGCCGCACCCCGCGTTCTCCAATCAGCGTGTCGTAACCGTCGGGGAGCCCGCAAATGAATTCGTACGCACGGGCGGCCCGAGCCGCTTCTTCAACCTTCTTCTGTGAAACATGCGGCTGTCCATAAGCGATATTGTTGCGCACAGTATCATTGAACAACACCGTATCCTGCGTGACAATTCCGATCTGCGATCGCAGGGACTCCAAGGTCACTTCCCGTACATCCGTGTCATCGATCAGAATGCGTCCGCCACTGACATCGAAGAATCGCGGGATGAGATGGACCAGCGTGCTCTTGCCCGCTCCGCTTGATCCGACCACGGCCAGCACTTCGCCGGACCTTACCTCGAGATCGATGTCGCGCAATACGACTCTGGAATCTTCGGCGTGCTCATAGGAGAAGGACACATTGGCAAAACGGATCGTCCGCGCGAACTTCACCATTCGCTTCGCCCCCGGCCGCTCGCGTACTTCGTCTTCCATGTCCATGAAACGGAAGATTTCCGACGACGCACCGAGCGCCTGCTGAAAATTGTTGTTGAACTGAGCGAACTTGCGAACCGGCTCATAGAGCTTGAACACCGCCACGATGAAAGCCAGGAACGTTGCCGCCGTGAAAACGTGGTGGTTGATCTGGTTCCTGCCCATCAGTATCAGGAGCGCAATCGCGATCGAGCCCAGAATATCCATCAGGGGAGAGCTGATGGCAAATGCCGCGACCAGCCGGAGGTTCGCCAGGAACAGGCGTCTCGCCGCCGCCCGGAAGCGCCCCACTTCCCAATTTTCCATGCCAAACGCCTTGACGATACGGTTGCCCGTGATCGTCTCGTGCAGAATGTTCTGGATCTCAGCCAGCTTGTCCTGTCCACCCCGAGTGGTGCTGCGTACCTGCCGGCCTATCCTTCTCGAGGAGTATAAAATCACGGGCAGGAACAGCAGCAACACCCACGCCAGCTTTCCTCCGAGCAGAATCACCACCGCCACGGTGAACAGAAATGTAAAAAACTGCTGCAGGAATTCCGCCAGCACACTCGACATGGCGTACTGCACTTTCTCGATATCGTTGACGATGGTTGAAAGCAGGGTGCCGGTGGTGTGCCGGGTAAAAAATGCCGCCGAACTCCGCAGGATGGCGTTATACAAATCGTCCCGCAGATCGGTAATCATGCCAAAGCCTGCGTAGTTTACAAGGAGAGTTCCAACGTAATCGAAGATCCCTTTCAATACCGTGGCGGTCACCAGCGCGAAGGCAACCATCGTCCACGGATTGTGAAAATGGGACGGAACCAGCTGTTGGAGATCGAGAAAGCGGTCGCTGCCCGGCAGCTTGAATAAAGGTATCGTTTTTTCCTGGGATTCCGGCTTCAACACGCTATCAAAAATCGGACCGATGAGCAGAACCCGCCCGGCGTCCAGAAGTCCCACCAGCGCCATCAGCATAACCGACGCCAGAACCTGCCACCAATAAGGCAGGACATAAAGCAGGAGGCGAATCAGAGGACGGAGCTTCGCCGGAGCTGCATCAACCTTCGCACCCGTCACTGCAGAAGTTGCCATGCGTGTTAATTGCTAATTCTACATGCGCGGCGGGATGCGGCTCTTCGCCCGAAACCCTCCGCCGCAAACAAGCTCATCCGCCGGATACTCACGCTTCCGTCAGAAACTGTAACAGCTCGGCCGGGCAGCTACACATCACATCCGCGCCAGCCGCCTGCAATTCGTTTGACGAACCATAACCCCAGGTGACACCGACCGCCGACAGGCCGTGCGTTTTTGCCGCCAGAATATCCTGTCCACGATCTCCAACCATGGCGGTGACATCCGCCTTCAGGCGCTCCTTGTCCAGAAGGACGCGCAAAAGATCGCTTTTATTCTCGAGCCGGCCATCCAGTTCGCTACCGTATACACCCGCAAAATGTTCTCCCAGTCCAAAGTGATCGACGATGCGTTGAGCGTAAACAGATGGTTTCGAAGTTGCCAGGAACAACCGGCAGCCGGCCCGATTCAAATTCGCGAGCAGATCGGGCAAACCGGGATAGACCTCGTTCTCGAAGAGACCGGTAACGGAATAGCGCTCGCGATAAAGCCGCATTGCGTCCTCGATCCGGTTCGCTTCGGCCGACGCCAAAAGCCGGCCAAAGGTCTGCCTGAGTGGCGGCCCGATCGCCCCTCGCATCTCCTGGCCGGACGGAGGCTCAAGTCCCATACACCTCATTGCGTGTCGAATACAACGGGCGATGCCATCGAAGGGATCTGTCACCGTGCCGTCGAGGTCGAACAACACATCGCTGAACCGGCCCATGCTTGCGGGCTCCTCTACGGCATGCAACTATAACGCGATTTTACTTCGGGCTATCCCGATGCACGACCTTCACCCGATAACCCGCCTTCCGCAGTCGTTTGTGGACATCTTCGGCAATCATCACGGAACGGTGTTGTCCCCCGGTGCAGCCGAAGCTGATCGTCAGGTAGCTCTTACCCTCGCGAATATAGTGCGGCAGCAGATAGATCAGCAACTCCGATATCCGGTTGATGAACTCCTGGGTCTGGGGGAACGACCGAATGTATTTTGCGACCCGCGGATGGCGTCCAGTCAGACCGCGAAATTCCGGCACGAAATGCGGATTGGGCAGAAAGCGGACGTCAAACACCAGGTCAGCATCGTCGGGCACGCCATGTTTGTAGCCGAAGCTTACGCAGGAGACAAGAATCGTCTGCGCGCTGCCCGATTGGTGCTTGAACCGATCGGTCAGATGCGCCCGCAGTTCGTGGACATTGAACTTGGTGGTGTCGATGACCAGGTCGGCAAGCGCGCGAATGGTTCGCAGATGCCGCCGCTCGGTGCCGAGCGATGCCCGTACCGAGTTGCTCGTCCCGAGGGGATGGGGCCGACGCGTCTCGCTGTAGCGCCGCAGCAATGCCGCGACGCTCGCCTCGAGATAAATCACCCGCGTCGGGATGGTTCGTTTCACCGACTTCAGAATCGCCGGCAGTTTCTCGAGCTGCGAACCCTCGCGCACATCGACCACCAGCGCCGTGCGAGGAATCTCCCCCGATTGCAACGCCAGTTCGGCAAAACGCGGAATCAGCTCGACCGGCAAATTGTCGACGCAATAGTAACCAAGATCCTCGAAGGCCTTGAGCGCCGAAGCCTTGCCGGACCCGCTCATTCCGGTGATGATGACCAGTTCGGCGGTCGCGTGCGAATCCCCCCGGCGTCCGCGAATCGTCCGCGCTGCCGAACGGCCGCCCTTGTTCAATTTCCCGCGGACTGGCATGCCCGAATCTTAGCATCTCAACAGAGGGCCGGGCGTCCGCCACCCGGCCCACCCCGGCCCACCACTGTCGGCTACAGCGAGCGCAGGAAGTTCAGAAGATCCTGAACCTGCGACGGGCTGAGCGTTTTGAAGTTCCGGATTACGCCGTCCGCTTCCGAACCGCAATTCTGTTGCCCGAAGCCGAAGCGGTGTCGCCCGAATTGCTCCCCGCAGCCGCCGGGATCGCCATGCTCGTGGATGGCCTGCAGCAGGTCAGAGGTGCGTCCGTCGTGCATGAAGAAAAGACGCTGCCCGAGCCCCCATAGCGGAGCGGTGCGGAACTGATCCGACCCGGCGGCGCCCTGACTGATACCGTCCGCCAGACCTGGCCCCATGTGGTGGAGCGCGAAATCCGAAAACGGACTGTAGGTCACTCCACCCATGCCGGTATAAATAGAAGCACCGGCGGTCAGCGACGGCGAGTGGCAGAGAGCGCAGCCAATTTTATTGAACAGGTTCGAGCCGTTCAGCGTGGATGGAGTTGAAGCCGCAGGAGTCGGCGGCGCGGCAAGCCGTGAGAACACGGCGAAGTTGACGATATCCGAGGACATCTCCGAAACCGTGCCGATCGTCGAGCTGTAGTTCGAGCTGCCCGTATTCTCGTTATAGATGATGCTCGCGTCGTCGGGTGTGGGGTTGAACACACAACCTTCTGCGGCGCTGCGTTTGTTTGGAAACAGTTCATTCGAGATCCCGATCTCGACGTTATAGGCTTCGCCCGCGAACATCAGCAGCGACTTGTTCTGAGCCTTCCAGCCGAAGCGGGTGATCGTGCCATCGTTGCCGCTCGAGTTGAAGCTGCCGCCGATGCCGAGCTGCGCCCGCGCCGACGCCGTAGCCGCCAGGTTCGCCCGCAGCGTGGTGTCGGGCGTGTTCTCCACCAGGCCCAATCCAAAGAGCGGAGTCGGGATACGGAAGATCACATTGTTGGCAGCAAGCTGCTGCGGGAAATTCGGCTGGGCCAGCGTGCACCCCGGAGCATCCGAGCGACCGGCAATCGTAAACAAGCCATGAACTCCGCCATCGGCCGACCCGTCTGCGTTTTGGATGAAGCGCGCCTCGCGCACCGGACCTGTGGCGGTAATGAACGAGGGAATGAAGTTGATAGCCCCCTCAAGATTGGCGAGCGCGACCTGCGGATTCGGAACCGGATTCTGCGGACTCGCCAGCCCCGGACTGGAGCCGCCGATAGCCGGCTGCGCGTGGCACATCGTACAGCTGTTGCCGTTGAAGGTTGGTCCCAGCCCGGCACTCGGTCCCTGAACAGCGTCCACTTCCTGGAATCGCAGAAGTGCTTGATTGAAAAAATACTGCTCGTTGCTGCTGAGAGTGGGATACGGTCCGCCCGCTGCTGCGGGACCCGGCCGAGGCCCAGGATCCTGTTGCCCCCATGCTCCGGCAGATGCTATCCCCAAAATAAAAAGCAAAGCTACGCCGCTTGCATTCCATTTCTTCATTTTGACACTCCTTATGGACTGGCCAGACACACCACGGCTCATGCCGGTTGAGTGAGAGATAATGGCGCCATGCTTCAAGCGCTCGAACGAGCACACTTAGGCCAGCGTCAGCTGACGTCATGGTGCGAATCACGCTCGTGCGAGTACGTCGTGCGCTTACAGTTGCGTCCCGGGGCCAGAATGGCCCAAGGTGAAGGAGCTAGGAGCGTCGGCTACTAGCGCGGAGTTTAAAGCTTGATTGCAATCTAAGTCTGAAGCAGAGTACGGTCAACGTGTCCTTAGTGCATCCGGAAGAAGCGGCAGGACACACCAGGGCATCGTTCGAAACGGATTGAAGACCATGTCCAGATTCCCAAAATGGCGGTCGTCCCAAAATCAACTTTTGTCGATTCAGATACGCAACGCCGATCAAAATTCCACTCACCCAAAATCGAAATTGAAGCAAGATTCGAAGATCCCAGATCCCAGATCCCAGATTCAAGATTCAAGATTCAAGACCGAAGGTCGAAAGAGAAATTCCGAGAGACTGGGATTCGAACCCTTATTCGGCCGGTTTGTTATGATTTATCCCGATTGTGAGCAACAACATTCACCCTTCAATTCGTGAAATCTCGCTGCTTCTTACCCTCATTTTTGGCGTCGCTCACGTGGTCGCTGCCGACTCCGGCGCTGCAGCCCCGGCCATCGTTATCGGTTTCGTCGGCGGAATGGTCAGGCGTGACGATATGGTTCACAGCGTGGTTCAGGTCGCTGCCGAGCTGCGACAGCATCACCCCTCTGGCGTGCACGTAGAGGTTTTCGAGAATCGTCGACGGGAGGAAGCTCTCGCCGAAATTATTCGGCTTCTGAATCACAATGGCAACGGCAAGCTCTCGGCCGATGAGAAGAAAGATGCCCGCATCATCCTCTACGGACATAGCTGGGGCGCATCGGCGGCGATTACGCTGGCGCGGGAACTCGACCGGGACGGCATTCCTGTATTGTTGACCGTTCAGGTCGACAGCGTTCCCCGGGCCGGAGAGAACGACCGGGTCATTCCAGCCAACGTCGCCGAAGCGGCGAACTTCTATGAACTGAACGGTTTTCTTCACGGAGAACCGCAGATTCGCCCCGCCGATCCGAAACACACCCGCATCCTGGGGGATTTTCAGTTCGACTACAAAGGGAATCCGATCGATTGCAAACACTACCCCTGGTACGACCGTCTGTTAATGAGACCTCACACCGAAATCGAGTGTGATCCCAAGGTCTGGACACAAGTAGAATCTCTGATCGAATCGAAGCTGCCCCTGCCGGGCGACTGATGCAGCGGTCTCTGGCATCCGCCCTCGAGATGGACGAAGATCGAAGATCGGCGCCGCACCGTCGCTCGTCTGCTATGAGAATTGTGATCTGAAAATTTGAGATGAAAAGTTTGCTGCGTGAAAAGCGGCGAAACAAAAAGCTACTGCACCCTGGTCTGCGCCGGCGTGCGGCCGGCATGCGCGCGGAATGGTGCCACAGCAACTTCTCCGGGTTCGAGCGCCAGCAGTTGCTGATACAGCGTCATGTCTTTTTGAACATCACGGTACGAAGTCTTGCGGACGGCGGCCGGCTTCAATTCCTGCAGTAGCCGCGCCCGCAGCAGTTTCGCAGCCAGCTCCGGCGTTTCAGAGCCGTTCAGTATGTTGGCTCGAGAAAGCCCCACCTCATCCAGATCATCCCCTACCGGAATATCGAGCACCGGTTGGTGGGACTCATCGAATTCGGGCTGGGCGCTCGCCTGCAGGTGATCCCACAGTTTTATTTCCCTGGCCTTGGCGTCATTCGAGCGCCCGGGGGTAGACGAACCGAGGTTGAGTTCATCCAGTCGGCTCTGCAAGGCAGCGCGCTGGGCACGAGTCATCGGCGCGCCGAGTTGATTGCTCGAATCGAGCACCAGATCGTTTTTTGCCGGATCGAATCGTCGATGCCCAAAATACTCCACCAGCAAGCCGCCGCCGATATAAGGATGCAGGACAACGACGGGGAGCATATATTTCTTCGCTGCCATGACCGATTCCAATACTCCGTGGACGGGCTTGCTGCGCCGAACCGCGCCTGGCACTTGGGGCACCAGAAAATTCGAGCTCTCTAACTCAGGATGATGGTGGCTGTACTTCGCCATCATCTTGGCAATCTGCTTGGGGGTAGTCACCCCAAGATCACCAATCACACTGCGATGCAGCGCGTGCGGATAATAAAAATTAATTATCTCGCGTACAAAATCCGCACAATTTCTCGCGACGAAGTTGTAGCGCTCAATGTTCGGCTGGCTGTTGAATTTGCTGATCAGCAGCGCATCCCGTTCCGGACTTGTCTCAATCTCGAATGCATAAATTGTCCGGTCATAGGCTGACCCGACCAGTTCGTACCAGTTCCCCGCGGGCGTTCCGCCATCGGTGCGATCCGGAGCGAGCGATTCCAGATGATCGCGACGATATTGATCGCGAAGAAAAGCGACCAGCGTCGGGTTAGCATAGAGAGGAACGGCGTCTTCCCGCTCCACCGCGTATAAATAGGGAATGAGAGGGATAGCAATCCAGTCGTATCCCTGAATCCCGTCGTACCGGCTGAGAACAACCCCGGATTCCCCGGCCTCGCAGCGTCGCAAGACGACCGGCGATGAAGAACAAACATTGCTCAGGTATACAGCCGAGTGTCCCGTTCCGGCGAAGGCGCCATCATAACGATAGGGTTCTTCAAGAAGCAGGGTCGCGCCAGCATGCGCACGCGGAATGCTGCAAAGGCAAAAAAGCAGGACGGCAAAGAGCCGAGTAAGGGACCACTTCCCCGGCGCCCTGGCACACCCGTATTTTGCGAGACCCGGCATGTATCTAAGATGACTGGAAAGCCAAATAAGGCTGCTTTGTTGCTAAGTCTGTAGGTCAATAGGGCTGCCGGCCCTAAGTTCATGGCGAATAAGACCTCGTCCAAGCGCAACCGGTTGCAAGCGACGAGTT
>Ga0181537_10002106_pt1 | contig 17775 bp, 13 predicted proteins | sample PEATcosm2014_Bin_39_FD_119765 | JGI IMG/M metagenome (GOLD analysis project Ga0181537, IMG submission 119765) | Peatland microbial communities from MTU Mesocosm Facility, Houghton, MI, USA - PEATcosm2014_Bin23_10_metaG | ecosystem: Environmental > Terrestrial > Soil > Wetlands > Peat | place... | reverse complement strand
GGCGGCAGCAGCGGAACCACCGGGAGCTGGCCGCCGCCGGTCGTCGCGACCCCGACCTCCTGTGTGACCAAGGCGATTTCGGGATCGCATGCCACTTACAATGTCGGTCCCGGTCAGACCTATACCGAGTTGACCGGCGTGCCGTGGCTGTCGTTGCAGCCTGGCGATGTCGTGAATATCTACTACCGTTCGACTCCGTATTTGACGAAATTCGCGCTGCAGGCGCAGGGCACGGCGGCGGCGCCCATCGTCATCAACGGCGTCACCGATGCCAACTGCGATCGCCCCATCGTCAGCGGCAAGAACGCCGTCACCGCAACCGACGCAATCAGTTCGGGTTTCTTTACGACGAGCGGCGGCAGTTTGGTGGAGAACCAGGGGCTGATCGTCATGCTGTGGGGCCCGTCGCAGGCCTTTGCGACATCGCCCAAGTATATTACGCTCCAGAACCTCGAGTTCACCGGCGCGGCCACCGGCAATACCTTCACGGATCACACCGGAGCCAGCCAATCATGGGCCGGCGGAAGCGCGATCTACGCGGTCATCGCCAGCAATTTAACGATTCAAAATTGCCTGATCACGGGCAACGACGAGGGAGTGTTCTTCAACTCCCAGGATTCGCAGCGCACCAGCTACTACGTCACGCTGCGCGCGAACGTGATTTACGGCAATGGCGTCAACGGCAGCTTCCTGTTCCACAATATTTATGGTCAAGGCTATCGCACCTTGTACGAGGGCAATTTCATCGGCGAGGTCGTGGCGGGATCCGTGGGCAGCTCGCTCAAGGATCGAAGCAGCGGCACGGTTATTCGCAACAATTATATCGAGGCCTCGGCCCGCGCCGTGGATCTGGTCGACACGCAGGTGAGTCCGGTCGTCTACCAGGACCCGCTGTACAACTATGCCTGGATATACGGGAACATCATCGTTGACGATTTCAGCACGACGTCGAGTTCGACCGACCTGATTCACTGGGGCGGCGATTCCGACGGCGACTCGACGTGTACCGCCGCTGCGCCCTGCGCGGGAGGTGCGATCTACCGCAATGGCACGCTCTATTATTACTTCAACACGATGATCATCAAGAACGACCCGACGGCATTCGACCGGATCGGCGTTTTCGATATGTCGTCGAACCTCCAATCGGTGGAGGCACGATCCAATATTTTCTGGTTCACCAACAACGCGGCCAACGTGACCGTTGAAATGGGTATTTGCTGCGGCACGGTCACCTTCGCAGACACCAACTGGATATCGACGGGTTGGCAGTCCAGCGTCGAATCCGGCAACACCGTGACCGTGGATCAGAACGGCACGCTGATTCAGGGTTCGAGTCCGCTGCTGAATTCCGACTACACTCTGTCCGCGGGGTCCGGTTCCGCGGTGATCGGGAAGGGCGTGCTCGCGCCCACCAGCGTACCGTCGGGAACCGCGACCCTGTTGTCACTGACCGATTTGCAGCCCACCTGGCAATACCTGAGTCAGGCACAGATTGTCGCCCGCCCGAACACCCACGATCTGGGCGCCTACGCCGCGCACTGAACAACGTCGACCGCAGTCGGCCGCGCACTTCGGTCTGTGTCTGGCGGCCATGATCGGGGGCTTGGGCGTGCTGTGGCTGTTGTCGCGGTCACGCGTCGGTGAGCTCGACCCGCTGAGTCCGTATCTGCTGCTCGCGCCCTGCGCCGCCATCGTGTTGATCATCGCCGTCTGCGAGTGGATGCAGCCGCGCTGGCGCATTTCGTCCGCCTCCGCATTGACGCACCGCGCGCTGCAGCCTTTGAATTGGAGACGTGTCGGTGTCCGCGGCTGCGGCATGCTCGCGACGGCGGCGCTCGTCGCCTTGGCCTACGCACTGTTCCCGGAGTATCGCGGAGACTTCTACGACCCGTATTGGCAATTCTTGCGCGCGCTGGCGCCGCTCGCATGGCTCGCGCCGCTGTATCTGCTATGGGCGGACCGGCGCCTTGCGGACCCGCGCGACGAGTACCACGAATTTGGGTTGGCAGTCCTCGGCCGGTGGCGCGATTGGCGGCGGCCGGTGGTGGCCCGCCATTTGTTGGGTTGGCTCGTCAAGGCTTTCTTCCTGCCGCTGATGGTCGTGTACGCCGAAAACGAGATCCGCGCCACGGGACTTGCTTTGCAGGAGATTGATCGCCAAACGGCGATGAGCCTCTATTCGGTGTGCTACCACCTGTCGTATATGATCGATTTGTTGTTTTGCGTCGTAGGGTATGCGTCCGCGACGCGATTGTTCGACAACCACATTCGCAGCGTGGATTCCACCGTGGGCGGCTGGCTCGCGGCATTGATCTGCTATCAACCGTTCTACTCGGTCATCGGACGTTACTATCTGCAGTACGAGGACGGTATTTATTGGGATAGCTGGTTGCAGGCATGGCCGGCGCTGCGTGCGATCTGGGGTTCGATCATCGTCGTGTTGCTGTTGATTTATTCCCTTTCCACGGTGGCATTCGGACTTCGATTCTCGAATCTCACGAATCGAGGCATCATCTGCGACGGTCCGTACCGCTATTCAAAACATCCGGCGTACCTTGCGAAGAATCTGAGCTGGTGGTTGATCTCGGTGCCGTTCATCAGCGATCAAGGCTGGGGCGTGGCGTTGCGCGACTGCGCCTTGCTCGGACTTCTCAACCTGGTGTATTTCGCGCGCGCCCGCACCGAGGAGCGGCACCTCAGTGCAGATTCAGGCTACGTTGCGTACGCGCTGTGGATCAACGAGCACGGGCTGTTTCGCGGCTTGGCGCGCGCGTTGCCGTGGCTGAGGTATCGGGCACCGACTGATTAAAGCTAAACAGCCGGCGGCTGAGTTTCGTCCTCCTCTAAAACGGATTGAATTTGTAGTTCACTGACAAGACGAAGTACCGGCCGAGTATGCCCTCGTAGTAGGTCGTCAGGCCGTCGTTAGTTCCAGCGAACTGGCTGTTCGGCGGAATGGTCGGGAAGGGATAGGGCGCCTGTTTGTCAAAGATATTATCCACCACCAGCTGGACCTTCAGATTGTCGATCGGCGTCACGCCGACCGTGAGGTTGTTGACCCACCATGTGCCGACGCCGTTGGCCAAGGAATTGCTCGCGGGCAAGGCGTTGTCCCACACCGCCCGGCCGACGTAGCGCGTCTGCCACAGTGCGTAGAGCTCCTTCCTGTTCCAGGTGAAATCGATGTTGCCGCGGTGCTTGCTGTTGCCGACGGTCCCCGGGAGCACCGTGACATCCTCGGCGCCTATGGCCTGGCTCAAATGATTCTCATAGAAGTGATTGAGCGCAATATCGAACTGCCCGAACCCTCGCGGCAGATCGAAGGCATAGTCCCACTGCAGCGTGACGCCATTGAAGTTTTCAAAGCCTTCATTGGCATAACCCGTCTGCACCAAGGTGATCTGTCCGTTGGCGGCGCGGGAGACCTTGCTGCAGTCGGCATTGGGATACGTCGGATTGTCATAGCACGCATCGAGCACGTTGGTGGCGCTCAAATCCGTGATCGCGTTTTCGATGTCGATGCTGATGTAGTCGATCGTCAGCGTCATCTTGGGCAGCGGCCGCAGCACCACACCGAACGTGCGCGAGTCGGCGATTTCGTTCTGCAGCGAAGGATCTCCGGATACCGTGATCGGCTCGGTGAAGCTGAGGATATTGGAGGTGAAGGGCTGCACGATTCCGGCTTTGGCGCAATTCGCGGCGCGTACCGCCGGATCGGGACCGGTGTTGATCAAGGACTTGTCGCAGGGATCCTGCGCCGTATTGAATGCCTCCGACGTGGGCAGGAACGCCTCGGTCACGGAGGGAGCCCGGATCGAGCGCGTGTAGTTGCCGCGGAACTGCACGGCACTCACTGGCTCCCATCGCAGACCGGCGGTCCAGGTCAATGCCTTGCCTGCGACCGAATGATCGACCTCGCGCGCCGAGCCTTCCAGCTCCACGCGATGCAGCGCCGGAATGTCCTGCTCGGGCGAGAAGATCGGCACCAGCAGTTCGCCGAACACCTCATTGGTCCTGAACGAACCCGACAGAGGCCCGATCGGAATGTCGTATCCCACACCCTGCTGGTAGAACTGATCGGGTTCGAAGTCCGCGCTCTCGAGACGATTCTCGTAACCGAAGGAGAACTTCAGCTTGCCGGCGGGCAGCGAGAACAGGTCGCCGTTGACGGTGGCGAGCAGATCGCGCTGGGTCAGTGTCGAGACCGCTTGAGCAAGATCGGTCACGTAGGCGTGAGCCGCCGCACTGTAGAGGCCGTAACCGAATGGATTGAACGGCGCGCAGGTGCTCGATTGCGTGGGCACCGGAGAATTGGTGTAGCCCGGTGCGCAAATAATGCTGCCTCCGGGACCCGTCACCGCATTGAGCGCGTTGGTGTAGTTCTGGAAGTTCAGCGACGGGGAAATGCTGGCGTTCCGTGTAGTGCCGTAGTTGGCGGAGATCTCGTAATTCAATTCGTGACCGGGGACCGGAATCGTGCCATCCAGGCCGATGACGCCGCGCCTGGTGAGCTGATTCGCCGTCGTGGCGCCGTTGGCGATGTCCTGGTTCAGGCGTGCGAGATAGAACTGGGTGGTTTGCGTCGGGTTGCCCGGGATGGCCGCGTACGCATTCAGGTTCTGCTGAATCAGTGCCCGGTCGGCGGCCGAGAGGAACGGATTGCTGACGTTCATGATCAAATTACCGGAAGAGGTTCCCGCCGGTGCGAACAGCGCCGTGTCGTATTCGGCTTGGCCCTCGGGGAATTCGGTGTGCGTGGACGAAAACCATCCTTCGCCGAACAAGCGCACATAGTCGTTGAAGTGGAAGTCACCCAGCAAAGTGCCGTTGATCCGCTCCTGCGGCGAGAGAATGGTGCCGAGGTGCGCAAAATCCAGGCCGCTGCCCCCCATGTTGTAGACTCCCGATCCGTCCGGCGGCCCAAGCGTGTAAGGGGCCAGCGCGCCCTGGTTGAAGGACTGCAGCTGCCCCGCCGCATTGTAGATGCCGATGTTCGGCGAAAAGTTCAGGTAGCCGTCGTCCACCATGGGCACGCCCATGGTGCTGATGCTGCCGAGGCGCTGATTGGCGTACAGCGTGTAGGCGTAGGGGGTGGGATTGGCGTTTTGATTGTAGGCATTGTCATAGGCGAAGGCGCGCCGATCGGAGTTGTACAGTGCGTTCTGATTGGCAAGCTCGGCGCTGAGGGTGATGTTGCCCTGGTTGTCTCCAAGGTTTTTGCCGGCGAGCAAGCGAACGCGTGCTTGCCCCGCATCGCCAACGTCCGAAATGCCACCCTGCGCGTCGATATCCAAGCCCTCGAAGTTGTGCTTCAGAATGATGTTGACGGTGCCGGCAATGGCATCCGATCCGTAGATCGGCGCGCCGCCCACCGCGATCGTTTCCACCCGGTCGATCAGCATGGTGGGAATGACATTGAGGTCGACTTGCTCGCCGCCGTTGCCGGTAGCGCCGAAAATGCTCGGCGAGTTTGCGGGAACGAAGCGGCGCCCGTCGACCAGGGTCAAGGTGCGCTGCGAGCCCAAGGAGAAGAAATTCGCAAACGATTGGCCGACGCCGAAACTCGACTGGCCGCCCACCAGGCTGTTGTCCGGCTCGCCGAATGCCGGCAGCTCATTCAGTGCGTCGATGACATTGGTGTAGCCGCGTTTGTCGATGAAATCGGAGGTCACAATCTGAGTGGGCTCCAGGCGCTCGAGCTCGGGGCGTCGAATGCGCGATCCGGTGACCACGATTTCCGCGAGTTCATCCTTCCGCGAATCGGAATTCGGCGCCGCGGGCCCCGTGGCATCGGCCGCATCGGCGGCGCTCGCTGCATGAATGCCCGCCGCAGCGGCGGTCAGGCAGACGCCGAGCAAAGCCGCGGCGATCGGGCTGCGCGGGACGTGCCTGGAATCCAATTTGTTTCTGTCGGTGTGCATCGAGTCTCCCTTCAAATGGTCGCCGTGACGGCCGCGTGCGAAGGCTGTGACGCTAGCCATGAAAGCCCGCGCCGCACGACGAAAGTCTCGGCATGTGTCATCCCGTTGTGCCGCTTGTTTTTGAGCGGTCTGCATCCTTACATTTCTTTACACGAGGAATATCACAGCTCGCCGGAGGCATCAAGGGCCGACTACCCCTGAAGCGCGCATAGGATGTTTCCTACATCAATGGACAACCAATCTGTGGTCATGAGACGCTGCTCTCTCATGCCCGCACGTCTCAACGTGCAGCTCGCGCTCGATGCCGTTCATTGCGGTTGCGCGGTGCGCTCGCCGCGGCGACAGCCGCGTGTGTTAGATTTGGCCCGGTAATCCTTTATCGCGGGGCTCGTTCAACGATGAAAACTCTCGTTACCGTTCTAGCGACTGCATTGACGGTCGCCGCATGCGGGTCGCCGGCGCCGCCGGCCGCGCCCCCGCCCCCGCCCCCGCCCGCCGCAGCGCCGGTGGAGCCTGCGCCGCAGGCCGCACCGCCTGCGGCTGAGACCACAGAGGCCTACACGCCGCCGCCGCCGCAGCCCGTGGTCAGCGTTTATCAAGACCCGCCGGTTGCGCAGCCCCCGCCGGTTGAAGTGGGTTGGGCGCCGCCCCCCATGCTGGTTGAACCGCCGCCCCCGCCGCCATCACCTCAGTATGTGTGGACCGGCGGCTACTGGGGTTGGTATGGAAACTGGGTGTGGATCCATGGACGCTGGGCGCCCCCGCCGCGGCCGCAGTATCACTGGGTGCAGCCGTATTACGATCATCGCGGCAGCAACGTCGTGTTCGTGAGCGGCTTCTGGGGTGCGCCGAACGTGTCGTTCGTCGCGCCCGGCATTGGCATCAGCCTCACGCTCGCGGTGGCGGGCCCCGGCGTCATACCCGGACCGCCCCCGGTGGGACCGGAGGGGGTGTTCATTCCCGCACCGCCCGGATCCGTGTTAGGCATCATCGTTCCCGCACCGATCGGGACGCCCCCCGCCGTGGTGACGGGCGCACCGCCCGTGATCAGAGAAGGCATGCGCGTCAACTCGGTGGTCAACAACACCAACACCACCGTCACCAACACGACCGTCAACAATACCGTGATCAACAACACGGTGATCAACAACGTGACCATCGTTGCCCCGGCGAGCGCCACGGCAACTCACGCGGCAGTCAACGTGTCGGTTCCGGCGCAGGCACATTTGGCCGCCGCCATGAAACCGGTGGTGCGCGTAATGGCGCCCGCACCGGCTTCGGCCAAGCCGGTTCCGCCATACGTCCCAGGACACAACGTACCGTTGCCGCCGCCGCAAACCGTGCGCGCCGAGGTGCCGCCCGAATTGGCTCATCCGCAACCGGCGGAGCGGCCCGCCGAGCCGACAGAGGCCCCAAGAAACGCCATGCGGCCTGCGACGCCTCCGGCGGAGCAACATCCGTCGGCCGAGGCGGTGAGACAGGAAGCCGCCGCAAAACAGGCCGAAGAGAGAAAACAGGCGCAAGAGAAGCAGGCGCAAGAGAAACAGGCGGCGGCAAAAGAGGCCGCCTCCCGGCAGGCGGAGGAAAAGCAGGCCGCGGCGAAAGAGGCGGCGGCCAAGCAGGCGGAAGCTAAATCGGCAGCGAAAGAAGCGGCGGCCAAGCAGGCGGAAGCTAAATCGGCAGCGAAAGAAGCGGCGGCCAAGCAGGCGGAAGCTAAGTCGGCAGCGAAAGAGGCACAGGAGGCAGCGGCCAAGAAAAAGGCGGCTGACGCCGCGGAGGCCAAGAAGAAGGCTGCGGAGAAAGCCGCCGCAGAGAAGAAGCCCCCCGCGCAATAGGCATCCGCAACGCAACGTCGCCGGCCCGGCGCCTTGTGCCGGGTATGGCGACCTGGTACAATGGAAAAATTGGCTGAAAAACCAATGGGTTAGCGGATATGGCCAGAAATTTGCCAAGGTGAGGCCGCAAGTTCCAGCCTCGTGTCCCGCTCCAGCATGCGACTAGAACCCCGGCAACTCTGAGGTTCGCTATTTCGACCAGGGCTAGGTGGCAGAGTGGTCATGCAGCGGCCTGCAAAGCCGCGTACAGCGGTTCGATTCCGCTCCTAGCCTCCACTAGCGCTTTTCTGGGTCAGGAAGCCTCGGCCCCAAGCGTGCGGTGACGTACAGAGCGCCGCCGATCAAAGCGTGTACTGTCCGCTGCATGATGTCCTTCGAAGAATTTGACGTCATCAGGCTATATGATCAGCGCTGCGGCAAGGATGAGGCCGTGATGCTATCTGTCGTCAGAGACCGCCGGCGGTTGATTGAATTCGCTGAGCAGCTGCTGGAACGGGTCAGACAATTGGAGGGTAAGACCCCAATCGGCTGAGTTAGCATGGAGGCGCAGCGGTGGCCAGTTCAGCTCCCAGGCAACTCGGACAACCGCGTTGGATTCCCTGCCCGGCTAGATCGGGACGCCTGGTTGACGTACCACGAATCCGAACGTAACCGTCGCGCTGCCGTAGAAGGTTGCGAGAAGCGTTTCGAAGGACCAAGACAGCGCGTTACGGTTCCGATGCTATGCTAGGCGGCACTAACGGAGACCGCTAGACAAGCCCTGACAAAAACTTAATCCTTCGATATGGGGCCAAAATCGGGCTTCAAGCGTCGCGGGGTATTTTGTGGGGTACGCGCGGAAGGCACTTCGACGCGCTACTCTCGGGGTGTGGATCGCCGGTCGGAGCGCCCAATGTCGGAAGATAGTTCGAATTTGATCAACATTCGCGCGGTGAATTCGCCGGACGCCTTTGATTTGCGGCGGGTGGGCGCGCATCCCGACTATTGGTACCCGCTCGCTTGGTCCCACGAGCTCGCGGTGGGCAAGGCGATCGGGCGCCGTTTTGCGGGGCTGCCCATAGTTCTCTATCGCGGCAAGAGCGCGCAGGTGTGCGCCTTGGAGGATCGCTGCGCCCATCGGCAGGTACCCCTGCATCTCGGCGTGGTGAACGGCGATGAGCTCAAGTGCCATTATCACGGCTGGTCCTACAATCGGACCGGCAAGTGCGTAAACGTGCCCTATCTCGGCACGGACCGGCTGCCCACCGGTGTGAAGAGCTATCCCGCGCGCGAGGTGGACGGTCTGATCTTCGTGTTTCCCGGGGATGCCTCCCTGGCCGAGAGCCGCGTCCCCACGGCACTTGGCTCCTCGCAGCGCAAGGACTACAAGACCCGGCGGCTGAACCGTGAGGTGGCCTGCCACTACACGTTCATGCACGAGAATCTATTCGACATGAATCACCAGTTCATGCACCGCAAGCAGATGGGTTCGATCAGGGCCCGCTGCCTGGGCCGGCAGCATGGCGATAATTGGGCCCAGGTGGAATACAGCTTCAGCCGTACCGAGGGGAAGTCCTCGATGGGCGAGCAGGTCATCGTCGACCTCATGCGCAAGCGGGGCGAGCCGAAGAAGGACTTCTCCGACCACATGCAGATTCGAACCGATTATCCCACTCAGAGTCTGAAAGTCTGGGTGGGGCGCGACATTCGCCCCTCCGACGACCCGGTGCTCGATGTGTGGCTGGGCTATACCCCGCTCGATGCCGAGCAGCGCACCAACCGCACCTACGGATATCTGTCGGTGAAGAAGCCGCGGATGCCGGGAATCATTCACGCGGTGTGGCCGTTCGTGACTTGGTTTACCGAGAATATCTTCCGCGAGGACAAGGAAATCGTGGAGTACGAACAGAGGGCTTACGACGCCCAGGGTGCGGACTGGAACAACGAGGTGTTCCCGCCCATACGCGATCTTCGCGCCGTCCTGGCCCGCTGCGGCAGGCCCATCGAATAGCCCATGTCGACGCGCGAGAAAGTGTCCGGTTCAGCCTCCCGGGACCCTCGTCCCTGGGACGCGCGGCTGGCACGCTGCCTCGTGACCCCGCTCAAGAACAGCTGGATCACTCCCAATCATCTGACCACGCTGCGCCTCGTGGTGGGCCTCGCGGCTGCTGCTGCATTTCTTCCGGGAACCTACGGCTGGTCGAATCTGGCCGCGCTGTTGCTGATCGTTTCCAATTTTCTCGATCACACGGACGGGGAACTGGCGCGCGTCAGCGGCAAGAGCAGCCGGATCGGGCATGTGTACGATCTGGCGAGCGACGCCGCCGTGACCATATTGCTGTTCATCGCCATCGGCGTGGGGGTGACGGCGAACTCCGCGACGCTGTTCCAGATGCCGCCCGTGACGCTCGGGGTGATTGCCGGTTGCGCCATCGCGCTGATTTTCTTCGTGCGCATGCGTATCGAGGAGATGGCCGGCAAGGCGGCGAACCAGCAGGCGACGCTGGCCGGCTTCGAGACAGAAGACGTGCTGTACCTTCTGCCCTTGGTCACTCTGTGCGACGCGGTCGTGCCCTTCCTGATGGCGGCGGCGCTGTGCGCACCCCTGTTTGCCGTGTGGGTGGTGATGGACTACCGCCGCGTTGGGCGGCAGGCGCCGCGGGTCGCCCGATAAATGGCCGCGGCTTACCCAGGGAGCGGCGCGCTCCCGCGTGTCAATGTGCCCGCGCAGTCCGGAGTGGACGCCTCGATGAGCGGGCGGCTGCGCAGCTTTGATCGGGAGGCCTTGCGGCGCGAGTTCGCCCGTCAGGGTGCCTTCCTGTACCTGCAAGACTTTCTCGCGCCCGATGTCACAGCGCAGCTGATCGCCGCCGTCGCGGCGGTCACGCCATCGGTGAACCGCAATTATCTGCCGGGCCACAAGCAGGGCGGCAGCGTCAGCCGGCACACGCTCGATCGTCTGGCCCCGTTCATCGGGGAGCTGTATCGCTCGGCGGCGCTGATCGACTGGCTGGGGTATCTGTCGGGCGAGCGATTGCAGGTCTCCCCGCCCGAGGATCCGCACGCCTACGCGCTGTACTTCTACACACGCCCCGGAGACCATATCGGCTGGCACTACGATACGTCTTATTATGCCGGCCGCCGCTACACACTGCTGTTCGGCGTGCTCGACGAATCAACCTGCCGGCTCGACTATGAGCTGCACACGCGCGAGCCGGGTGTCGCCAGGGTGGCGGGCTCGCTGCAAATTCCGCCGGGCGGCCTGGTGTTCTTCGACGGCGATAAGCTGCGTCACCGCATCACGCCGCTGAACGAGGGCGAGATGCGGGTATCTCTCACCTTTGAATACGTGACCGACCCCGCCATGCGCCCGTGGCGGCGCGTCATCTCCAACATGAAGGACGCCGTGGCGTATTTCGGCTTTCGGCAGGTATTTCGGCAGGTATTTCGCCGCGGCGGCGGAAGCGCATGACCCGCGCGGCAACCTGGGCGTTGTCGGCGGGCGTGCTGTTGTTTGTCGGCGTGCTGGCCTCGCAGGGGCTGCCGGCCGTGGTTTCCGCGCTGGCGCTCGCCGGATGGGGCCTGCTGCTGGTCGCCCTGTTCCATCTGGTGCCGCTCGTCATCGATGCGGTGGCCATCCGTGTGTTGTTCGATCGAACCACGGGCGGGGCGGCGGTGCGCGGTACGATGCGCGATGCGCTGCTCGCGCGATGGGCGGGCGAATCGGCCAACAGCCTGATGCCGGCCGGACAGATTGGCGGTCCGGTGCTGATGGCCCGCCACCTGGCGGCGCGCGGCTTGGCGCTGCAAGATGCCGCCGCGGCAGTCACGGTCAGCACCACACTGCAGACCTTTGCGCAAATCGCCTTCGCACTGCTCGGCATTGCACTGCTCGGCGCGCACACGAGCCACATATCGCCGCAGGCGCTGCGCGTCTCTTCGCTGATCGCCAGCGGCCTTCTGGCCGTGCAGGTGGGCGGATTCTACTGGATTCAGCGGCGCGGATTCTTCAGCAAGCTGATGCGCACCGCCACGCGATTTGCCGGCAAGCGCGATTGGTCTCAGTGGGTGAGCCAGGCCGAGGCCATCGATCTTGGCGTGCACCTGACCTATGGGCGCGCCGGCCCGGTGGCGGCGAGCTTCCTGTTGAGCTTGGTCGGCTGGCTGGTGGGGACGGGCGAGGTCTATTTGATCCTACAGTTGATTCATCATCCCGTCGGCTGGGTCCCCGCATTGTTGCTGGAGTCCCTGGGGCAGGCGATTCGCGGCGCGGCGTTCGCCATTCCCGGCGCGCTCGGCGTCCAGGAAGGGGGATATCTGCTGCTGGCGCCGCTGGTCGGGCTGCCCCCGGACGCGGCACTGGCGCTGTCGCTGGCGAAGCGCGCGCGCGAGCTGATGCTGGGCGTGCCGGGCCTCTTGTACCTGCACCTTTCCTCGCGCCTCACCGCCGCCGCCGTGTAATATTCGAGCGCTCCCGATACGATAGGACCTCCATGCGCGCCATCATCCTCGCCGCCGGCCGCGGTTTGCGTCTGCAGCAGGCCGACGAGCGGCAGCTGCCCAAGTGTCTGCTGCAGTTCGGCGGGATGAGCCTGCTCGAGCGGCACCTGCGCCTGCTGAAGGAGGCCGGTGTCGATGAGACCGTTCTGGCGCTCGGCTATCGACACGAACGGGTGGCGGCCGAGATCGACCGCTTGCAGTGGCGGCCGCGCCCTGAAATCGTGCTGAATCCGCGCTTCGAGCTCGGCAGCGTGCTCACCGTCCACTCCGCCGCCGATGCCCTGACGCGCGGCGGCGAGGTGCTGCTGATGGACGCCGATGTCCTGTACGACGGGCGCATCGCGGGCGCGCTGGTGGCGGGCGAGCGCCCCGTCAACCGCCTGCTGATCGACCGCGATTTCGAGTCCGGCGACGAGCCGGTGAAGCTCTGTATCAGCGATGGCGTGCCGATCGAATTGCGCAAGCAGCTGGCCGAGGATTTGCACTACGATACGATCGGCGAGTCGGTCGGGTTCTTCCGCTTCACCGAAGCGGGCGCGCGCCGGCTTGCGGCGCTGGTGGCGGGCTATGTCGAGCGCGACCTCGCGCACCTGCCGCATGAGGAGGCGGTGCGCGACCTGCTGCGCGAGCGCAGTCAGAACTTCGAAGTCGCCGATGTGACGGGAGCGCCCTGGATCGAGATCGATTTTCCCACCGACGTGGTGCGCGCGGCCCACGAGGTGCTGCCGCAACTTCAACCGCTGCGGGGAGCCGAGGTATGAACGCATCGATTCGTCAACCGGCCGCCGAGCGGCCCCCGCCCGGCGCAGCGAGTTCGCGGAGCAGGGCGGCCGAGAGTCCCGCTATCGGCGCCACGCCGCGCTCGCCGAGCAGGTGCGCGCGGGGTTGGCGGCGCTCGGCATCGGCACGGTGATTCCGCCCGAGCAATCCTCGGTGGTGCTGCGCGCCTACGGCCTGCCGGCCGGCGTCACGTATGCGGCGCTGCACGACGCCACGAAGGCGGGCGGGTTTGTGATTTACGCAATAGAACGGCTGTTGACATGCGTCGCGCGGTTGCTCGAGTGAGAACCGCGGCTCCCCTGCTGCTGTTCTCCCTGACGCTCGCGGCCGCCTCATCGGCCGACGAGCAGCAGCAGTCGGATAGCAATCCCACGCATGCCCCGGCGCCGGGGCCGGTCGCGCCGCCGCCCGCGGCATCCGGCAACTGGTTCTCGAGATGGTTCAACCCGGCGACGGCACCATTCATTCCGGTACCCGAGATCGGCGTCGATCCGGACAGCGGCACGACGCTGGGCGTGATTCCGACGTGGATCCAAACCGACGAGAATCACGAGATCCGCCGCATCATCGCGCCCGACGTGCTGTACAACCCTTATTTCGGCTACGGCGTTCACGGCCGCATCTACGGCTACGACTCGGCGGACGAGCAATGGTCGCTGGTCACCGGCATCAAGGAGCGCGTCGAGCGCGAATTCGACGGTGAGTACCAGCTGGGACGCCAGCGCCTGGATCACTGGTCATTCAACACCAGTGTCATCTACGATCGCAGCGGGACGCCGCGCTTCTACGGCATCGGCAATGAATCGCCCGCCATCAACGAGACGAATTACACGAACCAGGAGGAACTGATCCAGGTTCAGGCGGGGCGCAATCTGACTCATGCCTGGCAGCTGCTCTACACCGGGCGATTTCAGGACGTCGACGTGCTTCCCGGGACGCTGGAGAAAATCGTCTCCATCGAGAGCCGATTCGGACGCATCCTGGGAGTGGGCACCAACAAGCAATTGCTCAATCGCCTGTCCGTGGTCTATGACACGCGAGATGACCTGACGGTCCCCCGCCACGGGGTGGAGTTGATCGCCTACGGTGGGATGGCCAGCCGCAACGGGCTGCTGGACGAATCGATGTACAGCGAAGCGGGCGGGGACGGGCGCGGATTCTGGCTGCTCAACCCGGACACCGTCCTGGCCGCGCACACTGCGATACGCTATTTGCCCACTGCGCACGCCGTGCCCTTCTGGGCGCTCAGCGGCATCGGCGGAGGCGAGAGCCAGGTCGGCGGCGAGCAGCCGCTGCGCGGTTTCGGCACCGGACGTTTCTACGACCGCGATTCATTTTCCACCAGTGTGGAGGTGCGTCGCAAGGTGCTCACCATCGAGGGCACGTCGAGCCCTATCGAAGTGGAACTGACCCCTTTCATCGACGTCGGCCGGGTGTTCGCGCGCACCAGCACGATCCCCCTCGATCAGCTGCATCGTGTCTACGGGGTGGGGTTTCGCGGCATTGCGCGTCCCTTCGTCGTCGGCTACGTCGATATCGGCTACGGCAGTGAAGGCGTCGCGGCGTTCACCGGGTTGAACTACCCGTTCTGAAGATGGTGCGTACTATGTGCGCCAGCCAACGAAAGCCCGAAAAGGGCAGGTGGGCGACGCTCCTTGCGCCGGGTCCGTGCCAGCCTGTAGATTGTGTGCCCATGAAGGATCTCCTGGCGTTTCTCGAGGCGTGAGTACCGAACGGCGCGCAGGGCGTACTCGGCTGCGTTCGAACGCTTCGATTTTGGTCACGCGGCTGCGCGCGCCGGCGGTGGTGCGCACCGCGCTCCTCACCGTGCTGTTCGCCGATCTGCGCGGCTACACCGGCATGGCGGAGAGCCTCCCGGCATCGCGCGTCGTCCCGCTCCTGGATGAATTCCTGCGAACCCTCGCGGCCGCCACGGAGAGTTACGGCGGCACGGTATTTCACATGGCTGGCGATGGAATGATGGCGGGATTCGGCGTGAAGGGCGAGAGCGGCAATGGTGCGCGCGAGGCGCTCGCCGCGGGACACGCCATGCTGCAGAACTTTGCTCCCATTTCGGAACGCTGGCGCAGCGAGCTGTCGATCGATGCGGGCATCGGCGTCGGACTGCACTTGGGAGAGGTGGCCGTCGGAGTGATCGGGCCGCCGCGGCACAAGTCGACCACGCTGGTCGGCGACACCGTCAACGTGGCAGCGCGGCTCTGCAGCCGGGCGCGGGCCGGCGAGGTGTTGTTCTCGTGCACCGTCGCCGCCGCCCTCGAGAGCAACGCGGCCAAACCCGGCCTCGACGCGGGCGCGCGGCCGTTTCTGCAGCTGCCGCAGTTCGAATTGCGCGGCCGGCGCGGGCCGATCGACATATGGTGCGTACCCGCCGCGGAGCGCCTCGCGCTGTAAGCCCCTGCCGTCTGATAAACTTTCCGCACCGAGCCCTCGTGGCGGAATCGGTAGACGCAACGGACTTAAAATCCGTTGAGCGAAAGCTCATCCCGGTTCGAGTCCGGGCGAGGGCACCACTACGATATCTGGAAGCCAACTTGTCGAGCAGTGTGTAATTCACGATCGGTGAGTTTGTTGATCCATTGCGAAATATATCGATCGAACCGGTGTCAGCTGCCAATTGAAATGTCTGTTATAACTTGTTATAATCTCATGATGAAATTGATGGTGCGACGTGTCGGAAACTCCCTTGGCGTCATATTACCGAAAGACTCGCTTGAGGCGTGGGGCATAGGCGAGGGCGATCATATGGAGCTCACGGAGCGCGGCATTCGGCCCCCCGCTCGTGGCGGCCTTTCGCATCAAGCGTTGGATGAGCTCAAACGGTCTATCGCTCTTGCAGTTGTACGTGGCTGTACGCCTAGGGAAATCCGGGCGCAGATGCTCGCGAATTTGCATCGCTGGAAGAACCAGGGGACTTGGGGTCCTGCCTATGATGAATGGCAAAACATTGCGCAATCTGAGGACGACGGTGAACTTTTTTCGGTGATGCTCGGGCGTGACGAGAATGCTGTGAGGTTGCGGCAATCGATGCCATTTGTTGGGCTTCTCCCGCAGGAGGAAGTGAGGAAGCTGCATGAAGAAGCGGGAGGTTGATCACGTATTGCGCGCTGCGGGAAGGATTACTGGTGAAAAGCAATTTATAATAATCGGCAGTCAGTCTCTTCACGGAAAATATCCCGACCTTCCCGATAGTTTGGTCAAATCATTCGAGGTGGATCTCATTGCCACGAAGAATGCCGATCGAACAGAATGGCTGAACGTAATCGGCGTGTACTCGCCGTTTCACGAAAGTTTTGGCTACTACGCCGACCCAGTCGATCACAAGACCGCGACACTTCCCAAGGGCTGGAAAGGGCGGCTGGTGAATCTGCCCATAGGGGATACCGAGGGTGTTCAAGGGCTATGTCTGGATCCTCACGATCTCGCGATTGCCAAATATGTCGCGCGCCGGGAGAAGGATATTGTTTTTACGCGCGAACTTGCCAAGCGAGAAATCGTGTCGCGAGATCGTTTGCTCGCGCTGCTGGACCAGACTCCTGTTTCTGAAGAAGTGCGCGGGCGAATTCACACGCACATCGCCAAGGATTTTGGCGTGCAAAAAGAACTGGACGGAGCTCAGCCGCGCCATGAGACTGGGCACGAGTCAGTACGTGCTACAGGCTCGCTCAGCCTCGAGGAGATTCGAGCGCAGGCTCGGAAAGACTGGTTGCAATTGCGACAACAGCAACGCGGAGAATCGTTGTCAGGCAATCCAGATCGGAATCCCGGTCTACGACATGACGATCCGCTAAAGGATCACGGGAGAAGTATCGACGACGATGAGAGGGAGTAGCAGCTAATCCGCTAGGCGCAACGCGTCCGTCTGCTGACCCTGCTGAACCCGGCCTCAATTTGGTGGACACACTGCTGCGCCTTCGCACGGTAGGGCCGAAATCGCGCGAAAACCTGGACATTGCATGAGGATCACAAACTGATGCTCATCGGTGACGATGACTGAGGTCAGATCGTGACGGCTCCGCACTGTCGCTAGGGGTGCTGAATTGCGACAGGGTACCGTCCCCCGAATTGGCGACCTAAAGGAAGCTCCCTGTCGGATCCAAGGTCACCGCACTGGGCGTGACGCCAAGCGTCTTCATCCCCGGATTGATGATCGCCGGCGGATTCATGGGATGTACTGTGAGATCGTGCATCCCCCACGTTGACGACATAGAAATAGCCGTCCCCGTGTGCCAGCGCGGCGGGCTCGATGCCCGCGGCGACCGAGCCCTGCGCCAACGGTGCGACAGAGCCGTCGTCAAGGACGGTGTACTCGTAGACGGAGCCGGCGCCGCCGGGGCTGGTCGCCGTGGAGGTCACATAGGCAAAACCCACGGCGCGGGTTGACAGAAGCGGCGGACCCGGACCAGCACCCGAGCGTGCTCCTCCGCAGCCGCTCGCAGAAGGGGCAAATGAAGCGAAAGAATTCGCCTTTACATCAACGCTGACTTTCGGTCGCAACCGCCTATAAATAAAGGGGAAAATAGCGCTGACCGCAGATGATTTTGAGTCACCCGAAGGGTAGAATACTGGATATCCAACCAGCCCCTAGACTCTTAGGTGACCCCCATGGACGCTACCCCAACCACTCACCCCGCTGTGTCGCTGCCCGCCGTGTCGCTGCGGGAACTCGAAGCGCAGATCACTGAACTCGCCGGTCACTTGAATGCCGCGAACTATCGCTGGCTCACGCTGATCGCCGAGTT
>Ga0181537_10002105_pt1 | contig 17777 bp, 14 predicted proteins | sample PEATcosm2014_Bin_39_FD_119765 | JGI IMG/M metagenome (GOLD analysis project Ga0181537, IMG submission 119765) | Peatland microbial communities from MTU Mesocosm Facility, Houghton, MI, USA - PEATcosm2014_Bin23_10_metaG | ecosystem: Environmental > Terrestrial > Soil > Wetlands > Peat | place... | reverse complement strand
GGCGGCCTGTTGCGGATCTGAAGGCCGGGGATTTTGAAATCTATGACAACGGCCGCAAGCAGGTGGTGAGCTCATTTAGCCAGGCGGCAGCGGGGCCGGCGAGCGGGGCAAACGGCGCGGGAGCACAGCAGGCGGACGCGGCTGAGGGGCCGGCGTTTTCGAACCGGGCCACGCCAGCGGGTGCGGGCGCCGTGACGACAAGCAGCGAAGGCAATACGACGGTGCTGCTGATCGACTCGAGCAATGTGGCGTTTGGCGACCTGACGTATGCGCGGCAGGAGGTGCTGCGCTTTTTGAAGACGGTGTCTGCGGATGAGCGGGTTGGACTCTATGTATTGAAGAGCGCGGGCTTCAAGATTTTGCTGGAGCCGACGGCCGACCACGCACAAATTGCGGGGACGCTGAGCAAGTGGATGCCGACGGCGCAGGAACTGACGCGGGCGCAGGACGAAGAAGAACGCAACCGGCAGCATATCGACTGGGTGGCGCACTCGAGCGACCTGGCCTACGTGAACGGCAATGAAGGCAACGACGCAGGGGACAGCATTCAACAGGAAGTGGGCGCGCACGGAGTCGACCCGAAACTGCGAGCAAAAGGAAGCAATCCTCAGCGCGACGCGCTGGAAAGCCTGCGAGCGGTGTCGCGGCATCTTGCGGGGATTGCGGGGCACAAGTCGCTGGTGTGGATCTCGAGCGACAATGTGCTGGCGGACTGGAGCAGCCAGGCGACTTCGCGCGAGGACAAGGGCAGCAACTTTACCAACTCGATCGCCCTGCAAACGCGGGAAGAGTTGAACGAAGCGCATGTGAGCATTTATCCGCTGGATGTGTCGCAGCTGGAAGCGGGTGTGATCACGGCCGATCTGGAGAACCGGTTGGTGCAAGCGAGATTGGCGTCGCCGACGGATGCGCCTGCGCCGCCGCCGAATCCCACGGGGCGATATGCGGCGGAGATGCACCAGGATACGCATCCGATCCAGCCGGAATTTCAAGAACTTGCCGAGGCGACGGGGGGACGGGCGCTGCGGCGGGCCGGAGACCTGGCCGGAGAAATGAATGGAATCGTGGATGACGGGCGGGCCGCGTACCAATTGAGCTTTACGCCGGATGGGCCGGCGGACGACAAATATCACGCCGTGACGGTGAAGGCGCCGGTGCGCAAGGATGTGACGCTGCGCTATAGGAACGGCTACCTGTATGCGAAGGAACCGGCGACGCTGAAAGAGCGATTCACGCAAGCGATCTGGAAGCCGGAAGACTTGACCGAAATTGGCCTAAGCGCGAAACCGGATGCGAAGGGTGGCGCGTTGAAACTGAACCTTGCGGCAACGGATGTCGCGATGGCACAACAGGGCGATCGATGGATGGACAAGATCGACATCTTCACAGTGGCGCGCGACGATGCGGCAACGCACGCGAAGGTGAGTGGAACGACGCTCGCGCTGCGGCTGATGGCGGCGACTTATCAGAAAGCTCTGCGCGAAGGGCTGCCGATTGACCTGACGGCTCCGGCGGTTGCGGAGGGTGGCTCGCTGCGCGTAATCGTGGTGGATGAAAACACGGGGCGGATCGGGACGGTGACGATTCCAGCGGGAGCGATGAAGGCGACGACTGTGTCGAAGTAAGCGATGACGTTGTCTCACTGACATTGCATGCACGAATGGGGTGCGAGATTGGATCAAACGACAAAGGTGCGGCCCAGCTTGTGGCATTCCCTATGGGGGTTGCTTCTCTTCCTAGTTGGAATAGGCTTTTTTTGCTACACGCTAGTCACTGGGATCATGCATGTTACCGATGCCCTGACGCAAGTTGTGGTTCCCGGTCACGCGGAACTGAGTCTGCAACGGGGTCGAACATACACCGTGTTCCTTGAAGAAGAAACGACAGTAGACGGCAAAATCTATTCAACAACTCAATCGATCGCCGGCTTGACGTGCCATGTCACCTCAGCCGGGAATCACAGTGCGATAACAATGAGCAAACCGAGCGCAAACACATCCTACGAGTTGAATGGAAGGTCGGGGCATTCGGTTCTGGAGTTTTCCATCCCGGAAAATGGGAAGTATGTTTTCGCATGCGACTATGGCGGCAAAACAAATGGACCTGAGACGGTTGTAGCCGTTGGCTCAGGAGTCGGAGAAGCCATTGTTCGGACTGTCTTTGTGAGTCTCGCGGAGATATTTAGCGGAGGCGCCGCAGGCGTGGCTGTCATCCTTTTGATTTTGTTCATGCGAGAGCGCGAAAAGAGAAAGCCTGCACATCTGGGACAAGGGCAGGTTTAATCACAATCTGTCAGCCGTGTTGCGCATCTCCGTTTGTGCGGGCGCATCGAACACTTCCGATCAATTCGTTTACAACTCTCGAACAAGTCGGGATGCTGGGTGAAGCTCGCGGGTGCTTTGGGGCGTGGCGATGCTTGGGATGGTAGCGTAGAACGCGTATGAGTTCACCGACGGCAGATGTGCTGGGCGAGGTCGGGCTGCCGCAGCCGATTCGCGAACTGGCAGCGAAGACCTGGGACGTGATTGTGGTGGGCGCGGGCCACAACGGGCTGGCGTGCGCGGCGTATCTGGCGCGTGCGGGGCAGCGGGTGCTGGTGATCGAGAGCCGGGCGCGCGTGGGCGGAGCGTGCACGATTGAAGAGCCGTTTGCGGGCGTGCGGATGTCTCCGTGCGCGTACCTGGCGGGATTGCTGCATCCGCTGGTGGTGGAAGAGCTGGAGCTGCCGAGGCGGGGATTTGACTGGACGCCGGCGGTGAATGGATTGTTTGTGCCGTTTCTGGATGGCGAGAGCATTCAACTTTGGGATGACGATGCGCGGTGCACCGAGGAAGTGCGGCGGTTGAGCCCGGGAGATGTGGAGGGGTTCAACGCAATGGGCGACGTGGTGCGGCGAACGCGCGATGCGCTGCGGCCAGGTCCTGCGGACTGCAGACCTTTGGACGAGATTCGTGGAAGGGATTTTTGGGTGGGAGACGCACCGACGCGCGAAGAAATTGAGGAGCGGCTGAGCGGCGATGACGAGGCGCGGGCGCTGCTGTTTGAGTGGTCGATGGCAGAGTTTGTGGAGCGCTATTTGAAGGACGAGCGGCTGCAGGTGGCTTACCTGGGGCAGGGCGTGATTGGAACGAATGCGAGTCCGTTTGACAAGGGGACGGCGTCGATCCGTTTTCATCATGCGTCGGGGCGGCTGGGCGGGATGCCGGGGATGTGGGGCTATGTGCGCGGCGGCATGGGGATGGTGTCGTTTTATTTTTGCGATGCGGCGCGCGAGGCGGGGGCAACGGTGATCGCGGGCGTGCCGGTGGCGCAAATTGTGCCGGGCGAGGGCGTGCGGCTCGAAAGCGGCGAACGGATCGCGGCGCGGGTGGTGGTGTCGAATGCGGACCCAAGAGTGACGCTGGGGCTGCTGGGCGATGCGGCGGATGCGGGATGGCAGGCGAGAGTGGAGCAGGTTCCGATTGAAGGATGCACGGTGAAACTGAACGTGCATCTGCGCGAGTTGCCGAATTTCACGGCGCGGCCGGGGACGAATGAGCCGCATCATTATGGGCAGATCAATGCTCCGCTGACGAAGAACGAGTGGAAGGCGGGATTTGCGGCGGCGAAGCGCGGGGAGCTGCCGGAGCACTTGTGGTGCGAGCTTTATTTTCAGAGCGTGCACGATAAGAGTGTGGCGCCGGAGGGGACGCACACGATGAGCGTGTTTGCACAATATGTGCCCTACAAATTTGCGCGAGGCACTTGGGATGAGCGGAGAGACGAAGTGAAGCGGTTGGCGCTCAGTTCCCTTGCCCGCTTCTGCAGCAATATTCCGGATGCGGTGATTGACGCGCAGGTGCTGGGGCCGCCTGATATCGAGAAGAAGGTCGGGCTGACGGGCGGGCATATTTTTCAAGGCGAGTGTCTGCCGGAGTACATGTGGGCGAATCGATTGACGGCGCGGACGCCGATGCAGGGCGTGTACCTGTGCGGTGCGTGCACGCATCCGGGAGGCAGCGTGATCGGAATCAATGGACGGAATGCGGCGATGGCGGTGCTGAAGGATCTGGGCGAGAAGAGCTGAGGCGGCTAGCAACGAGGAGGCTTTTATGCGAGTAGAAGGCAATACCATTCTGATCACGGGCGGGACGTCGGGTATTGGACGCGCGCTCGCCGAATCTTTTCATAAAGAAGGCAACCAGGTCATTGTTGCGGGGCGCCGCAAAGACCTGCTCGACGAGGTGGTTGCCGCAAATCGGGGGATGAAGGCTGCGGTTCTCGATGTTGCTAGCGCCGAGTCGATTGCAGCGTTTGCCGATCGAGCGAAGCGCGAGTACGCGACGCTCAATGTGCTGATCAACAACGCCGGGATCATGCACCGTGAGTCGCTGCGCAAAGGCGCAACCGCCGACGCGGAAGCCATCATCGCGACAAACCTGCTTGGCGCGATTCGGCTCACGGCGGCGCTGCTGCCGCTGCTTTTGAGACAGCAGAATGCTGCGATCATGACGGTCTCTTCGGGGCTGGCGTTTGTGCCACTGGCGGCGACGCCGACGTACTGTGCGACCAAGGCCGCGGTTCACTCGTACACGCAATCGCTTCGCTATCAACTGCGCGATTCCAGCATTCAAGTGCTGGAGCTCATTCCGCCCTACGTACAAACGGAACTGACGGGGCCGGGACAAGCGAGCGACAAGAATGCGATGCCGCTGAGCGACTTCATCAGCGAGTCGATGGGGATCTTGAAAAACTCGCCGGAAGCAGTGGAGATTTGCGTGGAGCGGGTGAAGATGTTGCGGAATGCGGAGAAGAATGGGAACTACGTCGACTTCTTCAAGACGTTTAACGACCGTGCGGCTGCGACGCACGAGACTTTATAAGAGTCGGTGCGGCAGAAGGCGAAAACATCCTGAGCTCATAATTCGCTTTTTGATGTGAAGCCGCTCTGCTATGCTGCGACGCACATGCCCGCAGCTGCTGCGCTTAAAAGAGGAATCAAGTTTCGCGACCTGGTGCCGCTTTATGTGGTCATCGTGCTCAGCGTGCGGTGGACAGCGATGGCGGCGGCTGCGGGGCCGAGCATCCTGGTGGTGTGGATCGCCGCGGTGAGCTGTTTCTTCATTCCCCTGGCGGGGAGCGTGATGGAGTTGTCGTCGCGGCACCCGGAAGAGGGCGGCATCTACGTTTGGACGCGCGCAGCGTTTGGCGACTTCTCAGGCTTTATCGCAGCGTGGGCGTACTGGATGAGCAATCTGCCTTTTTTCGCCAGCGTGCTTTATTTTGGCGCGGCGTCGGCGCTGTTTGCGTTTGGGCCAAAGGCGCAGGGGTTGAATGCGAATCCTTACTACTACATGACGTTTGCGATTTTCTGGCTGGCGGCGATCACGCTGATCAATATTGTGGGCGTGGATGCGGGCAAGTGGCTGAACAATATCTGCGCGCTGGGGAGCGTGGTGCCGCTGAGCATTCTCATCCTGCTGGGAGCGGCGTCGTGGTGGCGATTCGGTCCGGCGGTGCGGTATCCCGCATCGAGCTTTTTGCCGCACTGGTCGCTGGGGAATGCGGTCTTCTGGTCGACGGTATTTTTTGCGTTCAGCGCAATTGAATCGGCCTCGGCGATGGGCGACGAGATTGAGAATCCGCGGCGCACGATACCGTGGGCGCTGCTGGTGGCGGGATGCATCCTGGTGATCGGCTACATCGGCGGGACGGCGGCGCTGCTGGTGGCGCTGCCGAGCGAAGCGGTGGCTGGGCCGGACGGATTTGTAAATGGGATTCACATGCTCAGCGCACGGCTGGGGTTGGGATGGCTGCTGGCGCCGATGGCTCTGTTTGTCGCGCTGAATGCGGTGGGCGGAGCGGCGGGGAATTTGTCGGCGGCGGCGCGGTTGCCATTTGTGGCGGGCGTGGATCGCTATCTGCCGTCGGCATTCGGATGGATTCACAAACGCTATCAGACGCCATGGGTGGCGATTGCGGCGTATGGCGGGGCGGGGATGGTGGTGGCGTTTCTAGGGCAGGCGGGAACAACTGTGCGCGGAGCGTATGACATGCTGGTGCGGATGGGAGTGATCACGCTTTTTCTGCCTTACTTGTATTTGTTTTCGGCGATGATCTGGCTGCAGAAAGAGCCAGCTGGGCCGGAGGTAAGGCGCGTGCCGGGCGGAAAGCCTGTGGCGATTGCGCTGGCGTCGCTGGGCCTGATGAGCACGGCGGCGACGATTGTGTTGTCGACGATTCCTGGAGATGATGAGCCGAACAAGACGCAGGCAGTTTTGAAGATGCTGGGCGGGACGGCGGTGCTGCTGGGGCTGGGCGTGGCGGTGTTTGTGGTGGAGCGGACCAGGGCGCGGAGGCGCGCGGTCAGAGGGTGACCTCGACGCCAGCGATGAAGACGCGAGGGCGAGCGGGCGCGGCGATGAAGTAGGCAAGTTCGCGATAGTCGTCGAACTCGAGGATGAGGAAGTCGGCCTGCTTGCCGGGCTCAAGAGAGCCAACGGTATTGCCCATGTCGAGGCTGTAGGCGGCGTTGATGGTGGCGGCGGTGAGAGCCTCGGCGGGCAAGAGGCCCATCTCGATGCAGGCCAGCGAAAGAATGAAGGGCATGGAGCAGATGGGCGATGAGCCGGGATTGAAGTCGGTAGCAAGAACGATGGCGAGCTCGAGGTCGACCATCTTGCGCGCGGGCGGGTACTGCGTGCGGCTGAGGGAAAAAACCGAGCCGGGAAGCAGGACGGGCTGGACGGCGGCGACGCGCAGCTGGTGAATGGTTTCCTCGGTGATGGTTTCGAGGTGGTCGGCGGTTGCGGCTCCAAGCTCGGCGGCGAGGGCCGCGCCGGTGTCGGGGCGGAACTGTTCCGCGTGGACGCGGAGGCGAAGGCCTTTGCGTTTGGCGGCGGAGAGCACGATGCGGGTCTCGTCGAGCGTGAAGGCGTGATCGTCGCAGAAGGCGTCGCAGAAGCGGGCGAGGTCGGCGGCGACGACGTCGGGGATGAGCTGCTCGGCGATCCAATAGACATATTCTTTGCGGCGCTCGGCGTAGTCGGGCGGGACGGTGTGCGCTGCGAGCAGCGTGGGCACGATGTGCGAGGGGCCCTCGAGGTTAAGCTGAGCGATGACCTGGAGCATGCGGAGCTCGGTGGGGCCGTTGAGGCCGTAACCGGATTTGGCCTCGATGGTGGTGGTGCCGCAGCGCAGCATCCAGTCGCGATGAAGACGCGTGGAGGCAAGCAGCTCGTCGGTCGAAGCAGCGCGGGTAAGAGCGACGGTGCGCAGGATGCCTCCGCCAGATGCGGCGATCTGCTGATAGGTGGCTCCGGCGATGCGCTGCTCGAATTCTGCGGCGCGATTGCCAGCGAAGACGAGATGAGTGTGGGCGTCGACGAAGCCGGGCGTGACGGCGCGGCCGCCGGCGTCGATTATGTCGGCGATGGAGGGGATGTCGGGAAGCAGATCGGCGTAGGTGCCTGCAGCGACGATGCGACCGTCTTCGATGAGGAGAGCGGCGTCGTTGATGATGCCGAGTTCGCGGAGCTCTTTGCCGACGCGAGGGCGCGCGGGACCGGCGAGGGTGACGAGCTGCCCGATATTGATGATGGCGGTGGTCATAAAAAGTTGCTCAATACGACAAACGCAAGATGTAAGCAGACGCCAGCAGAAGCAGAGCCCCGAATCCCTTACCAACTCGCGTCAACTTCGCCAAAGAACTCGAATCAAGCGCGCCAACCTTGCCACGTAACTGCTCAACAGTTCGTTCCATGAATCGCGCGGGCCAAAGGCAGGCGAACAACCCAAGAAGAAGAAAGAAAAGGCCTGCACCTAACGTCAGCTTTGCTTGAAGTCCCTCTGACAAATGTAGGGGGACCCTTTTCAGATACGTATCCCATCCCTGAAACAACGCGAACCCGAATACGAATATCCCAGCCGAAGGTACCAAGCGCATGCCGATTCGATCGGGATCAGGTCGAGCTTCTCTCGGGACTCGTGGCATCAATAACTCCAGTGTGGTCTCGGGAGCCAACAGGACAAGCACCATCAGGAGCAGGACTAAAGAGGGGATGAGAATCGCCATCTAATGCTCCTTTCCTGGATCCGAGTCCACGGTGTAATGAGCGACAGCCTGTGTCATTATTCTCTCGCCATGGGGATGCGGATGCCTTTTTCGCGGGCGGTTTGCTGGGCGAGGGGGTAGCCAGCGTCGGCGTGGCGGGCGACGCCGATGCCTGGGTCGTTGTTCAACACGCGCTCGATGCGTCGGGCGGCGTTGTCCGATCCGTCGGCGACGGTGACCTGGCCGGCGTGAAGGGAGAAGCCCATGCCCACTCCCCCGCCGTGGTGGAAGCTGACCCACGATGCTCCGCTGGCGGTGTTGAGGAGCGCGTTGAGGATGGGCCAATCGGCGACCGCATCGGAGCCGTCGAGCATCTTTTCGGTTTCGCGATAGGGGCTGGCGACGGAGCCGGTGTCGAGATGATCGCGGCCGATGGCGATGGGCGCGGAGATCTTTCCTTGTTTCACCAGGTCATTGATCGCCTCACCCATCGCAGCGCGCTCGCCGTAGCCGAGCCAGCAGATGCGGGCGGGCAGGCCCTGGAAGGCGAAGCGGCCGCGGGCGAGGCGAAGCCAGCGGGTAAGGATTTCGTTGTCGGGGAAAAGTTCAAGCGCGAGCTGATCGGTGCGGTCAATGTCTTTGGGATCGCCGGAGAGCGCGACCCAGCGGAAGGGGCCCTGGCCGGTGCAGAAGAGCGGGCGAATGTATTCAGGAACAAAGCCGGGAATGAGGAAGGCGTCGGCGCAGCCGGCGTCGAAGGCGAAGCGGCGAATGTTGTTGCCGTAGTCGAAGGTGACGGCGCCGGCGCGCTGCAGGGCGAGCATGGCGTTGACGTGGACGACCATGGAGGCGGTGGAGCGGCGGACGTATTCTTCAGGGTTATTGGTGCGCAGGTCGGCGGCCTCAGCGAGTGAAAGGCCTTGAGGCACGTAACCGTTGAGCGGGTCGTGGGCGGAGGTCTGATCGGTGACGACATCAACCTGGACGCCGCGGCGGACAAGCTCGGGAAGCACGTCGGCAGAGTTGCCGACGAGGCCGACGGAGAGGGCTTCGCCCTTGGCGCGGGCGGACTCGCAGAGGGCGAGGGCTTCGTCGAGGGATTCAGTGAGCTGGTCGCAGTAGCGGTTGTCGACACGACGCTGAATGCGGGAGCGGTCGACATCGATGCACAGGACCACTCCGTGGTTTAGCGTTACGGACAAAGGTTGAGCCCCTCCCATTCCGCCCATGCCGCCGGTGACGACGAGCTTGCCGCGCAGGGTTCCGCCGAAGTGCTGGTCGGCGAGGGCGGCGAAGGTCTGGAAGGTGCCTTGCAGAATGCCTTGGGTGCCGATATAGATCCAGGAGCCGGCGGTCATCTGGCCATACATCATGAGGCCTTTGCGGTCGAGCTCGTTGAAGTGATCCCATGTGGCCCATTTGCCGACGAGGTTGGAGTTGGCAATGATGACGCGGGGTGCGAGGTCGTGGGTGGGAAAGACGCCGACGGGTTTGCCGGACTGGATGAGGAGAGTCTCTTCATTGCCGAGACGCTCGAGTTCGCGGACGATGGCGTGGTAACACTCCCAATTGCGGGCGGCGCGGCCGATGCCACCGTAGACGACGAGATCGGCGGGACGCTCGGCGACCTCAGGATCGAGATTGTTCATGAGGCAGCGGAGGGCGGCTTCCTGCTGCCAGCCTTTGCAGCGCAGTTGATTGCCGCGGGGTGCGCGGATGGTGGGTGCGGTGGCGGTAGTGGTCATGATTTCCCCAAAATATGCGTTGCATTGACGATAGCGCCGATGGGGGAGACTTTACCAGCGAGGCCGGGCGATGCGCGTGGACCCGAGATGCGGAGGGCGCATCGAAGTTTGAATGAGACGAATACATTTGAGCATCGTTGGACTGGCATTGACGTCTGGATTAGCTTTGGTGGTCGGCTGTTCGCAGAGCAATCCCAGCCCGGAGCAGATCAGGCAGGATGCGGCCAAGGCTACGTCGGCGGCGATCCGCGACACCAAAGCGGCGGTGAAGGGCGTGGAAGACGGCGTGAAGCAACAGCATCACGATGGGTCGGCGGATCATCATGATGGGAATGTGGACATCAATCATGCCTCGGCGGATCAGCTGGAGACGTTGCCGGGCGTGGATGCGGCGCGCGCGCGCAGGATCATTGCCAATCGGCCGTATCGGGATTCGGATGAGCTCTTGAAGCGGCACGTGGTCACGGCGACGGAGTACGACCGAATCTCGGGACAGATTGAGGCGGATTGAGGGGCGCGGTTGGTCAGCGACGACTATCTCGCGAAGATGAGTCGGATCATCGCCATTCCGAAGGCGAACAGGAATCCATAGCCGAAGCTTTCGATGCGTATCGAGGTTTTGGCGCGACGCCGGATCGCCGCGCCAATTAAAGACATAAACAAGCCGGTTAAGATCGGGCTTAAGAGAAGGCTGATTCCGTGAAACCGGGTCGGGTGCATCAGCGGATGAGGAAAGAGCAGTATGCTCAGGAATCCGAAGATGCCGCCAAGAAGCAGGTGGCCGGGAATCGCCAAGCCTCGTTGAAGGGCGAGAGATTTCCGAATCCCCTTTCGCAGAGCATGCACAAGGAGAGCGAGAAACGTCTCGGCAGCGACCTCGAGAAGAAATTCGAGGAGCAGTTCAGCCAGACCGAGGAGGATTTCGAGAAGCAGTTCTTGCACGTCGCCAGCAATTATAGGGCGACAGTGCTCTTTGTTTGCTGAAGGCCCCACCGGCATTTATTCTCTAGCCGTGCCAAAAACATTAGTTGAGTGCGTACCTAATTTTTCTGAAGGCCGGGACAAGGCCAAGGTGGATGCGATCGTCGAAGCGATGACGATTGACGGCGTGTATCTGCTGGACCGGGAGATGGACGCGGACCACAACCGCTGCGTGATCACGCTGGTGGGCGACCGCGATGCGATCGCTGAAGCGGCAATTCGCGGGGCGGGCAAAGCCGCGGAGCTGATCGACCTGACCAAGCACCAGGGCGCGCACCCGAGAATGGGTGCGACAGACGTGGTGCCGTTCATTCCCATTGATGGCGTGACGCTGGAAGATTGCGTGGCGATGGCCAGGCACGTGGGCGCGGAGATTGCGAAGCGGTTCGAGATTCCGGTGTACCTGTATGAGGCCGCTGCGGCGACACCGGAGCGGCAAAATCTCGAAAATATCAGGCGCGGGCAGTTTGAGGGGATTCGCGAAGAGATTGCGACGAACCCGGCGCGGAAGCCGGATTTTGGGGAGCCACGGGTGCACGCGACGGCCGGCGCGACGGTGGTGGGAGCGCGCAAGGCGCTGATCGCCTACAACGTTTTTTTGAATACGGCCGATGTGGATGTGGCGAAGAAGATCGCGAAGGCGGTGCGCTTCTCGTCGGGCGGGCTGCGCTACGTGAAGGGAGCGGGATTCCTGGTGAGGGGGCAGGCGCAGGTTTCGATGAACCTGACTGACTTTGAGCAGACGCCGATTCATCGGGTGTTTGAGTATGTAAAGCGGGAGGCGGCGCGGTACGGGGTCGCGCCGGTTTCGAGCGAGATTGTGGGGCTGATTCCGAAGGCGGCGCTGGAGCAGGCAGCGGAGTGGTTTTTGCAGGTGGAGAATTTTGATTCCTCGCTGATTTTAGAAAACAGATTGGCGGGCGTGATGAGCGGGAAGATGGCGCCGGGCGGAAATTCGGCCGGGTCGCGGGCGGGGGTTGAGCCTTTTATCGAGCAACTGGCAGCGCCGACGGCTACTCCCGGAGGCGGCAGCGCGGCGGCAGCGAGCGGAGCGATGGCGGCGGGGCTGGCGGGAATGGTGGCGTCGATGTCGCTGGGCAAGAAGGCCTATGCGCGATATGAGAGCCAGCTCAGCGAGGCGATTGCGAAGCTGGGACCGTTGCGCGAAGGGCTGAAGGCGGCGATTGATGCGGATGCGGAATCGTATAACGCGGTGATGAAGGCGTACAAGGCGGCGAAGGATTCTGCGGATGGGGCGCGGGTCATCAATGATGCGCTGCAGCAGGCGACGAGTGTTCCGCTGGGAGTGGCGGAGAGCGCGGCGGAAGTTGGGCAGATTGCGGAGATGCTGGGGTCGATTACGAATCCCAATATGAGCTCGGATTTGACGACGGCGCGGGCGCTGGCGAAGGCGGCGATCGAAGGTGCGCTGGCCAATGTGTCGATCAATGTGGATTCGATCAAGCCGCTCACGCCGGAGGACGAGGCGTTTTTGAGCGAGGCACGGGAGCGCGCGGCGAAGGTGCGAGCGCGGAGTTAACGCGGCTCTCGGAGAGAATCTTGGACCGACTCAGGGCCCAGGGATTATGCTTTCGACGACACCCAATTGGCTCCCTAAGAGGTGCTGAGTGCAGAAGACAGGAAGATTCCTGTTTGTTGTATTTGCAGTTTTGTTTTTAGCCGCAACGTCACAAGCGAATGCAAACGGAGAGGCCCCGCAGAAGACGGGCTTTTTCCGGCTGGACCGGGTCACCGCTTCCCGGGCGATTCAGAACGGAATTGAGATTCATGCAGGCGCGGCCGTCATGCAGATCACTGCATTGCGCGACGATGTGCTGCGCGTGCGCGTGGGACCGAGCGGGCAACTGCCCGAAGATGCGTCGTGGGCGGTGCTGCCGGCGGCGCGGACTGCGTCGGTCGCGGTAAAAGCGGAGAACAGCTTCAGCACGGTAGGATTCAGGACGGCGAAGCTGCGCGTGTCGGTGAGGAAAGATCCGCTGGAACTGACCGTGACGGATATGAATGGGCGAGTGGTCGCGGCGCAAATGCAGGGGCGGCCGATTGAGTGGAACGGCTCGGAGTTTCGCGTGTATATGCAGTCGCCGGAGGACGAGCACTATTTTGGGCTGGGCGACAAGCCGGGGCCGCTGGACAGGCGCAATGAGGCCTTCACGGACTGGAACACCGACGCGTATGGATGGCAGGAGTCGACCGATCCGATCTACAAATCGATTCCCTACTTCATGACATTTCGTCATGGAGTGGCAGCGGGAATTTTTCTCGATAACACGTGGCGGGCGAGCTTCGACTTCAACAAAGAGTATCGGGACGGTTATTCGTTTGGGTCGGAGGGCGGACCGCTGGACCTTTATATTTTGTATGGGCCGGAGCCGAAGACGGTGGTGGAGACGTGGGCGTGGCTGACGGGGCCGACGCCGCTGCCGCCGCTGTGGTCGCTGGGCTATCAGCAGTCGCGCTACAGCTATTATCCCGAGTCGGAGGTGCGGCGAATCGCGGACAGGCTGCGCAGTGAGCGGATTCCCGCGGATGTGATCTGGCTGGACATTGACTATCAATACAAGAACCGGCCGTTCACGGTGGACCCGGAGCGGTTTCCGCATTTTGACCAGATGATCAAGGACCTGAAGGCCGAGCATCTGAAGACGGTGCTGATCACGGACCTGCACATCGCCGATCAGCCGAACATTGGATACAAGCCGTATGACGAAGGGACGGCCGGAGATCACTTCGTCAAGAATGCCGATGGCACGACGTATGTGGGAAATGTGTGGCCGGGAAAAGCGGTGTTTCCGGACTTCACGCAGAAGAAATCGCGCGAGTGGTGGGGCACGCTCTATGCGGACTTTGTGGGCAAAGGCGTGGCGGGATTCTGGAACGACATGAACGAGCCGGCAATTTTTCTGGTCGCGTCAAAGACGATGCCGGATGACGTGCAGCATCGGATCGAAGAACCGGGATTTGCGACGCGGGTGGCGAATCATCTTGAGGTGCACAACATCTTCGGGATGCAAAACAGCCGCGGAACGTTTGAGGGACTGCTGAAGCTGGAGCCGAATCTGCGCCCGTTTGTGATGACGCGGGCGAGCTACGCGGGCGGGCAGCGCTATGCGGTGACGTGGACGGGAGACAATTCAAGCAACTGGAGCCATCTCAGGCAGACGGTGCCGCAGCTTGAAAATCTTGGGCTGAGCGGGTTTGCGTTGGCGGGTGCAGATGTGGGCGGGTTTGCGGGTTCTCCGCAGTCGGAGCTGCTGACGCGGTGGCTGGAAGTGGCGGCGTTCCAGCCGATCGATCGGGATCACACGGCAATCGACACCAATCCGCAAGAGCCGTGGGAGAACGGAACGAAGCAGGATGTTGAGCTACGCCGCCGATATATCGAGGAGCGCTATCGGCTGTTGCCCTACATCTATACGACGGCTGAGGAGATGAGCAGAACCGGGTTGCCGATCGTGCGGCCGCTGTTCCTGGAATTTCCTGCGGGAGCGGTGGATGGCGGACCGCTGGATGGAAGCGACAGCGGCTCATTCATGTTGGGACAAGATCTGCTGGTCGCGCAAAGCCCGTTTCCGGATGAGGTGGATGACTACAACGTGGCGCTGCCGCCAGTGGGCTGGTATGACTACTGGAGCGGCGCGCGGGTGGAAGGCAACACCGGGCGCAAATCGATCGACCTGACGGCGGTGGTGCAGCCGGAAGTTCGCATCCATCGCACGCTGGCGACACTGCCGGTCATGGTGCGCGCGGGCGCCATTGTGCCGGAGCAGCCGCTGGTAGAAAGCACCGACGAAAAGCCGCAGGGTCCGCTGACGCTGCGCGTGTATCCGCCGACGGGGATTGGCGAGGATTGCGGCGGCAGTATTTATCTGGACGATGGGCTAAGCTACGACTTCAGGAAGGGCGAGTATCTGCGGGTGGGGTTCAGTTGCCGCGTCGCAGCGGATGGGCTTGAGGTGACGGTGGCAGCGCACGACGGGAGTTTTGCTCCGTGGTGGCAGCAGCTCTCGGTTGAAGTGTATGGCGCGACAAAACCGGCGAGCAGCGCAGCGGTATCGGCGATTGATGGATCGGGGGCTGTTCCTGTGACTACGGAATATGATGCAGAGCATCACCGGATCGTGGCGCTGATTCCAGATGGGGGCGAGGGGCTGGAGTTACGGGTGAGTTATTGAGGATTCTCACCTATTAACTGTCTGTTACCCAGGTGCAAAACTCGGATAATTTGAGGCGAGACAAGCTGTTAACCTAGAGGCATGAAATTTGGCGTTCTGGTCTTCCCCGGATCAAACTGCGACCACGATACTTACAACGTGATCGCCGAGATCGCCCATCAGCCAGTCACTTTTCTATGGCATGACTCGGACGATTTGCAGGGCGTGGACGCGGTGCTGGTGCCGGGCGGCTTTGCTTATGGCGACTACCTGCGCACCGGTGCGATTGCGCGTTTCTCGCCAGTGATGCAGGCTGTGCAGCGTTTTGCCGCGGGCGGCGGGCTGGTGCTGGGAATTTGCAACGGCTTTCAGATCTTGACGGAAGCGGGGTTGCTGCCGGGCGCGCTGATGCGCAACGCCGGACTGAAATACATCTGCAAGCAGGTGCATCTGCGCGTGGAGACCTCGGACAGCGCGTTTACCAATCAGCTGAAGAAGGGCGATGTGCTGCAGATCCCGATCGGGCACATGGATGGAAACTATTTTTGCACGCCCGAGGAACTGCAACGGCTGGAGGCTGAGGACAGGATTGCGTTCCGCTACGCTACGCCGGCAGGCGAGATCACGCGGGCGGCGAACCCCAATGGATCGCTCGCAAATATCGCGGGGATCCTGAACGAAAAGCGCAATGTGCTGGGCATGATGCCGCATCCCGACCGCTCGAGCGAAAGGCTGCTGGGTTCAGACGATGGCTGGAAGATTTTTTCATCGATGATTGAAGTGCTGGCAACTCATTGAGGCTTCTTTTTTTTGGTAATCAGGAAAGCAAGAACAGATGATTGATATTCACACTCACCTGATTTATGGGGTGGATGACGGGTCCCCGGATTTCGAAACATCGCTGGACATGGCGCGCGAGGCCGCTCTTGAGGGAGTGACTCAGATAGTCTGCACGCCGCATGCGAGCGATTCGTATCCCTATCAAAAAGAGATTAATGAAGAGCGCCTGGCAAAAATGCGGAAAGAGCTGGGCGATGTGGTGAAGTTGAGCCTCGGCTGCGACTTTCACATGAACGCGAACAACATCAACGACGCGCTCGCCAATCCCCTGCGGTATTCGATCGACGAGAAAGGCTACCTGCTGATCGAGTTTCCCGATTATGTGATTGCGCCGCAGTTGTCGACGGCGATGAAGCGGCTGCAGGCAGCCGGCTACAAGCTGATTATCACGCACCCGGAGCGGAACCCGGTATTGCAACGCAACCCAGAGATGCTTGCGGACTGGATGCGGGACGGCAACCTGGTGCAGGTGACGTCAGCGTCGCTTTATGGACGATTTGGCCATGTGGCCGAGGCATTTGCCAATGCGCTGCTGGAGCGCAACTGGATTCACTTTCTGGCCAGCGACGCGCATCATCCTGAGTGGAGACCGCCGCATCTCAAACGCGGCTACGATTATGTAGCCGGCAGGGTGGGCGCGGAGACGGCGCAGCGGCTTTATGTAACGAATCCCAAGGCGGCTGTTGAGGGAGACCCGTGGCCGATGCAGCCCGAGCCCGAAGGCCTGTGGGAAGGCAAGCCGTTGAAGTTTGACGCGAAGGCATTTGACAAGAAAAGATCGAAGGGCTCGAACGGAAAGGCCGATGGGGCTGCGGAGAAAAAGGGCTTCTGGAGCCGCTTGTTTTCGCGTTGACGAGAAGTTTGCCGGTTAGAGACCGAGACCGCCATCGACTGCAAGAGTCTGCCCCGTTACGAAACCTGAGTTCGTTGCGAAATAGAGGACTGCCTCGGCGACGTCGGTCGCGGTTCCATTGCGCTGCAGGGGAGTTTTGGCGGCGAAGTGCGCAGCCTCTGCCTGATCGCTCCCTTCCATCTCAATCCAGCCCGGAGCGACGCAGTTGACGCAAATCTCTGGAGCGTAGGCTTTGGCCATGGATTGGGTGAGCATGTGAAGAGCCGCTTTGGACGCGCCGTAATGTGCGTGCCTGCCCAAGGCGTGCAGACCACCAATGGAACCGATGTTGACGATGCGGCCCGCGGCGGCGCGCAGGTATGGGTGAGACTCCCGCGCCACCAGAAACGGCCCGCGCGCATTGGTACTGAAGACCGCGTCCCACTGCTCGACAGTGATCTGATCGATGGGGACCGACTCAAAGATGGCCGCGTTGTTGACCAGGATGTCGATGCGGGCGTGGAACTCTGCTGTGCTGGCAACGGCCTCGCGAACGGAAGTCTCAGAGCGCACATCGCAGTGGACTGCCTGAGCGCGGCGTCCAAGCTCCTGAATGGCGCGAACAGTCTGGGCGGCTTGCTCTTGAGAGGACTCAAAGGTGATGGTCAGATCAGCGCCGGCCTTGGCGAGTCGCAGTGCAATTTCTCTTCCGATGCGGCGAGCGCCTCCGGTGACCAGAGCCGATTTACCATTCAATTTCAAACTTGCCATTCAAAAAAGACCGGCCGACAACCACTTATTGCGGTTGGGGTTTTGCGGTGTCTGGCTTGGAATCGGATTGTTGTGGGGGATCGGCTGGGGTTTCGTTGGTCAAGTCCTTCTTTGGTGAATCTGCAGCGGGCGAACTGTCGTTGCCCGTACCAGCGTCGGGGGTCTTTCCTTTGTCGGCGGATGAGTCGCGCGCCGGATAAATGGAGTATTGCTGGCCCGGACGCTTGAGCTTCACTTCGATGGCCAGTTGGGACTTGTCGATTTTGTAGTCAGCGCCATAAGTCTGGTAGCCCCTGGCAATGACCTGTACCAGAACCTTGGAGCCGGTAGGAAGCACATCGATCATGGTCTTGCCATCTTCGTTGGTCTTCAGCTCCATGTTGCCCTTGTCGCCGTCGAGCTGG
>Ga0181537_10002104_pt1 | contig 17783 bp, 10 predicted proteins | sample PEATcosm2014_Bin_39_FD_119765 | JGI IMG/M metagenome (GOLD analysis project Ga0181537, IMG submission 119765) | Peatland microbial communities from MTU Mesocosm Facility, Houghton, MI, USA - PEATcosm2014_Bin23_10_metaG | ecosystem: Environmental > Terrestrial > Soil > Wetlands > Peat | place... | reverse complement strand
CGAAATGCTCGAAAATATCACGCAGCCAAAGTCCCACCTGGCAGCATTGCACAATATTCGCCGGCGCCCCGGGATCGAGATCAAACACCATCTCCGTCGGACACGTAATATCCTTCGCCAGCGCCAGAGACGGATGCAGCTCCAGCGCCGCCAGATTCGCCAGCCACACCAGCGTCGCCAGATCATCCGCCAGCACGTAATGAATCGTCCGCCGGTTGCGCCCGCTCCAGATCGGCGCCGTCTTCACCCACTCCGGCTTGTGCATGGGCGCGTTCTTCTCGAAAAACGGTTCGCCATCCACGCCGTCGGGATAGCGCTTGCGCGTCAGCGCCCGCCCCGCCAGATGCGGAATCATCGCCGGTGCGATTCGCGCGTAGTAATCGATCACATCTTTCTTGGTGAACCCCGTGGCGGGAAACAGCACCTTCTCCAAATTCGAAAGCTTGAGATGCCTGCCCTGAATGTCAACCGCCGAGTCAGTCATGCGCGACGCCTCGCTAGTATTGTGCACTATACGCGCTGAGGGCTAGAATCGCGCTGACTGGGAGACAATAAATGGCTGATTCCCTAAATGATGAGTCCGATGGCGCCCAAGCTAGAAAACGCAAGCGCTACGTATGGAAGAACGGGGTTCTAGGCTGGGGCGGCTTCATGTTCCTGTTTATGACGTTTTTCGACTGGTACAGCAAAGGCTATATCCAGATCCAGATGCCTCCAGTTCGGCGCCTCCTATGGATGACGATCCCCAGTCTCATCATATGGCCGATAGCCGGTTATTGGTGGGGCGTTACGACTTGGAGACACAGACGAGATACTGACTGAGGTCACTGACCCCGCCCTCTCAGCCCCCACCGCGTGTCTCAGTCGCCGTTTGACAACCTCCCTCCCCGCCACGTACTTTCAAACTTCTGCCCTGCTGGCCCGTCTAATTCCATGGGGTGCCCCATTTCTCGCGTTTTTTGCGAGAAAGCCTGCCCTGAGTGCAGCCGAAGGGTGGGGATTTCCCGGAGGTCCGATGAAACACCGCACTCTAACCATCGCCGTTCTTTTCCTTCTCCTCACTTCCCTCGCTCTCGCCCAGGACGTCGCGTCCTTCGAAAAGCGCATCACGGTCAAGAAGCTGCCCAACGGCCTCACGCTCATCATCTGCGAGCGCCCAGAGGCTCCCGTCTTCTCCTTCTTCACCTTGGTAGACGCAGGTTCCGCGCAAGATCCCCAGCGCGCCACCGGACTCGCCCACATGTTCGAGCACATGGCCTTCAAGGGCACCGACAAAATCGGCACCACCGACTACGCCGCCGAAAAGCCGGCGCTCGAAAAAGTCGAAGTTGCCTACGCCGCCTACATCGCCGAGCGCGACAAAACGGTTGGCCGCGACGATGCGAAGCTGACGCAACTTGAAAAAGCCTGGAAAGACGCCATCGCCGCAGCCGACAAGTTCGTCGTCAGCAACGCCTTCGGCAAAATCGTCGAACAAAATGGCGGCGAAGATATGAACGCCTCCACCGCCTACGATGAGACCGAGTATCACTACTCTTTCCCGGAAAATCGCCTCGAACTCTGGGCCTATCTTGAGTCGGAACGATTTCTGCATCCCGTGCTGCGCGAGTTCTACAAGGAACGCAACGTCGTCATCGAAGAGCGCCGCATGCGCACTGACAGCAGCCCGTTCGGCCGCCTGATAGAGCAGTTCACCGAAGAGGCCTTCGCCGCTCATCCGTATCATCGCCCCACCATCGGCTGGATCTCTGACCTGAACACCTTCTCCGCCACCGACGCCCAGAAATTTTTCGACAAATATTACGTGCCCTCAAACATGGTGGTCGCAGTCACCGGCGACATAAAAGCCGCCGAAGCCCTGCCGATGCTCGAAAAATATTTCGGCCGCTTGCCCGCGCGCCCGCACCCAGACGAAACCACCACCACCGAGCCTCCGCAGAACTCCGAACGCAAAGTCACGATCAAGGACCGCTCGCAGCCGATTTACATGGAGGGCTACCACCGCCCCGACTACCGCAGTAAAGACGACGCCGTGTTCGACGCCATCTCCGACCTCATGTCCGAAGGCCGCACCTCGCGCCTCTACCGCTCACTCGTTCGCGATAAAAAAATCGCCTCCGGCGCCGAGGGATTCACCGGATACCCCGGCGTCAAGTATCCGCACCTGTTCGCGTTTATCGCCGTGCCGCTCCCCGGACACACGCCGCAGGAAATGGCGGACGCCATCCACGCCGAAATCGACCGCGTGAAGAAGGAAGACATCTCCGACGAAGAACTAAAGATGATCAAGACCCGCTCCAAAGCAAATCTGATCCGCGGCCTCGCCGACAACGAGGGCCTGGCCACGCAACTCGCCACTTACCAGACTCGCTACGGCGATTGGCGCGAGCTATTCAAATCGGTCGACCGCATCGATCAGGTCACCAAGGCCGACATTCGCCGCGTCGCGAATGAAGTCTTCGTCGACACCAACCGCACCGTCGGCATCATCGAAAACTCACCGGGCAGTGCTCCCGGCGGCGGCGAGCCATCGAGCGCCGCCGATCAGGGAGGTGCACAGTGAAGATCACACGCCAAGGTTCACGTGGCCAAGGTTCATGTGGGGACAGCCGCCCCCGGCTGTCCAATCGAGCGCAGCTCGACCGCAACGTCAGCCGCGACCGCCAAACCGCCCGCCCTCGAAGCGTTTTACCTGCGGTTCTCATGACGCTCATCGTCCTGCTGTTCGCCGCCGCGGCCTTCACAAACGTTCCCCAAGCCGCAGCCCAAGCCACGACCCTGCAGCAAGTCCCCATCCCACCCCTGCCCGCGTTCCACCCGCAGCAGCCCACGCGCATCGAACTCAAAAACGGCATGGTCATCTTCCTGCAGGAAGATCACGAACTTCCGCTCATCGGCGGCAGCGCCCGCATCCGCGGCGGCTCGGTCAACGAACCGGCCAGCAAAGCCGGCCTCATGGATATTTACGGCGAAGTCTGGCGCACCGGCGGCACCAAATCGCAGACCGGCGACCAGCTTGACGACTTCCTCGAAGTCCGCGCCGCCAAAGTCGAAACCGGCAGCAGTTCCGACTCCACCTCCATCAGCTTTTCCTGCCTGAAGGCCGATCTCGACGATGTCTTCAAAGTTTTTCTGGACGTCCTCCGCAACCCTGAATTCCGCGCCGACAAAATTGACCTCGCGCAGAAGGAAGAAGGCGACGGCATCTCCCGCCGCAACGACGACGTCGGCGAAATCGCCTCCCGCGAATCCGCCAAGCTGGCCTACGGTTCCGACAATCCCTACGCCCGCGAGCCCGAATACGCGACCGTCGCCGCCATCACCCGCCAGGATCTCATCGACTGGCACAGCAAATATGTTCACCCCAACAACATCATCCTCGGCATCAGCGGCGACTTCGATTCCGCCGCCATGGAAGCCCGGCTGCGCGCCGCCTTCGACGCCTGGCCCAAAGGCGATTCCATGCCGAAAAATGACATTCACTACACGCCCGCCAAGCCCGGCTACTATCTCATCCCCAAAGACGACGTGAACCAGAGCAACATCCACATGGTCGCGCTCGGCACCACGCGCGATAATCCTGACTACTACGCCATCAACGTGTTCAACGAGGCTTTCGGCGGAGGCTTCTCCTCGCGCCTGTTCAACGACATTCGCACCAAGCACGGACTCGCCTACGGCGTCGGCGGCGGCATTGGCACCAACTTCGGCCATCCCGGCATTCTGCAAATTTCCATCGGCACCAAGAGCGGCACCACGGTAGAAGCGATCAAGGCCGCCGATGAAAATATCGACAACCTGGCTACGCATCCCATCACCGAGGAAGAAATCCAGCACGCCAAAGACGGCATTCTCAACGCCTTCATCTTCCGCCTCGACTCGCCCGACAAAATTCTCGGCGAGCACATGACCTACGAATATTACGGATACCCTCCCGACTGGCTCGACAAGTACCAGGCGGAAATCAAAAAAGTCACGGTCGCCGACGTGAACCGCGTGGCCGCCAAATATTTGCACAAAGATCAGCTCGCCGTGCTGGTCGTCGGGAACACCAAAGACTTCGACAAGCCACTGTCCTCGCTCGGATCGGTAAAGGAAATCGACATCGCGATTCCGCCCCCGCCGGCGGAAAAGTCTGAGACCAACGACACCGCCAAGCCCGCATCCTCCAATCCCGAAGGCAAGGCGTTAGCCGCAAAAGTCGCCGCCGCCATGGGAGGCCTGGCCAAACTGCACTCCATCAAGACCATGCACATCAGCCTCGAGGAAAGTGACGGCGGCGCCTCACCGAACCCGGTGGATGTCACCGTCGCCTTCCCCGACCGCATGCACATTGCTATTCAAACCCAGCAGGGTGCACTGACCATCGTCGCCGCGCCCGACGCCGCCTTCATGAGCATGGCCGGCATGGGCACGCGCAGTATGCCCCCCGAGCAGAAAAACGAAATGCTCTCGCAGATGCACCACGATCTGGTTTACGTCGCCCAGCACGCCGACGATCCGGCATTCACCTTCACCGCCGCTGGCACGGAAAAAATCGGCGAGGTCGACGCCGCCATCCTCGATATCGGCGGCGCCATCCCCTGGGTGCGTTGGTACATCGATCCTAAAACCGGCTACATTCTCCGCGAAAAATACAAGGCCCTCGGACAATCCGGCCCCTTCGATGGCGAAACCAATCTCTCCGACTGGCGCACTGTAGACGGCCTCACCATGCCCTACAAGCATCAAAACAAACAGGACGGCAAAGAAACCAGCACCGCCGAATTCAAAAAGATCGAACTCAACCCGGCAGTCGATCCCAAACTTTTCGCCAAGCCCGCGGAGCCGGCGGCCGACAAGCAGTAGCATTGCGCACGGCCCAGCGGCAGAGCCCTAAGCATTTCCAAGCCGCGAAGCGGCGAAAGAATACAGCCCACGGCGCAAGCCGTGGGTAGCGAGTTCAAAAAAGGAACAAGCCCCGGAGGGGCGAAAGAAAAACTACGCACAGTCTCGTGAGAGAAAGAGCTTTGGAGGATTCTCACATGAACCAGCTTGCGACCCATCGACTCGCCCTCGCCCTCTTCCTCCTCGCCATCCCCGCCCTCGCCCAGGTCACCACCTCGCAATACGACAACTTCCGCACCGACGCGACCCTCCACGAAAAAACTCTGACTCCCCAAAACGTCAACGCAAAACAATTCGGCAAGCTGGGCGGATTCAAAGTGGACGGCGCGGTCTACGCCCAGCCGCTATTCATTCCCGCTGTCGAAATTCCCGGCAAAGGCACGCACGACGTTCTCTACGTGGCCACCGAGCACGACAGTGTCTACGCCTTCGACGCCACTCGCCCCAGTGATCCTCCATTGTGGAAGGTAAGCTTTCTAGACAAAGCGCGCGGCACAATTCCTCTCTCAGACGACATGGTGCAGTGTCCGTTCATCCGCCCCGAAGTCGGCATCACCTCCACTCCCGTCATCGACCTCAAGACCGGAACCCTCTACGTGCTCGCCCGCACCGCAATCCGCCACACGGTCGGCGACAACGAATACTTCCAACACCTGCACGCCCTCGCCATCACCACGGGTGTAGAAAAATTCGGCGGCCCCAAACTCATCACGGCATCGGTGCCAGGCCGCGGCGCAGGCCGATCCAACCGCCAGGTCGACTTCGATCCGCTCCACGAAAACCCGCGCGCCGCGCTCACTCTCGCCAACAACAACGTCTATCTGGCCTGGGCTTCCTCCTGCGATGTCGATCCCTACCACGGCTGGGTCATCGCCTACGATCCGCAAACCCTCGCGCAAAAAGCGGTACTCAACGTCAATCCCGACGGCAGCGAAGCCGGAATCTGGCTCAGCGACACCGGCCCCGCCGTCGATTCCGAAGGCAATCTTTACGTGCCCACCGGCAACGGTACCTTCGACGCCACCAGCGGAGGCCGCGACTACGGCGATTCCGTGCTCAAACTCGACGGTTCATCCCTCGCCGTCCGCGACTACTTCACCCCTTTCAACCAAGCCGACATCCTTGCCGGTGACGCCGACGTCGGCTCCAGCGGTCCCACTCTGCTCCCCGATCAACCCGGCCCGCATCCTCATCTGCTGCTGCAGCCCACGAAGGACTCGACCATCTATGTAATCGATCGCGACAACATGGGAAAGTTCCATCGCGACCGCGATGATCTAGTGCAGATTATCCACCTGCCTGGCGCCGGTCTAGGTGCCATGGCCTACTGGAACGGCCACGCCTTCTTCGCCACCAGCGACGACTACCTCCGCAGCTACGCCATCAAGAACGGTCGGCTGATTCCGGGTGAGTCGTCGTCCATGAAATTTATGACCTCCGGCGCGACGCCATCCATCTCGGCCGACGGCAACAAGAACGCTATCGTCTGGGCCGTCTCCACCAAAATCTGGAACGGTCCTGATAACACACCCGCGGTTCTCTACGCCTTCGACGCCACCAAACTCGGCCATCCGATCTACACCTCGGAACAAAACAGCCAGCGCGATCGCGCCGCGTATGCCACGCGCTTCGTCATCCCAGTGGTCGTCAACGGCCACGTCTACTTCGCCGCAAGAGGCGAAGTCGAAGTCTACGGACTCCTGCAATAGCCGCGAAGCGGCGAAAGATTACAGCCCACGGCGCAAGCCGTGGGTAGCGAGTTCAAAAAAGGAACAAGCCCCGGAGGAGCGGAAGACCCAACCGCACAAACTCCGGAAGGACGCAACTTTCGTTTCGGCTTGTTGCTGCACGCCGAAATGGAAATAATTGAAGATGCAACGACCAAGATCCAAAATCAGGCTAAACTGCACCATGATCCAAACAGGCACCACTGACCGCGATCTCCCCGCACTCCCCTTCGGCAGCTGGAAAGACACGTTCGCCACCATCCACATGTGGACGCAGATCGTCGGCAAAGTCCGCCTCAAACTGTGCCCGCTGGTGAACCACTGGTGGAATGTCCCGCTCTACCTGACCGCCCGCGGACTCACCACTTCACCCATGCCCTACGCGGGAGGCACCGTCGAAATTCAGTTTGATTTCATCGCGCACCAGTTGCTCGTCGAAACCAGCGAGGGCCGCGTCATCACCATCGCGCTGCAGCCGCAGAGCGTGGCGGAGTTCTATCAGAAATTCATGGCGGCCCTCGCCGATCTCGGCGTCGCTTGCCAAATTTGGACCACGCCCTGCGAAATCGCCGATCCCATCCCCTTCGAGCAGGACCACCTGCACGCCACCTACGATCCCGACGCGATAAATAAATTCTGGCGCATCCTCGTCTGGTCCGACCAGGTCTTCAAGGAATTCCGCGCCCCATTTCTTGGAAAGGTCAGTCCCACGCACTTCTTCTGGGGAGCGTTCGATCTCGCGGTCACCCGCTTCTCCGGCCGAAGAGCGCCCGAGCGGCCCGGAGCCGACTTCATCACCAAAGAAGGCTACTCCCACGAAGTCAGCAGCGCCGGAATCTGGCCCGGGGGCGGAGACATCGCGGGCCCTGCTTTCTACTCCTACGCCGCACCCGAACCGCCGGGCTTTGCCGAACGCAAGGTTCGCCCGCAGGCCGCCTTCTATCATCCGCAACTGAAAGAGTTCCTCCTGATGTACGACGACGTCCGCACCGCCCCCGACCCCAAAGCCACACTGCTGGAGTTCCTCCAAAGCACCTACGCCGCCGCCGCCGACCTGGCAAACTGGGACCGCAAGAACCTGGAACGCTAGAGGTTTGGCGCTCGCAAGAGCTCAAGAGCTAAGGATGAGGTAGGCTTGAAATAGCAATTTAGAGTGTTGTAACGTAAGCGCTTGGTAGAGCGCAAGCGGCGAAGGATGAATCTATGAATCGGACCACACCGGTTTCGGCACAGCCACTCGCGGATCTCGATCACCTGGATGACTTCCTGGAGCGCCGCTATCAGGAAGGCAAGTCCGAGTCGGAGTTTCGCCAGTACGACGCCCAGGCGAATCCCGGCGTCGCCGAGTTCTACCGCCTCAACCATACGCACCAGACGGTGAACTACGTCCTCAGCAAAGAGAAAGAGTATTTCGGGCTCAAGAAGGGCAAGAAGACGGTCTGGGAGGCTGCGGAGTTTCTAAATACGCTGGTGGATGACAGCGATCCCGACACCGACCTGACCCAGACCGAGCACCTGCTGCAAACCTCTGAAGCCTTGCGCCGCGACGGCCAGCCACGCTGGATGGTGTTAGTGGGGTTCCTCCACGACCTGGGCAAATGCCTTTGCTTGTACGGCGAGCCGCAGTGGGGCGTTGTCGGCGACACCTTCCCCGTCGGTTGTGCATGGTCCGATCAGATCGTCTATCACGAGTATTTCCAAAATAATCCGGACCGGAATGTGCCCGAGTACCAGACCAAGTACGGCATCTACGAGCCGAACTGCGGACTGGAGAACGTGCACATGTCATTCGGCCACGACGGCTACATTAACGAAGTCGTGAAGTCCTACCTGCCCGACGAGGCGCTTTATATGCTGCGCTTCCACTCCTTCTATCCCTGGCACCGCCATGGCGCGTATACGCATCTGATGAATGAGAAGGATGCCGTCATGCTGGAGTGGGTGAAGAAGTTCAACCCCTACGATCTCTACTCCAAGGGACACAGCAAGCCCAACCTTCAGGAACTGAGGCCCTACTACGACGACCTGTTCGCCGAGTTTCTGCCCGAAAAGCTCGACTGGTAGCGGCGCGGGGCGGGAACACTTGCCGCTGCTCGGCTATCACAATCAAACGGGAACCCCGACGAAAAAGGTTTCGACTGCTATTCAGCCAGTCAGTGTGATCAGGATTTTGCAGCGGCAACGCTAGAAAAAAGATCGTTTCCGAATAGAATTGGTGACGCAGCGCCCCCGGAAATTCCGCTGGCGGCTTCGAGTATTCGGTGCAGGTGAACGATGTTTGCTTCCGTCCGCAGTCTGGCGACGCTAGCGTTATTCTGTTCCCTATGGAACCCTTTGCTAGCTCGGTCGGACCCTCCGACCCCGCCCTCGCAGGGCGCTCCCGGCCAGGCATCCGAAGCCGCAACCGACGTCACGAAGTTCCGAAGCACCGTTCGCCGCGTGATTGTGGACGTCGTGGTCCGGGATTCCAACAACAAGGCCGTGCGCGGCCTCAAGCCCAGTGACTTTGTCGTGGCAGAGGACGGCCACCTGCAAACCGTTCTTTCCTTCGATGTACACGATTTCGATTCATCATCGATTTCTCTGCCCTCCAATGCGCCTCACCTGCCCAACAACAGCTTCGCAAATATTCCAGCGACTCCCGAGCACGGCCCGCTCTATGTGATTCTCTACGATCTGGCCAATATGGAAGTGGATGACCAGATCGACGCGCGCCGTCAGGTGTTGAAGTTTATCGACAGCAAGCCGCCCGGCACCCGCTTCGCGATTTTCGTTCGCTCCGACGGGTTGTATCTGGTACAGGGGTTCACCGATGACAAAGACCGTCTCTACGCCGCCCTCGATCCTCGGAATCCTAAGGCCCATGTTCCCAGGGTCTTTCTGTTAGCGCGCAACTACGGTTATCGTGATCCGGCGCAAATGCTTGGCGTCTTCAATCACGTGTCAGAGTTTCTGGACGGCATCCCAGGGCGCAAGAATCTGATTTGGATAGCGGGAACGTTCCCCCTTGCGTTTTTCCCGAAGGCCGGTGACCCCCATGATTACCGGGAGGATATCAAAGTAGAAGTCAATGCCTTGACCCAATCGCAAATTGCTATATATCCCGTAAGCGTTCGCGGAGTGGTGCCCAATCCCGAAGGCGCTTCGACCGGAGCAGGGCCACACACTGGGGTCGGGGGTGAGAGCTACTCTCCGCCGCCGGGGGCACCCCCGACCAGCGCTACGGGCTCAAGTCCTACACCGCCGCCCCAGTCGGCGAGTCCCGTGGAGAACCCCGACACGTCCCTCTACAGTTCGCTGGCTGCCGATTATGCTGTTCAGAAAGAACTCGCCAAGTCAACCGGCGGCCGGGCTTTTTTCAGCACGAACGATTTGGCCGCGGCTCTCACTGAAGTTACCGAAATCGACGGAAACTATTATTCGTTGACTTACGCTCCAACCAATCAAAAAGATGACGGGACGCTCCGCAACATCGAAGTAAAGATCGCCCAGCGAGGATATCAGCTGTCCTATCGCCGGTCCTATTTCGCACTGGCCCGAGGCAGCCGCAGTTCGTCGGAAGCTGCTCAAACTACAACGGCTTCTTCGTCGCCAACCTCCGTTCAAACAGACACGCTCCAAGTCAACATGAAGCATGGCGCACCGATGATCCACGACCTCCTGTTTTCGGCGCACGTCCGCACAGACGGCGCCCCCACGCGCGCGACTGCTGACCAAATGTCCCAGTTGGCCACCGAAGCCGCCTACTTCCGCACGCATCACAATGACAAGCCGGTCAAGCCTCTCGCTCCCGTCGAGCTTCAGAAGTATGTCATTGATTATCGCGTAACGGACCTCGCGCTTAAGTCACGGGTCACCCAGGACGGCAATGTTCCCTCATTCGAGTTCGCGGCGGCAGCCTTCGACCTCGACGGACGCATGCTGAATGGCGTTGTGAATAATGCTGCTGGGCAAGCCTCCGCTAGCGAAGGGCCCAATGAGTCCGGAGTCTTCCGCGTGCGCCAGCAACTTGACGTTCCTACGAATGCGGCGTGGATCCGTATCGGAGTCCGCAATCAGCTCACCGGTCGCACAGGTTGTTTGGAGATCCAGCTCCCTCTCGCGCCGCCCAGCCCTTCTACAACCTTAGCCCACTAAGGCCGGGATGCCCACCGAGTCGGTTCCGACTGCAGGGATCGACTGACAGCAGCCGTAAACGGGTGATACGGCGCACCGAATATCCGTTGAGACCGGCTAGGCCCTTGACTTCTCCATCCTGCCAGGCTATCGTAGGCGAACAAAAGGCGAATACATCAATGTCTTCCCTGCCCTTGCTCCCGCTTCCTGACAGTCTTGCCGACAATGCCCATCCACGCCTGGTCGGCATCGCCCGCCTGGCCTCTGAGGGCGAGTCCCTCCGCGAAGGCCACCGGGTCGAATACTTCACGCTGCCTTCGAAGTCGCTGCTGAACCGCTGTGTCAGCAATCGGCAGATGCCTTTTACCTGGACCATCAATCCCTACCGCGGCTGCGAATTCGCCTGCAAATACTGCTATGCCCGCTACACCCACGAGTTCATGGAGATGCGCGACGGCATGGACTTCGAGCAGAAGATTTACGTCAAGCAGCACGCCGCCGGCCTGCTCCGCCACGACCTGCATCGCGTCAAGCCCGGCGAGGCCATCGCGCTCGGCACGGCCACCGATCCTTACCAGCCGGCCGAACGCCGCTACGAAGTCACGCGCACAATCCTCGAAGAGTTTGCCCGCCATCGCGGCTTCGAACTCGGCATCGTCACCAAGTCGAACCTGGTCGTCCGCGACCTCGAGTTGCTAAAAGAAGTGGCTAAAACGAATCGCCTTTCCGTCCACATGACCGTCACCACGCTCAACGTGGAACTCGCGCGAATCCTCGAGCCTCGCGCCCCGCGTCCTGACCTTCGTCTCGATGCCGTACGCGTCCTCAGCCAGGCCGGATTGCGTATCGGCGTAAGTTGTTCGCCGGTCATTCCCGGAATCACCGATTCGCCCAAAGACCTGGAGGCCATCATCCGCGCCGCCGCCGAAGCCGGAGCCGACTACGTCTTTGCCAATCCTCTTTTTCTGAAACCCTGCTCGGCAGCCGTGTTTCTTCCTTTCCTCGAACAAAACTTCCCGCATCTCGCCGAGAATTACCGCCAGCGTTATCAGAACCGCGCCTTCCTTCCGCCAGCCTACGGCAAGCGCCTGTCGCAACTGGTCACAAGCCTGCGCGAGAAATACAAAATCACCCGCCCCCGCCGCGAGCACTCAGCCTTCGCGTCCAAGTGGCCAGTGCAAGCCGTCGAGGAACAGTTGAATCTGTTCTGAATTGAGTAATTGCGAAATTAAGTAATTGGGAAATTTGAGACGGCCGAATCGCAGAAAGCTTTTATCAATGACTCAATTACCAAATCACCCAATGACTCAATCGCAATTTCCAAATCCTCTATAATTTGTCTTTCCCATGGTCACCGCCTCCCCGCCCGCCCCGCAGCCCGGACAGCCCGCCACTTTCGGCGTGCGCCTGCACCGGTTCTGGCGGCGCGTCACCGACGGTCTCGAGGTCAGCCAGCTCTGGTCGCAATTCGAAACCGAAGCTCGCACCAGCTATCGCCTGTACTCAAAAGATGTCGAGGCGAAGACGCCGGAAGGACTCACCCGCAACGGACGACGCCTGCAAATCGTCAAGGAATTCTTCTGGGCGGTATTCGAGAAGCTCTCGCCGGCGCGCCGCGTCCTACTGCTGCTGGCGTTGATTTTGCTGGTGATCCCCAGCGGCAGTTATAGCTATGAAAGCGCGAACCATGAAGTCCACATGGGCGAATTCGATCTGCACTTCTGGGCGGCGCTGCTTCTTCTGCTGCTGCTCATCCTCGAGATCGCCGACCGCGTGGTTATGAAGCGCGACCTGCAGATCGCGCGTGAAATCCAGACCTGGCTCCTGCCCGGCGCCCCGCCGCAGATTCCCGGCCTGGCCATCGCCTACGCCACGCGCCCCGCCAACACCGTCGCCGGCGATTACTACGACGTGTTCCCGCGCCCCGGCCGCACCAATGAAGATAACCGCGTGGTGCTCGCCATCGCCGACGTCGCCGGCAAGAGCATCCCCGCCGCCATGCTCATGGCCACGTTCCAGGCCAGCCTGAAAACGCTTTCCACCGCGCACGTCGCGCTGCCCGAACTCGCCGCCAACATGAATCGCTACGCCTGCGGCAACAGCCAGGGCGGATTGCGTTTTACCACCGCGTTCCTCGCCGAATATGATCCCGTCCGCCGCACCGCCGACTACATCAACGCCGGCCACAACACTCCCATCCTGCGCCGCGCCAACGGACAAATCGAACGCCTTGACGCCGGCGGCCTGCCCTACGGCATCCTGCCCGACGCGAAATACCAGTCCGCCACCGTCACGCTGGCGCCCGGCGACTGGCTGATTCTGTTTACCGATGGATTAGTCGAAGCCGAGAACGCGCGCCAGGAAGAATTCGGCGAGGCCCGCCTGCTGGCCGCGATTGAAGCCGCGAAGTCGGCCACGCCCGCCGACATGCTCAAGCGCTTCATGGCCGAACTCGATGTCTTCGTCGGCAACACTCCCCAGCACGACGACGTCACCTGCATGCTGCTGAAAGCCGAGAGCTTCTAGCGAAGCTTCTGCACATCTCTTGCAGATCTTCTGCACCATCTGCTGCACTTCTGCTGCACATCCCTAAGCAGCTTGTCATTCCGACCGGAGCCGGAGCGAACGCGACGGCATAGTGGAGGAACCTGCTGTTTCCCCGCCCGCTAGAAAACCCAGGTTCCTCGCGCCAGAAGCAAGGCGCTCGGAATGACAATTTTGCGCTGGGTTGTCATCCTGGGCTTGTCATCCTGGGCTTGTCATCCTGAGGCGCGCTTTTTGCGCCGAAGGATCTATGCAACTTGCCGGCGGCGTCGAGGCGCTCGCAAAGTGCAAAAACAAAGTGCAGAGATCCTTCGTCGGGAGTCGCTCGCTTCGCGAGTGACTCCGCTTCCTCAGGATGACAATGCCGCCGAGGGTACGCGACACGGGACCGCGCGACGCCGGAGCACGCGACGCGAGGGCGCGCGCGATAACTTATCGCGCTCGCGCAAACGGCCGCCCCTTCACGATTCCCTCGCCTTCCCGGACCGTCACCAACTGATTCGCTCTGATGCCCGAGTGGGTTTCGCTGGCGCCCGTGGGCCAGTAGATTTCAATTTCCGCAGTCGTCGCCGCTCCCAGCCCAAAATGCAGCCGCGGGTCGTTGGCCGACAAATAGCTGGACTGGCTGGTCACACATTGCGCCTGCACCTTCCCGCCGTATCTCACCAGCACACGCGCGCCGATCGCGCTGCGGTTGCTCTTCGTGCCCTCCAGTCGAACTTTCAACCAATGATTGCCAGCGGGTGCGTCGTTACGCAACAGCGTGGGCGGCTCGTTCCGGTTCATGATCAGAATGTCCAGGTCGCCGTCATTATCGAAGTCGCCGAAAGCGCATCCCCGGCTCACGTGCCGCGAGGCCAGCGCCGGACCCGCCTCATCGCCCAGCTCCACTAATGTTCCGTCGCCCTGATTGCGGAAAACGATGCGCGGGCCGCGCGCCGGAAACTTCTCTGGATACACTCGCTCCAGCTCCGGATAAACCGTTCCCGTAACCAAAAAAATATCAGGATAGCCGTCATTGTCGAGATCAACCATCCCAATTCCCCAGCTGACGAAACGCTGCTCAGGAAACAGGCCGCAGCGGGTGGTGACGTCTTCAAACTGCCCATGGCCATCGTTGTGATATAGGCCGGTGGCTTGTTTGTGAAGGTGGGTCTTGCACAGGTCCAGATGTCCGTCGAGATTGTAATCGCCGATTCCCACGCCCATTCCTGCCAGCGGCTCTCCCCGGCCGCCGAGGGCAACACCGCGCAGCAAGGCTTCTTCGCGGAAGGTGCCGTCGCGATTGTTCATCAGCAGATAACTGGGGGTCGCATCGCACGCCACAAAAATGTCCGGCCATCCGTCCTCATCGGCATCGAAGGCGACCGCTGTCAACCCGTACGATCCGTGAACCGCCCCCACGCCGGATTCTTTCGATACATCGGTGAAGGTTCCATCCCCGTTGTTTCGATAAAGGAACAGGGGCGGAGCACCCAATCCTCTTGGTCCGCAATTGACGGCCATGCCTTCCGAGTTGCAGTTGGGCAGATCGAGCGAAGGTTTGGCCGCCGTGGCCAAATCAATCTCCACGTAGTTGGCGACGAACAGATCGAGTAACCCGTCGCGGTTGTAATCTACAAACGCGCACCCGGCGCCAAAATACGTCCGGGAATGCAGCAGGCCGGCCTTGGCCGTGACGTCGCTGAAGGTGCCGTCTCCATTGTTGCGGTAGAGGCGGTTCTGCCCGTAATACGTAACGAAAAGATCTTCAAAGCCGTCATTGTTGTAGTCGCCGACGCACACGCCCTGAGCCCAGCCGGGATCGGCGAGGCCAGACCTCGCGGTCACGTCAGTAAACGTGCCGTCGCGATTATTGTGGTACAGGCGGTTGCCCGAGCCCAGCGGAACGCCTTCCAGACGCCGCCCGCCAAGGATGAACACATCCATCCAGCCATCGTTGTCATAATCGAAAAACGCGCAGCCCGCACCCACGGCTTCCATGATGTAGGTGTTGTGCGCGGGATCGCCATACACGATGCTTTCAGTGAGCCCGGCGCGCGCCGACACATCCACGAAACTGGAAAACGGAGTTGCTCTTGCGGGCTTAACGGGGCTGGGCTTAACGGGGCTGGGCTCAACTCTGCCCGGCTCGGCTCCGCTGGAATTGATGACGGCACCCAGCTCCGCCGGAAAAAGCATTGGCGTGAGCAATGCCGGAAGATCGCGCAACAGCCTTCGCCGCGTCCAGTGGACCGCGCCAGGGTCTCTCATCGCATTTCGTCAGTCGTCAGCCCTGGGGGGCTCACGCACGCGAGCCCTTTCGCGAAGGGCGAGAAGTCCTTCTACGCGGGCAGGAAGGTCGTGCCCAAACGTAGAGGCGTACTTCTGCCGCCTCGCGACGCCGACATCAATTGGCAAAATGCAGGGAAGGACAAAATTCGAAGTGCGATCCCCGCCCCAAGTTGGCGGTATTGTCCGCCCGCGCGACGAGGCTGTCAAGACCTGGCTGTAAGTCGTTGAGTCTTGGTGCAAGTCGTTGAAATTGTCTGTAAGTGATTGAAAAGTCGTAGAACGGCCCTACGAGGCCGCAGGACGCGCGAATTTTGCGGCGGTGACCTTGGACACGTTCCTGCCTGCGATCGTCGCTGCCAGGGGCGTTTCCGGCCCCGCAAAGGGCATTCTGGGAAATGATCAGAGCGCCAACGAGCGGGGTTGGGTAGGTTGGCTGCGAAATCGTCTCATTTTGCTACACTATACATACAATATTAGCCATACATCCATGTATGCGCAAACAATATGCGAAACAAGCGTAAGAACTTGGCTGTCATCCTGAAACGCGCGCTTTACGCGCGACGAAGGACCTGTGCAACTCGGCGGAAGCGAGGCACTGCCGGCAAAGTGCCGAGATCCTTCGGAGTTATTCGCTTCGCTCTTACAGCTTGTCATTCCGACCGGAGCCGGAGCGAAGGCGACGGCGCGGCGGAGGAACCTGCTGTTTCTCGCTCGCCGAGACAACCCAGGTTCCTCGCGCCAGAAACAAGGCGCTCGGAATGACAAATTTATGGTGGGTTGTCATCCCCCGAGGCGCCGCCAACAAAGTGCAGAGATCCTTCGTCGGGAGTCACTCGCTTCGCGAGCGACTCCGCTTCCTCAGGATGACAACGCAAGGGTCTACCCCAGGATGAGAACGCAACTGCCCTACGTCAGGATGACAATGCTGCCGCTCTGCTGTTTTACCGCTCGCGCATGCACTCTGCATACATCCGGTGAAACGCGTGCACGCCTTTTTCCTGCTTCACGCTGAACCGTCCGCGCGAATAGCTCCGTGAACGCAGATTTTTCTGCACCACTTCGCAAATCCCGACATCCTCAATCTGAATCTGATCGCTGAACTCGACGGACGCCTTGGCCGCCGGGGCAGCGTGATCGTTCTCCGGCAGGTACCATTCGAAAATCGCCAGCGAGCGCTCCGCTTCAACCGGCAGCACGATGTTCAGCGAAACGTTGTCGGGATAGCAGTTCAGCATCCAGTTGGGAAAAATCCAGAAATAATCCGTGGTCAGGTCTTCGCGCGCTTCCTGGTAACGCCGCGGCGTGGCGTCGCCCGGCTGCGCTCCCCGAATCGGGCTGAACTGCCGGACATATCCTTCATAAATCCTTCCCCCGTGACTGCCCTCGTGCGGCTCAACCACATACGCGTTGTAATCCAATTCGCGATTCAGCCCGGGATGCACGCTGGGCAGGTGATAGCCCTCAAGATAATTGTCTACATAAGTTTTCCAGTTGCACTTCATGTCGTAGGTGCGGCGCTCGAACAACTTCATTTGCGCAAAAGGAAATTTCCCGGCCTGCTGCGGCAGTTCGCCCAGAGTCTCGCGCAAGGGCCGCGCCCCCGGGTCAAGGTTCGCAAATATCAGGTTGAACCATTCCTCGGTTCGCACCGGCTTCAGCGCGAACTCTTCGGGACGGAATCCTTCGACCCCCTCGATTTCAGTCGCGCTGAGCAGCGCGCCATCGAGGCCGTAGGTCCAGCCGTGATAACCGCAGCGAAACACTTTGCGCGAGCCGCAGGCTTCCGACGAACCTTGCGCGGGCGGCCCGGCGCGGTGCCGGCAGACGTTATAAAAACCTCGCAACCGTCCATCGGCCCCGCGCACCAGCACGAGCGGTTCGCCGATCAGTTCCGTGGTGAAATAGTCGCCGGGATTCGCAACTTGGGCAGCATGGCCCACCACCTGCCAGGTGCGCGCGAATATTTTTTCCTTTTCCGCGGCGAACACGCCAGGGTCGGTATAGAGCGCGGCGGGCAGAGTCCAGGCGCGCGCGATCTGGGCGTCGACCTGAAATGCTTCCTTCGAAATGTCCATGGGGAGTGCCCGCAACCAGCCGCAACATTCTACGCGGTCGATCTGGCTCAGTCGATCTGGCTCAGTCGATCTGGCTGAGTCGATCTACCGCCGAGCCCGCAGAGAACGCCGAGAAACCAGACAGCTTGAGAAATTTGCCGACGATGGATTTTGACCATTG
>Ga0181537_10002103_pt1 | contig 17786 bp, 15 predicted proteins | sample PEATcosm2014_Bin_39_FD_119765 | JGI IMG/M metagenome (GOLD analysis project Ga0181537, IMG submission 119765) | Peatland microbial communities from MTU Mesocosm Facility, Houghton, MI, USA - PEATcosm2014_Bin23_10_metaG | ecosystem: Environmental > Terrestrial > Soil > Wetlands > Peat | place... | reverse complement strand
GGGTCAGCGAATTTTAGGATGAGAAGTTGGTGGTCGATTTTTACTTCGATAAGCCCGCCGTCCGCGCGGCTGCCGCTTCGCAAAATGCCGAGCAATCTCGGCGCCTTGGAAAGCTCGTAGACGTAGAGATAGCTCCAGTTGGCTGTTCCGCCGGTGCCATAGCTAAGCGTTATCGCCGCGGCTTTGGGGGCGTCCTGGCCGAGATTTCCGGTCGTTACTTCTTTGAAATAAAGCGATGCCGGCCAAGGGTAGCCTTCCGAGGGGAATTCAAACCTGCCGTTCGCGAGCCGCACGACGGTGGATATGGGCAAGGGAAGCCATTTCCACGTGCTAGGAACAAAGTCTGCCTCGTCGGCCCACGGATAGGCGAAGTTTCGGAAATCTGGCACCCGTTCGGTTGCAACGGTCGGTAGGGTGAGGCTCAAGAATATTAACGCGACGACGCAACGCCTAGTGCACATAGTGTCAGGGCTTCCGCAGTAGATTGCTAATGCTTCGGCGTTTTGATTGGGTCTGGCGGACGCGACGGCAGCACCTTGGGATTGGCTTGCAGCGCTTTCATAATTTCGGCGATGCCGCGATCGAGTTGCGTGTCTTTGCCGGCGATGACGCTGACGGGATCGTTCTCTACCTCGATGTCGGGGTCGACGCCGTGGCCTTCGATCACGAATTGGCCGGCGGCGCTGGCGGTGGCGAATTCGGGGACGAAGACTTCGCCGCCGTCGAGCAGGGGGCCGTGTCCGCTGATGCCGACGACACCGCCCCAGGTGCGCTTGCCGATCAGCGGGCCGAGGCCGGCTTCACGGAACATGTAGGGGAAAATGTCGCCGTCGGAGGCGGAGGTTTCGTTGATCAAGCAAACTTTCGGGCCGTAGAAGGTGGCGCCGGGATAGGTTTCGGTGAACTGATCGTTGCGGGCAAAGTCCGTGCCGAGCAGTTGGCGGCGCAGGCGTTCGATGAGCATTTGTGAAACGTTTCCGCCACCGTTGCCGCGGACGTCGACGATCATGGCTTCCTTGCGGATCTGCGGATAGTAGTACTTGATGAACTCGCGGATGCCCTCGGCACCCATGTTGGGGACGTGGATGTAGCCGACGCGGCCGCCGGTGGCTTTGTCCACGTATTCGCGGTTGTGCGTGACCCAATCGAGGTAGACGAGGTTCGTTTCGCTGGCGATGGGGCGATAGGTGATGTTGTGGGCGCCGTCCGTGGTGGGTTTGGAGTTTACGGTCCACTGCACGGTGCGATTGCCCTTATTGCGGAGCAGATCGTAGGGATTCTTTTTGGCGGTGAGATCTTCGCCGTCGATGGCCAGGACGTAGTCGCCTTCCTTGACGTCCACGCCGACTTCCGTGAGGGGCGAGCGGTAGAGTTCTTCCTCGTTTTGTCCGCGATAGATTTTCGCGATGCGGTAACGGCCGGCGGCGGCGTCGAGTTCGAGGCGTGCGCCGGGGAGGGCGTCTTGCGGGCGCTTGGGAACTTCAAAATCGCCGCCGGAAATGTAAGAGTGGCCGGTGCTTAGTTCGGCGACCATTTCGCCGAGGACGTAGTTGAGGTCGGAGCGATTTGCTACGTAGTCGACGAGCGGGCGATATTGCACGCGCAGCGCGTCCCAATCGTAGCCGTGCATGTTTTTCACGTAGAAGAAGTCGCGATAGCGGCGCCAGACTTCGTTGAAGATTTCTACCCACTCCTGCTGCGGGACGCGGTCAACCATCAGTTGGTCGGTGGCCACCGGCTTGCCGGTGGTTTTGCCGTCGGGCTTCAAATCGTAGAGCTTGTAGCTCTTTTCCTGGCGGATGAGAAGTTTTTTGCCGTCTTCGGAAACGTCGTAGCCGTTGATGTTTTCGAGAAAGGTGGTTTCTTTGCGGTCCTTCTTGCTGAAGAGGACCAAATTTGTGGGCGGATAGGAATCGCGTCCGTAAAACGGGGCGCCGACGCGTTCGTAGACCAGGTATTCCTTGGTGGCGACGAGGCCGCCGAGATTGTCTGGGTCGACGGGCACGCGGGTGACGCGCGAGGCGAGGCCATCGAAATCGATGTGCATGTAGCCTTTGGGCGTTTCGTCTTTCTTATCCTTTTCGTCTTTTTTATTCTTCTCGTCTTTCTTGTCTTTGTCGGCTTTGGCTTTGTCGCCCGCGTCGTCGCTGAGCTTTCCGATGGTTACTTCGTCGCTTTCGGGAGGAAAGGGGTTCTTGCCATCTTTGCGCAGCGTGAGCGCGAGCAAAGCGTCGCCGCGATCCGTAGAAAAATTGAATTCGATCCGGCTGAGCGCCGGCGCGTATTGGCGCACGCTTACGAAATACAAGTAGTCGCCGCTGGGATCCCACGCGGGATCGCCGGAACTGTAAAGTTCGTCGGTGACGAGATGGGACTGGCCATCTGTGGCGTCCCAGATGTACACGGCGGTGAATCCCGCGGCGTTGCTCAACGCGTAGGCCAGATAGCCGCCGTCGGCGGACCATGGATACCACGCAACGTGTCCATGCTTGTCTTGCGCGATCTGCACGACTTTTTTATCGTCCAGCGTAAGCACGTAGAGCTTGCCGTCTTTATCGCTGAAGGCGATACGCTTGCCATCCGGCGCCCAGGTGAGGTGATTGAGCATGGCGTGGAAACCGTGCGTGAGCTGCTCGGGCTTGCCGGAGCCGTCTTGGTTGATTTCGTACAGCTCATCTTCGCCGTCCATGTCGGAGATGAAAGCGATCTTCGCGCCGTCCGGCGACCATTCGGCGAATTTGTCGTGAGCGTTCGAGGAGTCCGTCAAGTTGCGCACGGCGCCCTTTTCGATGGGCGCGGTGAAGACGTCGCCGCGAGCGACGAAGAGCGCGCGTTCGCCCTTGGGGCTGAGGCTGGTCCATTCAATTTGAGCTGCGGCGGAGACGCGCGAGGGGCGCATGGCGAGCGCGTCGGTAGGCACCTCGATGGAAAGTTTGGTGGAGTTGCCGCTGGCGATGTCGTAGATGTTCAGCGCGCCGTCGAGTTCATAAACGATGCGGCCCTGGTGATCGGTGCTGGGCCAGCGCACGTCCCACTGTTTGCTGTGCGTGAGTTGCGTGGTGGTTTTGCTGGCGGGGTCGTAGGAATACAAATTGTTGGTGTCATCCTTGTCGGAAGAAAAATAAATTTTGCCGCCGACCCACATGGGATCGCGATGGGCGCGGGGATCGCTGGTGATTTTTTCCGCGGCGTGAGTTTTCAGGTCGAAAATATAGAGCTGCTGCGCCCAGCCGCCGGAGTAACGCTTCCAGGTGCGGAAATCGCGGAAAAGCGGGGAGTAGACCACTTTGTTGCCGTCGGGGGAAAGGTCTCCGGCGCCGGATTTGGGCATGGGCAGCGCTTGCGGCAGGCCGCCATCGAGGGAGACGGTGTAGAGGCGGCTGTCGCCGAGGTCGAAATACTCGCGCAGGGAACGGAAGACGACCGCTTTGCCGTCGGGAGTCCAGCCGTAGACCTGATTGTCATATCCCCAGCGGGCGGGCAGTGGACCGCGCGCGGGATAAAAGGTGAGTTGCTTGGGAATACCGCCGGTGGCGGGGATGACGTACACCTGTTCGTCGCCATCGTACTGGCCGGTGAAGGCGATCCATTTGCCGTCCGGCGAGAATTTGGCGAACAGCTCGACGCCGGGATGTGCGGTGAGGCGCGTGGCGGTGCCGCCGGAGGTGGACGCGGTCCACAGATCGCCCGCGTAGCTGAAGACCACTTTGTCGCCGTGGATGTCGGGGAAGCGGAGGAGCTTGGTCTCGGCGGGGGCGGAAACGGCGAGGAGCAGGGCGACCAGAACGCCAAACACAAACATTTTCAGCGATGGAATCCGCATAACATCCTTTCGCCTAGAGCTGGAAATCACGAAAAGCACGTGTACAAGAACACAGCTCAACGGCATACTTTCCCTTGATATAGACGAGCGTGCCGCCCGATAGTCTACTCGCAATTTGGATTTCCTCCAGCATGAGGATTGGTTCCGGCGTGCGAGGGCAGGAATGTCGAGCCTTTGGTGGATAAAAGCGCACAGACTGAAGCCGAAGGTTGAGCATGCGGTCACACTGAGATGGGCCAGATTGCAACGAGACTAAAGGAACGGCCATGAAACTCAATTTGGTGACGCTGGCGGTGGTAATCATCGGCTTATCGCTCTATGTCATGCATGCCCCGCTTCTACCATGGACGGCATGGCGCATTGCGGGAATTGCGATTGCAGCGCCGGCCTTTCTTTTGTTTGTAGCGGCGCGCATTTCACTGGGACGCGCCTTCAGCTTGCAGGCTAAGGCGACGACGCTGGTAACGACGGGCGTCTACTCGCGCATCCGCAATCCGATTTACGTCTTTGGAGCGATATTCATCCTGGGCATCATCATCTGGATGGGACGGCCGTGGCTGCTGCTGATTTTTGCGGTCCTGATTCCAATTCAGGTGGTGCGCAGCCGGAAAGAGGAGCAGGTGCTGACAGAGAAGTTCGGCGCCACGTATCTCGATTACAAGCAAAAGACTTGGTTCTAATGCGGGTTGTTCAGTGGTTAGTGGGTTTGCTGGAACCCTTCCATCAGGGTTGGAACTTTACGGTACGACTGAAGGTGCCGTTGCGAAACCGATTCTGACTGACCCAGTACGTACCGCCCTGCTATTGTGCTTTTTTCGCAGTACGGGAGTATGATTCTCCCTCGCTGTCCCGCTCAGCTAAGCCCGGAGGGCCGGCTATGGCTCACCGTTTTACCATCGGCGTCGAAGAAGAGTTCCAGATTATTGACCCTGTGACGTGCGAATTGCGTTCGCACGTGATGCACCTGGTGTCCGCGGCTTCGCCGGGCATTGCCGACCAGGTGAAACTGGAGATGCACCAGTCCATCGTGGAGACGGGCACGAATATCTGCGAAAACGTACAGGAGTTGCTGCACGAGATGCACCGCACGCGCGGGGAACTGGTGGCTGCGGCGGATCGCGCCGGGTTGCACGTGGCGGCGGCGGGGACGCATCCTTTTTCAAGCTGGATCGACCAGGTGATCTCTCCCGGCGAACGCTACGAGCACATCGTGGAAGAGCTGCAGCAACTGGCGCGCTCGTTGCTGATTTTCGGCATGCACGTGCACGTGGCCATGCCGGACAAGCAGACGACCATCGACATGATGAACATGGTGCGCTATTTCCTGCCGCACCTGCTGGCGCTGTCAACGAGTTCGCCCTTCTGGATGGGGAGGAACACGGGGCTGAAATCGTTTCGCACCACGGTGTTCCGGCGCTTTCCGCGGACGGGCGTGCCGGAACAGTTTGAATCGTGGAGCGCGTACGAAAATTTCGTGAATTTGCTGATCCGGCTGAACTGCATCGACAACGGGAAGAAGATCTGGTGGGACGTGCGGCCGCATCCGACGTTTGGCACGCTGGAATTTCGCATGTGCGACGTGACCACCAAGGTGGAGGAAGCAGTGGCCATCGCGGCGCTGACGCAGGCCATCGTGGTGAAGCTGCACCGCTTGTATAAAGGAAATATGAGCTTCCGGCTGTACCGCCGAGCGCTTATCGAGGAAAATAAGTGGCGCGCCGCGCGCTACGGAATCGAAGGCAAGCTGATCGATTTTGGCAAGGAAGCGGAAGTCGGCATGCGGGAACTGATCCCCGAGCTGCTCGAATTTGTCGACGATGTGGTGGACGATCTGGGCAGCCGCAGCGCGGTGGAGTATGTGAACACCATCATGCGCGAAGGCACCAGCGCGGAGCGGCAGATGCGGGTGTTCAAAGAGACCGGCGACTTGAAAGCCGTGGTGCGAAATATCGTTGCGGAGACGCGCGGGCACGGGCAGGCGTCGTCGGCGCACGGCGTAAGTTAGCCGTTTATTCATCGTGGCGCGACGTTTCATTGAGCCGCGCGCTGCAAGACTAGCAAAGCTCTCCGGGGGGCAAACATGAAAATCGTTGGCTTACTTTGCGGCCGTGAGTATAGCTTTCCGCCGGCGTTTATCTCGCGCGTGAATGAGCTGGGCGCCAAGGATGGCGTCTCGGCGGAATTTGTGAAGCTGGGCGGGACGCGCATGGGCGAAGCAGCGCGTTACAGCGTGATCGTCGACCGCATCTCGCACGAGGTGGAATACTACCGCGGCTATTTGAAGCATGCCGCGCTGCAGGGGACGTACGTCATCAACAATCCATTCTGGTGGACGGCGGACGACAAATTTTTTAATTATGCGGTGGCCAGCAAACTGGGCATCGCGATCCCGAAGACCGTGCTGCTGCCGCAAAAGGGTTATCCGGCGGACCTGGATCTGACGGCGGAATCGCTGCACAACCTGGAATATCCGGTGGATTGGGATGGTCTGCTGGACTATGTAGGGCGGCCGGCGATTTTGAAGCCCTACTCCGGCGGCGGCTGGAAGCACGTCTATAAGGTGAACAACCGTGAGGAATTGCTGGCGGCGTACGACAAAACTTCGCCGTACCCGATGACTTTGCAGGAATTCATCGATTTCAATGAGTACGTACGCTGCTTTACGTTTGGCAAGAGCGATATTACGCCCGTGCGCTACGATCCCAAAGAGCGGAAGTATCACGTGGACCACGCGTATTTATCGGCGGAACTCGGCGCGCGCGTGGTGCAGGATGCGCAGACCATCAACCATGCGCTGGGCTACGAGATGAACACCATCGAGTTCGCGGTGAAAGACGGCATTCCTTACGCCATCGATTTTCTGAATCCGGCGCCAGACTTCGAGCGGGACCGCATCACGGAATTTTATTTTGCGCACGTGGTGGAGAAGATGGCGCGCCTGGTGATTGACCGCGCGCTGCACGGCGCGGCTTCCGGTCCTTGGCCGCGCTGGGAAGAGATGCTGAAGATCGGCATGAGCAGCGGGTTTACCGGTGCGCCGGGCCACGCTGTGGCGGCCGCCGCAGCTTCCGCGTCGCCCGCCGGACCTTCGTTGGGAACGACACAGTCCACGGAAATGCAGCAGGCATGACGGCTTCCACGAAACCCGCTACGCGCACTGCGGACCCCGCAGCCGCGTGGAACGACTTGCTGCGAAATTTCCTCGCCAAGTCGCCGGACTTTCCCCACAAGTTTCTCGAGGAACTGCGCGCCGCCAAGATGACCTTTGGCGATCGCGTGCACTGCCCCTTCCTGCGGCCGTTTTTTCTTTCGCCCGTGGATGAGCAGCGGGTTCGCGAAGTCTCCGAGACCATTGCTGAGCTGGGCGAACGCGTGGTGACCGCCGCGCTGGCGGATAAAACGCTGTTCGCGCAGTTTCATTTGCGCCCGGAAGAGGAACGCCTGGCACGCCTTTCCGGCGGCTACGGCCGCGCCAGCACGGCTTCGCGCCTCGACGCGTTTCTGCTGCCCGATTCGTTGAAATTTGCCGAATACAACGCCGAATCTCCCGCGGGCGCCGGCTATTCCGAAACGCTGGCCGAATTATTCCGCAGCTTGCCGGTGATGGAAAAGTTCGCCACGAAGTTCGATGTGCATAGTTACCCGCTGAGCGCCAAATTGCTGGATGCGCTGGTAATGAGTTACGTCGACTGGGGCGGGACCAGCAAGCGGCCGCAGATCGCCATCGTGGACTGGAAAGAAGTGCCCACCTGGAGCGAGTTTGAGATTCTGCAGGAACGTTTCAAGGATCTCGGCGTGCCCACCATTCTCGCCGACCCGCGCGACCTGGTCTTCGACGGCAAGCACCTCACGGCGCACGGCGTCAAAATCGACTTGGTGTACCGGCGCGTGCTGATCAACGACATTGTCGCGCGTCCCGCGGAGTGCGACGCGCTGGTGAAGGCCTACACCGCCAACGTGGTGTGCGTCTCCAACACGCTACGCTGCAAGATTCCGCACGTAAAATCATTTTTCGCCGTGCTTACGGACGAGCGCAACTCCGGACTTTTCTCCATCGACGAGCGCGCCATCATCCGCGACCACATCCCGTGGACGCGCGTGGTGGCGGACGTAAAGACCGGGCACTATGGCGAACCGATCGAACTGCTGCCGTTCATTCGCGCGCAGCGCAGTAATTTGGTGTTGAAACCGGCCGACGAATACGGCGGAACCGGCGTGACCCTGGGTTGGGAAACGCAGGAGGCCGCCTGGGACGCGGTGCTCGAGCGCGCACTGTCCCGGAAGCACGGCGCCTGGATCGTGCAGGAGCGCATCCCCATTCGCCGCGAATCCTTTCCGCACATCGCCAACAACGGCGCGGTGGAAGAGAAGGATGTCCTGGTGGATTTCGCTCCCTACCTGTATAGAGGCAAGCTGAGCGGGTTCCTGACCCGCCTTAGCGCCACCGGCCTGGCTAACGTGACCAGTGGCGGCGGGCAGGTCCCCGCTTTCCGTGTCAATGCACGTAGTTCTAGAACATTTTCAACGAAACGCGCCTTATAACCTTGCTATCTAGCGCGCAACCATCTATTGTCAATCATCATGACTCACTATACGTATCCAATTTCCATCGAAAAGCAAGATGCCCAGTATTATGCCTACAGCGAAGACCTCCCGGGTGTCTATGGCTACGGTGAGTCCCTCGAAGAAGCGAAGCGCAGTATGTTCACCGGCATTCGCGGGTACATCGAGGATTGCGTTAAGGACGGCAGGCCCGTGGCCATTGCGCGTATCATCTATTCCGAAACCGTTTCCCTCGCCTTCGATTAACCGGGCGCCCACACCCCACAGGCACGTAACCCTAGCCATGTTCGTTGCCGCCACTACAGCCACGCCCCAACTCCCTCACTATCTGCGACGGTAATCGGCTTTGTTACTATATCTTGTTTTTATCGTTCTGCTAAAGATATCCTAATCTAGTTCCAAGTCTGCCATCCCGCTCTTCGCGAGGAGGGAAAATGTTCCATGCGCTTTTCCTGTTCGTCCTCTTCCTTACCCACGGCACGACTTCCGCCCCCAACAACCTGCCTCCAAAGGCTGATGCCGCCAAACCCACGCAACCCTGCTCCGACGCAAAATCCCCCGCCGCCGCGAGCGACTGCTTCGCCAAGCTCTACCTCGACGCGGACGCCCAACTGAATGTCGCTTACAACCAAATCGTCACCGTCATGAAAACCCTTCTCACCGACGCCCAGCGTGCCAACAACCCCGCCCAAATCGCCCACCACCAAGCCGCCATGGACCGTCTTCTCGCCGCCCAGCGCGCGTGGCTCAATTATCGCGACCTGCACTGCGACTCCGTAAAGTTTCAGTACGAAGGTGGAACCATGAGTTCCGCAATGTGGTCGCAGTGCATGACCGAAACGACGCAGCAGCGCATCGCCGCACTGCGCACGTCCTACGATCTCGCCAACTGATCCGCTCGCGCCACTCCAGCCGTCGCAGCATCATTTTTCGCGCTGCCTAATTTTTTTTGCGGTGCCACCTCTACAAAATTTCTTAATTTCTCGTTAAACTACTATAGATATGTCCTTCGGCCCAGCACCCACGGAACTGATGCCCGGCGCAAAAAACGCCGTGGAAACGTGTCTCGCGGTCCGCCCCGGCGAAAAAGTGACGCTCATCGCCGATGCGATCTCGAAAGCTGTCGCCGCCAGCCTGGTGGAAGCGCTGCACAACCGCCATGCCTGCGCCGAGGCCTTCTTGCTGGAGGATTTTGGCCCGCGGCCCATCCGCGAAGCCCCCGCGAAAGTTTTGGAAGCCCTCGAATCTGCCGATGTGGGCATCCTGTGCATGACCCCGCAGCCCGGCGAACTGGGCGCGCGCATGGCCATCGTGCAAATCGTCGAGCGCCGCCAGATCCGCTATGCGCACATGGTTGGGGTGACGCCGGAAATCATGCAGCAGGGCATGCGCGCCGATTACCTGAAAGTAGATGAATTGAGCGACAAGCTCCGCGAGCGCATGCTGCGCGCGGAAACGCTTACCGTAAAAACCGACGCCGGCACCCACATTGCGGCGCATTTTGATCGTGGGCTCGATTGGGTGAAAACCAGCGGCCTCATCAGCCCGCGCTATTGGTCGAACCTTCCGGCCGGCGAAGTTTTCACCACGCCCGCCACGGTCGACGGCACGTTCGTCTGCGATGCCAGCGCCGGCGACCATTTCAATGGCAAGTATGGCGATCTGCAAGGCACGCCGCTGGTGCTGACCATCGAAGGCGCGCGCCTGGTAAAAGCCGAATGCGCGCGAAAAGATTTGCAGCAGGAATTTTGGGAGTATTGCCACACCGACGAAAACAGCGACCGCGTGGGGGAACTGGCTTTTGGAACGAATCTTGGGCTGAGCCGGATGATCGGTGTGCTCTTGCAGGATGAAAAATTTCCCGGCGTGCACCTGGCCTTCGGCGACCCCTACGGCAGTCAGACGCACGCCAACTGGAAGTCCAAGACGCACGTCGATGTGTTGACGCGAAATTGCGATGTGTGGATTGACGACGACCAGGTGATCAACAAGGGCCGCTACCAGATGGACCATCTCGGACTCTCTTAGTCGCCGTTTTTTTCGCCTTGTACCAGTCCGAAATTAATCCAGAAGAAGGACGCGACAATTATTATTGTGGCGGGAGCTGTGTGCCCTGCCTCGGCACCGCTTGCCAACTCCTGCTTTTTGCAATGAAGGCGCACAGAGGGGTTGCGCGCCTTCCGCTGCACTTGGGAAAACGACCTTCACCGCTGTTTCAACTGCATATCGCTTGCGCTATCTATTCAACCGGCGCGGTTAATTCAACTGGCGCGTCAGGTTCACTGTTGGCGCGGACGGCTCCGTGGACCGCACGTTGTTGGTCATCTCCGACGTGCGGCGGAAGTCGATGGTGTTGATATCCAGCGACCCCGTGACCCCCTGCGCGTCCGTGATGATCAGCAAGTCGCCTTCACGATGAAACTTTGCCACCGGGATCACCTGGTTGGTGTTCAGCACCAGCATGGTGTAGCGCTGGCTACCTGCGGGCACGCTGGGCGACGTTGGCGTTTGCAACGTTGCAGGAGTGGCCGTCAAGAGGGCTGGCTGAGTCGTGGTCCGCGGTAGTAGTTGGGTCTGCGCGGCCGCGAGCTGCATGGCATGCACCGTTCCGTCAGCGCGGTAGCTGCTCTGGTCGGCGTACGGCGGACGGTCCGGGTGCAACACGGCCAACGAACGCGGGATCACGATGTCGTCCATCAAGCGCAGTTGCAGCGGCTCTTCGCCCTTCAGCGCGGGATACGGTCCTCGTGCCGGCAGGCTGACCACTTTCCACGGCCACAGCGGAGGAAACAGCCACTCCACCACGTCACGGGTGGCGTGGCCTTTGCCATCGATGGCGCCCTGCTTATCCACCTTGTAGCCACGCGCCGCGATCACTTTGGCCGGCACCGGCAGGTCGCCGTTCGGCAGAATCACGCGGTCAAAGGTGATCTTCAGGTAGCCTTTGCCGACGAAATGGCCAGGATCCTTGTCTGCTTCGAGGTGCCCGCCGAGCATGCTGCCACGCGGAAACATGGGGCGGCCAAACTCCGTGGTGGTGCGCAAGTGGCACAATACGGGGTCTCCGATGGCCGCGGTCTTCGAGGAAAAATTTGGCTCGTTCATGGTGCATTGCAACAGCGTCCCGGCGGGCACGAGTTGGTCCTGTGCATGGACCCCCTGTGCCAACACCAATAGCGCTGCCGCACTCACCAACCTGCCGATGAGTCGTTTCATGATCGTCCTCCCAAATGGTCGTTTTTGAGCGACGGCGTTTGCAAATCCCCTCGCCGTTCACCGGCAGCGATACTCGGAAGCGTGGGCTAAATGAAGCGCAGACCGTCGAGTGACACTCCCAGTTGCCGCACCCTAACCCGGGGTCGCGAAAAAAGTCGTAGGGGTGGTGAGATTTATTGCGGTTTAGGGACTTATTCGGTATGGAAGTCGCGGAGCCGCACGAGCAAGTCTCGGAGAAGTGACGGATCTTTCGGACACCACGGCTGCGGCAACGCATTCTCTACTTTTTCGAGTAGACTCCGCGATTGTCGCCGCGGTCTGGGGCCGCGCGTGGAACTCTAAGGTGTAGTGAATCAGAGTCGCCGTCGTGGGGGTAAAACGGCGACCTATTCTAAGGTGACTAACTCTAGTAAAGAGAGGTCTCTACGGTGCACCCATGGCGCGCCGCTGTTGAAAGCACTCACGGCAGAACACCGGTCGCCCCTGGGTGGGACGGAAGGGGACCGTGGTCTCCTTGCCACACTGCGAGCAGCTGGTCTTGGTTTCCGAGCGCACGGGAGAGGCTCCCCCGCCGCCACCACCCTCCGCGCGCTTGGCCTTGCAGCCTTTGCAACGCTTCGGTTCGTTCTTAAAACCCTTGTCGGCGAAAAACATCTGTTCGCCGCCGGTAAAAACAAACTCAGCGCCACACTCCGAGCACTTCAGCACCCGATCGTGATATTCCATTGCCGCTATCCCCCTGACCGAAACCACGGGCAAGGGACGCGTCTTTGGCCAACTGCTCCAAATCCATGGGTATACCAGTAGCTTCTGGAACCGGGCTGGGTCCCGTGGGCCATTGGGCTCGTTCTAGCTTGAAACTACCCAAACGTCGTACCTGACCGGGGTCTGATTCTCGGAAGTGCGGCGCCGAGCCGCGTCGCCCAGCGGAGGTTAGTCCGCTTCGCGCCGCTGCTTCTTGCGCAGTCGCTTCCGCGAAAGCGCTTCTTTGGCCCGGCGCTTCTCGCCGGGTTTCATATAGAAGCTGTGCTTCTTGATTTCCTTGATGATGTCTTCCTGTTGCACTTTGCGCTTGAATCGGCGCAAGGCATTTTCCAGAGACTCACTCTCCTGGATAATTACTTCAGCCACTTTAAAATTCACCCCCAATCCGGTTCGGATTGGTTACTTGCGGCGTCTCAGCACATGGCGGACGCCGTCCCTGTCTACAAGTATCGCATGTAACGCGCTGCAAATGGTCGCTACTCCCCGGGCAGCGGCATAGGGAAGAGTTAAAAGGCTTGGCACCTTCTAATCAATTGCAGGGATGGAAGTCAAGTACTCTTTCATATGCGCCCGGAATGGAGCCGACCCAGTCCTATACGTAACTACTGGTATAGCGGAGTGCTGATGTGGTTAATCGGAACTCAGGAGCGCTGCCCCGGTGCCCGCCCTGCGGGTTTTCCTTGATTGCCTTTTCGCATGGTGCTGCTAGAATCCACCCGCCTTCTTTTTCACGGCTTGGGAGCGTGCGATGCCGGACATGCGCGATGCCATCGGGGTATTGCTTGCAGGAGGACAAGGCGAACGGTTAGCCCCGCTCACGCGCGACCGAGCCAAGCCCGCCGTGCCCTTCGGCGCGCTCTATCGCATCATCGATATCACGCTTTCCAACTGCATCAATTCAGACTTGCGGCGCGTATTTGTCCTCACGCAATACAAAGCGCTCAGCCTCAATCGGCACATTCGTGCCGGCTGGTCGCCGCTGGCCGGACTGGGCGACTACATCGAAGTGCTGACGCCGCAGATGCGAGTCTCGAAAGAGTGGTATCAAGGCACCGCGGACGCGGTGTACCAGAACATCTATTCCATCGGCAGCGAGCGCTCGAAATACACCTTCATCCTCAGCGGCGATCACATCTACAAGATGAATTACAGCCGCATGCTGCAGCAGCACATCGATTCGCAGGCCGACGTCACCGTGGCGACCATTGAATTTCCCGCCCCGCAATGCGCGCGGCAATTCGGGGTCATTGAGACGGACAAGAGCTGGCGCATCCAGGGCTTCGAGGAAAAGCCCGAACATCCCAAAGAGTCGCCGCACCGCCCGGGCTTCTGCAACGCCTCCATGGGCATTTATATTTTCAATACGCAGCTGCTTATTCCGATTTTGCTGGCCGATTCCGAAGATCCCAAGTCGCACCACGACTTTGGCAAGGACATCATCCCGCGCATCATCTCGAAGCACCGCGTGTTTGCCTACAATTTCGTGGATGAAAACCGCAAAGACGCTTTGTACTGGCGCGATGTGGGAACGTTGGACGCCTACTACGAGGCCAACATGGACCTCGTAAGCGTTTCGCCGGTTTTCAATTTGTACGATCAGGAATGGCCGCTGCGCACCTGGCAGCAGCAATGGCCGCCCGCGAAATTTGTGTTCGCCGACCCGGAACGCATGGGCGTGGCCACGGACTCGATCGTTGCCGGCGGCTGCGTGATCTCGGGCGGCCGCGTGCAGGGATCGGTGCTGGGATACAACGTGCGGGTCAACAGCTACTGCGAAGTCTCCGACTCCATCATCTACAATCACGTGAACATTGGCCGCCACTCGCGCATCCGCCGCGCCATCATTGACCGTCACGTCAGCCTGCCCGAACACACGGAAATCGGGTACGACACGGAAGCCGACAAGAAGCGCTTCCACGTAACGGAATCCGGCATCGTGGTGGTCATCCGCCAGGAATCGCTAATCGAAGAGCCCGAGCAGGCTTGAGCGCTCGAATTGCGGCCATCACAGACCCTTGCGTCGCTGCGGCTTGGGATCCTTCCGTTTTTTCGGAAACATGTCCCTGGGCATCGCAGCCAAGTAATCCAAGACGCGCTCCGTCCCGCCGGTTACGGCTGAGCTGTTCCCCGTTTTGAAAACTTGTTTCGTCGGCATGTCTGGTCTCCGGGATAGACATAAAGGGTATATGACCTACATACGGATTTCGTGCCGCATCCGGATATGTTCGACGCCATGAGGGGAAATGAATCACGGCGGTCTGCTACAATTTCTAGTTCAACACTGACTAGGAGAGAGTATAGAAATGTCCACCAAGATCGCCAAAGTGCACGCGCGACAGATTATCGATTCGCGGGGGAATCCCACCGTTGAAGCGGACGTGATTCTGGAGGGCGGCGCGATTGGCCGCGGCGCTGTACCTAGCGGAGCATCGACCGGCGAACACGAAGCGCTCGAGTTGCGCGACGCCGACAAATCCAAGTATCTCGGGAAGGGCACGTTAAAAGCGGTGGCCAACGCCAACGGCGAGCTTGCTAAAGCGGTCATCGGACTCGATGCCGCCGACCAGCGCTCCCTCGATCACGCCATGATCTCGCTGGATGGCACGCCCACCAAATCCCGGCTCGGTGCTAACGCGATCCTGGCCGTCTCGATGGCTGCCGCGCGCGCTGCCGCCGTGGCGCTGAAGCAACCGCTGTACAAATACCTGGCGCGCTACTCCTCCGATTCTTCCGCCAGGCTGCTTCCTGTCCCCATGATGAACATTCTCAACGGCGGAGCGCACGCCGATAGCTCAGTGGACTTTCAGGAATTCATGGTGATGCCCATCGGCGCGCCGAATTTTGCCGAGGCGGTGCGCTGGGGCGTGGAGATTTTCCACGCGCTAAAAGCTGCGCTGAAGAAGCGCGGCTACTCGACCGCGGTTGGCGATGAAGGGGGCTTCGCCCCAAGTTGCAAATCGAACGAAGAAGCCATTCAGATTGTGCTGGAAGCTATCGGCGCGGCGGGCTACAAAGCGGGGGAACAGGTGAGCATCGCGCTCGATCCGGCGTCCAGCGAATTCTTCGATAAAGCCAGCAACAGTTACGTCTTCAAGAAGTCGGATAAGTCCTCGCATACTTCGGAGCAGATGGCGGCCTACTGGACGGCGTGGACGGAGAAATATCCTATCGTCTCGATCGAGGATGGCATGGCGGAAGACGATTGGGCCGGTTGGAAATCGCTTACGGAGAAAGTGGCCGGCAAATCCGCGAAGAAAAAAATCCAGCTGGTTGGCGACGACCTCTTTGTCACCAACACCACGCGCCTCGAGCGTGGAATTAAGGAAGGCATCGCCAATGCCATCCTGATCAAGCTCAATCAAATCGGGAGCGTAACGGAAACTATCGACGCCATCGAAATGGCGCGCAAAGCCGGCTACCACTCGATCATTTCGCACCGTTCCGGAGAAACGGAAGATACCTTCATCGCCGATTTGGCCGTAGCTACTGCCGCTGGGCAGATCAAGACCGGCTCTGCGAGCCGCACCGACCGCATCGCCAAATACAATCAACTTTTGCGCATCGAGGAAGAACTGGGATCCGCGGCGAAGTTCGACGGGCACGCGGTCTCTGCCGGCTACTAGTTTCCAGCTGAGCGACGAATGGCCAAATTTGAAAAACACATTTTCGTGTGCATGAATCAGCGGGAAGCGGAGCATCCGCGCGGTTCGTGCGACCCCACAGGCGCGGGTGAACTGCAGCGGCTGTTTAAGACCAAGCTGGCGCAGCGCGGCATTCCCAACGCGCAAGTACGCGCCAACAAGTGCGGGTGCCTCGATCAGTGCGAGCTCGGCCCTACGGTGGTGGTGTATCCGGAAGCGGTATGGTACGGGCACGTGACGGCGGCGGACGTAGACGAGATCATCGAGTCGCACATCATCGGCAATCGACCCGTCGAGCGGCTGATTATCCCTGACGCCATACTGAACACCACGCACAGGAAGTAGTCGCCATGTCCATGACGCCACCCAGCAGGGGTGCCCGCACCGATCCCGGCAACGATTCCAGCAGGGGCCGTGGATCGCTGGCGATTCGACACGCTGTGCAGGACGATGTGCCGGTGCTGACGGAGATGATCAATGAGGCGTTTCAGGTGGAACGCTTCTTTCTTGGCGGGGATCGCATTAACCCTGAAGAGGTTTGGCGGCGGCTCGAGCGCGGCACCTTTCTGCTGCTGGAGCACGTCGGGATTCCGCTTGGGTGCGTGTACGCCGAGCTGCGCGGTGCCAGCGGATTCATCGGGTTGCTGGCGGTGACGCCGGAGCGGCAGAAGAGCGGGCTTAGCCGCGTACTGATGGACGCCGCGGAAGAGTACTTTCGCGCGAACCGTTGTACGCAGGCGGAATTGCGGGTGGTGAACCTGCGTGCCGAACTGCCGCCGTACTACCGGCATCTGGGGTATGAAGAGGTCGGGACCGAGAGCCTGCCTGCCGAGATTTCCGTGACACAGGCTTGCCATCTGATCGTGATGCGGAAGTTTCTGATTGTGCGGTAACGGCCGGCGATGGCCCCCCTTAGTTTTGTGTAAGTGTTCATTCTGTTCGGGTTATTGGCTTGGTTTATCGGCAGGCTAGTTACCTCCACTTTTCTGATTGGCTCATCGCATAGACCTGGGAGTACGGACGGGAAAGGCGGCCAATCGGGAGATGGGCGTTCCCAGGGGCCGAACTGGATCGATCTTGCGGACCTGGGGCGCAGCATGCTGCGTCCCTACAACAGGGCATAAAAACGCAGAGGTAGGAATGCCTATGCTACTGGTGGCCCGTTTCGCGGCACGGCTTGAAAATATTTTTGTGGAATCTCCGGAACGCAAGAGCCGAAAAGACTGATTTGATGAGAACCAGCGAGGCCAAGGTATTTGGTTTGTGCGGGTTACGTTGCGGGGAAGTCTGAAGTCCGGGCGTAATTCTCTACCCCGGAAAGTGTCTCAAGTTTTGGCGAGATTGTCAAGTAGAATTCTAGGGAAATTTTTACATGGTGGAGGGCGTGGTAGGATGGGGGCGGTTGGTGGTGACTCACTGCCGAGGTGGCGCCGGCTATTAACTTTGCGCTGCGTTCCCCCTACTGCTGGGTTCCTTTTAATGAGGTGTGGCTGTGACGGAGCTGATTGCGCCGACTGGGCGTACGCGGGTGGTGCGTGAGCCGCATCGTGCGTCGCATGAGCGTGCGGTGATTTACGGGATTTTGGACGAGGGGCTGGTGTGCCACGTGGGATTTAGCGTGGAGGGGCAGCCGTACGTGATTCCGACGATGTTTGCGCGAGTGGGGGAGGCGATTTACTTTCACGGGTCTGCGGCCAGCCGAATGTTGCGGAATCTGAGCAGCGGGGTGGCGGTGTGCGTTACGGTGACGCTGGCGGATGGGCTGGTGCTGGCGCGGT
>Ga0181537_10002101_pt1 | contig 17801 bp, 13 predicted proteins | sample PEATcosm2014_Bin_39_FD_119765 | JGI IMG/M metagenome (GOLD analysis project Ga0181537, IMG submission 119765) | Peatland microbial communities from MTU Mesocosm Facility, Houghton, MI, USA - PEATcosm2014_Bin23_10_metaG | ecosystem: Environmental > Terrestrial > Soil > Wetlands > Peat | place... | reverse complement strand
GGATTGCGGCTGGCTGACCTCTTCCCTGCCGAAACTGCGCCGGATGTAGCTGAAGAAATTCGGCGGCTGACGCGCAAGGCAGACCGCATGGGAACGACAAGCGCGCAGATGGAAATTCCGAATGGCGGCACGTCGCTGGAGGTGGGTGTAACGGCAGCGGCGATGACCGGCTCACAGCAGCAGCGGAGACGGCTGGGCTATGTGATTGTCTTCGAGGACCTGAGCGACTTGCTGAAAGCGCAGAAGCAGGCGGCCTGGCGCGAAGTGGCTCGGAGAGTGGCGCACGAGATCAAGAATCCGCTTACGCCCATTGTGCTCTCCGCCGAACGCATCAAGCGGCACATAGAGCGCGGAACAGGCGGCGAAAGCACCTCGCGAACAATCATTGAGAGCTGCGTCGATACGATTGGCTCCGCAGTGGAGACCGTGCGCAAGTTGGTGGACGAGTTCTCTCTGCTGGCGCGCTTCCCGCAGTCGCAACCGCAGGCGGCGGACCTGAACAGGATTGTGGAGAATGCGCTGGCACTGTTCGACGGACGGCTGGCGGGCATTCACGTGCAACTGGAGCTGGACCCCGAGCTGCCACGCGTGATGGCCGATCCCGAGGCGATCAAGCGCGTGATTGCCAACCTGGTGGACAACGCCGCGGAGAGCATGAAGGATTCGGTGGAGCGCGAAATACGCATCAGCACCTCATTGCTGGAGACACGTGACGCGGTGGAAATTGAAGTGTCTGACACAGGCGAGGGCGTGACGGCCGAGACGAAGGAAAAACTTTTTCTGCCGTATTTCTCTACGAAATCGCGCGGCACCGGACTGGGATTGGCGATTGTGGCGCGGATACTGGAAGACCACGGCGGCACGATTCGCGTAGAGGAGAACCGTCCGGTAGGCACTCGCTTTTTGGTGGAGTTACCGGTGGCAGCCGTGGAGCGGGCGCGTCCTGAAGCTGAGGCGCAGGAACAAGCTTGAGAGACTGGAAAGGCGGAAGATGATCCACATTTTGGTGGTGGACGACGAACCGAGCATTCGCCAGACGCTGGGCGGAATTCTGGAAGACGAAGGCTATCACGTAACAGGCGCCGAAGACGGCGAGAGCAGCCTAGTGCTGCTGCGCGATCAGCACTTCGACGTGGTGATGCTGGACATCTGGCTGCCCAAGATGGACGGACTGGAGGTGCTGGAGCAGATCAGAGGGCTTACCGATCGGCCCGAGGTTGTGATGATTTCCGGACACGGCACGGTGGAGACCGCGGTGAAGGCTACCAAGCTTGGAGCATACGACTTCCTGGAGAAGCCGCTCTCGCTGGACAAGACGCTGATCGTGGTAAAGAACGCGGCGGATGCGCGGCGGTTGCGCTCGGAAAATCAGGAGTTGAAGCGTCAGGTATCGCACACGGAAATTGCGGGCGACAGCATTCCGATGAAGGCGCTGCGACAACAGATTGGGTTGATGGCTCCGACGAATGGGCGCGTGCTGATTTATGGCGAGAGTGGAACGGGGAAAGAATTGGTGGCCCGGGCTATCCACGCACAGAGTTTGCGTAAAGATGAAATGTTTGTGGATGTGAACTGCGCGGCGATCCCAGAAGACCTGATTGAAAGCGAACTGTTTGGCTACTGCAAAGGCGCATTCCCGGGCGCGGAGAGCGCAAAAGAAGGCAAGCTACGCAAGGCCGACGGGGGCACGCTTTTTCTGGACGAAGTGGGCGACATGAGTTTGAAAACGCAGTCGAAGGTGCTGCGCATGTTGGACGAAGGACGCTTTACTCCGGTTGGAATGGAAGAGCCGGTGACGGTGAACGTACGCGTGATCGCCGCTACGAACAAGGATTTGGAAGAAGAGATTGGGCGCGGGAACTTTCGCGAAGATTTATTTTACCGGCTGAACGTGGTGCCTTTTGTGGTGCCTCCGCTGCGCGAACGCAAAGAGGATATTGCGGTGCTGGCGCGACACTTCCTCAAGGAATTCAGCAGCCAATACAGTCGCCGAACAAAAGAGATTGCAGACGAGGCGCTGGAGGTGCTGACGCGCTACTCGTGGCCGGGAAACGTACGCGAGCTGCGCAACGTGATTGAACGGATTGTGATCATGAATCCGCAGGTGCAGCGGTTGGAGCGCAAACACTTGCCGTCGGTGCTGTATCGCGAAGGTACTCGGAGATCGCTGGGCGATTTCACAACCTTGCATCAGGCGCGTGCGGCTTATGAGCGCGATTACATTCTGAAGAAACTCGATGAGACCAATGGTAACGTCAGCCGCACGGCAGAAGTGCTGGGGCTGGAACGGAGCCATCTGTATCGGAAGATGAAGGCGCTGGGAATTGCGGTGAAAGAATAGGGGAGCAGGTTTCAAGGTTTCAAGGTTTCAAAGTTTCGAGGTTTCAAGGGGAACGGGTTTCAAGGTTTCAAGGTTTCAAAGTTAAGATCAAGGTCAAGATCAAGGTCAACTACCCCACCCTCCGCCTAAAGAACAGGCGGAAGGGTAGGGCACCCGAAAGCTACTTTCCCGGAGCGAGCGCTTCTAGTTTGCGGATGGTTTTTAGAGTTTCGCTGAGTACGGTTTTGCCTACCTCTTTCTCGAACTCTGCTTGCAATTTGTCGAAGGCACGGATGGCACGGAGGGCGCAGCGCTTGCCCTGCGGCTTGAGGGCGAGCAGGTAGGAGCGGGCATCTGCGGGGTCAATCACGCGCTGCAGGAAACCCTTGGCTTCCAGCGATGATATGCAGTGGCTTACGTTGCCACGCGTGGTGCCGAATGTGTCGGCAAGTTGCGAGGGCTTGGCGGGTTCGGGCTCGTCGAAAAAGAGGGCGGCAAGGACGAGGCCTTCCAGAAAGTTCAGGCCGTCGGAGGCGAGGGCGCGTGCGGCGAGGGCGTCAAAGCGGCGGGCGGCGCGATTGATGGCAAACATCGGACTCTCGTGCAAGAAGGCGTCTATGCGCATGGAGACACTTATATAGTTGAGGGGATCAACTATCAAGAACAATATGAAACCATGGTTGTGAGTTCCTCTTCATGCAGCCCAGAATGGTGGCGCGGCCACGCGCATCCAAAGAAGAGCACGCAATCGAGGGCTTCATGAAGAGCTTCGCCATCTTACTTGTACTGAGCTGTGCCGCACTGGCGCAGAGTTCGCCGGGGCAGCAGGCTCCAACGACGAGCACACCACCGCGACATGACGAGCAACTGGTAGTGACCGGAAGCTATGACGCGGTGCCGCTGGAGGAGACGGACCGCAGCGTGGACACGCTGCCCGTGGGTGGGTCTCCGGTGAGTTACCGCAATTGGGTGGACGTGCTGGAGCAGGATCCGTCGCTCGACGTGCAGCAGCGCGCGCCGGGAACGTCGGCGGATATTTCGATACGCGGTGCGACGTTTGGCGAAGCATTGATACTTGTGAATGGATTGCGACTGAACGATGTGCAGACCGGTCACAATAATCTGGATATTCCCTTCCCTTTTGAGGCCGTTCAGCGGGTGGAAGTGCTGAAGGGCGCGGGCTCTACGATGTATGGCTCGGACGCGATGGGCGGGGCGGTGAACTTTATTACTGCCGCGCCGGAGCACATGGAAATTCGCTTTGGTGCCGGGATCGGCAACTTTGGGACTAATCTGCAAAATGGTGCGCTTTCACTGGTGCGCAAGCCGTTCAGCGAAGAGCTGACGTTTGTGCGTGAACTGTCTTCGGGGTTCATCGCTGACCGCAATTATCGGAACCTGGCGATCGCCTCGGAGAGCAGGATCAACACTGCGCTGGGTGCCAGCGACGTGCTGCTTGGGATTAGCGACCGTCCATTTGGCGCGGCAGGATTCTATGGGGTACCGGCGAGCATACCGAGTTGGGAGCGCACGAAAGGCTGGCTGGCCGCTTGGTCGCAGCCGATTGGCACACAGACCTCTGCGGAGTTTGCTTACCGACGGCACACGGATGTTTACATCTACACGCTCCAAGATCCTGCGGCCTATGAGAACAATCACATCGACACGGACTACCAGGCGGCGGTGCGACGGTACGAAAAGATCGGCGATGCATCTCACGACACCATGCGCGTGTATTACGGCGTGGATGGATTGCGCGAGCACATTGACAGCACAAATCTTGGCATACACACGCGCGACCAGGGCGGAGCTTATGTCAGCTTCGACGCACGGGCGCTGAAGCGCTTCTCATTCAACGTTGGGGCGCGGGAGGAGCTTTACACGGCGGGGCGGCAGGTGTTCAGTCCTTCGGTGTCTGGCGCGTATTGGGTGAATAGCCGGGTAAAACTGCGGGCGTCGGCTTCCCATGCGTTTCGTCTGCCGGACTACACGGAGCTTTACTATACCGATCCGCTGCATTTAGGGAATCCGAACCTGAAGCCGGAGACCTCGTGGAGTTATGAAGGCGGAGTGCAGTTTGTATTGGCGCGCGGGCTGACGGCGGATGCAACGGTGTTCCATCATCGCGACCAGAACGTGATTGACTATGTGCGCACGGACGCCGCCGCGATGGCAAATCCGAACACCCCGTATGGGGCGGAGAATATTCAGCGGTTGAACTTTACGGGCGCGGAGATTTCAGTGCGGTGGCAATTGCCTCGGCGGCAACGCATCGAACTGAGCTACACGGGGATGCACGGCGCAGGAGCTACGCTGGCGGGAGATCAGTACCTTTACGTTTTCAATTATCCGGTGAATGCCGGCGTGGCGACCTGGTGGAGCAGGGTGCCGGGCGGATTTGATTCGCGCTTCAGGGTAGCGGCCTTGCAGAGATACGGGCAGTCTGCGTATCCGCTGGTGGAGTGGACGGTGGGACGCGCGTTTCGATACGCAACTCCGTATGTACAGCTGACAAACCTTACGGATACGAAGTATCAGGAGATTGCGGGCGTGGCGATGCCGGGGCGCGGGGTGATTGCGGGGCTGGAGTTGCGGTGGAAGGCGAAGTAGGGGAGCAAGGTCAAGAGCGAAAATCAGAAGCAAGGGCAAGAACCCCACTCAACGAAAAGAGCGTTGAGTAGGCCACCCGCGCGGCGTAAGAATGGGGCACCCGCAAGAGTTCTGATGTCCCGGAATTTCTGACTAGGCTTGAGGCTTGGGTGCCTTGGGTTTCCTGGGCTGGGGCTTGCGGGGAGCGGGCTTCTCGTCTTTGTCGGAGAGGCGCGTGTTCAGGGACTCCAGTTGCTTGCGCCAGTCTATGGCTTCGTCTACGTCGCGAACATTGTCACGCCAGCCTTCGCGCACTTTTACGAAAAGTTCGAGGAAGACTTTGACGCCGAGGATGCGTTCGATTTGCTGACGGGCGCGGGTGCCAATGTGTTTCAGCATGGCGCCTTGTTTGCCGATTACGATGGCTTTCTGGCCGTCGCGCTCTACGAAAATTACTGCCGAAATTCTTGAGAGCTTTTTTCCCTCTTCGAATTTTTCTATCAGCACGCCGCTGGCGTAGGGAACCTCTTGCGCGGTGTTGATTAGAATCTGCTCGCGAATGAGTTCGGCGACGATGAAGCGCTCGGGCTGATCTGTGATCTGGTCCTCAGGAAAATACTTGGGACCCTCAGGCAAGGCGTTGGCTACGGAGGTGAGCAGCTCTTCTTTGCCCAATCCCTTTTCGGCTGAGATGGGGATGATCTGCGCGAATTCGAAGCGCTTGGTCCAGTCTTCTATGACTGGGAGGAGCTTGATTTTTTCGAAGAGATCAATTTTGTTGAGCAGAAGGAAGGTTTTAACGTTGGCACGTTTTACGATGTCGAGGACGAACTCGTCTCCGGTGCCGAATTTCTGGGTTACATCGACGATGAGCAGGATGAGGTCGCAGCCCTCCATGGAGTCATAGACCTCCTGCATCATGCGTTTGTTGAGCTGGTCCTCCGGCTTATGTACGCCGGGAGTGTCAACGAAGACGATCTGGCCAGCGGGACGTTTGCCCTGGCGCTTTACGTTAACGATTCCAGTGATGCGGCTGCGCGTGGTTTGCGCTTTGTGGGTGACGATGGCGAGTTTTTCGCCGACTAGCGAATTGAGCAAAGTAGATTTGCCCGCATTGGGGCGGCCGATAATTGTTACGAATCCTGAGCGCACCTATTGATGCTATTCCACTGCGGGGTTCTTGGGAATGGGCGATTGGTGTTTAGCCGTGACGCGGAGCTTTTCTACGCGGCGGGCGGTGGATTCGAGAACCTCAAAACGGAGGTCGCCGTCTTGCACCACCTCACCGGGGAGCGGGATGTGTCCCGCGATTTCTGTGACCAGGCCGCCGACGGTGGTGGCGTGCCAGTCCTCGGCAAGGCGCAGGCCGAGGAGTTCCTCGAGGCGGTCTGCTTCAAGGCTGCCGAGGACTATGTAGCTGTTGTCGCTCTCGCGGATGGCTTCATTGCGGAGCTCGCCCTCGTTGCTGAGTTCGCCTACGATCTCTTCGATCAGGTCCTCTACGGTTACGAGTCCAGCAACGCCGCCGTATTCATCCACTACGATGGCCATGCGGCGGTTGGCGCGCTGCATTTCATTCAGGAGTTCGCTGGCGCGACGGGTTTCCGGGACGAAAAAGACATCGGTCTTCATGAGGCTGCTGGCGGCGCGGCGAGCAGCTTCCGTGTCTGCGACCTGGAGCAGATCGCGCGCGCTCACGATTCCTACGATGTGGTCGAGGTCTCCGAGGTAGACGGGGACGCGTGAAAAAGGGTGCTGCGAAAGGAGATGCGTAAGCTCCTCTACCGTTGTTGCGGCGGTGACGGCAACGATGTCTGGACGCGGAGTCATTACGTCACGCACGGTTTTATCGCCGAACTCGACAACGGAGTGGATGAGTTCGCGATCGCTCTCTTCGAGAATTCCCTCGTCCTGACCTGCTTCTATGAGGGCGTCGACGGCCTCGGAAGGATGCTCGGGTTCTTCTCCAGCGTGCTCAGGACGGGTGAGCGAGACGATGGATTGCAGGAATGCGAGAAAGAGGGTGAGCGGCAAGACCGCCCAGATGAGTAGACGGAGCAGGAAAATGAAGCGCACAAGCCAGCCGCCGCGCGTCCGCGAAAAAATGAGGTAGGGAACAAAACGGTCGAAGATAAGAATGACGAGTGTGCCCAAGCCCACAGCCTGCGCGGCTTCGTCGGCGTGCCAGTCCGGATGTGAGAAAACGGAGTAGGCGAGCAGAAAGCAGATGGTCGCGGTAAGAAGCTGCTCCAACAGGGCAAAGGAAAGAGCCGCGCGTTGATGATTGAATCCTAGACGCGGCTCGATCTGGTGCTCAAACAGTTCGATGTTCTCCTGAAACTCACGCGAGAGAAACTTGCCGCTCTCGGTGTAGAGGCGGGAGACGTATGCGCTGATGAGCAGCAGCGCGATGAGTATGAGAAGCGCGAAGGCTAATAGCATTACGGGCGCCTCCGGGGAGTGGACGTTGTGCGCTCGATGAGTCCGGCGGGCAGATTCAGTCCGGCGCGAAGACGGCTTTCAAGCTTGAGCATTTGGCCTCGGTCAGACTCATGATCGTGTCCGGCAAGGTGCAACATGCCGTGCAGGATGAGCACCTTCACTTCAGTGAGGAGGTCATGGCCTAAGAATGCGGCCTGGGTGCGCGCGGTCTGGAGGGAGATGGCTATGTCTCCACCTTGCGCCTGCGGATCTGGAAAGCTGAGAACGTCAGTGGGCTGGTCTTTGTGGCGGAATTGCAGATTGAGTTGACGCAGTTCGGCGTCACTGGTGAGCAGGACATTGACCTCGCCTGCAAGTCCGGCAGCGCGTTGTGCCCGGTTCGCAAAACGTGCCAGGGCCAACCGGCTCAGGTCTCTCGTTTTTCGTCGTTCCAGAATCACGGCTCTCAAATTTCCGGGCTGTACCGGGTGCGTTGAAAAGAAATCGTTGAAAAAGAAAAAGGGGAGAGCGCGAGGCTCTCCCTCTATTGTACCGAATTGGCTACTGCTGGACGGGAACGCTCCCCTTGGCCTTGCCGTTCAATTGCAAGTCGGCTGAGGCACGGGCGGTTTCGCCTTCCAGTTGAAGGCTGAGCTGGCGATCATCACGAGTCTTGAAGTCCTCATAGGCACGAATGATTCGCTGCACAAGTTGATGACGGACAACATCGGTTTCATTGAACATCTGGAAGCGGATGCCTTCGACTCCCTGAAGCACATTCATGGCCTCGATGAGGCCACTGCGACTGGCATTGGGGAGATCGATCTGGGTGATGTCACCGGTAATGACGGCCTTGGAGTTGAATCCGAGACGGGTGACGAACATTTTCATCTGCTCGCTGGTGGTGTTCTGGGCTTCGTCCAAGATGACGAAGGAGTCATTGAGGGTTCGACCGCGCATGAATGCGATGGGAGCAATCTCGATGACATTCTTCTCCAGGAAGCGGTCCACCTTCTCCGGCTCAAGAAGATCATAGAGCGCATCGTAGAGCGGACGGAGATAGGGATCGACCTTCTCCTGGAGAGTTCCGGGCAGGAAGCCGAGACGCTCGCCAGCCTCCACGGCAGGGCGGGCAAGGATGATGCGCGCAACCTTCTTGGAGAGCAGGGCTGAGATCGCCATGGCCACCGCAAGATAGGTTTTGCCGGTTCCGGCGGGACCGATGCCGAAGACCATGTCACTCTGCTCAATGGCCTCAAGATACTGGCGCTGATTGACGCTCTTGGGCTGCACCTGGCGCTTGTTTCCCACGGCGCGCTGCTTGGCGGAGTCGGCAAGCTGACGCAGGGTGACCGCGGGATCAGAGACCAAGACACGCAGCATGGAATTGAGTTCGCCGTTGAAGACCTGTTGCCCGTGGGTACGGAGGTATTCAAAATCGTTGAAGACCTGCTCTATGCGCGCCACGTCAGCGGGTTCGCCATCAATCTGGATTGAGTTGGGCTTCAGTTCAATCGCGACATTCAGCCCATCCTCAAGCATGTGAAGGTTTTCGTCGCGAGTACCGAAGAGAGTTTCGACATTGGGGCGAAGTTCGATGTTTTTCTTCATCGAGAGTTTAGATTCACCTCGGGCGCAGTTTGGAACGTTGAACAACGTGGATGCCAGGAACGAGTTGGAGCGTGGAGAGCAGAGGCACGAATGTACGAGAGCGGCTGGAAGGATTGCTTCTGGTTGGAAGCAGGTAGCATTGGGCAGGAGCGTACCGTGTTCTCCGCCAGTAGTCAATAAAAGATTGGCAGAACGCAGAACGCGGATTGTTGAACGTTCGGAGTACGTCCATTGTCAGGTTGGTTAGATGTGCGCGGAGGATTCCGGTCGCTTTGAACGCACAAAAAAAGACGCGAGGACAGGATGCCCAGCGCTAGTCGAGGAAATCCACAAAACTGTCGGTGATCTCTGCGCCATGATTATTGGCAATGCGGGTGGCTGCTGATTCCACCTGCTTCATGAGTCCTGTGAGGTAGTCTCGCGAGGAGCTGATGGCCACGACGCCGAGAGTTGCCGTTTGCCAGAGATCAGTGGGATCAACTTCAGCCACGGAGACGTTGAAGCTGGCGCGAATACGATCCTTGAGGCTGCGCAGGACCTGACGGCGGTCTTTGAGCGACTGAGCGGCTTCAATGCGAAGTTCAAGCGTGAGATGTGCGATGGGCATGGGTTACCCGTTTCAGGGTCGGTGTGCCTGGCTAATGGCCGCCGGGAAGAGATTCCGGCTGCTTTGCCGGATACACCTTCCGCGATTCCGGTGTGGCGAGTGTAGGAAGGAGCAATGGAAAAATGCAAGGACGAAAAAGAGGCCCCGTCCAATTGGACGAGGCCGATGGAGAAGCGACGCTCACTTAACGCGAGACGTTCTTGCCAAAGTTGAAGGTGGGACCAAAGGAGAGACGAACGCTGTTGCGCGAATCCGCGAGGAGTCCGCTGAAGAGGAACACATGCACGAACTCGGCATCAGCGCGCAAGTGGAAGTGCTTTGTCAGATTGTAATCGGCACCACCGCCCACCCCATAGAAGTAAGTGGTATCGGAGGGGTGCGTGCTGTGCAAGACTCCAGCAAGAACCAGTGCACCTGAGGGGCCTGCAACGAAGGTAGTGAAGGCGTCATGCGGTTCCAAATTGATATGCTCGTGGATCGCGCCGATGGACGGATGCACAAACAACGTAACCTTTTTGAAATGGTGCCATGCAAGCTGAGGACCTCCCGTGAAGGTCTGGGTTCTCGCACTAAAAGGGACGTAGGCAGAATAGTTTGCCGGAATGGAGGGGGGAACACCGAATGGAGTGGGTACCCCGTAAATTCCCGCCTGGATCAACCCTTCGACATCGTTGTAGTAAGCCGTCTTGAGTTCGTTGGGAACCAGCGTTCCTCTGCCGTCCTGGTTGCTGTAATCGAAGCCGAGGGCGAGCCAACGCCTGACGTTGTAACCGAGCTGAGTATTGAATCCTCTTTGTGTGAGGTTGATCTTGGGGGACCCAAGATAGCTGTATCCGGCGAAGACGTCGTAACGTCCGACATAGTCCTGCTGTGCAAAAGCGCAGGCGGAGAGGGTAAGCAGTAGCACTGCCAAAAACAATTTCTTCATTCTCTAGCTCCCGGATTCCCTTGTAAGCGACGGTTTGCAGCCATCACCCCTTCAGGAACTCTGATCGTCGATGTTTTGAACCGTGCAGACACGTTTTGGATGCCTGCGTAACTAAATGAAACTGCGCGGATTGTGGAAGCTTCCCGAATTGAACTGCATTGCAACCCGGTGCAGCCTATTGGGCAATCCACACCCTCAAACGTCTCCTCACGAAAACAGCTGGGTACAGCACCCTCGCAAAGCCATCCTCTATGAGCGCAATCTCTGGAACGTATTCCAGAGTCGCTGAATAAGTGGAGGAATATTACATGAATGTAAGTTCGCAATCGAGACAAATTATGCAGCAGGTGCGTAATGGTTTTGTAAGAGCATCGCAGGAGTAAACGGGGCGATCTGCCGCAAAAAAATCCCGAAGCGAAAAAGCTTCGGGACCATTTACAGGGTGACACACGAAGCGCCGATGAACGGTGTCCACCGGCGCGCTTCGTTCGTTAGTTGAGCTGGGTTGCGACCTTCTCGGTGAGGTAGGCTTCGATGACATCGCCCTTCTTCACGTCATTGTAGTTGTGGATGCCGATGCCGCACTCCATACCGGTGCGAACCTCGCTGGCGTCATCTTTGAAGCGCTTGAGCGAACCGATTTTGCCGGTGAATACGACCACGCCGTCGCGAAGCAGTCGTACTTCGGAATCGCGCTTGATGGCACCGTCGCTGACCTGACAACCGGCGATGGTTCCGACCTTGGGGATGCGGAAGACGTCTTTCACGTCGGCGCGTCCGAGGTAGGATTCCTTGATCGTCGGATCGAGCAGTCCGGTCATCGCCTTCTTCATCTCATCCTGGAGCTCGTAGATGATCGAGTGGAGACGGATATCAACCTTCTCCTGCTCGGCCATTTCCTGCGCCTTGCGTTCCGGACGGACGTTGAAGCCGATGATGATGGCGTTGGAGGCAGCGGCCAAGAGCACATCGCTCTCGGTGATGGCACCGACCGAGTGACGCAACACCTTGATGCGAACCTGATCGTTGGAAAGCTTCATGAGCAGGTCATTGATGACTTCGACCGAGCCCTGGACATCGCCCTTAAGGATGATATCGAGTTGCTTGGTGCCTTCGTCCTTGATCTGCTGGGCGAGGCCTTCGAGCGAGACGCGCGCAGTCTTTGCGAGCACGGCCTCGCGGGCTTTGCCTTCGCGGTAGTCGGCGATTTCACGGGCCTTTTCACGCTCGGCAACGACCACGAACTGATCGCCTGCCTGCGGGAGGCCTTCGAGTCCGAGGATCTCCACCGGAGTGGATGGACCAGCTTCTTCGAGTGGGCGTCCACGATCGTCAAACATGGCGCGAACCTTGCCGAAGATGTTGCCGACGACGAAGTTTTCACCGGCGCGAAGGGTACCGTTGTCGATGAGTACGGTTGCCACCGGACCGCGTCCGCGATCCAGTTTGGCTTCCAGCACGGTGCCGGAGGCGAGGCGCTCGGGCGTTGCCTTGAGCTCCTTCATGTCCGCCACGAGGCAGATCATCTCCATTACCTGGTTGAGATTGGTTTTCTGCTTGGCCGAAACATCCACGAAGATGGTGTCGCCGCCCCAGTCTTCAGGGAGCAAGCCGCGGTCGGCGAGCTGCTTCTTGACGCGATCGGGCTGCGCATTCTCTTTGTCAATCTTGTTGACGGCCACAATGATTGGAACCTTGGCGGCGCGGGCGTGGTCAATGGCCTCAATGGTCTGGGGCATGACGCCGTCATCGGCAGCCACTACCAGTACAACGATGTCCGTAACCTTGGCGCCGCGAGCGCGCATGCGGGTGAAGGCCTCGTGACCAGGCGTATCGAGGAAGACAATCTCGCGGCCAAAGGCGGGCGAGTTGGTATCCGTGATCTTTACCTTGTATGCGCCAATGTGCTGGGTGATACCACCGGCTTCACCCTCGGCTACGTTGGTGGAGCGGATGGCATCGAGCAAGCTGGTTTTGCCGTGATCGACGTGTCCCATGATGGTGACCACGGGCGGACGTGTGACAGTGGCAAACACCGCCTCGTTATCCTGCTCTATCGCCTGAGCATCGTATTCCTGCTGAATCTGATCCTCGAAGCTGATGACCGAGCTCTCGGCTCCGAAATGGCGAGCCATGTCGCGGGCAAGATCTTCGCTGAGCGTCTGGTTGATGGTGGCAAAGACACCGCGAGCCAACAGGCGCGCAATCAAATCCTTGGCGCGGATGTCCAGCTTTTCGGCGAGGTCCTTTACACTGACGCCTTCAGAGATGGTGATCGCACGCGTGATCGGCAATGGCTCATTGCTGAGCGAAAGCCGCGGCGGCGGCGTGAAGCCCTTCATTGGGCCTTCCTGCTTGCCACGAGGACCGGTGTAACGCTGTCCGGGACGGCGGGAAGGTGCGCCTATACGAGCGCCGGGGCGCGGAGCCGTGCCCGGAGGCGGAGCTCCAGCGGCGGCACCAAGCAGACCACCCGGACGGGGCGGGCCACCGGGACGCGTGCCCATACCGGGGCGACCCGCCATTGGCGGACGGCCTCCCGGGGTGGGAGCGCTGCGCGTGGGATGCATGGGGCGACGTTCGCCCGGACGGAACGGCGGACGCGAGCCGGGAGCTCCGGGAGTGAAGCCAGGAGCACCAGCTCCGGCAGGACCTGCGGATTGTCCGGGACGCGGACGCTGGAAAATGGGCTGACCGCGCACAGGCAGACCGGTACGTCCGGCCATCGTAGAAGGCGGTTGCGGCGGACGCGGCGGAGCCGGGGGCGGCGCAAGGTACACCGGACGCGGCCCAGTCTGCGGCACGATCATGCGGCGGGCAGGCGGTGCAGGCGGCTGCGGCGGCACTGGACGCGCGGCTGGCGCGGGCTTTGTGGCGGGCTTGGCCGGAGTGTGCACAGAAGCGCCATCCAAAACAGGTGCGACATGAGCCTCGGGGACTTCAGTGCTGACCGGAGCGGACGGAGCTGCTTCCACGGGAGCGGGTGCAGGTGCGGCGTCAACCGATGCGGTAGATTGCACGGGGGCAACAGCTGCAGGCGCCTCAACGGCAGGAGCGGGAGGCGCGGCGACTTCTGCGTGCGGCTCAGCCGAAATGGGCGGCGCAGCAGGGGCGACCGGCTTCACAGGGATTTCAATCTTTGGCGAACGCGCGGCGACCGATTCCGGGGTCACCATGCGGGGCATACGCTCTGGCACAACCGGAGTTGGCGGCGCAGGCTTGGGCGCAATCGGCTTATTGACGATCGCCCTGGGCGGAGCGGGTGGAGGAGCCACCGGACGGGCGGGCGTAGCAGCCTCAACCGGCTGGGCCGACCGCGCCATAATTGCCTTCAGCGCATCGCCAGGCTTGGAGATCTTGGAAAGATCGATTTTGGGGCGGAACTCTTCGCCACCGGTGCGATGACGGGAGTGTGCGCCGCTTGTCTCATGAAAGTACTTGCGTACTTTTTCGGCTTCATCGGCTTCTACAGAGCTGGAGTGGGTCTTCTTCTCCGTGACGCCAACTTTGATAAGCACGTCGAGGATCTGTTTGCTTTTTACTTCCAGCTCGCGAGCCAGATCGTTAATTCGAATCTTCATCCGCCGTTCGTTTCCTTATGCCTTTGCCGTTCCACCTGCCTGGAGCGGTTAGGCTGCGCCGTAGCGCGTTCCTGCTTGGAGCGGTCTTCTTTTCGAAGACATCCTTGCTGCGTTTGCCTGGGCGTTTGGCTAAGCGGCCCAGAAACTAGCTTCTACTGCAGAAGCTGGCACGAGTGTGAACCCTGAGGCCACACCCTACCGATTATTTGTTGCCCCGGTTCTCGTCCTGCTCATCCGGATGCTCGACTTCACTTTCTGTAACTTTCACCGGAGCTTGCTCTTCGACCGGTGGTTCTTCCACCGGGGGTTGCTCCTCCGTGGTTTCAGGCTCATCGACCGGAGACTGCGCTTCCGCGGTTGCCGCTTCGGGACTGACATTATCAGCAGCCAGCAACGGTTCAGAGGGGAATTCCGCATCTACAGCATCGGCGGAAACCACCTGCTCGGCAGACTCCAAGGTGGAGAAGTAATTGTTAACCGCCACCGAAATCTTCTCAACAGTCTCCGGGTCAATTCCGGGGATTGCTTCGAGCTCTTCGGGGGTCATGTCAGCCAAGGTCTCAACCGTGGTGATACCAGCGTTGGACAGCTTCTCCAAGACTGGATCGCCAAGTTCGGCAGCAATATTCTCGAGCGAGGTCGCGGAGTTGCCGACGAGCGAATTCATCTGCTCCTCGACTTCCTGACGCTTCTCCTCTTCACTCTTGATGTCAATCTTCCAGCCGAGAAGCTTCGCAGCGAGACGAACGTTCTGGCCCTTCTTGCCAATGGCGAGCGAAAGCTGAGTATCGTCAACGATCACTTCGAGGTGCTTGTCATGACTATCAACAATAGAAACTCGCGAAACCTTGGCGGGCTGAAGAGCCTTTTCAGCGAAGGTCACTGCGTCTTCGTGATATTCGATGATGTCAATCTTTTCGCCTCGCAACTCGCGGATGATCGACTGCACGCGCATACCCTTCATGCCGACACAGGCGCCCACTGCATCCACGTCTTTATCGCGCGACATTACGGCAATCTTGGTGCGCTCGCCTGCTTCGCGGGCGATGGCGCGGATCACCACCGTGTTGTCATAAATCTCAGGAACTTCGGTCTGGAATAGGTTTGAGACCAATTCCGGCGCGGCGCGAGAGACGATCACGCCCGGTCCCTTGGTAGCCTTTTCAACCTTCGCGATAACCACGCGGACACGCTCGCCGACGGCGAAGGATTCGAGTTTGCTCTGCTCCTTGCGCGGCATGCGAGCCTCAGCTTTGCCGAGGTCAAAGATGTAATCGGGACCTTCGATGCGCTTGACGGTGGCGTTCACAACCTCATTCACGCGGCCGTGGTACTCGTTGTAAACCGTGTCCCGTTCGGCCTCACGCACTTTCTGGAAAATGACCTGCTTGGCCAGTTGGGCGGCGATGCGTCCGAGACCTTCAATGGATTTTTCCTGGAGCAGTTCTCCGCCTACGACGGCGTCTTCGCTAATTTTCAGCGCCTCTTCGAGCGAGATCTGAATCTGCGGGTCTTCGATGTCGTCTTCGCTGGGGAGAATCTCCTTCACCGAGTACGCCCGGATTGCGCCGGTTTCACGATCGAGGACGGCGCGCAGACTCTCCTGCGTCTTGTAGAACTTGCGCGTGGCGACGACGATGGCGTCTTCAACGGCGGAAACAACGATGTCGGGATTAATCCCCTTCTCGCGGCTCAACGCGTCGATCACGTTATAAAGTTCGCTTGCCATATAGCCTGCCACCTTCACGTATGCGGGGCCTCGCCCCACTTGGATTGTTGCCTGCCCGGACTCGCGCCGGAAGCACTCTGTTGGAGTTACACGCGGTGCGAGCCGCGCTGGACTGAAATTGAAGAACTACTGCCGGTCTAGAACTCGGGCACCAAGCTTGCCTTCTCGACATTCGAGTAAGGCACCACTACCACTCCGGCGCCCTGCGCTTTGGCCTTTTTGCGACTGCCGACCTGATCCAGATCGACCGTGAGCTGGCCCCCGGCAAAACTGGTCAAGCGACCCTCAAAATGGCGGTTACCGTTGACCAGTTCGCGCGTGCTGAACTTGACCAGACTGCCGGTAAACTGCTCAAAGTGTTCTGGCTTGAACAATTTGCGGTCCAACCCGGGAGAGGAAACCTCCAACACATAAGCTGCGCCAGGAACCGCATCCTCAACGTCAAAAATCGTAGCCACCTCGCGACTGTATGTCGCGCAATCTTCGTGTGTCACACCGCCGGGCTGTCTGTCGATATAGATGCGTAGAGTGCGGCCTGCACCGCTTCCCTTGAGTTCCAGATCCCAAAGGATCAGGCCGCTGGATTCAGCAACTCTTTCGGCAATCTCACGAACCTTATCGAGCGTCAACGCCATGCTTGAATCAAAACTCCGCGGAACTATGCCGCATTCTTAACCTTGCAACAAACCGTAGCTTCCCGCACAGGCCTCGCGGCTGCCTGCCTTCGCCAAACACGCAAATGGACAGGGGAATGTAACAGGAGCGCGAACCCACAGAGGTTCGCAAGCTGCCCTCATCCACGCTCAACCCGGAAGCACAGAGGAAGCACTTACGCAGCTATCACTAGAGAGTATAGCTCGGGTTCGGGAGGGAATACAACCAACGAGCACCGTGCCGGCAAGCCCCGGACTCGCCCGAAACCCCCTTGGTTACACAAGATTGGATACTCGAGTGCGATGTAAAGATTCATTGCGTCGGGGCCATTGAGGGCAAAAGCCCTGCGCACCACGTTAGAATAACAAAGCTGTATTCTTCACTAGCGCAATTCCGGCATCTATGGAGTGACCGTGAGAATTCCCCAAATCTGGCTGCTGACGTTGGCGGCAATCGTACTGGCCGTACCCGCAGTAGCAGAAGAGATCGAGGCCCCGCAACCGCGGTGGCAGGATGCTGCACAGAGCGCACCTCCCGCCCAGCAATCTCCCGCGGAAGCGGCAAAGCCGTCTCCTGCGGCGCCGCAGGCTGCGCCGGGAAGTGCGAGCCCCAGTACACCGCAATCCGCTGCACCACAGAATGCGACGCCCCCGGCTACCGCTGCAGAACAAAGCCAGCGTGAGAAAGCTGAGCGGGAGCTGAGGGATCAGGAGAAGCAGCGCGTTCTGGGAGTTGTTCCGTCTTTCAACGTAAGTTACCTGAACGATGCTGCATCGCTAACGCGGAAGCAGAAAATGCAACTGGCGTTTCGCTCCTCTGTGGACCCGGTCACGTTTGGCGTGGCGCTGCTTGCGGGCGGGTATCACGAGGTGTTCAACGACAAGTCCGGCTTCTCCTGGGGAGCAGCGGGTTATGGAGAACGCGCTGGAGCTGCCTACCTGGACACCTTCAGCAGCAACATGATCGGCAATGGAATTCTGCCCGCGCTTCTGCATCAGGATCCCCGCTACTTCCGGCTGGGGCACGGAAGCAAGACGCACCGAATTCTCTACGCCGCGTCGATGGCCTTTATCTGCAAGCATGACAACACGGGCAAGTGGGAGCCCAATTATTCCAATATCGCCGGGAACATTGCGTCCGGTGCGCTCTCAACTGTCTATTATCCGGGTAACGATTCGGGAGTTGGCCTCACCATCAGCAACGGCATGATTGTGACCGCCGAGGGTGCAATTGGCTCGATCTTCCAGGAGTTCTGGCCTGATCTGAACAATAGATTTTTCCACCAAAAGAACTAAAGGCCGCCACCTGCATACTGGCGCGCAACTGACCGCGCGGTCCTCTTGTCGTCTTCTCTTCTTTTT
>Ga0181537_10002100_pt1 | contig 17805 bp, 15 predicted proteins | sample PEATcosm2014_Bin_39_FD_119765 | JGI IMG/M metagenome (GOLD analysis project Ga0181537, IMG submission 119765) | Peatland microbial communities from MTU Mesocosm Facility, Houghton, MI, USA - PEATcosm2014_Bin23_10_metaG | ecosystem: Environmental > Terrestrial > Soil > Wetlands > Peat | place... | reverse complement strand
TGTCAGCATCATCGGAGAAAACGCCACGGAACTCATCCACATCGGCCTGGTGGTGCTGGACCACAACCAGACCATCGATGAATTCATCGAGCAGGTTTTCAACTATCCGACGCTGAGCGAACTTTACAAATACGCCGCTTACGACGGGTTGGGCAATCTCGCCGGTCATAAGCTGCGCGAAGGGTGACGCGGGTGCGGGGCGGTTGATTTGGTAGCGTGTATTACACCGCTGCACAGAGGGTTGATTGAGTGCGGGGCGGTTTTGCTTCGCAGCATGGATTACACCGCTGCATAGGCAAGAGTGCCTGTGCTACTGACTGACGGCAACATCGGAACCGCACTTCAGCTAAACTTAGTGGCGTGAAATTGGTTTTGGTGAGGAAGAACATATGCCTCTGGTTCGCATCGACCTTCTGCAAGGCACCACCCCCGCGTACCGCCAGGCCCTCAGCGACGGCGTCCACCAGGCCATGATTGAAGCGCTGCAGATCCCCCCGGATGACCGCTTCCAGGTGATCACCGAGCACGCCCCCGGAGGTATCGTCTACGACCCGCAATATCTCGGCATTCACCGCAACGACAAAATCGTCTTGGTGCAAATCACCGCCAGCGCCGGCCGCAAGCCCATGCAAAAGCGCAAACTCTACAAACGCCTGGCCGAACTCCTGCAGGCCAATCCCGGTTTGGCACCGGAGAATCTGCTGATCAATTTGGTCGAGGTCGTGTGGGAAAATTGGTCCTTCGGCAACGGCGTAGCCCAGTACATGGATCAATGATCCGCTGTCCAGCAAAGCAGCATCCAAACGGATAACGCTATGATGATCCGAAACCTTGCCCAGGCCTTTTTGTTTCTGTCAGTCGCCGCACCGTTTTATCCAGCCGCGGCGGCAACGCCGCCGCAAGCATCCGCTGACGCCGCGATTCCCCCGAAAACCTATCTCGGCTTCGACCGCAATTTCTACCCCGGCGACGATGCCTTGCCGATGCTGCGCAAAACCTTCTCCTTCACCGGCTATTGGCTAAGCCCGCCGCCGGAAGAAAAAACCTCGACGTGGCTAGGCAAGCGTGCACTGCTCATTAAGGAAGGCTTCGGTTTCGTGGTGTTGTATCTTGGCCCCGCGCAGAAAGACTTGAAAAGTGAAAGCGACGCCGCGATGAAAGGCCAAGCCGACGGCCGCGCGGCCGCCGACGCCGCGAAACGCGAAGGCTTTTCTTCCGGCACGGTCATCTTCCTGGACATCGAAGAAGGCGGCCGCCTGCCGCTTGCGTATCACGCCTATCTGCGCGCATGGGCCGACACGCTACTCGCTTCCGGCTACCAGCCCGGCGTGTACTGCTCGGCAATTGGGGTTAATGAAGGCCATGGCGTCGTCATCACGACCGCCAGCGACATCCGCACCAGCGAATCCCCGCGCACAATTATTTTCTGGGTGTACAACGACGCCTGCCCGCCAGCCCCCGGCTGCGCCACAAACGACGCACGGCGTTCGCCCCGCTCCAGCGGCTTCCCCTATGCTTCCGTCTGGCAGTTCGCGCAATCGCCGCGCCGCAAAGAGCTCACGCCGCACTGCGCGTCCGCCTACGCCCGCGACGGCAATTGCTATGCTCCCGGTGACGCGGCCCACAAATGGTTTCTCGACCTAAACACCGCCAATTCGCCCGACCCCTCGAACGGCGCAAAATAATTCCTCGCGCGTGCTGAAAAAAGAAAGAGCGGCCCGCAAAGGCCGCCGAAAGCATCAGTAAAATTCCGCTACTCCAAATTTCCGCACGCAAGAACCTCAGTCGGTCGGGTTCCTCGGAAACTTGAAGTACGGCAACCGCACTCCCTGATCCATAATCTGATCTGCGCGAATCGCGGCCGGCGCCTCAAACCCCATAGCCCCGCCATTGGTGACATAGTCGTCCTCGTCCACGCCGTCGCCGCTTACCCCAAGTCCCCCGACGAGCATGCCATTCCTGTACAAACCGGTGCTACCGGGAAAAAACACGATCCCGCTCTTGTTCACATTCGGCGCACCGGCCTCCATTCCGTTGGTACACGGATTCGCCGTATCCTGCAAAAATAAATTAAAAAACGGCCCCGGGTTATATGGGGGCCCATTCCCGCCGATGCCCGGCGGATACAGCGGCATGGCCCCAAAGCTGATGGTCCGGTTGGTCACTGCGGTTCCAAGCGGCACACCCGGCAAATCCGCGGTAGTCCGGGCGCTGCTGTTGAAATACACCATGTTGCGCGCTTTGGAAGCCGCCACATCAATGCTGAACACCGTCGAATCCGGCATTCGCCGCAACCCAATCAGCGTGCCGTCCAGATCCGCCACCGCAATCACCATCCGCGCGCGCACCCCTGGTGGCAGGCGAATCGCCGCGCGGGTGGTGTTCGCGGTGGCTACGGCGTTATCCAAAATCGTCGTCACGTCGGAAGCCGAAAGACCACCCAATGGACCATTTGTGGGGGTAATCAAATCCCCGTCCGGTGGCTGCCCAGTGCTTGCACTCGGCGCCACCAGATAGGCTCCGGCTCCCGCCACGGGCCCCGCCGTAAATCCAGCCGGCAATGTCGTCTGGCTTACGAACGGCAGAGCGATGCCGCCGATAAACACCGCGCCCGGCGGCGGCACGGACTTGAGCCCAAGCACTTCCGACGATCCCGCTCGCTGCGCCGTCGACCCCACCACGCCCACGTACTCGGCGACGTTCAGATTGCTCGACGCGGTCACCACGCCAATGCCGCCCAGCACAACCGGGTTCCCGCCCGCCGGTTGATCGAAAATCGGGACGCCGCCGGGATTCACGGCGTTGGGATTGCTGTCGTACAAATCCGCCTTGCCGGTCAAAATGCCCTGTCCCGGACCGCCGCCCAGAGCCGTGGCCGGCGGCAAGAGCGTCTGGTAGGCCGCGGTGTTCACCAGGGTGCAGCCGCGATTGGTATTCTCAATGCCGTACAAATCCGCGTTGGGCTGGTTGGTTACACCGGGTGGAAAATGGATCCCGCTGATAAAACGCACGGTGCGCGAAGAAAGCGGTGCCTGATCGTTGCTGAAAAATGCGGCGGTGCGCGCCAGCGCGACCGCGACGTCATTGGCATCGGCCATGTTTCCGTAGTTTCCCACGGCCATCGTCGGCGCATTGGCCGTGCGATACACGGCCAGCACAATCCCCGCGCGGTCCACCACCGCGACGATCATATCCACATTCACGGCGGCCACCGCGGCATTCACCACGTTCTGCACATCGCCGATCTGGAGCGGACCCGGAGCCGGCGGCGGTGTCGTAGTGATGCTTTGAGAACTCGAGCCCCCGCCGCAGCCGACAATCAGAAATGCCAGCAGGCCGGCCACCACCAGGGCCAGCGCAATCGCGCCCATGAGCAGACGCTGCCGCCGACCGTGCACCGCGCGGGCATCCATCGGCTTGTGCGCAAAATGTTCGCGGAACGGGGACACAATACCCAAAGTGTTATCACACCGCACCACGGCGCTCAATCCCTTTCGCGCAAAAATATCGCAGCGCTCCGCCGAGCTAGCGCACTTGGCTTCTGGCGGACGGCTCAGGACTTCTTTTTGTCGAGCTTCAGATTGATGACGATGTCGGTGCGGGAGTCGAAGCTGGAAATGGTGTGCGTCTGCGACTTGGCGTCGTCCTTTTCGGCATGCACTTCGTAGTCCGCGTTGGGGTCGAGGCCGCTGAAGCGGTAGTTCCCGGCGGCATCGCTGATGTAACTGCGGATGGTGGTGGTGCGATTATTCTTGAGGAACACCACACCGGCCTGTACGGGGGCGTCGCCCTTATCGAGCAGCACACCGCGGACGGTGCGCAGATTGGAATCTTTCTTGGCGTTTTGCGCGTGAAGTACAGCGGCGTAGCCGAAGACCAGCGACAACACCAGCAGTAACGCGAGTGAGAAAATTCTGCGAATTGTCACTTTTTCTTTCCGGAAGCCTGCGTCATGTGAATGACCAGGCTCTCTTCCTCCAAACCATTTTTGGCATTCACGGGTTGCACCGCGTCCGTAAAGCCTTTGGCCTGGACAACTACCTCGTATTCATTACCGGGCGGCACGCGCACAGCAAATTCCCCGCGCGAATTACTGTAGGTCTGCCAATGAAATTTCTTTTCGCCGGATCGGCGGATGTGCAGCTCCGCGCCCGCCAGGGAGAGCGCTTGATGATCGAACACCGTGCCGCGGATGAGAAAACCCTGCGGGATACGGGAATGGCCCGGTGCAGGCGACGTGGCGGATTCGGCAGGCGCCGTGGTTGGTTCCGACGGCGCAGGGGGAGGAGGGGGCGCCGGCTGCTGTGCGCGCACCGCACGACCAGCTAAAACTCCGCCGAGCAACACCACGGTTGGGAGAACAGTCCGCCGGCGCCTCAAACTTTTCATGCGATGCCTAACGAGGTCCACGATAAACATTTTTTGCTAAAGATCAGACTGCCCCAGCTTCGATGGGCAAAATCAAACTCGAGATGCCTGGGAACTACCTACCTCGGTGACATTCGTCCGAGACCAACCCCGCGCCCAAGCGGCGTGGCTATTCGTCCTCGTCGTCAGGGTCATCGTCGTCGTCATCCTCGTCATCGTCTTCCTCATCGTCATCCTCATCGAGGAGATCGCCGTTTTCCGACGCGTCTTCTTCCGCGACTTCCTCGTCGTCATCGTCATCCTCGGAGATGCGGTTGAGGTGCACGGGATGCGTCTGCGCGACTTCGAGCTGCGACTCGCACTCCGGGCAGGACAGAATTTCGCCTTCTTCGACCTCGTCTTCGTCGACGTCGATTTCCGTGGAACATTTAGGGCAGCGGATCAAGGCTCCATCCTCCGTTGGATTTGCTGGGCCGGAAAAGCACCGCGGCACCATGGAGCGTATTATATACCGCACGGGGAGAAGTCAATGGGGCGTTGCGCGGGCTGAGCGGGAACACCACCCTATTTCGGAAAGAACCGCTACTGGAACGATAGGTGACAAGCGGAAGCGATGAAAAGTTCCCGAGAATATCCCGAACGCCCGCTGGTGGGCGTGGGCGGCGTGGTGATTCATGAAGCGCGGGCACTGCTGATTAAACGCGGCAGCGAGCCGCTGCTTGGCCAATGGTCGATTCCGGGAGGCAGTTTAGAGGTGGGCGAGACGCTGACGGAAGGCGTGGCACGGGAGTTGCTCGAGGAGACCGGTTTGACCGTGCGGGTCGGCCCGCTGATTGAAGTCTTTGAGCGTATCGATGGCTCGGTACCGAAGCGCACCGTGGATGGCGTCGAACGGCCGCGCTATCACTATGTGATCGTGGATTATTTGTGTGAGCGGGTTAGCGGCGAAGCTCGCGCCGGCGGCGACGTGACCGACGTAGCTTTCGCGACGGAGGAAGATCTCGCGAAGTTCGGCATGACCGATACGGCCATGCGAGTTTTGCGCAAAGCGTTTGCGATGGCGCGCGAGCTTGGCTCACCGTGAGGCAGATCGCGGCAGCGCACCACGCGTGCGTTCGCGCGAGTGGAATTCGCGCACGCAGGCTTCCAGATCCTTCACGGTAAAGTCCGGCCAGCGCTTGGGCAAAAAAAGCAACTCGGCGAAGGCGCATTCCCACAGCAGAAAATCAGACAGCCGGTGTTCCCCGCCGGTGCGAATGAGCAGATCCACTTCCGGCGACGACCCGTGGTGAATTTCTGCGAGCACTTCGTCAAACGACGACACGGACAGTGTGGTCGCTTTGTAGAAACGCGCCGCGGCGAGAAAAATCGCCTCGCGTGAAGAGTAGTCGATGGCCAAACGCAGGTGCAAGCGCTGGCCGGCGGCGGTTGCGGCTTCGCAGTCGGCGATGGTTTCGCGCAGCGTGCACGGCAGGCGGTTGCGCTGGCCGATGATGGTGAGCCGGATGTCTTCCGCGATGCAGCGCGCGGTTTCGGCGAGCAGATATTCGTGCAGCACATTAAGAATGGCGCGCACCTCGGCGGGCGGCCGTTTCCAATTGGCGGAGGAAAGCGCGAAGAACGAGAGCGTGTGGATGCCCAGTGGCGGCGCAGCTTCGATCACCCGTTGCGCCGCCGCGGCTCCCGCCCGGTGACCAGCGCAGCGCGGCAGCCCGCGTTGCGTGGCCCAGCGGCCGTTGCCGTCGGAGATGATGGCCACGTGCAGGCCGCTCGTGGTGGCAGGCGGAACGGCGGGGATGGGATGAGTAGCTGGCGTGATGACTTGGGTGTTCATGGGTGATAGTCCTTCCGGGTGCGTTCTAAATGGCGCGAGGCTTTCGTTTTCGTGGAATAAAGTACTCTGTGATACAAAGTATGTGGGCAAAAAAAAATGACCCCTCAGCCTTCCCGCGTTGCGCGAATCAGCGCCTCCATATGATTCAGGTAGCGTTCCAGAGCGCGACGCCCTGCCGGCGCCAGCCGGTATTCCGTCTTCGGGAGCCGGCCATCGAACGATTTGGCACATCCGATGTAGTCCGCTTCCTCGAGCTTTCGCGCGTGGACGCTGAGATTGCCGTCGGTAGTTTTCAGCAGCGCTTTCAGTTCGTTGAAGGTTAGCGTGCGATTCACGGCCAGCGCGCTTACAATGCCCAAGCGGATGCGTTCGTGGATCAGCCGATCCAGGTCCGGAGACACCGCGCCTTTGCTCGCGGCGCGGCCACCCGCTGCGGCGGAGGCCGACAAATTTTCGTCGGCAACATCCCGGCCGCGTGGCGCACGATCCTGGCGAATGGCTGAAGATTTTGGCATGGCGGCGTTCCTCCTATCCTCCGTAATTTCTGGCGATCCAGATCCCGAATCCGATGTGCACAAATCCAAAACCGGCGGCCATGAGCAGGTCGCCCCACATCGCGGGAACAAAAATGTCCACCGCGCCGAGCGCGATGAGGCAAATGCCCATGAGCGGAACGGCACGCACGGAAAATGCCCCGCCCGTGACGATGGCCGTGCCGTAGAGCATCAGCCAAAGCGCGGGCAGCACGTAGAACAATCCGACGTGGGCCAAAGCGTACGTCAGCAAAGCACCGACGAGGAGCGGGGGCGCGAAGCTGAGCAAAAACTTACGGCCGGGCCCGCTGAAGAGGGAAGAGTTCGCGCGATGCGCCTTGGTGACGGCGGCGGGCGCGGCAATGGCAATGGCCACGAAGGCCTCCACCAGCCAGACGATCAGCCACGCGCGCTGGGTGTGCTGGCGCGAGGCCATGACGGCGGCGGCGAGCGCGGTAACGCCCATGGCCACGCCACCCCAACCGGGCACGGCGGTAAACTCGCCGGCGCGTTCCATGGTTTCGCGAATGTAGCGGAGATGATCGGCGGCGCGCGCGTCGATGGGAATGGGCGCGGAGGATGACGGGCGCAGCGGGCTAACAGAAGCCATGCGGTGAATGCTAGCGGCGGCGGCGGTTTCTGTCAAGTACTTTATGTCGTAAAGTCAGGCGGTGTATTCGCCGCTTCCCCCGCTGCACGTGGCTAACGCTGCTTCGGGTACCTTCCCGCCAACGCATTCCCGCGAATAATGAATACGTCCTGAAACATCTGCAGGCTGTCGCGCAGCATGCTGACTTTGGTCCCCGGGGAGTGCGCCCAGCGGACGGGGATTTCTATGGAGCGGAGGCCGTGGTGGCGGGCCAGGTACAGCAGTTCGGGGTCGAAGCCAAAGCGCTCGATGCGCTGCTGCTCGAAAATGATTTTGCAAGGCTCGCGCTTGAAGGCTTTGAATCCGCACTGGGTGTCCACGAAGGGCAGCCGGAGACAGAGCCGGACAACGGTATTAAAAATAATGCCCGCGAATTCGCGAAAGCGAGACTGCCGGGCGCTGATCAGGCTGCGATTGAGTGCCCGGGAGCCGATGGCCACATCGTAGTCGCCTTGCACCGCCGCGAGCAGCTTTCCCGCTTCGTCGATGGGCGCGGAAAGATCGGCGTCGGTAAAGAGCGCGTAGCGCCCGCGGGCCTGCAGCATGCCGTGGCGGACGCTAAGACCCTTTCCACGATTTGTGTCATTTGCGATGACGCGCAGATTCACAAACCGGGGACGCAGGCTTTCGGCTACTGCGGCGGTCCGATCGGTGGATCCGTCGTCGACCACCAGCACTTCGGTGGTTAGGTTTGAGGAGTCGATCCAGTCGGCGATGCGGCCGAGGCTATCCCCGAGACGAGCCTCTTCGTTGTAGGCGGGGATGATGATGGAGAGGTCGGGCGCGAGGGCAGTGGTCATCGTGTGCTAGCGATTGCCCGCGGCGACAGGTTCGGCGGCGTGTTTTTTCCACGCGCCGGTTTCGAGGATCTCGGCAATCTGCTCGATGGCAAAATCGCACTCCTCTTTACGATTGTAGAAATGCGGCGAGATGCGCACGCCGGCGCGGGGGCGGTAGTCGACCAGAATGTCTCGCGCCAGGAGTTCACGGCTGACTTCCTGCGCGTGCGGGCAATCGATGGAGACCGTGCCGGCGCGCTCGGCGGGATTGTCGGGCGTGTTTACCGTCCAACCGTTTGCGCGGGCGCGCTCGATCAAGCGTGTGGTCATGCGGAGCGATTTTTCGCGAATGTGCTGCACGCCAATCTGATTCAGAATCTCCAGTCCAGGGCGGCACGCATAAAGAGCCGGGATGTGCGGCGTGCCATTGAGAAGACCAAAGGAATCGTGGCGCGCATCAATGGGTCCCGGCTCGAAAGCAAACGGGCGCCGGTGGGCTAGCCAGCCGGTGAGCGCAGGGCGCAGCGTGGCGCGCAGATCCTCGCGCACGTAAAGGTAGGCAACGCCGGGGCCGCCGCAGAGCCACTTCAGAACGCCGCCAACGGCAAAATCGGTGCCCAGCGCCCGCACGTCAATGGGGATGACGCCGGTGCCTTGAAAAACATCGAGGATGACGTGTGCGCCAACCTTATGCGCGCGTTCGATGATGGCTTGTGCGTTGACAATGAAAGAGCTGCGGAAAAGCACCAGGGAGATGGGGACGAGCAGCGTGGTCTCGTCGATGGCCGCGAGAAAGCTGTCGAGATCAAGACGAACGTCACCGGTGGTGGGAACGAGGTGAATACGCGCGCCGTGGCGCGCCTGTTCGTGGAAAAAATATTGGATGGAAGGAAATTCCAGCGCGGACATCACGATGTTGTTGCGTGGCGCGCGAAAGTCGAAGCAGGAGGCGATAACCGCTTGCGTGAGGGTGACGTTTTGATGGAGCGAGATTTCGCCCTGCTGCGCGCCGATCAGCGGCGCGATTTGGTCACCAACCCCCACCGCCATCTCCCACCAGCCCTCTTCCCAGGCGCGTACCCCGCGCTCCGCCCAGGAATCGGCATAGCCGCGCAGGCTGTCGTATACGCCGCGCGGCATGGCGCCCAGCGAATTGCTGATCAGATAGGTGGTGCGTTCGAGTATGGGAAATTCGCCGCGGTAGCGGAGAAGGTCATCCGTCAAGGTGTGCTCGCGATCCCGCCGTGGCGAGATGAAATTTTCTCCACACAAAGTAACACAGCGTGAGGAAGGCGAGCCAGAGCGGTCCGGCAAGCAGGGTGACGCGGAAACCAGGAATCCACCAGGTAGAAACAAGAACCGCGAGGAGCGCGAGGAGTCCGGCGAGCGAGGACCACGGGCCAGGTGGCGCGAAGCGGACATAACGCGTGCCGTTTCGCGCAGCCAAGCGGCGGAAGGCGAGGTGGCTGGCCAGCGTGATGATCCACGCGAAAGGGCCGCCGAAAAAGGCCACGCCGATCATAAACACGAAAGCGGACGCAGGGAAAAAGTGGGATAAGAGAACCGCGACCACCAGACCTGCGCCAGAGGCGAACACCGCAGCGACGGGCATCCCGCGTTTGCTCAGTCGACCAAAAAATGCCGGAGCTTGTCCGCCACGCGATAGGGAGAAAAGCATGCGGGCGGAGAAGTACAGATTGCACATGGCGCTGGAGAGTGCGGCGGTGAGCACAACAAAGTTCATTACATGAGTGGCCGCGGGGATGCCCACCGTTTGGAAGACGCGCACAAAGGGGCTTTCCCCGAGGCCGATCTGGGGCCACGGCACAATGCCCACAACGATGGCCAGTCCGCCCAGGTAAAAAATAGCCAAGGTGAGAAGAGTGCGACGCAGGGCGCGTGGGACGGCTGCGCTGGGATCCGCGGCTTCGCCGGCGGTGGTGGCCACGATTTCAATTCCGAGAAAGCTGAAGATGGACATGGCGACTCCGAGGGCCACGCCCCTCCAGCCGTTCGGGAAGAACCCGCCGTGCGCGGTGTAGTTGGCGGCGCCGATACGCGGGAAGCCGACGCCGAAGAGTAGCGCCGCGCCGAGAACCAGGAAGACCGCCACCGTCACCACCTTGATCATCGCGAACCAATATTCAAAGGTGGCGAAGCGCGTTACGTTGACGGTGTTGATGTACAGAATGGCGAGCGAGAAGGCCGCGGTCCATATCCAGGAAGGAATCGTGGGAAACCAGAGTTGGCAGTAGACGGCGGCGGCCACCACTTCGCTGCCGATGATAATCACAATCGCAAACCAGTAGGTGTAGCGAACAGCAAAGCCTGCCCAGGGATGCAGAAACATTTCCGCGTATAGCCCGAAGGAACCGGGCGCGGGATGCGCGGCGGAGAGTTCGGCGAGCGCCCACATCACGGTGAGGGCCACCAGCGCGCCGCCGAAGAAGCTCAGCAGTACCGCTGGGCCGGCAAGTTGCACGGAGAGGGCGCTGCCCAGAAAGAGGCCGGTGCCAATGGTCGAGCCCAGCCCAATCATCGCGAGCTGCCGCGAAGTGAGGCTACGGTGCAGCCCTTGCTCGCGTTGCGTAAGGGCGGCGTCGCGTTGCGCTTCGAGCGCGGCGGGAGTGTCGTTGGGCATGGTGCGGCATGGTACCAGAGGTAGGCTGCGGAGCTTGCCGGAAGTGGCGGAAAAGTTTCCCTAGACCTGTACGACAGGACGGTTTGCGACTCAACACGACTGTCCTTCGCGCGCCGTGGAACACGCCAGATCATTTTCTAGAATGTTGACGTGGCGGAGAAGGGTCGCGGAAAGACCCAGCTATCGGCCGCGGAGGAAGTCATGAAGGCGGTACTGGCGTTGGTGGTGATTTACATCGGAGCGTTTCTCGTCGCCATTCAAGGCGCGCCACAAAGTTCGGCGCAGAGTGCGCCGCAGGGGGCGCCGACCCCGCAGGCATCCGGCGCGGCGGCCTCCATCGATCCGGCAAAAGAGGCCGATATTCGCACGCTGATGGAACTCGTCGGCGCGAAGGACATTATTCAAGACACCGTCACCACATCGACGGAGCAGCTTCGCGACAAACTGGTCGCCAGCACGGCAAATAGTGAGAAGGGCCAGGCCTTCGTCACCGCCTTCGTAGCCAACTATCAGAAAAAATACGATACCGACGCCGTGGCTGAAAAGCTGGTGGGAATCTACAACCAGCATTTCACCGACGACGAGATCAAGGGCATGATGCAGTTTTACGGCTCCCCGTTAGGCCAGAAGGTCGCGGCCGAAATGCCCAAGATCAATCACGAAATTCAGGAAGCCGCCCGGGCCGCAAGCTCTAAAGCCTCCAAAGAAGCGTGGCAAGCCGCGAAAGAACAGAATCCGGACGGCGCTCAGCCGGCAGCTCCAGGAGCTGGGCTGCGCCGCTGGCAACAACGGACAAACGCCGCGCAACCAACGGCGACCCCGACCGTAGCGACTACGCCCCAACCATAACTGCAGCAGAATCCGTTGCCCACAAGCCGGTCGCTTGCCGCGGCCCAAGCGCCGTAGGCGCGACACCCTGTTAGCCCTCGTTTGCCGCTTATTAGACTCTGACGGCACCCAAGCCCCACGCAAAACCGCCTAGTCGAAGCGTTTCTTGATCACCAGGTCGATACCAAAGGTCCCGTTATAGTCGCGCAACGCGACAATCGAGACGTTGCGGTTTACGTTGTATTCCACCTGAATCACCTGCTCCTGCGTGGAGCCCACATTGGAAACATAGGTGATGGTCAAGTTGCGTGACACCTGCTGCTCCACGGTCACGCGCGCTGCGGGATTCTGGTCTGGCGCCGTGGCCGTACCGCCAAGGGTGGTGAGCCCAGGATCCACGCGAAAACGGGTGATCCCGAATAGCCGCTCGACACGGCTGCCGAGTTGGCTGGAGATGGCCTCCGAAAGCAGCGCCGTAGCACCAGAGTTCGTTGTCCCGCTGGTGCCTGCGGAACGCGCGGTCGCTTCCGAGGAAGTCTGCCCGAGGGCCAGCAGCGTGATGATGTCGTTTCCCGGCAGCGGTGGATCGGAGCGGTAAGAAAGAGCCAGCTTGCTCGTCGGCCCGTTGAAATCCAGCGTCACTTCGTATTGCTGGATGGTGGTGGTGGCTTCCACATTCAGAACGGGGTCCAGCCGAAAGGGATCGGCGAAATTGATGTCGCCGCGCGTAACGTGATAACGATTGCCGGCAAAAAATAAATCGCCGGAAAGAATGTGCACGTGGCCCAGCAGGATGGGATGTTCCCACGTGCCGCGCACGCGCACGTCGGCGTCGGCCTCCAGTTCCGCGCCCGGCCATTCCATGCGCGCGTCTGGAGCCGACTGGCCGACGATGTCAAACTGCAGATTGCGCAGGAATGGCGATCCCGAAGAGGGGCCAGAAACGGCGCTGCCGCCAAATATTACGGTGGTATTCTCGACGCCCTGCGTAAGGTTCACGCGCTCGACAACAACACGGCCCGAAAGCAAACCGGAGTCCAGCGTGCCGGTGAGGCGCAGCGTTCCGCCGACGAGCCAGCTCATGCCTTCGGGATAGCGAATGCGCACGCGGTCGGTGCGCGCATTCACGTCGTAACGAATCGGGCGATCGGCGTAACTCACGCTACCGGTGAGCGCCAGCACGCCACCGCCAACTTCCGCGCTCATATCCTGAAAATAGGCGCGCGAAGCATCGAAAATGATGTCGCCCTTCACGGCGCTGAGGCCGGTGGGAAAATCGCTGGCGCGCGCGGAAGCCTTTTCCACGTGCAGTCTGCCGGTGATGCGCGGACGGTCCATGGTGCCCTCGAACGACGCGTCGATTTGTGCGGTGCCTTGCGTTTCCAGCGAGGACGACAAGCCATTGAATAGCCGCAAATCCATCGCGCCATTCATGTGCAGATTCACGTTGCGCCGGCCGGTGAAGCCGACAGAGCCGGCGATCTTTACGTTGGTGTCCGGCCCCTCGAAAGTGGCGGGCTCGATCTCGAAAGATTCGTGCGAAGAACGGAAATGCACCACGCCGACATTTTCCAGGCGCACGTTCTGGTAGTTGAGCACGAGATGATCAAAGCGGGCGTCCGCGGCGAGGGTGTGCGGATCCTTGAGCGAGCCGGTGACGGCGATGTCGCCAGCCGCTTCCGCGTGCCCACTGAACTGCTTTAAGTGCAGGGCGGAAAGCAGGAACGGATCGAGATTTATATTTTTGACGGAGGCTTTGCCGGCGAGCGGAAATGCGCCGGAAAGTCCCAGAGTGAAGGCGCCGGAGAGTTCTCCAGTGCTCATGGCCGAGCCGAGCTTCAGGGTGGCGGTGTGTCCGTCGGAGTTGAGCTCCCCGTCAAAACTGCCGATGACTTCCGAGCCGACGCGCAAATCCACAATGCGAACCGTGCCTTGGCCAGTGGGGGCTTGCGCAGGGCCGCCTACTTTCAGGCGAAAGCTGACCTGACCGCCCACCGGAAAGCGTTCGGTTTGCAGTTGCTTGAAATTCTCGATGGGCAGGGCCGCACCGGCAAGTTCGGCGGAGATGGACTTGTCGTTGAATTGATAGGCCACCGAGCCGGTGACGATACCGGCGCCGCGGCCCGCCTCGGTGCCCGGAGCGAAAAAGCGCAGTTCGGCGTTGGCGATGCGCACTTCATCGGGCTGGAGGTTTAACTGGCCGCGCAGGCGATTGAAATCCATGCCGTAGGCGGTGGCGTTCGAGAGATCGAACAATCCCGTAAGGGCGGGCTGCGCGCGCGTGCCGCGACCGTGGAATTGGCCACTGAGCAAACCGCTTACCGGATAGTTGAGTTTGAGCAATTCCTGAATGTCAGACATGGGAGTTTTTTCGATGCTGGCGTCAACGGTCCACTGGCTATCTGGACCGAAGTTCCACTCAGAAAGTGCCAGGGCCGTCGTCAGCGAGACTTGCATTTGACCGCGGCGGGCGACGCCGTTGGTGAAGGTTAGCCCAACGGGAGAATAAGTAAGTTCGCCTTCGAGCGTATCGAGGGCGATCCGGTCGTATTGCACGTGCTCACCGCGCAGATGGCCGGTGAATGTGGGCCCAAGAAGTGGGCCAGTCACTTTGCCATTCCAATGCGCGCTGCCGGTAAGTGTGCGAACGGCATCCGCAGAGCCAGGTTTCGCACCTTGTATTTTGTTGATGAAATCGCGGTCGGCATCCAGCGAGTCGATGTCGAGATTGAGGTTGAGGTCAGAATGGCGATTCTCGAGAATGCCGGTGATGACAGCACGCGTGGAAGGCGTAGCAAATTCCGCGTACTCGATGGTCAGAATGTTGGGCGCGGCGAGCCACTTGAATTCCCAGTCGGCGGTAATGGGCTGACGGCCCGCGGGCAAATGGTCCGGGGCTTCCCAGTGGGTGTCGCCGGTGATTTCAAACTTTTGGAACGGGCCGATCCAGGTTTCCGTGGTGTCGGCGGAGAGGATGCCGTCCCAATGCAATTCGGCGACCGGAAAATTGAGTTCCTCGGCGGCATCGAGGGCGGGATTGAGGCGTACGTTCTGGACGTGGGTGACCGCGTTGAAGCGGGAATCGCTAAAACGCATGGTCACGCGGCCGGTAACACTGCCGCCGAAGGCTCCGGCGAAAAAGTCGGGGACAACAAGTCCCTGATTGTCGATGTGGTAGGTGCCGCGGCTGGTGAGTCCGGGCGTGTGGAATTGGGTGTACGGGAGAGCGATGCTCTCGCCGAAGTAGTCGCCGCTTCCTTTGTATTGCCCGGCGATCAGGGTTCCTTCGCCTCGGACGTCAACGACGCCGGTGGGGATGAGGGGCTCGCGAAGCGTCTCGCGCAAATCAAAGAGGTCCACCCAGCCGCGATAGCGAAACGTCCAGTGCGGATCGGTGAAGCTGTTCATGTCGCCCTGAGCGTCGAGGCGGGAGCGGCCCGCGTGCAGGATGCCTTGCTCGAGCGTGATGCCGCCGCGCCAGATGGTGAACTTGGCGGATAAGTCCGCCGGGACAGGAACGTATTTCAGCGCCGTGAAGCGAATCGATTGCCAATTCAGGCTGCCGAGGTAAAGGGGATGATCCAGGGTGCCGCTGCCGTCGAGCGTAAGTTGCAGATCGCCGCCATCCACGGCCAGCGGCGTCTTTACGTCGTTATAGAGGAGCCAGCTATCGTCCACGGTGAGGCGGTGAATGTGGAGGTCAAAGAGCGTTTCACGCAACGGTTTGTTGCCGCCGAGAGGGCGACTGGGAACGGGGATGTTGCTGGCGCCGTTCCTGGCGATGCGAACGTGAACAATCAGCTGGCGCAGAGCGAGTTCGTTCAGGGAGATTTTGCGTCCCCAGAAGGATTCGACGCGGAGGCCAGCGGTGGCCTCTTCCACGGCCAGGAACGGAGGAGTGCCCGCGGGCTCCTGCCCGTGAATGACCAGACCACGCAGCTTGACTTGCAACGAGAGCCAGTCAACCGCCAAGGTGCGAATTTCGGTGTGACCGCCCGTGGCGGTATTCAGTTTGCGGACGATCAACCTGCGCAACAGCGGGTTGCCGGCACCGCTGCCGAAGAAAACAACGACGAGTCCGCCGAGCAAGACGCTGGTGACGACCAGCACCCACACCACATGGCGAAGCCAGCGCAGCTTTGGTTTGAGCTGGCGTTCTAGCTGGCGTTTGAGAGGGGGTGGCGGCTTCATGAGGGACCACTCAGGAGCTTTTCAACGTGAATGCGGTCGCGGCTTTCGTTGAGCCAATGATTGGCTTCCTCGGTGATGCCCTGTTGAATGAGGACTTCCTGAATGTAATCGCGCGAGGCCTCAAAGCTGGGCGGGGTTTCGCCGCGTTCCTTCGCGCGGACGACTACACCCTGGTTATAGAAGTCTTCCACGGCTTTGGGATCGATGTGCACGGCGGGGCGAAAACGTGAGTCGAGATAGTTGGTCAAATAGAGTTGCTCGGCGGCCATTTGCTGAATTTGCGCATCGGTAAGGCCGCTGGCTTTCTGGCGTGCCTGGTATTCTTCCGGGGACGCAAACGATTTTTTGAGACGCTCGACGGCGCGTTGGGCGTCGGCATTTGAGGGCCGGGGAAAGCGCGAGGTTTCGGCCTCCGAGCGGACCACCCATTGATCGATGAGGCGGTCGAGAATCTGCGCGTCACTCTCGGACTTGCCGTCGACGAGTTGCTGATAGCGGCTGAGCGCACGCACATCGCTGAGCAGTAGCACATCGTTCTCAATGCGTGCGACGACGCGGTCAATCTCCTCGGCGCGCAGCCCGCTACAGAAGGTGCCGAGGAGCAGCAGCATCGCGAGCATCGCCACAATTACGACAAGTGGCCACCGCGCGGATTGGCGAGTGCGATTCATTTAGAAGGACGGTCCTAGGTTGAAGAAGATCTGAAACTTGGGCAAGCGCGTGCCTTCGCAAACCGTGGGGCAACTGTTGATATTGTTAGGGCTGGGCACGGGAATGGCGAACAGGGCGCGGTTGACCAGATAACCGAGATCGACGCGAATGGGACCAACGGGCGTGCCATAGCGCACGCCGAAGCCGATGGTGTGAGAGAAATAGTTCAACTCGTTGGTGCAGTTGTAGATGCACGCATTCGTGGAATTGAAAATCGGGGCTGGCGGCCGATAACGAAACGTGACGTGCGACAACTGGCTGTAAACGTTGCCGCCATCGTAAAAGAGCGCGCCACCAAGTTTGGAGCCGATGAACGGCAGGCGCATGGGAAAGCGGAACTCCTGATTCAGTGCGAGTAGCGCCTGCCCGCCGACGGGAAAGCCGGTGCCGGAGTCTCGCGGGCCAGCCTGATTGAGCGCGAAACCGCGGATCGAGGTGCCGCCGCCGGCGAAAAAACGCTCGGGAAGGGGAATCAACTCTGGCAGAACGGGGCCTTCCGGGGAGGGAAAGCTTAGCGAGACCGTGTTGCGAAAAGGTTCGAGAATGCCGATGCGGATGGAACGGGCGAAGCTGTAACGGCTATTGATGCGGTAATACGTGGAATTCTGATAGAAGAAGCGCAGGAAACTGGCGCTGGAGCCGAGCGCGGTATCGGCTACGGCAAAATCGAAACTGTTGAAGGTGCCTTTGGTGGCTTCCGCGGGATTATCCCGCGTGTCACGGATCCACGTGCCGCCGATTTCGGAGACCAGGGTGGGCTGCTCGAAGAGCGGTATCTCTTCCGGCAAAACGTGTTCGTTGAGGTTGGAGACCTGCACTTTGCGGAACACGTAGCGGTAGACGAGGGTGGTGTGGGAGTTTACGGTCTCCGTCAACTGTAGAGAGCCTTCGTAGCGGTTTTCGGTGAAGGTGTTGATGTCCTGGGATTTCTCCGTGTAGGCGGAGGCTTGCAGGCTGAGGTGGGAGTCGCTGAAAAGATTCGGATGCGTGTAGTTCAGCAGGATGCGGTCTTCAATGGTGCTACCGCGCACCCGGAGGGAGAGGGAGTCGCCTCGCCCGGTCAAGTTATTGCGAGTGATCTCGAAGATGCCGCGGGGTGCAGCCTGCAACTCGCTGCCGGTTGGACTGCTGGGATTGGTACTGGCCAGACGCTGGACTTCGAAACCTCCGCCGTAGGCGATGGTGAAGCGCTTGGCCTCTTCGACGAGCACAACCAGGTCTTTGTCTGGATCGGTGCCATTGGGGTTTTGCGGACCGATGGTGACGCGATT
>Ga0181537_10002097_pt1 | contig 17814 bp, 16 predicted proteins | sample PEATcosm2014_Bin_39_FD_119765 | JGI IMG/M metagenome (GOLD analysis project Ga0181537, IMG submission 119765) | Peatland microbial communities from MTU Mesocosm Facility, Houghton, MI, USA - PEATcosm2014_Bin23_10_metaG | ecosystem: Environmental > Terrestrial > Soil > Wetlands > Peat | place... | reverse complement strand
TGGCTGTCAGGCGCGCTGGAATTTTTCGACGACAAGGGCAACCACACCGAGACCTTGGACGTGTTCTGGTTCATCGACCACTATGTCAGCCACTGCAAAAAGCACGGGCTGAAGATCAATCAGGACATGTTCCTGTAGGCGTGATCGCCCAGGTCACGACTCGGCGAGCCACGCGTCGATGACCGCGCAGCGCTTCTCCTCGCGCACGACGCGCAACCCCTCGGCGATGGCACCGTCGATCTCGTCGGCGCGCTTGATGAGGCAGGCGTGGGCGCCGCCGGCGGCCGCGGCGATTCCGGCATAGTCCGGCGGCGGATCGAAGCGCAAGCCAAGATCGTTGGCGCGGCTGGCATAGCCTTGCGGGTGCACCGCAAGGGCCGAAAAGCGCGGGGCCTTCCAGCCGCGGTTGTTGTAGACCACCTGGAGGAACGGTGTGCGATACTGCCGCGCCATCCAATGCACCGTCGATGGGATCGAGAACATATACGACCCGTCGCCGGTCAGCGACACGATGGTCCTGTCGGGTTGCGCGAGCTTCATGCCGATGGCCGCGCCGCCGCTCCAACCGAGCGAACTGCCGCCGCTGGCGAAATAGGTGCCCGGGCGGGTGCGGACCGAGTGGTTGCAGATGGCCGGATAGTTGGTGATGCCTTCGCTCAGGACGATCGCATCGGGACCGATTTGCAGCCGCACGCGCGCGGTCAGGTATTCGGGCGTGATCTCGCCGTTGCCTCCGACTTCCAGGTTGGCCAGCTGGCTCAGCCGCCGGGCATGCGCATCGGCCCAGTGCCGCGACCGTTCGTCCAGCGCACCCGGCTCGATCGGCCTGGCGGCCAGCGCATCGTTGAGCTGCCCCAATGCCAGCGCGGCATCGGCGCGAAAGGAGCGCCGTGCGCCGATATACCAGAGCGTGGCCGCCTCCTTCAGCGGGTCGATATCGATATGGAAGATGGCTGCGCGGTCGTTCGGCCGATTGACCGTCGGAATCCAGGGGACGTCGCTGTCGATGACGATGACCAGATCCGCATCGGCCAGCATCGGATTCTGAAACGGCTCGTTCCACTGATTGCCGAGATAGAACGGATTGTCGTGCGGAAAATTCATGCAACTGGGCGCCGATTCGATTACGCCGGCGCCGGCAAGACGGCAGAAGCGGATCAATGCCTCCACCGCCCCGTGGCTGCGGCCCACATAGGACGTCACCACCAGCGGGCGGCGCGCTTTCGCAAGCGCCTCGGCGAGCTGCGTGACTCCTTCGGCGGGCAGGGGCGCCGGCGCGACCGGTTGCCACTCGGACATATCGATCTGGACCGTCTCGGTCGCTTCTTCCATCACCTCGCGCGCGCCCACCAGATAGACAGGCCCCTTGGGATCGCTTCGGGCGAGCTGGAGCGCGCGACAGACGATCTGCTCGACGTTGCGGCCGCTGCGGATTTCGTGCGTGTATTTCATGTATTGGCGCACGATGGCGCGTTGGTCCGGCACATCCTGCAGCCAATGAATGAATTCGTTGCGGCTGCCCCGAAGTTCGCCTTCCTGGGTCGAAGGCGACATGCCGGCGAAAATCAACACCGGCGCCCGGCCTCTGGCCACATTGTGAACCGCGCCGCCCAGTGCCTGGGTGCCGCAATCGACATGCACGATAACGGCCTGCGCATGGCCCGTGAGTTGGGCATAACCGTGGGCACAGCTGAGCGCGACCATCTCGTTGGGGCAGGTGATCACGCTTGGAATCGCGCGGCCGGTCGCCTTCGCTTCGGCAATCGCCTCGATCAACGCGGGATGGTCGCTGCCGAAATTGGCGAAGATGTACGCGACACCCGCCTCATGAAGCGCTTCGAGCAGCGCTGAACTGGCACTGTACATCCGGCCCCCTTCGCGACCTGCCGCCCGTGGTCGGGTCGTCAGCTCAATTCGTTGGCGATTTTCCGCAGCAGACCGATGAACTTCGCCTTGTCGTCGCCGACGATCGCATCGAGCTTGCGATCGTGCAGTTCGGCTTGGCGTTGCACGCGACGCAGAAATCGTTTGCCCTCGGCGGTGACCATCAGATTGATGCGTCGACCATCCTTGGTACTGCGGTGAATATCGATCAACCCGCGCTGCCGCAGGTTCTGGATCAACGGCGTGACGGTCGATTTGTCGCGCGCGATGGCACGCCCCAAATCGCCTTGCCCGATGCCGGGATTGCAGTCGATCACCAGAAGCGCGGCGAAATGGCCGGGCTTGATGTCCTTGCGGCCCGTGTTGCGGGCGAAGGCGCGGAACGAGGCGTCCTGGGCCAGCCGTAGGTGGAAGCCGATATAGCTCGCCAGGGGCCCGAGTTCGACTCCGCCGGCGGGTACTGCGCGTCCGGCGCCGGACGCCGAGGGTCGTTTGGTTTCGGATTGGCGCACGTTCAAACGCTCATGCCGCCGTCCACCATCAGCATCGCGCCCGAGGTGAAACTGCTTTGATCGGAGGCGAGGTACAGGACGGACCGTGCGATTTCGTCCGGCGTCGCGTGCCGCCCCAACGGAATCAGTTCGTTGAACATCTGCGTCGCATCGCGCCCGACGATCTTGCTGACATCGGCTTCGACGCGGGACTGGAACATGTTGTCGACGGGACCCGGGTGAATGGTGTTGACCCGAATGCGGCGCGGCGCCAGCTCCTTGGCCAGGCAGCGCATCAGTCCGATCTGGGCGTGTTTCGCGGTGATATAGGCGTAGACGCCGGGATCGCCGCGCGTCGCCGCGACGCTCGATGTGATGACAATGCTGCCGCCGTCGCGCATTTTCGGCACGGAATGTTTGGCAAGCAGGAACGCGCCCTTCACGTGCACGGCATAGACGGCGTCGAACACCTCGTCCGGATAGACGTCGATGGGCGCCACGGTGCCGAAATTTCCAGCATTGCTGAATAGCACGTCGATCGCGCCCCAGCGCGTCACGGTGGCGGTGACGCAGCGCGCGACGGCGGCGGCATTGGTGACGTCGGCGGCGCAATACGCCACTTCGCCGCCCAGTTCCCTCGCCGTATTGGCCAATTCCGGTTCATGCAGGTCGACCAGCATGACGCGCGCGCCCTCCGCGAGGAACAGGCGCGCCGACGCGGTGCCGATGCTGCCCGCGCCGCCGGTCACCAGGCAGGTCTTGCCACTCAATGCGCCCAATTCCGCGTCCTCCCCAGACTGCGGCCAATGTATTCATTCGGCGCGGACGTTATGGAAGGGTCCGCGCTCCGTCCTATTCGCCGAGGTGGGCCAATCCAAACCGAAACCTAGACCCCAGCGCCCACTTGCCCACCGCGTCTGAGGTCTCTAACCGGCGTGTTCTGCCCACTCACGCACAAATTCGTTTGCCGTCAAATTATATGGAGTTTACACTATCGGGGACGCAAAGAAACAGCGATGATGGCGGCGACAGGGGGGATTCCGGTCGCGCCATGCTATGATCGAACCGGAATTGTATCCATTAGGTCTCGATAAGTAGGCCGATGGATCGTTCGCCCAGCCGCCATTGAAGCGGCGGGCGAGGGAGCGTCCAAGGGATGAGCGCCTGGCTACAGGTTTTGCTCGACTTCATCTGGGTCTCGGCCAGCCTGGGGCTGGTCGCGTTCAGCCTTGGGCTGATCCTGGGCGAACTGAAGATCGTCAATATCGCGCAGGGCGACCTGATGATGGTTGGCGCGTACTCCATGTATGCGCTGCGCGACCTGCCGTTCCTGGTCGCGCTCTTGATCACGGTGGTGTTCGGCTTCGTGCTCGGGCTGGTGCTCGAGCGCGGCATCCTGCGCTGGGTCTATGACAAGGGCTTCATGACCACGCTGCTGGCGAGCTGGGGCGTCGGCACCGTGCTCGAGCAGGGTGTGGCGGCGATCTTCACCGTGTCGCAGAAGGGCATCGACCCGCCGCTTACGGGACAGGTGACGATCGGCGATCTCTCTTATCCGACCTACCGTGTGGTCGTGGCGCTGGGCATCGTCGGCCTGCTGATCGGGCTTTTGCTGCTCGTCTACCGCACGTCGCTCGGCCTCAGGTTGCGCGCCTCGATCGACAATGTCGAGATGGCGGGCGTTCTCGGCATCTCGCCGCAGCGCATGTTCGCGATGGTGTTCGCCGCGGCAACCGCGCTGGCGGTGCTGGCCGGCGCGCTGATTGCGCCGACCATCGCCATCAATCCGACGCTGGGGTTGTCCTTTCTCGCGCCCGCCTTCTTCGCCGTGCTGATCGCCAAGCAGGGTTCGCTGGCCGGACCGGTCGCGGGAGCGATCGCGGTCGAGTTCGTGTTCACCCTTTTGCAGGCGTGGCTCAACGTCACGGTGGCCGAAAGCACGCTGTTCGGACTGCTCGCGCTCTTCGTCGTTCTCAAACCCCAGGGGATTTCATGGACCTGGAAGACAGCAAGAAAGGAAACGTCATGACCGAATCCAAGAACTCAGGTGGGAATTCGCTTATGCCTCCTCTCACGCGCCGCACCGTGGTGCGCGGCGCCGGCGGAATGGCCATCAGCCTGGCCGGGGCCAGTGCCCTGGGCAGTCTGTTCGCCAGATCGGCGTGGGCCGCCGACCGCTCCTTCAAGATCGGCTTCGTCGCGCCGCTCACAGGTCCGGTCGCGCCCGAAGGCCTGTCGATGCAGAACGGCTTCAATCTTGGACTCGAAGCGCTCAACGCGGCGGGCGGCATCGCCGGCAAGAAGGTCGAGGTGGTGACCCAGGACACCAAGGCCGACCCGGCGGTGGTCGCGACGGTGGTCAAGAAGTTCATCCAGGAAGAAAAAGTCGACATGATCGTCGGCACGATCACCAACGACGAAGAAGACGCGGCCGCCAAGGTGTGCACGGCGGCGGGCGTGCCCCTGGCCTTCATCGAGGCCGGATTCTGGCACTCCTTCTGCAACTCGACCTGCGTGTTGTTCGGCGAGAATTCATACGATCTCTGCGCGCCGCTGGTGCCCTTCATGGCCGAGAAGTTCGGCAAGAAGTTCCTGCTGATCGGCTCGGACTTCTCTTTCCCGCACGCCTATCTCGGGGTTGCCAAAAAGTACATCGCGGCGGCGGGGGGCACGGTCATCGACGAGTTGTACGCCCCACTGGGCACGCCCGACTGGTCGAGCTCGATCGCCAAGATCAAGGCCGCCAAGCCCGACGTGATTTTCTCGGGCGTGGTCGGCGGCGACGCCATCGGCTTCGCCAAGCAGGCGCTCAGCCTCGGTCTCTTGCCCGGCGCCCATATCACCGGCGTCATGCTGCAGCCCGAATTCTATCCGGCCATGGGCGGCGCGATCGACGGTCAATTCGATTGCGTGCGTTACAGCGAAGGCATCAACAATCCGGACAACGACCAGTTCAAGGCGGCCTACAAAAAGAAATACGGTGAGGGGCCGATTCCGCTGGTCGGGAGTACCGCCTATTACGCCATGCGCTTCATCAAGGCGGCGGTCGAGAAAGCCGGCTCCTACGACAAGAAAAAGGTGTTCGAGGCATTCAAGGGGATCGAGGCCATGACCCCGCTCTCCGACAAGCCGCTCAAGATCGATCCGACCAACGTCAACGTCGGATACCCGATGTACATTTGCCAGATCCAGCCCGGTGGCCTGTACAAGATCGTCCAGGAAGTCGGATTCGTCAAAAACGAGCTTGCGTGCGGATGAGACAGCCTCGGCTGTGTCATCTTCCAGTGACGTCCGGGCCCGCACCCCAGAAACGCGGGCCCGGACGGTGATCGATCGGGCGGGCGCGGCCGGGCTTTTTACAGCCGGCCGCGCCATCGGGCTTGTCCTGTTCGTCGGCGCGGCGCTTTGTCCGCTGCTCCTCGACGAGTTCAAGACCGGGCTGATCGGTCTCGGCCTGACTTTCGGTCTGTTCGCGATCGGCCTCGACCTCGCTTGGGGTCGCGCCGGTCTGATCTCGATCGGGCAGGCCGTATTCTTCGGCCTTGGTTCCTATGGCGTCGCGGTCGCGGCCGCGACCCATGGTTCCGAATTGCTGGGCGGCGCGATCGGTATCGTGATGGCCACCCTTCTCGGGGCATTCATCGCCGCGGTCGGGCTCAGGCGTTCGACCAATCCCTCGACGATGGCCGTGCTCACCCTGGCCACGACACTGCTTGCCGAGAAGGTCGCGCGCAGTTGGTGGGCGGTGACGGGGGGCAGCTCGGGAATCTCGGTGCCCGATCCCGAATCGGTCAGCGGGTACTATTGGTTTTGCCTGGCCGCGATGACAATTGTCGTTGGGCTGGTGTGGCTTCTGGTATTGCGTCGCCCGCTCGGCAATCGCCTTGCCGCGATCAGGCTCAACGATCGTCGCGCCGAGCATCTTGGCATTCCGGTCTATCGCGGCCGCGTTATCGCCTTCACGTTGGGCGCGCTGATCTCGGCCGTCGCCGGCGTGCTTGCGGCGCCGTGGGAGAGCAGCATCAGTCCCGACCGAGTCGGGATCGTGTTCTCGACGCAGGTGCTGGTCTGGGTCGCGGTCGGCGGCAGGGCGACCATCATCGGTCCTTTCCTCGGCGCGGTTGCGGCCACCTACGGCCAGGACGCGCTGGCGAGCTCGATGGGCGATTCCTACCTGCTCATGTTGGGCGTGCTGTTCATCATTTCGGTGCTGGCGGTGCCGAACGGCATCGCTGGGCTGTGGCGCAGCGGACAGCAGCTTGCCGATACCACGCCCAGGGGAGCGACCGAAACGCGACCGGCCTGGCGTGGGCCGGGCGAAGTGTTGGCGGCCCGCGGCATCGTCAAGCGGTTCGCGGGCAACACTGTGCTCGACGGTGTCGACCTGCTGGTGGCGCCGGGCGAGATCGTCTGCCTGATCGGGCCCAACGGAGCCGGCAAGAGCACCCTGCTGAACGTGCTGTCGGGCGCGATTTCGTGCGATGCCGGCACCGTCACATTGCGCGAAGCGAGGGTCGAGAAGACGCCTCCGAACGAACGGGTCGCGGCGGGGTTGGCCCGCACCTTCCAAATTCCCAGCCTGTTCCCCGGTCTGACGGTGGCGGAGCATCTGATCCTGGCGCGGCAGGAGGCGGGGATGGTCGTGCCATTGCCGGCTGCCTATCAGAAGCTCGAGCAGGAGCAGTCTTCCGTCCGGGTCGAGATGCTGTCGTTGAGCGACCGCCGTTCGCTTGAGATCGCCATGGCCCTGTGTTCGCGGCCCGATGTGATGCTGCTCGACGAACCGGCCGCCGGGTTGGCCCGCAACGAGGCCGGCGCCCTCGCCAGCACGCTGCGCGCACTGCGCGACCAGGTGGGGTGCGCGGTGGTTTGCGTCGAGCACGATATGGAGATCGTGCGCGACTTGGCCGATCGAGTGATCTGCCTGCATCACGGCCGCGTCATCAGCGCCGGCACCATGGATCACGTCTCGGCCGATCCCGAAGTGCGCCGCGCCTATCTGGGGCTGGCCTGACCATGCTGTTCACGGCCAAATCCATCGTCGGCGGCTATCGCGCGATCCGCATCGTCCGGGACGTGTCGTTCGAACTCGATACCGGCGAGACGCTGGCCGTGCTGGGGCGCAACGGCGTCGGCAAGACCACGCTGCTGCGCACCTTGATGGGCCTGGCCGACCGCCACGGCGGCGAGATGTCCGTCGACGGAAAGCCGGTTCCGGCGGGAGACCCTCGCGCGCTGGCCCGGGCCGGCGTGACTTTCGTACCCGACGACCGCGGTGTGTTCCCGCGCCTCACCGTGGCCGAAAATTTGACTCTCGCCCGCGAGGCCGCCTACGCGCCGACCGATATCGATTCCTTCGCGCTCTTCCCCGACCTCGAGCGCCGCCTCGACCAGCCGGCGGGCACGCTGTCCGGCGGTCAGCAACAGCAACTCGCGATCGCCCGCGCCTTGGCCACCGGGCCTCGGCTCCTGATCGTCGACGAACTGTCGCAGGGTCTCCAGCCGTCCATCGTGCAAAGTCTGTCCGAGGCGTTGCGCAAGGTGACGCGGGAAGCGGGCCTGGCCTTGATCCTGGTCGACCAGAACCCCGAACTCGCGATGCGCATTTGCACCCGCGTGATGGTGATGCAGCGCGGCGAAGTGGTGGCCGCCGGTCGGTCGGACAAGCTTGGTTCCGATGCCAGCTTTCTCGATCTGCTGATCGTTTAGTGCTTCGTTTAGCGCTGGGCCAGGATGAAATCGGCGCAGCGCTCCGCGATCATGATGGTCGGCGCATTGGTATTGCCGCGCGGAATCTTGGGCATGATCGAGGCGTCGCACACCCGCAGGCGGGCCACCCCACGCACGCGCAATGTGGGGTCGACCACGGCCCGCTCGTCGCTGCCCATCCGGCAGGTGCCGACCGGGTGGTAAATGCTTTTCGCGTATTTGCGCGCATGCTCGGCCATCTGATCGTCGGTTTGCATCAGCGGCTCGCCCAGAGGCGACACCTCGACGCCGCCCAGGCGCTTGATCGAGGGCTGCTCGCCGATCTTGCGTGCCACCTTGATGCCGCGGACGAAGGCGGCGACGTCCTCGGGCGCTGACAGGAATTTAGGATCGAACAGGATCGGGTCCTTGGGGTCGGGCGACCGCAGCTTCACGGTGCCGCGCGATTTGGGATCGAGGATCGCGGGGTTGATCGACAACCCGTGGCCGGGCGGCCCCTCGCGCGGCGGATCGCCCAGCAGTTGCGGGATGAAATGAATCTGAATGTCCGACCGACCCGAACCGGTGGTGTCGATGAATCCGCCCGAATCGACCACGTTCGAAGTCAGCAGGCCGGTACGGAATAATTTATATTGCAGCCAGTGCCGTGCCGCCTTCATGCCTTGGTCTTCGCCGAGCAGGCTGATCGGTTGGTCGATGCGAGCGTAGAACGGCACGTCGAGGTGATCCTGGAAATTGGCGCCGACTTCCGGCAAGTGGCGCACCACGGGAATGCCGAGCTTGGCCAGCTCGTCGGCCGGGCCGATGCCCGATAGCTGCATGATCTTGGGCGTGGCCAGCGTTCCCGCGGCAAGGATCACCTCTTCCTTGGCGCGCGCCTCGCCCTGGGCTCCGGATTTGTCGGCGAAACGCACGCCCACCGCCGCGCCGTTCTCGGTGACGATCGACCCGACATAAACGCCGGTCAGCACGCGTAGGTTGGCATTGCCTTCGACCGCGCGCAGATAGGTCGACGCCGCCGAACCCCGCTCGCCATCGGTTTTGATCGTCACTTGATAAAAGCCGACGCCTTGCTGCGTCGGCCCGTTGAAATCGTCATTGTAGGGGTAGCCCGCTTCCTGCGCCGCGCGCAGCCCGGCCAGGCTGAGCGGATGGCGATAGCGCAAGTCCGAAACCGCCAGCGGGCCTTCGGTTCCGTGATAGGGCCCGGCCAGTCGCTGATTCGCTTCGGCGCGTTTGAACACCGGCAGGACTTCGTCCCAGCCCCAGCCGGCGCAGCCCATGTCGCGCCACTCGTCGTAATCCTTGGCGCCGCCGCGGATGTAGATCATGGCGTTGACCGAGGAGCCGCCGCCCAACGTGCGGCCTTGCGGCACCGCGACAACCCGGCCATTGGCGGCGGCCTGCGGCTCTGCCAGATAGAACTGCACGCGTTCGGTGGTGAACAGCCTTACGAACCCGCCGGGCATTCGGACGAACTGGTTGTCGTCGTTCGGCCCGGCCTCGAGCATCAGCACACTCTTCCCGGCCTTGATCAGGCGATGTGTGACCGTGCAGCCCGCCGAACCGCCACCCACCACGATGTAATCGTAGCTGTCCATGGTCCCCCCTTGGCTCGCCTATTTTTTCGTGCGGCGATTGTGTCCAATCCTACGCACGTGGCGGCCGAGCCTGTCAATCGCGCGGAAACGCAATCGAGAGAGGGGAGCGGTGGGCAGTCGCCCGCTACCCGCTATTTCTTCTTGGTCACGCGCTTGGCGGGTTTGCGCTTCGGCTTCGTTTTTGCTTTGGCCGGTTTGGCCTTGGCTTTCGCCTTGGGCTTGGCTTTTGTCTTGGGCTTCGGCGCCAGCGACACGAAATAGGTCTTCATCGGCTTGAAGTAGTACTCGACCCAGCCGCTGTCATAGCTCCGGTGGCTGTCGGGCACGTTGCTGTGCTTGAGCGTCACTTTCGTGCCGCTCGCGGCCTTCGCGAAAGTGACGGCGATCTGCGAGTCGGCATCGGCGTCAGTGAACTGGGTCGTGCGCCATGCCTGCACGATCTTCTTTGCCGGGACCAGTTCGAGATTGTGGCCCATGATGTAGCCGTCATAGACGGTGAACGTGCCGCCGACTCTCGCCGATGCGGCTTCCGACTTGGTTCCGGTCATCAACCCATGCGCGCGGCCGTTCAGCCACGCATCATAGATCTGCTTTGCGCTCGCGGGAATTACGGCGGACACAGTGAAAGCGTGCGTCATCGAGGCGTCTCCTTTCGGGTGCGTTGGTTCACGGCGCGCACTAGCCGACCGACTGCCGCGATGTTAAGGCTAGTCCGACCGCACCGACAAAAGGAATCGCGCATGAAGCGCACCATCGTCATCGATACCGATCCGGGCCAAGACGACGCGGTGGCGATTCTGCTGGCGCTGGCTTCGCCCGATGAGCTCGAGGTTCATTCGATTGTCGCGGTGGCGGGCAATGTCCCACTCGCCTATACGCAGAAGAACGCCCGACGCGTTTGCGAGCTGGCCGGCCGCGCCGATATCCCCGTCTATGCCGGATGCGTGCGACCAATGGTGCGGACACTGGTCACCGCGGAGCATGTCCATGGCGACACCGGTCTCGATGGCCCGGTGCTGCCCGAGCCCACGATGCCGCTGCAAGCGAAACATGGCGTCGACCATCTGGTCGACACGTTCCGCGCCGCGCCCGCGCAAAGCATCACCCTTTGCACCCTCGGACCGCTTACCAATCTCGCGATGGCGCTGGTCAAGGCGCCGGATATCGCGCCGCGCATCGCCGAACTGGTGATGATGGGCGGTGGCTATTTCGAGGGCGGCAACATCACGCCCGCGGCCGAGTTCAACATCTATGTCGATCCTCACGCCGCGGATGTGGTCTTCAAGAGCGGTATCCCGATCACAATCGTGCCGCTCGATGTGACCCATCGGATCCTCAGCACCCGCGATCGGATCGAGCGCATCCGGTCGATCGGCAATCGCTGCGGCAAGGCGGTCGCCGAAATGCTGTCGTTCTCCGAGCGCTTCGACCTCGAGAAATACGGCTCGCAGGGAGCCCCGCTGCACGATCCCTGCGTCATCGCCCATTTGCTAAAGCCGGAACTGTTCCGGGGCCGGCACATCAATGTCGCGATCGAAACGGAGAGCGAATTCACGATGGGCATGACAGTGGCCGACTGGTGGCGTGTCACCAAACGCCCGGCCAACGCAACGTTCCTGCGCGATGCCGATACCGATGGGTTCTATCAGCTTCTGGTCGAACGCCTCGCGCGGCTGCCGTGACCCCGGGTCTCCCGCCTCATGGTCTTCGACCGTTGACGGAGTGACTGTGATCACAGGCAAATCTGCATACAACCATATTCAAACGGTCTGGAACTTGCCGTGAATGCGGTTGCCGTTATCAGGCGTTTCCACATGACTGCTATGCCGCGTGAGTGGAACCGGGCCAAGGTCGCGGCGGCGGCGAAGTACAGGCGAATTCTTTAGCGAATCCGTCACGGTCATCGCTTTCTTTGACGATTAATCTGGTTGAGCAAACTCGGGGAATTTGCCGGCAATGCCGCTCTAGTTCGTTGGGGGAGTCGACCGTGCATTCGACCAAACCGCCTCGCGCGATTGTGGCAACGAACATTCCGCAGATTCGTCCGACCGAGATCGTTCCCGCCGCCAACGAATCACGGATCGTCCAAGATGCCGCCACCATCGACGCGGCCGTTCCCAGGGCGCGGGTGCCGGGCCAATGGGCCGCGATCCTGTCCAAAATCGAGCATTCCTTTCAGCCCATAGTCAGCATTCAATCGGGCATATCATTTGGGGTCGAGGCGCTAATCGGCAATTGTCGCGATGTCGGATTCGACAGCGCCGAGGATCTGCTCGAGGCGGCCCATCTCGATGGCGTCCTGATCGATTTCGAGGTTGGCTTGTGCGAGCGCGCGATCGAGAAGTTCGTGCGAATTCCCGACCACGGCAACCAAAAGCTGTTCTTGAATATGGACAGCCGGGCGCTGGCCGCCGGTCCGACCTCGGCGCGACTGCACTACATCGCGCGCCGCTTCGGTCTGTCCACCAACTCGGTGGTCGTCGAAATATCGGAGCGCCATTCGCTCGGGACAATGGGCGAAGTCACGACCGTTCAGCGGGCCTTGCGCAGGCACGGCTTCAGTCTGGCGATCGACGATTTCGGAATCGGATTCTCCGGCCTGCAGATGCTGTACGCCTTCGATTCCGATCTCATCAAGATCGACCGGTTCTTCCTGAACGGCGTGGCGACCGACGCGAAGAAGAGACTGTTCCTATCGAAGATCGTCTCGGTGGCGCGCCTTTTGGGTACGCTGGTCGTCGCCGAAGGCATCGAAGCCGAGGCCGATCTGCTCGCCTGCCTCGATCTGGGCGTCGATCTGGTTCAGGGCTATTTGATCCAGCGGCCGGCGATGGCGCTGGACGCAATCGTAAGGCTGCATCCTGCCGTGTCCGAATTGGGCCTCAAGTGGAAGCGCCGCAAGGATAGCGACGAGTGGATCATCCGCGAGCAGATCGACCAAATCGAGCCCGTAAAGATCGACACGGGCCTGCTCAAGCTGTTTGAGATGTTCCGCACCAACAAGACGACCACTTTCTTCCCGGTGGTCGACACGATGAGGGTTCCCGTCGGCATCGTGCGCGAGCAGGACCTCAAGGACTACACCTACGCCCATTACGGCCGTTCGCTGATCGAAAACCGCTCACTCGGACGCCGGCTGCATCAGTTCGTGGTCAAATGCCCGATCGCCGACATCAACTCGGACGCCGAGAAGATCTTGCAGAACTTCGCGGCCGAAAAAGCGTCGGAAGGCATCATGATCGTTGAGGACATGAAATATATCGGCTTCCTTTCGGCCGACGCCTTGCTGCGCGTGCTCAACGACAAGAAGATCGCCGCCGCCCGCGACCAGAGCCCGCTGACGAAACTGCCGGGCAATGGCGCGATTCACGATTATGTCGGGCGCGCGCTCGTCGATTACGAGCATCCCTACGCGCTGTGCTATCTCGACTTCGACTATTTCAAGCCGTTCAACGACCGCTACGGGTTCCGCGTCGGCGACCGCGCGATTCTCATGTTCTCCGAGATGATGCAGAAGACGCTCACTTTCAGTGGCGCCTTCATCGGCCATGTCGGAGGCGACGATTTCTTTTTTGCCGTAAGCGGATGGGACGATTTCGAGGGGCCGATCGAGATCATCCGCAAGCTGATCGATACCTTCACCCAGGAAGCCGCCAGCCTCTACGACGACGACGCGCGCCGCCAAGGCTATATCGTGGCGACCGACCGGATCGGCGAATCGCGGCGGTTTCCGCTGCTCAGCGTCAGCGCCGCCGTGGTCAATCTTCCCATACCGCGTGGTCGGGTCACGGCCGACGAACTATCGCGCTTCATTGCCGACCTCAAGTCGCAGGCCAAGAAGAGCGACACGCGGATCTGCTCGGCCTCGCTCGCCGGCCGCGAACCGGTCGGCTCCGACGGCGAGACCGGCTAGGCCGCCGTGGACGGAACCGCGCAACTCACGCCGGTTCCCGCCAGTCCGCAATAGCCGTTCGGGTTCTTGGCCAGATACTGTTGGTGGTAGTCCTCGGCGTAATAGAAAGCCGGGGCTTCGATGACCTCCGTCGTGATGGCCGTATATCCGGCCCGCTTCAACGACCGCTGATAATCGTCCCGCGACTGCTCGGCTTCGCGCTTCTGCGCCGGCGTGGTGCAGTAGATCGCCGACCGGTATTGGGTGCCGACGTCGTTGCCCTGGCGCATGCCCTGGGTCGGATCATGGGCCTCCCAGAAGGTTTTCAGCAGCGAGGCATAGGTGATCGTGCGGGGATCGAACACCACCAGAACCACCTCGGTGTGGCCGGTCTGACCCGAGCAAACCTCTTCGTAGGTGGGATTGGGCGTGAAACCGCCGGCATAGCCGACCGCGGTGGTGAAGACGCCGGGCAGCTTCCAGAACAGCCGCTCGGCGCCCCAGAAACAGCCAAGGCCGAAAATCGCCTGTTCCAGGCCGGCCGGGAATGGGCCCAGCAACGGCCGCTGGTGGACGAAATGGCCCGCCGGCACCGGCATCGCCTTGCTCCGGCCGGGCAAAGCCTCGGCGGGCGCGGGAAGGGCGGTTTTCTTCTTCAGCATGAACATGGCGGGTCTCCTCGACGGGCGGCTGAATTCTAGGTGAGATTCGCTATGGGCGATATGGAGGTTACCCCCGCCCGGCGCAAGAGCATCTGCCGAACCGCGTCCAATACGCGGCGCACCGGTTCACGACGATAATCCCAAATCACATCCGGTTCGGGCGGATTGACCACCATGGTGGCGTTGGCTTCGAACACCAGAATCTCGCCGCCGGGTCCGATCCCGAAATCGATTCCGCCATAGTCGAGGCCCAGGCGCGCGCAAATCCCTTCCAGCGCCACTGTCGCTTCCTGTCCGAGCACTTCCGTCATGTTGGCGAGGAAACGGGCTTCCTCGGCACGGTGTTCCGGATGGTCGGCCATTCCGGCGGTGAAGTAGTGGACCTTCCAGGAATCGGATACCGCCAGGTGCAGCGGATAGAGTTGGCCGTCGATCATCATCGCGCGATATTTGCGCCAGCGCCCGTCGGGGCCGCACGCCTCGAGATATTCGATCGCCGCCAGAAGTTCGCCCGGCAGCGCCGCGACGGCGCCGGCCAGATCGCTCGGTTTCTCGACGCGAAGGAAATGGCGCCCGGTATGAAATCCCAGGGCCCGGACCAGCAGGGGAAAGGCCATGCCACGGCCGGTGAGCGCGACGGCGCCCCCTGAGCCTTGCAACACGATTCGCGGCAGAACCACGATGCTCGGTGTCCTGACACCCTGAATGTCACCCAGCCGACGGGCCACTTCGACACGACCAGTGGCGCCGACGCGCTCGGGCGGATTGATCACCGGCGCTGCCGACCGCGCGGCTACAAGCCGGGCGGCCGCCACCGCATCGCCGGCCAGGTCGGCATCGCCGACGGCGTTGAACAGAAGGTCGTGCGGCGGCAGCGGCTGCCCGGGATCGCAATAATCGGCCACCGCGACGGTGGTCGCGAACACTCGATCATCGATCAATTGGCGGGTCGGAACATTGCCGCCGCGGGCCGCGACAAGCATAAGGAGTCGGATCGGACGACCTTGGCCCCGCCACGGCAGTTGGGTGATGGCGCGGCCGGTGAAGGCCGAGTCGCGATGGCGCCGCGCACCGGCGTCGTCGCCGGCCTCGTCCAGGCAATAGGCGAGACCGCGATGGGCTTCGGCCAAATCGGGATCGGCATTGAGCGCCGCTTCGAACTGGAGGCGGGCCTCGCCCGGTTCGTGGGTCTCGAGCAGCAGATTGCCGAGATTGACCCTGCCGACGGGATCGGCGGGATGTTGCGCCACGGCCTCGCGATAGGCGGTACGGGCCGCGGTCACATAGCCGGTGCGAAATAGCAACGTACCGAAGTTATTGAGGGCGCCCGCATGGTTGGGCGCGATCGCCAGCAGGTCGAGAAAGGCCTGGCGCGCCTCGAGATCGTGGCCATGTTCCGCCAGTTCGCAGGCCCGGGCGAAGCGCGCATCAAGCTGGGCGTCGGACATCGGCGCATTCAACCATCGCCCAGGCGCAATGGCTAGGCGGTCGCGAGGAACCGGTTGGCGGGATGATGACCGGACGCTAATCTCCCCCGCGCCACCAGGGAGGCCGAACAAAATGAGCAGCGCCGCACATTATCCGAACCTGCATGTCCTCGGCCATCCGCTGATTCTCCACAAGCTCACCCATATGCGCGACAAAGACACCTCGACGCGTACCTTTCGCCAGCTTCTGCGCGAGATTTCGCTGCTGATGGGCTACGAGATCACCCGCAACCTTCCGTTGATGTACGAGAAGGTTGAAACCCCGCTGGCGATCTTCGATGCGCCGGTCATTGCCGGCAAAAAGCTGGCCATCGTGCCGATCCTGCGCGCTGGCCTCGGGATGGCCGACGGTCTCATGGAACTGGTTCCCTCGGCGCGGATCGGGCATGTCGGGGTCTACCGCGATCACGCCACGCTGCGGCCGGTCGAATATCTCGTGAAATTGCCGGAACCGGAGGGACGGTTGTTCATCCTGACCGACCCGATGCTCGCCACCGGATACACGGCCGTACATGCGGTCGACGTGCTGCTGCGGGCCGGCGTGCAGCCCGACAATGTTCGCTTCATGGCTCTGGTCGCTGCGCCCGAAGGGCTGGCGGTGTTTTTCGGCAAACATCCCCAGGTGCCGGTTTACGTTGCCGCGGTCGACGATCGCCTCAACGACAAGGCCTATATCGTGCCCGGCCTGGGCGATGCTGGCGATCGATTGTACGGAACCAGCTGATCGGCCGACCCGGTCGAAACGAAAGGGGCCCGTCCTCCTAAGAGAACGGGCCCCCATGCGCGATGGGCGCGGCGTTCGACCTATTTAGGCTTGTTCCAAGGGCAGTTGGCGAAGCTGGCCTGCGGATTGCCGAAAGTCCCGTCGGCGTTGGCCAGCTGATTGTAGGCAACGGACCCATCCGGCAAGCACACCGGGTTCAGCACACTGCCTTGCGATTGCGGTTCGTCGCGGCTTGGGCCCGCACAGGCGGCCAGGGCCAAAGCCAGAGCAACGGCCATTGCGGCGGGAACGAGGGTTTTCATTGGTTCACCTCTTCGTTGTCGGATGGGTAAGGGGGAATAGATAGTCTAGCACCGAGCAGCGCCGAGGCAAGTCGCCGGCAATCGCGAAATTTACGCCGCGGTCAGAACATGAATGGCGCGGCTGGCGATCGAATCCCGCACCTTGGCGCCGTAGGCGGCCATATGGGGTGCGGCGGCATGGGCGCGCAGATCCTCCATCGTCTCCCACTTCTCGACCACGGCGAAGGCGTCGGGCCCCAACGGTGTCGCCAGCGCGCCGGCGCCTGCGGCATCGATGATCGGCACATATTCGATGCAGCCCTTTTCGGCCCGCACGACCGGAACGATCGACGCGAACTCGCGCAGCACAGACTCACGTTTGCCGGGTTTGGTGCCGATATGGGCGACGACATGGATCATGGATGACTCCGGTTGGGGTTTGCTATCGGGTGGCCGGGCAGATTATGCGGGCGCCGCGCCGGTCGCAACGGCGCCCCGACAATGTCATAATAATTGGCCTTTTCGGCTGAGGAGGGAACGCGTGACTTTGCCCCCTGAGTTCCGTGCCGCGCTCGGCGATGTGCCGGTGATCGACGATCCGGCCCTGGTCAAGCTGAAGAGCCGTGACTTCTACTGGTACAGCCCGATCCTCAAACAGCAGCTCAAGGACGTCAGCGCCGATCTGGTGGTCCAGCCGCGCCACGAGGAGGACGTTATCCGCCTTGCCGCAGCTTGTGCCAAGTACCGCGTGCCGTTGACCCCGCGCGGCGGTGGAACCGGCAATTACGGTCAGGCCATGCCCTTGGCCGGCGGCGTGGTGATGGAGATGCTGGCTTTCGATCGCATCCTGTGGACCAAAGACGGGGTGCTGCGCGTCGAGTGCGGCAAGAAGATGACCGCGATCGACCTGGAGATGCGGCCCAAGGGTTGGGAACTGCGGATCTATCCCTCGACCAAGCGCACCGCCACGATCGGCGGTTTCATCGCCGGCGGATCGGGCGGCGTCGGATCCGTCACCTGGGGCGGTCTGCGTGAACGCGGCAACATCATCGGCGCCCGCGTGATCACGCTGGAGGAAAAGCC